>Ga0181537_10002730_pt1 | contig 15365 bp, 8 predicted proteins | sample PEATcosm2014_Bin_39_FD_119765 | JGI IMG/M metagenome (GOLD analysis project Ga0181537, IMG submission 119765) | Peatland microbial communities from MTU Mesocosm Facility, Houghton, MI, USA - PEATcosm2014_Bin23_10_metaG | ecosystem: Environmental > Terrestrial > Soil > Wetlands > Peat | place... | reverse complement strand
GTTTCATTACCGCAATCATGGTTCCGATTACGGCCGCGTACTGGCGGGCATCGAAGTTCCCAAGGCCGAACGCGAGAACTTTCTGCTGCACCTGAACGATCTGCATTATCCCTTCACGGACGAGACTGCCAACGCGGCCTATCGCATGTTCCTATCGGTCTGATGGCAGTACCGCGCCTGGCGCGCTTCCCCGCACTCGCGGTACTGCGCCACGGTCAGTTCGCACGCTTCGCGCTGTGCCGCTTCCTGACCACATTGAGCTGGCAGATGCTCGGCGTCGCGTTGGCCTGGCAGGTCTACGCGCTCACGCATGATGCGCTGGCGCTGGGGTTCGTCGGTCTGAGTGAATTCCTGCCGTTCGTGTGTCTGGTGATGCTCGGCGGTCATGTGGCCGACCACGCTGATCGGCGCAACGTGCTGATCATCGCCTGGGCGGTGGCCGCGCTTTGTATCGGCGCGCTGCTGGGCTACACGCTCGAGGCAGGCCGGGCGGTCTGGCCGATCTACGGGGCCATCGGCATGTTCGGCGCCGGCCGCGCATTCTGGGCGCCGGCGCTGCAGGCGATCGTGCCGGGCCTGGTGCCGCGCGAGGAGTTTCCGCGCGCCGTGGCATTCAACTCGAGCCTGTTCCAGTCAGCCGCGATCGCCGGACCGGCGCTCGGCGGCGTGTTGTTTGTGTTCGGCGCCACGGTGGTGTTTGCACTGTGCCTGGCGTTGTTCGCGCTCTCGGCGCTGTTGATGTTCCTGATCGGACCGCATCGGCCGCGAGCCGACGCGCCGGGTGCGCCGTCGCCTTCGGGGCGTGCGCTGCTCGAAGGCCTGCGCTACGTGCTGCATCAGCGCCTCGTGCTTGGGGTCATATCACTCGATCTGTTCGCGGTGCTGTTTGGCGGTGCCACGGCGCTGCTGCCCATCTATGCCGCCGACGTACTGCATATCGGGCCCGAGGGGCTCGGGCTGCTGCGCGCAGCTCCGGGCGTGGGCGCCGCGATCACTGCGGCAATGCTGGCGCTGCGCCCGATCTATCGGCACGCCGGCGCCTGCATGTTCGGCGGAGTTGGCCTGTTCGGCATCTCTACCATCGTGTTCGGGCTCTCGCGCAGCGTCGCGCTCTCGCTCGCGGCACTGCTGGTGCTGGGCAGCGGCGACATGCTCAGCGTCTATGTTCGCGGCATCCTGGTGCAGCTCAATACACCCGATGCGATTCGCGGCCGAGTCAGCGCGATCAACTCGATGTTCATCGGCACCTCCAACGAGCTGGGTGAATTCGAGTCGGGCGTCACGGCGCGCTGGTTCGGCGCGGTACGCGCAGTGCTGCTGGGCGGGGTGCTGACGCTGGCTGTGGTCGGCGGTTGGATGGGGCTGTTTCCGCAGCTGCGACGCCTCGATCGTTTACATTGATACTGTACGTATGTACAGTACGCTGCATGGACGAGCAGCCTTGCGGGCCCATTGCGTACGACGGTCGTGGCGCGCTGAGCAATCCCACGCCGCGCTTCCTGAAGCAGAGCAGCGAGGCCGTGCAGGATGGCTGGTATCAGGAGCAGATCGCGCACTCGATCGCGACCCAGGTGCGCCCTGAGCCGGCGCGCTCGATCATCGCCCGCAACGACTCGCCCGACATTCCATTCGAACAGTCGATCAATCCCTATCGCGGCTGTGAGCACGGCTGCATCTACTGTTACGCGCGGCCCTCGCACGCGTACCTGGATCTGTCCCCGGGCATCGATTTTGAAACCAAGATCTTCTACAAGCATGATGCCGCGCGGCTGCTCGAGCAGGAGCTCAGCGACCCCGCCTATGTCGTGAAGCCAATCACGATCGGCGCCAACACCGATCCCTACCAGCCGCTCGAGCGTGAGCTGCGCGTGACACGCTCATTGCTCGAAGTGCTTGAGCGCACGCGCCATCCGGTGAGCCTGATCAGCAAGGGCACTATGATCCTGCGCGATCTGGATCTGCTCGCGAGCCTGGCCAGGGACGGGCTGGTCAACGTATTCATCAGCGTCACAACGCTCGACCCGGAACTCAAGCGCACGCTCGAGCCGCGCGCGGCTTCACCGGCGGCGCGGTTGCGGGTGGTGCGCGAGCTTGCCTCGAGCGGCATCCCGACGGGCGTGCTCGTAGCCCCGATCATCCCTGCGGTTAATGATGCGGAGATCGAGCGCATCGTCGCTGCGATCGCCGGGGCTGGTGCGACACGCGCCGGCTACGTGCTGCTGCGCTTGCCGCACGAGCTCAAGGCGCTGTTTCGACAATGGCTCGATCAGCATGTGCCCGAGCGCGCCGAGCACGTGATGGGGCTGATTCGCGCCGCGCGCAACGGCCGCGAGAACGATCCGAATTTCGGCAGCCGCATGCGCGGCAGCGGGCCGTGGGCGCAGCTGCTGCACGACCGATTTGCACTGGCGTGCAAACGCTACAACCTGTCGACAGATCGACAGCGCGCACTGCCCGTACAGCACTTCAGGCGACCGGATCCCAGCGGACAGCTCACCCTCGGCCTGTAGGGGTGCGCAGCAGCAAGGCGCCGCGTAGGATCGCGGCATGATCGATGGCGGCAGAATTGCGCTGGTAGCCGGCTGCAGCGGGCTCGTGGGCATGCGCCTGTTGCCGCTGCTGCTCAACGCCAGCGAGTACACGCGTGTGCACGCGCTCTCGCGCCGGCCTTTGGTGCTCGATCATGCGCGTCTGGCCAACCGGGTCGTGCGCTTTGAGCAGCCGCTGGAGGGGCAGCTCGCGGGACTGCAATGCCTGGATGCTTTCTGTTGTCTGGGCACGACCCAGCGCGCTGCCGGCAGCAAGAGTGCCTTTCGCGAGATCGATCTTGATCTGGTCGTGCGCTTCGCCCGCTTTGCGCTCGGGGCGGGGGCCGAGCGGTTCGTGTTCATCTCATCCGTAGGCGCCGATCCGGCCTCGAGGAACTTCTACCTGCGCGTCAAGGGCGAGACCGAACAAGCGCTGCGGGCACTGCGCTTTCGTGCGCTCGAGATCCTCGCCCCCTCGGTATTGCTCGGTACACGGCGCATCGTTCGCCCGCTCGAATCGCTCGCGCAAGCAGGGGTGTGGCTCCTGAGCCCGCTGCTGCTCGGGCAGTGGACAGCCTATCGAGCGATTGGCGCCGATACGGTGGCGGCGGCCATGCTCGGGGCTGCGCGTGCCGGCCGGCGCGGTGTGAATCGCTACACCTACAACGGCATTCGCGCGTTGGCCGCAGCCTCGACGCGCAACAGCGCCCGACTGTGACGCAGTCGACACTCGCAGCGAGGGCTTTTACAAGAATCAGGGCGTGCGCACTCCACCGCCCCGACGAGTTGCCAGTAAATTCACTACTGGTCCGAGCTTGCGCTCGTACCTCGGCGGACCAGGCAGTCAACAGGAAATGCATACAGGCCGGGTTTCATTTCAATCGATGCGCTGGCGCATGGCCGCGACGATCGCGCTGGTCGTGCTCATCGCCCTGTCCGCGGCCGGCGGCATCGCCGTGCGCGCGATCGTCTCGGATCATCATGCGCTGTTCAACGAGCGCATCAACGGCGTGGCGCCGAGCTTTGCGCGGCAACTGTTGTCGCGGCTGCAGATGGCCAATGCGATGGTGCAGTATCTCGCGGCCCCCGATGCCGGCGCGGCTGACGCGGTGCTGCGCCAACGCGTGCTGGCATCGGATACTTTCGGCAGCGTTTTCTTCCTGCCCTGGCAGACTCCCTTCGTCGATACCGATGTCGCCGCCGATGATGCGGCGACGGCCAATCTGCCGAGCCTCGGCCCATCGGACCGACTGGCCCTGATCGGTGGGCAAAGTCTGCTCAAGGCGGTCACCTCGACGAGCGGCGCTTGGAGCATTTACCTGGCCCACATCGTCAACAGTGCGGGCACCAGGCAGATCGCTTTCTTTGAGCTCTCGCCCAACTGGCTGTGGCAGGGCGCGCAGGGTGGGCCCAATCAGCCCGGGATAGTCGTGCTCGATACCACTGGGCGCGTGCTGTACCGGCCCGTTGAGATCGCGCCCGAACAGTTGCGTCGTGTCGCGCGCGCGACGAGCGAGCCGCTCAAGCCATGGGAGCCGGTGCAGCGCGACTGGCAGCAGGATGGCAGTGCCTGGCACAGCGCCGTCGTGCAACTGGATTTCACCGGGGCAGCGCGCTTGCGCGCCGTGCCCTGGACTGTCGTGAGCTACGCGCGCTTGAGCGAGCCGCAACCCCTGCTGCAGTCACTGCTGCGCTTCATTGCGCCGATGCTGTTGCTCGTGGGCCTGTGCACGGCGCTGGCAGCCTACTACCTGGGCCGATGCTGGGAGCCGGTGCTCTCGCGCCTGCATGCCGCGCTCAGCGCCCTGGAGGAGTTGCGATTTCAACGGGTCGACACCGAAGGGGCGACGGATGCGCCGCGCCGCATAGCGCAGCGCTATAACCTGGCACTATCGGCGGTCGAGCAGCGCTTCGGCGCGCAGGTGCGCCTGGCGCAGATCGATCGGCTGCTGCTCGAGTCGATGGAGCTTGAACAATCGCTCGATACGATGCTGCCGCGGGTTTGCGCCGTGACCGGAACACACGTGGCCGTTGCGGTGCTGATCGACCGCGACGCGCCGGGCTATGCGCGCTCGTTCGTTGGCGCTGCCGATGGCGCCGACTATCCGGTCACGCGTATCAACGTCGATCAGGAGGTCCTGGCAAGCCTGGCCGCGCAGCCTGACGGCATCTGCGTGCACCGCGATGACTCGGAACGCTACAGCTTCCTGGCGCCGCTGCAGTCGCTGGACGCCGCACAGTTCGGCCTCTGGCCGATCATCGTGGGTGAGGGCATTGCCGCTATCCTGGCGGTGGGCTCGCGCCATCTCGCGCCGCTGTCGGAGCGAGCGCTCGGCTACGGCGCGCAATGCGCCGAACGACTGAAGATCGCGCTGTCCAATCGCGCGCGCGATGAGCAGCTGTATCGACAGGCGCATTTCGATTCTCTGACCTCGCTACCCAACCGGCTGCTGTTCCGCGATCGCCTGTCGCAGGAGCTGGCCAGTTGCGCGAACGGCTCGCAGCGCGGAGCGGTGTTGTACGTGGACCTGGATCATTTCAAGAAGGTCAACGACTCGGTCGGGCATGGCGCCGGGGACCAGCTGCTCACGATCGTCGCGCAGCGCCTGCGCTCCTGCGTCAAGGACGGCGACACCGTGGCGCGTCTGGGCGGCGATGAATTCTCGGTAATCCTGCGCAATCTGGCGTCGGTCGATTCCGCGCGCGAGATCTCCGAACGCATCATCGAGCTGCTGCAGCGGCCCGTGAACATCGCCGGGCGCGATCATCATGTGCGCGCCAGCATCGGTATCGCCTTGTTCCCCGATGACGGCAACAGCATCGATGAGCTCATGCGCTATGCCGATCTGGCGATGTATCAGGCCAAGGACAGCGGCCGCTCGCGGGCGGTGTTCTTCGACAGCGTGATGGCGCGCGCCGCCGCGCCTTTGGCCGAAAGCGGTCTGTTTCACGCGCTGCGGCGACGCGAATTCGCGCTCTACTATCAGCCCCAATATGCGCTGCGCAACGGCGAGCTGGTGGGGCTCGAGGCCTTCCTGCGCTGGCAGAATCCGATCGATGGCATCCGGCTACCGAAGGACTTTGTACCGGCGGCCGAGGAGAGCGGTCTGATCGTCGATACCGGTGCCTGGGCGCTCGATACCGCGTGCCAGCAACACGCGCTCTGGCGCGAGAAGGGTATCGCCCCCGCGCGCCTGGCACTGAACGTATCGGTGCAGCAGCTGCGCCTGGCGGATTTCGCCGACGTGGTCAACGCGACCCTGCAGCGCTACCAGATGCAGCCGCAGATCCTTGAATTCGAAGTCAGCGAATCCGTATTCGCCGAGGAGGAGGCACGCCTGTCGCTGCGGCGGCTGGCCGCGCTGGGCGTGCGCGTGGCGCTGGATGATTTCGGCAGTGGCGATTCTTCGCTCACGCATCTGCGCCAGCAGCCCGTGCATGCGATCAAGATCGATCGCAGCTTCATGCAGGAGGTTCCCGAGAGCATACAGGCCGCAACGCTCGCCTCGACGATCATCCACATGGCCCACGCGCTCGACAAGCAGGTCATCGCAGAGGGCGTCGAGACGCTCGATCAGCTCGAATTTCTGCGCGAGCGCGGTTGCGATATCGCACAAGGCTACGTGCTCGCGCGCCCGGGCACGGCGAGCGAAGTGACGGATCTGCTCGCTGCGCGCAGGCCCGCTGAGCCGTGCTTGCAGCGCGCCGCGGGATAACAGCGCAAACATAATCGCGCGCATTTGACAGAATTGTTTCGCTGCGCCGCGATTTGCGCGCCAGTGTGAATTCCACCTGAACTTCGACCTTGACGCAGGGTCTCAAAGTGTCAGACTCCTCGCTCGAAGGGCAAACCTGTCGCAAGGCAGGGACGCAAAGCCACCGGTCCCGGAGTATGTGGGGATAGCGGGGTTGCCACCGGATCCGAGCGCATTTGAGTGCCTTGGGCCCGCGTGACGACCTCGTTGCATGATCCGGACCGCAGCTCTTTATCGAGCGACAGGGGAACAGGGCGTGCAACAGGTCAGTCAACTCAACCGGCAGACTACTGCGGTCTCGAGCGGCAATGCCGCGCCGACATCCGCAGCAAGAAATCTATTCGTCATCAATCTGTGCGCTGCCACCTCGCCGGTGGCGTTGGCGCCGCCCGACCACGCCGGGCTCAAGCGGTTTACTTTCTTCATGTCGCGTCGGCGCGAGGAAGGCCGTGAGCGCTTTCGCCTGCATATGGGCTATTTCGAAACGCAGGAAGAGGCCGAGCGTCTGCTCGATATCGTGCGTGAGATTTATCCTGGAGCCTGGGCTGGGCTCGCCCCGGGTCAACGCTTGCGCGCGGCGCAGGCCAGGGGGCAGGCCGCAGCGCAGTCGCTCACCCCGGGCGAGATGACGACGCCTGCGAGCCCCGCGCCCGAAGCGGCGCACAGCGAATCCCTGCCAACGCCAACGCCAACGCAAGCGCAAGAGTCACCCGCGTCGCCGGCCGAGCTCGCTTTGCTGCCGGACGCTGGACGCGCGATAGCGCGGCAGGCTGATTTGCCGGATAGCGAGCAGGAGGCTGCCGTGCGCGCGCTGAGCGATGTGCGCGCCGTCATTGCCTCTCTGGAGGACACGGGCTCGAACGAGGCCAGCGTCCCGGGCGCAGCGACGCTGCGAGTGATTCCGGAGCTCAAGCCGCCGCCATCCGCGCAGGGCGCTGCCGCCATCAGCGACTCCGCGGCGCTGCGCATACTTGAAGGCACGCGCGCGCCGCACGCCGGCAGCGCAAGCGCGGGCGATGCGCTCAAGGCCTGCGCTGTTGCCCAGCCGGGCGATGAAAAGGCGGCCTTCGCTGTGCAGTTGATCTGGTCCGTGCAGCCGATCGACATGACAAAAATCCCCCAGCTTGCGATCTTCAGCGCCTATACGCTCTACGGCGCCGAAGGCAATCGGGGAGGACGACGCTGGTATGGCGTGCGCCTGGGCTTCTTCACCGATGCGGTTTCGGCCAAGCAGGTCGCGCACTATGTGCGCTCGGATTTCTCAACGGTATCGGTCGTACCGGTCACGGCTAGCGAGCGCGAGCGCGCGAAGCTGGCTGCGGCACAGACGGTCGCGAGCCCGATAAGCACCCCGGCAGCGCCGGCGGCTCCCGCAGCGCAAGGCCCGATCGCCAAAAACAATTTCGAATTCATCGACGATGCGCAGGGCAAGTCCAGGCCGCTGACGCATGGCGCCACGACGCGGACCGGTTCGGGCCCGCCGGGCAAGCGTGCCAAGTTTCGCTCGCCGCGTCAGATCAACGGCCGCGCCAGGGCCAAGCCCCTGACGCTGGAGGAGACGATCGAGATACTCGGTGCCGGTCAGCTCGAGATCGACGATGGCCGCGCCGCCACGATCAACGACACCGCGGGGCAGCGACGACTGCCGGAAAGGCGCCGCTCATCGCGCCTCGGACGGCTGCTGGAGCGCCTCTCGGAGCGTCTGGGCACCTGAAGGACTCGTCCGTTCAGAATACGTGCGAGAGCACCCAGTAGAGCGAGGCGGAAAGCACGATAGCGGCGGGTAGGGTCAGCACCCACGCCAGTAGCAGGTTGCGCACCGTCGCCATCTGCAAGCCCGAGCCGGCGGCTGACATGGTGCCTGCCACCCCGGACGAGAGCACATGGGTGGTGGATACCGGTAGCCCGAAGGTGTCTGCGGCCCCGATCGTGAGCATGGCCACGAGCTCGGCGCTGGCTCCCTGCGCGTACGTCAGGTGCGTCTTGCCGATCTTTTCACCGACGGTCACGACAATGCGCTTCCAGCCGATCATCGTGCCCAGGCCCAGAGCGATAGCCACGGCCACCTTGACCCACATCGGTATGAATTTCGTGGCCGCATCGATCTGCGTCTTGAAGCGCCTCATGTCGCTGCTCGCGATCGAATCCAGCGCGACCTGCTTATCCTTCTGAATCAGGCGGATGGCCTCTGAGGTCAGGTACATGTCATTGCGCACGTTGGGCACCACAGCCGAGCGTATGCGGCCGAGTGATCCTTCACTGCCCTTGACCTGCTCACCGATGCTGCCGCTGATGTCGCTCAGGGCGGCGAGGACGAGCGGCGAGTATTGGCGAGTGCGAACGTAGACGCTCAGCGTGTTGCGCGCCTCCTCCGGGGAGCTTACGGGTGGGGCGGGATTGGGCAGATTTCTGGCGAGGGAAAGATGGGTGGCTTCGGCCACGGCAGCGAACTGCGCGACCTGTCCGGCCGGCATGGCACGGTTCAACGCATAGGCCAACGGCACCGTGCCGACCAGTATCAGCATGATCAGGCCCATGCCCTTCTGTCCGTCATTGGAGCCGTGCGCAAAGGACACGCCAGTGCAAGTCAGCACCAGCAGCCCGCGAATCCACCAGGGCGGCGGGGCATTGTGTCGAGGCGCTTCGAACAATGCCCGGTTCTTGATGACTGCCTTCATCGCCAGAAACAGCAGCGCGGAGGCCGCGAATCCAACCAATGGCGATAGCAGCAGGGATTCGCCAACTTTGGTCACCTGCGACCAGTCCACGCCGCTGGTGCCATCGCGTCCGTGCATCAACGCGTTGGCGATACCGACGCCCACGATCGAGCCGATCAGGGTGTGCGAGGAGGACGCCGGTAACCCTAAGGTCCAGGTGCCCAGATTCCACACGATCGCCGCGATCAGCAGCGCGAACACCATGGCGAAGCCGGCGCCCGAGCCCACCTGCAGGATCAGCTCCACCGGCAGCAGCGAGATGATGCCGAAGGCGACCGCGCCGCTCGAGACCAGTACGCCCAGAAAATTAAAGAGGCCCGACCATAGCACTGCCATCTGCGCTGGCAGCGAATGGGTGTAAATCACCGTGGCCACGGCATTGGCCGTATCGTGAAAGCCATTGACGAACTCGAAGCCCAAAGCGATCAGCAGCGCCCCCGCGAGCAGCAGGTAGGAGCCGATGCTCGCCACCGTGATCCCCGCCCGGGTCACATCGCTCATCAGGCTGAAGCCCGTGAACAGCACCCCGGCGACCAGTAATCCGACGAAAATAATCGCTGTTCCGGCTCCGGCTTTGTAATCCAGACGCGGACCAACAGCGCGCCGTTCGGCCGAAACGGCCGCAGCTTGGGTATTCATTGCTATGCAATCTCCGAGGCTCGCGACACCGTATGCCGAAGATGTTGCAGTTTTGTTGCGGCCGACTTCGCAGCCCTTGGGCGCGCGGCATGATACGCCCGGCTCCCCGGACGTACCACGCCTCGCGCTAAGTCACTGAGTCAGCGCCCGTTTTCGGCATCCACGATGGCGTGCTCGGTGGCGTGAATGGCCTCATCGATGTGATGCAAGGCCCGGTCGCGAAGACCCCGGGTCTGCGGATCGTCCTCCTCGCGCGCGACGTCACCATGGACCCCTCGCAGCAGCTCCAGCGCCTTGTGCAGCCGCCCGGGCCGGCCCGTGGCGATATCGATCGACGGATGATCGTGGATGTCCTTGCCGTCATCGATTGCGGCATGTTTGATCTCGTCGATGGCGCGATCGATCTCCACAATGGCGACATCCTCGTGCGCACTGACCGCCGCATCCCCGGGCCGATGCTCGACCAGCCAGCGCGCCGCGCGCAGATCGGACAGCGCGTGCAGATAGTGCGGATGTTTACCGGGCAGATCGGCTTTGGCCGCAAGCGGCGCGAGCCATAGCAGGCACAGCGTTGCGCTCGCCAGCCAGGTTCTGTGTTGTCTTCTCATTGTGCAGTGCTCCTTGGGTTTTCTGATGAAATCGGGCCTTGCCGCCATGCTTGCGGCGCAGGGGTTACTTCTTGCCGAACAGCTTCTCCAGCTCCAGGCGTGCCTGCGCGACCGAGCCGGTATCGGGTGCCACGTAGGCTGCGGGTCGCGGCACGAAAAAGTCGCAGAAGTTGGCGCGCGTTTTGTCGCTGACTTCCTCGGCGGTCGGCTCGCGGCAGTGCTTGGCGACGCTCGGGTCATAGTCTACGCACATGCGGCACACGTGCAGCTCGGCGCGGCAGCGCGCGCATTCGTCGCGCCGCGACAGTGGCAGGCTCAATTGCGCCAGATCGGCGCCGCATTTCCAGCACACCAGATTGTGCTTCATGGCATTGCAGCCGCGCAGACGGTGGTGCGCAGCGCCAGAAAGCGCGCGAGCGCCCGGCCGGTGTGAGAGCGCCGCTGCGCCGCGATCAGCGCGGGCGGACCGGCCGCGACGATGCGGCCGCCCTGCTCGCCGGCCTCGGGCCCCATATCGATGATCCAGTCTGCCTCAGCCATCACGTCCAGATTGTGCTCGATCAGTACGATGGAATGTCCCGCATCGACGATCCGGTGCAGCACGGCAAGCAGTTTCTCGACATCGGCCATGTGCAGTCCGACCGTCGGCTCGTCGAGCACGTACAGTGTATGCCCGCTGCGCGCGCGGGCGGATGCTGCGCCGCGTAAGGCAGTGGCGCCGGACGCGCCGGTCAGCCGCGCGAGCTCGGTGACGAGCTTGATGCGCTGGGCCTCGCCGCCGGAGAGGGTCGGACTGGGTTGTCCCAGAGTCAGATAGCCCAGGCCCACGTCGGCCAGCAGCGCCAGTGGCCGGCGGATGCGCGGGTGCGCGGCGAAGAATTCGAGCGCCTCATCGACGTTCATCGCCAGGATGTCGCCCACGCTGCGGCCGCGCCATTGGACCTCAAGCGTCTCGCGATCAAAGCGGCTGCCGCCACAGCGCTCGCAGCGCACCTTTACATCAGGCAGGAAGCTCATCTCGATCGTGCGCTGTCCGGCGCCATCGCACTCCGGGCAGCGACCGCCGGGCGTATTGAAGGAAAAGCGGCTGGCATCATAGCCGCGCACCCGCGCCTCGGTGGTGCCGGCAAATACCTTGCGGATATCGTCCCAGAAGCCGATGTAGGTGGCCGGGCAGGAGCGCGGGGTGCGCCCGATCGGGGTCTGATCGACCTCGAGCACGCGCGTGAGCCGCTCCAGGCCCCGGACCGCGCGCATACCCACGAGCGGCACAGCGCCCCTGGCACCGAGGAGCGCGCGCAGATTCGTATACAGAACATCGCGGGCCAGCGAGGATTTGCCCGAGCCGGACACGCCTGTGATCACCACCAGTCTGCCCAGCGGAATGCGTACATCGATGTTGCGCAGGTTGTGCAGGGTGGCCGAGTCGATCTCGATCGCCGCGCTGCGCCGGTCGGTGAGCCGTTGCGGGGTGGCCGGATGCATCAGCGGTCGGGCGAGGAAGCGTCCGGTTACCGACAACGGGTTTGCTTCCAGCTCGCGCGCTGTACCGGCGGCGACGACCTGACCGCCACGCACGCCGGCGCCTGGACCCAGATCGATGATGTGGTCGGCGCGCCGGATTGTCTGCTCATCGTGCTCGACGACGATGAGCGTGTTGCCGGCCGAGGCCAGGCTCGAGAGTGCATCGAGCAGCACCTCGTTGTCGCGCGGGTGCAGGCCGATGCTGGGCTCATCGAGCACATAACAGACCCCCTGCAGGTTCGAGCCGAGCTGCGCAGCCAGACGGATGCGCTGTGCCTCACCGCCCGAGAGGCTCGGTGCGGCCCGATCAAGCGCGAGGTAGCCCAGGCCAACGCGCTCGAGAAAAGCCAGGCGCGCGCGAATCTCGGCGAGCGCATCGCGCGCGATGCTCGCCTCGCGCGCCGACAGCTGCAGGCGCTCGAACAGTGCGCGCAGCGCCGTGACCGGTAAAGCCGTAAGCTCGGCGATCGAGCGCTCATGAAAGCGCAGATGCAGCGCGGTCGGATTGAGCCGCCCCCCATGGCAGCTCGGACAGGCCGCCAGGCTGTCACCGGGCTCGCCGCTTGCCGCCTCGAGCCATTGCGCTTCCTCGCCGCTTTGTTCGGACTCGAAGCTCGCAACGCGCACGCCGGTACCAAAGCAGCTCACACACCAGCCCTGACTGGAGTTAAAGGACAGTAGCCGCGGGTCGGGCTCGGGAAAGCCGCGGCCGCAATTCGGGCACGCGCGCCGCGCACTGAAGATCTGCAGCTGCCCGGTCTGCGCCAGGACGTGCGCGACCCCTTTGCCGAGCTCGAGCGTCTGCGCGACCGCTGCACGCAGCGCCATTTCCTCTCGTGGCACGCAGGCGACGCTGGCAACGGGCAACTCGATGTCATGCTCGACGAAGCGCTTGAGGCTTGGAAACGGGTCAGTGGGGACGAGTTTTCCGTCCACCCGCAGTTGGGCTGCGCCGCGCGCCGCTGCCCAGCGTGCGAGCTCGCGATAGTGACCCTTGCGATGAGCGATCAGGGGCGCGAGCAATTGCACCGATTGCCCGCGATACTCGCGCAGCAGGCTTGCGACGATCGCATCCTGGCTCTGGGGCGCAATGGAGCGCTCGCAGTCGGGGCAGAATTGCGTGCCGAGGCGCACGTAGATCAGTCGCAGAAAATGATAGATCTCGGTCAGCGTGGCCACCGTGCTCTTGAGACCACCGCGGCTCGCGCGCTGCTCGATGGCCACGGTGGGCGGAATGCCGTGTATCGCATCCAGATCGGGTCGCGCAGTGGGCTGCACAAACTGGCGCGCATAGGCATTGAGCGATTCGAGATAGCGGCGCTGGCCTTCATTGAACAGGATGTCGAAGGCCAGGGTTGATTTGCCCGAACCCGATACGCCCGTGATGACCGTAAAGCGATCATGTGGAATATCGACATCCACGCCCTTGAGATTGTGCTCGCGCGCGCCGCGCACCACGATCTGATCATGCGTGTCGGCGCCATCTCTTGTGGCCGCATACGGGCGCGCCAGTGCAGGTTCGGCCACCTGCCGCGACGCGCCGGGGGCGGCGGTGTAATCCAGTAATGCACGAGCCGTGTGCGAGCGGCTGCGCCCGGAGCGCGCTGCACGCATAAGCTGATCGGGAGTGCCGGTGGTCAGCAGCTCACCGCCATGCTCGCCTCCTTCGGGACCCAGATCGATGACCCAGTCGGCCGCGCCGATCACATCCAGGTTGTGCTCGATGACCAGCAATGAATGGCCCGCCTGCAGCAGCAGGCCAAAGGCATGCACGAGTCGTGCGATGTCCTCGAAGTGCAGGCCGGTCGTTGGTTCATCGAAGATCAGAAGTTTCCCGAGCGCCGCGCTGCTCGCGCCGGCGACGGCCTTGGAGCTCGCGCGACGAGCGCGCCCAGGGGCCCGCAGCATGGCCTCGCTGAGATAGCCGGCGAGCTTGAGGCGCTGCGCTTCCCCTCCCGAGAGCGTGGGTACCGGCTGCCCAAGCCGCACATAATCGAGCCCGACATCCACCAGGGGCTGCAGCCGCGCGCGCACCGCAGGCGCCTCGGCGAAGAAGTGCAGCGCCTCAGTGGCTGTCATGGCGAGCACTTCGGCGATATTGGCGCGGCGAGCGTCGGCTCCGCTGATGCGGATCTCCAGCGTCTCGGGGCGGTAGCGAAGACCGTTGCACTCGCCACAGCGCAGATAGACGTCAGACAGAAACTGCATCTCGATGTGCTCGAAACCATTGCCGCCGCAGGCCGGGCAGCGACCGCGGCCGCTGTTGAAGCTGAAGGTCCCGGCGGTATAGCGACGCAATCGCGCCTCCGGCTCGGCGGCAAAGCGCGCGCGGATCTCATCGAAGGCCCCGACATAGCTGGCGGGATTCGAACGCGTGGTGCGCCCGATCGGGGTCTGATCGATGAGCACTGCGGTCTGAATCAATTCAGCCCCTTCCAGGCGCCGGTGTGCACCGGGCGCTTCGGTCGGTTTGCCGTGTGCCTGCTGCAGCGCCGGATACAGCACGCCCTGTACGAGCGTCGATTTGCCCGAACCCGATACGCCCGTCAGGCAGACCAGGCGATGCAGCGGAATCTCGATGTCGAGCTGCTTGAGGTTATGCTCGCTCGCCCCATAAAGACGAATCGAAGGCGCGTCGCGCGTCGCGGCGGCCTGCGCTGTGGAGCTCGCGCGCAACCGCGGCAGGCTGCGCCGGCCCGCGAGCCAGGCGCCGGTGACCGACTCCGGGTGCGCCATCACCTGCGACGGGGTGCCATAGCAGACAATGCCGCCGCCATGCTCGCCGGCGCCCGGACCCATGTCGAGAATCAGGTCGGCCTCGCGCATGATCTGCGCATCGTGTTCGACCACGAGCAGGCTGTTGCCTGCATCGCGCAGGCGTTTCATCACGCTGATCACGCGTTGCATGTCGCGCGGATGCAGTCCGATCGAGGGCTCATCGAGCACGAACAGCGTGTGCACCAGCGAGGTGCCCAGCGCCGTGGTCAGATTGATGCGTTGGACCTCGCCGCCCGAGAGCGTGCGCGACTGACGATCGAGCGTGAGGTAATCCAGTCCGACCTCGCACAGGAATCTCAGGCGCGAGCGCACCTCGCCGAGCAGCAGATCCGAGGCTGCGTCCAGCGGTGCGGGCAACTGCAATTGCTCGAAGAAGGCGCGGCAGCGCTCGATCGACAATTGCATGAGCGCATCGATCGGCTGACCTTCCAGGCGCCAGAGCAGCGCATCGGGCTTCAGACGCGCGCCCCGACAGCTCGGGCACAGCGTGTAGCTGCGATACTTGGACAGCAGCACCCGGATATGCATTTTGTAGGCTCGGCTCTCGAGCCATTCGAAGAAGCGGCGCGCGCCATACCAGACCTTCTTGTTCCAGGGCCCTTCGCCCTCGATGACCCATTGCCGCGCGGCCGCTGGCAGCTCGCGCCAGGCAACGTCAGTCGGGATGCCGCGCTTCTTGGCGAATCGCAGCAGATCATCCTGGCACTCCTTGTAGGAAGGGGTCTGAAAGGGGCGCAGCGCGCCCTGCGCGAGCGACTTGCCCTCATCGGGAATCACCAGTCCATAGTCGATGCCGATCACGCGACCGAAGCCGCG
>Ga0181537_10002729_pt1 | contig 15366 bp, 13 predicted proteins | sample PEATcosm2014_Bin_39_FD_119765 | JGI IMG/M metagenome (GOLD analysis project Ga0181537, IMG submission 119765) | Peatland microbial communities from MTU Mesocosm Facility, Houghton, MI, USA - PEATcosm2014_Bin23_10_metaG | ecosystem: Environmental > Terrestrial > Soil > Wetlands > Peat | place... | reverse complement strand
CGACAATTCCCGGCCCAAGTTGGCGGATGCCGCCGCATTCTCCTGGGACTTGAGTACGCGCCACTCGGCCACCTTGGCTTCCAAGGACCACGCCAGCCAATGACGGTGTTCGGCGTCGGACGCAAGCTCGCGCAGCCGCGCCACTGATTCATTCGGAGCTGTGGCGCCGGAGAGTTGCGCCAGCGCGATATCCACGAAGAATATCTCCGAGCGTGAGGTAATGGCGCGGTGCAATTTCTTGATGCGTGTCACCGCCGCATCCCGCTCGGCCTGCGCGCCGAGCGCTTGCGCGGAGAGGGCAAGCAGCGCCTCGGCGTCCGCTACGCCGGTCTGCGCGTCGATGGAGGTGAACTGCTGTACCGCGCGGCGCGAATCATCGATCGCCTCGTGCCAGTGCATTGCATCGTATTCGAGCTGACCGAGCAGCAAGTAAGAGTTCCCCAAATAAATCTTATTGCCGCTCGCGCTCGCGGAACTCACGACGGCGTCGAGCATCCGGCGGCCCGAGGGGTTGTCGCCCCGGTCGATGGCCAACTGTGCGCAGATGAAGCCGCTGTAAATCGCGAACTGCGGATCGCTCAGGGCGGACGCTTCTTTCTGTGCTTCCACGCACTCTCGTTGCGCGCCATCCAGGTCGCCGCGCATCCGCAGCAAATCCGCGTTGGTGGCGAGTGACCAAACGTGGCCGCCGAAATCGTTGCTGCGCTTGGTGAGAGCCGTCACCTCGCGATATTCGTTCAGCACATCGTCCGTGGCTGCTTCATCGGACGCGATGGTTGCCAGTGCACGCAAGGTCCACGCCTGCAGCCGCAGGTCCCCGGTTTCCCGAGCGAGACGCAGCGACTGCCGCGCGGCCGCCTGAGCGCCGTCACGATCCCCGGCGTTCCACAGCAGACTGCAAAGGTCGCGGTAAACCGCGGCGACGCCGCCTTCGTCGCCGATCGATTGTGCGAGCGCCATGGCGCGCTGATATTCCTCGCGCGCCGGTTGACCTCCGTTCAGCGCACCGGCGAGCGCGCGTCGCGCGTCAATCTCGCCGTGCGGATTGCCGATGGCCTTATAACCATCGATGGCGGCGGTGAACCCCGCTTTCGCCTGATCGCCCTGACCCAATCGCAATCGCGCAGCGGCGAGATCGAATTCGGCATCAGCGATCAAACCCGGCGCTTCGCGCAGCCGCGCGTTGCGCAACGCAGCCTCGGCATGGGACGCCTGCGATTCGGAGTCTTCGCGTGCTGCCGCGATTCGCGCGGCAGCGAGATCGATGCGCGGATCATCCGTCACCTGCGGCAGGTGCCGCAGATCGTCGTACGCCATCTGCGCGGCATCGATCGCACCCGCCGATAACTCGGCGTCGATCAACTCGATGCGGTATTCGACGATCAAGGGCTTGCGTGCAACGAGGGTCTTCCATTTCTCTGCCGCGTGGGCCCAGTCGTAGCCTAGAGTTTGAACCGTCGCGTCGATTTGCAGGCGCATGTCGTCCGGCAAGGTGTCCGATCTGCTCACCGCTTGCTCAGCCGCAGCCAGCGCCTTTTGTCGATAGCCGAGCGCCGACCACGCGTGGGCGAGATGCAGGTAGGTCGGCGCGTACCCCGGCGCTTCCGCGACCGCCTCCAGCAGCTCGTCGCGCGCCCGGGCGGCGTCGTAACGCGCCATGGCGTCCAACGCGAGGCCTATCCGTCGCGCCACGTCGGTGCTGGGGGGTTGAGCCTTTTCGAGCAGTCCGAGGAGTTCCCGACTCGGACTCGCGACGCCGAGTTTCGCGCGAAGTTTGCCGCCCGCTTCATTGACGATGAGGTTCAATCCGGACAGCGACGCTTGACGGGTATCGGTGGCGACGACACTGCCGTCACGCGCGTTTTGCAGCGTGAGGTCAACCCTCAATGGTGGATCGTCGCCATTGCCTACGACCAGATAAGTACCACTGACGACGTAGTCGGCCCTCAAGCGAGAATACAATTTAGCCAATGTCTCGCGGCCGAGTCCTGCGGCCAGCGGCACGCCCAAGTTCGTGCTGGCTTCCCGCACCAGTTCGTCGGGGACGACATGGATCTCATCGGATGCACTCAGTTCCGTGCTCAACATCGACGTGAGCGCCGGAGCGATCCAGGCATCCTTGGCGTTGTTGGAGAGGTTATTCCAGCCGAGAAAAGCCACGACCCGATCCTCTGCGGATACGCTGATCGGAGACTGAACGGCGGCGTGCCTCGTCGAGCGGTAATGCAGGCCTGTCGCGAGTACGCCGAGCATGGCAGTCAATCCAAAGAAACCCAGCCAGAGCGCTCGGCGTTCCGTGCGCCGCGCGAGTGCCGGTGCACCAGGGCGGTCTATCGAGAGTTCAGGTGCACCAGAGTGCGCGGGCGGGGTCTCAGCGGTCGCCGGATCCTCGACCAGGCCGCTCCCGGCGGTGACGCATGATACAAAACGGTAACCGAGTTTCGGTACGGTTTCGACGAACTGCGCATTCTTGGCCGAGTCGCCCAGAACACGGCGAATCTGCCAAACGTGGTTGCTGAGCGTGGCGTCATCGATGTAACCACGCGGCCATAGGTGCTTGATCAACTCGTCTTTGCTGACGACCCGCCCGGCGCGCTGTACCAAAAACACCAAGGTCTCGAAGACTTTGGGCGTGAGCGTAATCGAGGCGCCGCCCTTGAGGAGTTTCCTTTCGCGCGGGTCGAGCTCGAAATCGGCAAACCGGTAGACTGGATGTTCTTGTGCAGACATACACGTGGACCGAAAGGGTAACAGACCGGGTACCCATAAGTGGACGCTGGTTTGCTTGCGGCATACCAGTACCGGCATTTGGGCCGCCGGCCATCCGCCATCTTCGATCTAATCTCATACGAATAATCATGAGGTTATGTCGAATAGCTTCATCGCGCTTCGCTCACTATGCATTGCGCCACAACCCCCGCAGCTGCCCGATCAGCCGCTCGCGTGCTGCGGGCGTGAGCGATCCGAAGAGTCTCGCTTCGTGATCCTTCACGACCTTGAGCGCGGCCCGGCAGGTACTCCGCCCCGCGGTCGAGAGCCGCAGCGCCTGGGAACGCCCGTCCACGGGCTCACGCTCCACCAAGCCTCGGGCCATGAGCGCGGCGATGAGCGGCGTCATGTTGGCGCGCAAAATGCCGAGTGCGCGTCCGAGATCGCTTTGGGTGATGCCGGGCACGTGAGCGATGGTCATCAGTACCGAGGCGTCCGCGGGCTTCAGCGCGAGCGGTGCCAGGGATTCGGTCAAATCCGACATGACCACGAAGGACAGGCGGCGCACGTGGTAGCCCAATAGATCGTCAAACGGTTCGCTCGCTGCCGCGCTGCGTTCGTACGTCTTGGTCAACATGGGTAATTGCCGTCAACCTTTAAGATTGCTATACTATATAGCATATCGTGACCGGAAGGGGGCTGGCGATGGCTGCGACACTACGATTATCGATCGGCGGACAAGCCCGCGAAACCAGGAACACCTTCGAGCGCCGGGATCCGGTCAACGGCGAGATCGCCACCCTCGCCAGTGCGGCAACCGTTGCCGATGCCATCGCGGCCGCGGACGCGGCCGACGCCGCATTCGCAGGCTGGAGTACGCGCGGTCCGAACGAGCGCCGGGCCCTGCTCATGCGCGCCGCGGCGGCGATGGAAGCGCGGGCAAGCGATTTCGTGGACGCCATGATGGGCGAAACCGGCTCGACCGAAGGCTGGGCGCGATTCAATCTCATGCTGGCCGCCTCCATGATTCGTGAAGCGGCGTCGCTCACGACTCAAATCACCGGTGAGGTGATACCGTCCGACAAGCCCGGATGCATTGCATTGGCGGTGCGAGAACCCGCGGGCGTGGTGCTCGGCATCGCACCCTGGAACGCGCCGATCATTCTCGCAGTGCGAGCCATTGCAACGCCCTTGGCCTGCGGCAATACGGTCATCTTGAAGGCCTCGGAACTATGTCCACGCACTCACGGCCTCGTCGTCGAGGCGTTCGTCGAGGCTGGATTCACGGGCGGCATCGTCAATCTCATCACCAACGCGTCCAAGGACGCCGCGGACATCGTCGGCGCGCTGATCGATCACAAGGCGGTGCGGCGAATCAACTTCACGGGGTCGACCGCGGTCGGAAAGATCGTCGCGGTTCGTGCCGCGCAAAATCTCAAACCGGTTCTGCTCGAGCTCGGCGGCAAGGCGCCCCTCCTGGTCCTGGACGACGCCGATCTCGATGAGGCCGTCAAGGCCGCCGCCTTCGGCGCGTTCATGAATCAGGGACAGATCTGCATGTCCACGGAACGAATCATCGTGATGGACGGCGTCGCCGAGGCCTTCGTCGACAAGTTTCGCGCCAAGGTGTCGACCATGCCGACCGGCAATCCGCGCGACGGCAAAGCGCCGCTGGGAGCCGTCATCGATTTGAAGACCGTGAAGCACGTCGATTCGCTGGTCGCCGATGCGGTGGCTCAAGGCGCGGCGAAAATCAACGGCGGCATGGCGGCGGGCGTGTTGATGCCCGCCACGGTCGTCGACAGGGTAACTCCGGCGATGAAGCTGTTCCGCGAGGAGAGCTTCGGGCCGGTGGTCGCGATCATTCGGGCGAAAGATGAAGCCCATGCCATCGCGCTCGCCAACGACACCGAGTACGGACTCTCGGCCGCGGTGTTCACCAAGGATACCGCGCGAGGTCTGCGCGTCGCCCGGCAGATAAAATCCGGTATCTGTCACATCAACGGACCGACCGTCCATGACGAGGCCCAGATGCCGTTTGGCGGCGTCAAAGGTTCCGGCTACGGCCGCTTTGGCGGCAAAGCCGGCATCGATGCCTTCACGGAATTGCGTTGGATCACGATTGAAACCCAACCCGGGCACTATCCCATTTAACCGGTGAAACAGGATTCCACATGACGACCGCACGCGCCGACAAAGACACGGTTTCCTATTCCGTCGAGGACCGGATCGCCTGGGTCACGTTCAATCGCCCGGAGAAGCGCAATTGCATGAGTCCCGCCTTGAACCGACGGATGATGGAAGTCCTCGACGAATTGGAATTCCACCCGGACGCCGGCGTCCTCGTGCTCACGGGCGAAGGAACGGCGTGGTCGGCCGGGATGGATTTGAAGGAATACTTTCGCGAGACCGAGGCGCAGGGTCTCGTCGGCGTACGCCGGGCACAACGCGAAAGCTACGGTTGGTGGCGGCGCCTGCGCTGGTATCAAAAACCGACCATCGCCATGGTGAACGGCTGGTGCTTCGGAGGGGGATATGGCCCGCTGTTCGCGTGCGACCTTGCCTTTGCCGCCGAGGAGGCGCAGTTTGGCCTGTCGGAAATCAATTGGGGCATCCTGCCCGGCGGCGGTGCCACCAAGGTGGCCGTGGAGCTTCTGAGCATGCGCGATGCGATGTATCACGCGATGACGGGGGAGCCCATTGACGGCAAGACGGCTGCCGCCTGGAAGCTGGTCAATGAAGCGGTGCCGCTCGCCAGTTTAAAGTCGCGCGTCGTGGAAGTTGCAAAGGTTCTGCTCAAGAAGAATCCGATCGCACTGAAGGCGACCAAGGATGCCATCCGCCGCGTGAGCGAAATGACCTATGAGAATGCCGAGGATTATCTCGTCCGCGCCCAGGAAGCCGCGAACAGCTTTGATAATGACGGCCGCAAGGAAGGCATCCGTCAATTCATCGATGAGAAAAGCTTCAAACCCGGCATCGGTACGTACGATGTGTCGAGGCAGAAGCAGGGCGCTTGAGGCGAGGATTGGCACGAATGTTCGTCAATGATCAGTGGTACGTCGCCGGTTGGGATCACGAAATCGATCGCACGCCGCTCGCACGCGTCATCTGCGGCGAACCGATCGTGCTGTATCGCAAGTTCGACCGCACGGTGGTCGCGATGCATGATGCGTGCCCGCATCGGCTGCTCCCCTTGTCGATGGGCATCAAGGAAGGCGACAACATTCGTTGCCGCTATCACGGTCTCTTGGTGAACAGCGAGGGGCAGGCAATCGAGATGCCCGTGCGCAGCGAGCGAGTTCACAAGAGCATCTGCACCAAGGTCTATCCGACCGTCGAGCGGCACCGATTCGTCTGGATCTGGATCGGCGATCCCCTGAAGGCAGACGCCGATCGGATTCCGGATTTCTGGCCGTGCTCGCACCCTGACTGGACCTTTGACGGCGGCTATTACCACATCAAGTGCGACTATCGGCTGGTCATCGACAACCTGATGGACCTGACGCACGAGACCTATGTGCATCAAGGATCGATCGGCCAGCATGAAATATTGGATGCGCCCATCGAGACGCATGCGGAGGGAAATCACGTCACCGTCACGCGCTGGATGGCCGGCATCGATGCGCCGCCCTTCTGGCGCGACGCCCTGAAGAGGGACGGCCCCGTGGATCGCTGGCAGATCTGTCATTTTCTGGCGCCATCCTCGGTCATCATCGACGTCGGCGTGGCGCCGGTGAGCGCGGGCGCCACGGTGGAGAACCATGACCAAGGCGTCCGCGGCTTCGTCATCGACGCGATGACGCCCGAGAGCGACGCGAGCAGCCATTATTTCTGGGGAATGGCGCGAAACTTCGACATCGACGATGCGGGATTCAGCGAGCGATTCAAAAAGCAGCAAGGGGGCGTCTTCATGGAAGACGTTGCCGTTCTAGAGGCTCAGCAGCGTTCGATCGCCGCAAATCCGCACCTCAAGCTCAAGTCTTTCAGCATCGATACCGGCGGCGTGCGCGCGCGCCAGGTCATCAATCGGATGATCGAAGCGCAGGGCCATCAAGGGCTCTCCGGCGCCGGCGGATAGTCCGTGTAGCCGGCGTGGCCGCGCGTGTAAAAGGTCGAGACGTTCGGCCGGTTGAGCCCGGCGTTGGTGGCCAGGCGCCTCGGCAGATCCGGGTTCGCCAGGAAGAGCCTGCCGAAGGCAATGGCGTCGGCTTCGCCCGCGCGCAGCGTTCTCGCCGCGCTTGCCAATGTATAGTCGGAATTCAAGATCAATACGCCCTTGAAAGCGCGACGAATAGCCGGGACGAGTTGGCGGACCGCCGGCCGGAACGTGCTGTGCGGACGCGACGCGCGCATTTCCAGAAACGCGATGCCAAGCCTGCTCAACTCCGCGGCCGCGTGGGTGAACAGTGCCGCGGAGTTGCTGTCGCCGCACCCCTGCGGATCGTCGTTGGGAGAAAGCCGCACTCCGGTTCGCTCCGCGCCGACCGTGTCGATGAGCGCCCGGGTCACCTCGATCAGGAGCCGCACACGATTTTCAATCGAGCCTCCGTAGCTATCGTTGCGCAGGTTCGTTCCATCGCGCAGAAACTGATCGATGAGATAACCGTTGGCGGCATGCAACTGCACGCCGTCGAATCCGGCCGACAGGGCATTGCGCGCGGCGCGGCGATAGTCATTGACGATCAGCCGTATCTCGTCGAATTCGAGTGCGCGCGCCTGCGCGTAGCGCTTCTTGCCCTCATAGGTTCGCGCCCAATCGGGAGCCGTGGTCGCCGACGCCGATACGGGAAGGTGGCCGCCGAGGAAATCCGGGTGGACGATGCGCCCCATGTGCCAGAGCTGCGACACGATGCGCCCGCCGGCATCGTGGACGGCACGCACGATGGGTTTCCACGCCGCGACCTGTTCATCGGACCAAATTCCCGGCGCATACGGCCAGCCGAGACCCTGCCGGCTGATGCCGGTCGCTTCGGTGATGATCAGGCCCGCGGAGGCACGTTGGGCGTAGTATTCGGCCATCAACGCCGTCGGCACGTGCGCACGTGTCGATCGTCCGCGGGTCAGGGGCGCCAGCAAGATGCGGTTGGGCGCATGGATCGCGCCGATCGTGATCGGTTCAAACAGGGTTGCCATAGTGGTGCATCATAGCAATCCAGACCCAAGGAAATCCCCAGGCCATTTCGTTGCTCGAACGGTGACCCATGAAATTTGACATTGTCGGTGACGTGCACGGCCAGTGTGACAAGCTGGTTGCGTTGCTTTCGGATATCGGATATGCGGAATCCAACGGGTTGTGGAGGCATCCGGAGCGTACCGCGATCTTCGTCGGCGATTTGATCGACCGGGGACCGAAGCAGCTCGAGACGGTCGATCTGGTCCGGCGCATGGTCGAGGCGGGAGCCGCTCGCTGCGTCCTCGGCAATCACGAGTTCAACGCGGTCGCCTGGGTCACGCCGGACCCTGAACGTCCGGGGAAATTTCTACGGGATCACCATAGGCCGGGAAATCGGGAGCAGCATCAGGCCTTTTTGAACGTCGTCGAGGGCACCCCGCGACAGAAAGCGATCACGGACTGGTTCAAGACCCTGCCGTTGTGGCTCGATCTGCACGGACTGCGGGTGGTGCACGCGTGTTGGCATGAGGACTCGATGGATGTACTGCGACCGGTTCTGAGTCCCACTCAAACGTTGACCGATGAGGCTGTTGTATTGGGCAGCCGGCGCGGGCATCCGGTATTCGAAGCAATCGAGGTGGTGTGCAAGGGGCCCGAAGTTGCACTCCCGGAGGGAACGTCGTTCACGGACAAGGAAGGCAAAGTCCGGCATGAAGTCCGTGTCAGGTGGTGGCAGGAGGATTTATCGACCTACCGCAAGGCGGCGATCGGTCCGCCCGGCGAGATGGATATGATACCGGATGTCCCCATGCCGAGCGGCTGGGCGGCGCATCCGTATTCGGGACCGCCGGTGGTGTTCGGCCACTACTGGTTTTCAGGACCGCCGACCGTGATTTCCAAGCAGTTCGCGTGCCTCGACTACAGCGCGGCGCGCGAAGGGCCGCTGGTCGCGTACCGATGGGACGGCGAGGCGGAGTTGTCCGCGCACAAGTTGGCGTGGGTCTTAACGTCGGCGGCGCTCGCGCGTTGTCAGCCGCGCTGCTGACGTTGTCGCTGGCGGGTTGCAGCAGCGCCGAGTTCTTCGTCGCAAACGTTCCGGCGAGGTTGAGCCGCGTCGCGCGACGCGCCGATCTCCCCTACGGCACCGACCGTCGCCAGACGCTCGATGTCTATGCGCCGCGAATGGCCGTCGATCGGCCGGTGGTGATTTTTTGGTATGGAGGCTCGTGGAGCGAAGGCAACAAGGATGAGTACCGCTTTGTCGGAACCGCGCTGGCCAATCAGGGATTCGTCGCCGTGCTGCCGGACTATCGCCTGTATCCTCAAGTCACCTTTCCCGCCTTCGACGAGGATGGTGCGCGAGCGGTTGCCTGGGTGGAGCAACATATCCGGGAATTCGGCGGTGATCCGAACCATATCGTGCTGATGGGACACTCGGCGGGCGGTCACACCGCCGCGTTCCTCGCATTCAATCATGCATTTCTCGAGCGCTTCGGGGCGAACTCGCGCAATATCGTCGGCCTCATCGGGCTCTCAGGCACGTATGTGTTCGTCCCGGATACCGATGAGTTGCGGGCCGCCTTTCCGCCGCCCTATACGGTGGGCGACTGGCAACCGATTCGCTTCGTCGACTCCCGAGCGCCGGCGACTCTCTTGTTGCATGGGCTGTCGGACAAAGAAGTGCTGCCGCAAGAGGCGATCGAACTCGACGATGCTTTGCTGCTCGCGCACGTGCCCGTGCAAATGCACTTGTTTGAGCATCGCGGGCACGCCGATACCGTGGCGCCTTTCGCGTTGCTGGCGCGCTGGCGCACGCCCGTGGTCCGAGACGCCGCCGCGTTCATTCGCAGCGTGAGCGCGCAGACCGCACCATGACTGAACCGAGACACATCATCCGAGATGTCACGGAGGCCGATTACCCTACGCTCCTGCGCCTCAATATGGAGTCCGAGCATTTCTTGAGTCCCTTGTCATCGCCGCGCCTCGAGTCCCTGCGTGCGCAGGCCTGGTATTGCCGGGTTGCGGCGTCCGATGAGGTCGTGCAGGGATTTCTGCTGGCGCTCAGCGAGGGCGCCGACTACGACAGCCCCAATTACCAATGGTTTTCGCGCCGCTACCAGAAGTTCGTGTACATCGACCGCGTCGTCATCGACGCGGCGGCCCGCGGCCGGCACCTCGCCAAGCGACTCTACGATGATCTCTTCGCCCGCGCCCGCGTGCAGGGTTTCCCGAGAATAACGTGCGAGTTCGACACGGATCCGCCGAACGAGGTGTCGCGGCGCTTCCACGAGCGGCTGGGTTTTCGCGAGGTGGGCGCGCAGCGGGTCGGGGACGCTCGCAAGACCGTATCCCTGCAAGAACTGTCGTTGTGAGGCAGCGTCGATAACGTGGCAACCAAAGCCGACATCATCGATTTTCTGCAGCGTGAATTCCCGCAGAGCAAATGCCTGGTCGAGGACGTGGGCAATGGTTCGGCGACGGTGGTGCATCCCGTCGGAACCGACCATCTGCGGCCGGGCAATACGGTGTCCGGACCCTTGCTCATGACGGTGGCGGACGTTGCGCTCTACGTCGCCATTCTGGGCGCGATCGGAATCGTGCCGTTGACGGTGACCACGAGTCTCACCATCAACTTTCTGCGCAAACCCTCGCCTGACAAGCCCATTACCGGCATTTGCACGCTGATCAAGGTCGGCCGGACCCTGGCCGTCGGCGAGGTGTCTCTGTATTCCGATCGCAATGAACCGATGGTGGCGCACGCGGTGGGCACCTATGCCATACCCGGGAAACGCAATTGAGCAGAATCTCTGAGGCGCGATGCGGGCGTGCGGCCGCTCCGCTACTTGCGAAACGTCGCGTCGATGAAGCGCAGCTCCTCGGGCGCGTCCCACTGTCTCGCGCCGTAGACTTTCGCGAGCACCCGGCCGTCCGCGTCGACGAGTACGGTCAGGGGCAGCTTCGATGCACCCAGCATGTTCTCCATCTCGAGGCGCGTGTCGATGAAGTGGCTGATGGTCGCGTTGGCGGTCTTCAATAGCGCTTCGGCCTTATCGGCGTAATCGTCAGTCGAAATGCCGATGATGGCGAAATATTGTTTTCCTTCGCGCCAGGCGAGGCGCTCCAATGACGCCATCTCCTCCCGGCACGGGCCGCACCAGCTGGCCCACACGTTGATGAGCAAAGGCTTGCCGCGAAACGCGCGCAGGCGCCGCGAGGGCCCGTTCAGGCCCTTGAGCGTCGCGTCGCGCAGCGTGCCGCCGATCGGCACTTCCTGGGGAGCAGTTGCCGCAGCGGCATTCGCCGCGGTGGAATTCGCCAAAGCGGCGACAAGAAGAACCGGGCACCACCACCCGCCGAAAACGTGCCGAGCCCGAATCCGCGGTTGACGCGGCTGATCCTGCTCACGGCGCTTGCTGGTCAGACATTCTCCTTAGGGACGGACGGCGGTTCGCGAACGCCGCGCCTCATAGCTCTTGAGATGGGTATACGCAATCGACAGCAGCGAGGGTCCGGCGCGATCCGCGCGAGCGGCGCTGCATCGCTGCAGCAGGTCGCCCACGATGTGGTCCGCCTCGATCGGGGCGCCTGCTTCGATGTCCCGCAGCATCGAGGCGGTCAAGGGTGAACCGGCCGCTGTGAGCGCGGCGAGCGCCTGATCGAGAAATGCCGCCGAGGGCGGATACCCGGCGGTGTCGGCCACGGCGCGGCATTCCTCGAACATGCCTCGAATGAGCTCCCCACCACCCGGGGATGACAAAATGTCGCCGAGCGGCGCCCGCATCAAACACGTGGCGCTCGCGAGCGTGGCCAGAAAGACCCACTTCTCCCACATCTCGGGGACGATGCGATCGCTCAGCCGGGCGTCAAAGCCGGCATTGCCCAGCGTCGCGGCGGCCGCGCGAACGCGATCCGAGAGAACACCGTTGCGCTCGCCAAACGCAAGAGTATGCCGGTCGTTGAGCTGCACGATGGTGCGCTCGGCGTCGAGCGTCGCCGCGATGACGCATTGTCCCCCGAGTACGTGGAAGCGGCCGAAGCGCTCGTCGAGCGCCTCGAGGTGCCTCATGCCATTGAGCAGAGGCAGTATCAGCGTCTCGGGGCCCACCGCCGCGGCGATGGAGTCCATCGCGCCGCTCAAGTCGTAGGCCTTGCAGCTCAGTAATATCAAATCGAACGACCGCTCGATCCGGTCCGCAAGAATCGTCGGCGGGTGGGGAATGCTGAAATCCCCCAGCGGACTCTTGATCTTGAGGCCGCCCGCGGCCAGTTCACCGGCGCGTCGCGGCCTGACCAGAAAGGTGACGTCGCGGCCCGCCTGCAATAGCCGGCCGCCGAAATAACCGCCGAGGGCACCCGCGCCGACTACGAGAACGCGCATCATTGATTCCTGTTGGGGTGAATGATTCAGGCCGACTTAAGTTCTTGCACGGCGCGCCAGGCCTGGTCAATGGCCTCGTGGGTGTAGGCGTTCCAGCCCGCGTCGGAGTTGGCGATGGTCACTCTGCCGAAACGTCTACGGCCCACTTCATAGGGCGGCGGCCCTTTGACCTGCGGATCGAACAGCGAATTCGCATCGTACGAATAGCCGTGCGGCCAGCGATTCACCGTGATCGCGGCGATGTCGCGCGCCGACTCAAATCCGCCCGGACCGAGCATGCGGTCGAGCTGGCTCGTGATCTGCCGTTCGAATTCCTCGAACGGCGTGTCCAACAGCCGTTGCCGCCCGAGCCGAAATTGCTGGACGTTGGAGAGGCCTTGGTTCGGCATCAACGGGACATGCACCATGTGCAGCAGCATGGGTTCGCCCGGGTCGCGCGGATGCCGATAGCCGCCGAGAGATACCGGAAAGTCGAGTTTGACGTTCGAAAAGAATGCATGTGGGCTGTAGATCTTGTCGACGCCCAAATTGACGAAGGCCCGCCAATGGCGCACCGCCACGTTGACGTAGACCAGCGGGAGTTTGACGCCGAGGGCGAGCGCCTCTTTTTGTTCATCGGGCAACGACGGCATGATGTGCGGAATGATCATGTTGTAGCAGGCAAGGACGCAGTGCTTTGCCCGCACGCGGTGCAATACGCCCGCCCGCACGTAACCCACGTCGACCGAACCGCCGTGGGCGCGCTCATTGGCCACCGATACCGCCGTGCTGTTGAGGCGCAGCCGTACGGGCGCATCGATGTCGAGTTTGCCGTAGTCGAAATCGGCGAGTACCACATCGTCCATGGTATGGCCGGGGGCCGCCGCAGGGATCAAGCTGCGCACCAGGAGACGGGCGATCGAGGCGTTGCCGTCGGGGAAATGATAGATATACGGTTCATCGAGCGCCGCCTCTCGTTCATCATTCAGGCCGAGAGCGGCGAAGCCCGGATAGCCCGTCGCCAACGCCTCGGACGCCGGGGTGATGTCGGGTCCCATGGCAAGGAGGTCTTTGGTCGCGCCGTCGAAGTACGACACCGCCTCATCGCCCAGACCGGCATCCTTGCGCAGGAAATCCCGGTAGCTGATTTTCTGCAAGTAGGCGATTTTCTCGGCCTTCGATTTTCCGGCCAGGTAGTCGCGCGGCGCCTTGAACAGAGCGATGAGCCGCGTCCGCGCATCCTCGGACATCGGAAACTGAGCGATCACGGCATCGATCGGGAGCGGTTTGAGGTCGGTGCCATCCGAATCGGCGCCGGTGACGACCGGAGAGCCGCGCACCAACCGATCCACGCCGAATGTTTCGCGATCGAAATAGGTCCCCTCGGCCAGACCGAGCGACTGATAGAGCCGGCGGTCGAAGGCCGTATCCCATCGGTGGTAATCGACGCCGAGCGAGCCGAGCAGCCGATTGACCGTCTTGCTGAACAATGCTTTGGGCGATTGCAACGACTCAGTGCCCCCATACCCAAGCAGCAGCCGATTGCCCACGCGAAATTCGTTGCGCTTGGCGTGCCCGCCGAAATCGTCGTGGTTGTCGAGGATCAGAATGCGCGCAGCGGATCCATGCGCTTCGCGGTAAAACCAGGCGGCCGCCAAGCCGCTGATGCCGCCGCCGACCACGATCAGATCGACACTTTCCTCCACCGCGAGCCCGGAGACATCGAATGGCTTGCCCTCCCGCCCGACCTGATGGGCGGTTTCGAAGGAGCCGGGATGGCTGCCCCGCAATCCGGTCAGCGCCGGCGGATAGTACCGCCCGGGTTCGGCGTCCGCCTGTGCGCGCGGAGCGAGTCCCCCGGCAATGAGCAGCGCGGTGCCGCCGAGGAAGTCGCGACGGGTGATATTGTCAGGCATATCCGCAGCATGCAACGCGGAAACTTCACGCGCAAGTCACGCCTCCGCAACAATGGCGACGCACACTTGGTAATGCAAAGTAAATGCCGCTGCCGTGATTGAGCCGCTTGGGCCGGCGCCACCTAAGACATTCGCTTGCGGTCGCCGCTTGCTATCTGGTACTTTGCATTGCAAAGTGATTACCGCGGCCGCACCACCCCGACGATTGCATCATGCGCTGCACGACGCGCGCTTAGGAGGATCGACGCGCGTCGTTCTCAGCACGTGCCTGGCGGCGCTCGTCGTGGTGGTCGGAGTTTTGGGCCTGGCGGTGGATTTTTCGCCGAGGCGCATGGTGGAATCCTGGATCAACATCCATGCGCTGTTTGCGCTGCTCCTTTGCGGCGTCGTCATTGCCGAGTATCGGCGGCGCGCCGGGAACTCGTCCGGCGCCGGGTCCGCCCACGGCCGCGCGCTATGCCGTGAGTTATCCCGCGTCGTGTACCTGTCGCTCTATGTCGTCATCGGCGTGCGGGAGTGCATCGCCCTCGCAAATGCCATCTGGCATGGCGGCGCGGTGGACTTCAACTTGCTGGACCCGCGTTTTCGCGCCGGCCCCGACAGCGGTGCATTTGACCCCAAAGACGACTTCCAGATGTTCTTGGCGTCGGGTCTTTTCGCGCTCATCCTCGTGCGGGGGCTCGCGTTTCGCGGCTGGCTGCGCGTCAGCGCAATGCGCGATCGCTAGTTCTTGCGCGCCCGACCATGGCCATGATTGCTGTGCGGAGCACGATGCCCGCGCATCGTCCGCGGATTGATCGCAACGACCGCCGGTCCCCAATAGGTGTCATTCGCATAATCAGCCGCGTTTTCCTCGGGCGCCGGCGGCTCGGGCCGCGGCGTGTAGCCCGTCTGGTATAAACCGTACGGCGCCGATGGACGCGTCGATGACACGTCCATTATGTTGATTGGATTCAATTGCCGTACGGTGGATTGCGCTCCGCAGCGTACGTCCGAGAAGGTGCGCTGACCGTTCACCACGCATTCCCACACTTGCCCGGACGGCAGTGGAACGGGTTTAGCGGCCGCGACTGCCGGAGCCGTCAGAGTTGCCGTTGCCGGTACCGGCGGCGGGACCGCCAAGCTCGCAGCGCCGGGCAAATTGGTCCCGGTCGAAGGCGCCGCATCGGCGAGAGCGGCTGCGGCGGCAATGGCGGCCAAGGCCCCGACAACACCGCGCAATCTTCGCGACGCAAGCCCCGCATACATGGTTTTGACCATGCCTGTAT
>Ga0181537_10002728_pt1 | contig 15366 bp, 9 predicted proteins | sample PEATcosm2014_Bin_39_FD_119765 | JGI IMG/M metagenome (GOLD analysis project Ga0181537, IMG submission 119765) | Peatland microbial communities from MTU Mesocosm Facility, Houghton, MI, USA - PEATcosm2014_Bin23_10_metaG | ecosystem: Environmental > Terrestrial > Soil > Wetlands > Peat | place... | reverse complement strand
TGAGCACCAGGCCGATCAGCGGCGGAGCCAATACCGACCCCACCGCCGTCCCCGCATTGATGATCCCCATCGCCGTCGATCGACGGTTGAGCGGAACCCACTCCGCCACCACCCGGGTCGCCGCCGGAAATGCTCCGCCCTCGCCCAACCCGAGCAGGCAGCGGGCTCCGAGCAACACCCCAAAGCTCGTGGCCAGACCGTGCAGAGCGCAGGCCCCCGACCACCACAGCATGATCAGGGTGAATCCTTTTCGCGTTCCCAAGATATCCAGCAACCGGCCGCCGCCCGCATACGACAGGGCATACGGTATCAGAAACGCAAACTGGAGCCACGAGAACTGCTGATCGTTGAGCGGAATGGCCCGCTCGATTGCTGAAATCGCTACAGGCAATGTCTGCCGGTCGAAGTAACTGATAGCAATTGCAACTGTCACCAACGCGACAAAGTACCACCGGGCTTTAATCGGCCCGGTGTGAGTTGTGGAACTTGCTCCCAATACCTCTGAATCTCTCAACAACACCGCCAGTTGTTCACCATTTCAACCGCAAAAGAGATGTAGCTTGCCGTGGAAGATAGGCGCCGATCTCGACCTTGCCATCGCTTACATCGAGCCACTGCGGGGAAGTCAGAAGCGCCAATTGACCGGCTTCTTTCAACCGGGCATACTGTTCCGGCGTCGGCGGATGCGGAGAACCCATGGCCTTCCACGCACCGTATGAATTGCTGTGCGAGTCGTCGATGCGGTAGTGCTCCAGCAGCACTCTCTTTACTCCCGATGGGATTCCCGCAATCGTTACTCCCACATCCGCGCCGGCCGCGGGTAGGTCGTCGTCATGATAGTTCCACACCATGACCGCGGCTTCGCGATCCGCCCTGGTCGCCATGGCGTCCACGTCCGGGGTCCGGGTTACGCCATTGCTCAGGATGTTATCAAGCGACACCTGGCCCGTGCTGCTTGTCATCACGCGCTCTCCCTGCATCAGGGCGACCATGCGGAATACATTCAGCACCGGCTTGTCGACGCCATTGGTCGCCAGTGTGCGAAACCCTTCAAAGTAGTCCTTGCCCTCGAATTCGAACGACCACGACAGCATAGACAGCAGGTTGACCTTGTACCTGTCCTGGAGCTCGAATAGCGCCTTGATTGCTACCGCGGTATACACCGCATAGAGCGGGCCGTTCCGATAAGCATTAGCGGGATTCATCTTCATCGAGCAAGCCGCGCAACCCTCAGGGTCGGCCTCGCTCAGAATAATCGGAAGATGGATATATTGCGGATACCTCGTGACTATCTGGAACCCGGCTTCAGCGGCCTTCAGCTCGTTCGCTAGCCCCATCCGCACATGTCCGTCCACCATCGTCGGGTGACCCTTGGGGTGGTATGAGATGAAATCGAGCGGAACCGGCTTTCCGTCGGCCGCGCTCTTGTCCTTCAGGCAATGCTTGAGGAAGTTATCAAGAAATCCGCCGCTTTTGTCCGAGTTAGGCCCAGTGCTTGCGGGTCCGCCCACAATTGCGTTTGGCAGCGCCGCTCGAACCCCGGCTGCGGCATAGTCGTAAAGCCTGAAATACTCCGCGGGCGTCCCATGCCAATACGAGATGTCTGGCTCATTCCACACCTCGAAGGGCCATCCGCTTACTTCCTGTTTCCCGTAACGCTCGACTAAATGCTCGGTATATTTACGGATCAGTTCGCCCCACATAGCATAGTCTCTGGGCGGATTGTTGGAAGCGCCAGACACAGTGTTACCCGGAAAATGAACTTGGTATTTATCCACTCCAGGGACGGTCGCGGCCAGATCCCTGGGCATGAACCCAAGCTCCACCATCGGCCGCACGCCGGCCTTCTTAAATTCGTCGAAGGTCTGGTCGGTAATCGTGAAGTCGTACGCCGGCTTGCCGTTCGCGTCCAGGCTGAATACGTTCGATGAGCTCCACTTGAGCTCAGCCACTCCGTTGCCGGAGGTCAAGAAATGATGCGCCCGGATGTACACCGGCACAGGGCTCAGATCGTGTAACTCCCTAAGAAGTTGCTTGCCGTTCTTCATCGTCGTGTAGTTCGATTCGTCGTAGCCGAACCAGCTGTAGATCGGCGTGAAGGTGCCCACTGTCTTCGTGAGATCGACATGGACAGTCACTCGTTCTTCCGCCGGCAGCTCGGAACTGGAATGCACCGTGTTCGGGTCGGCGGCCGCTTTAGATTCGATCGAGTTTTGCCCGGCGCCAGACAGAACAGGCACAAGAAACGAAACAGTTAAGAGCGCCACCAAGGGCCTCAAGCCGGTTTTCATAAAACAGCTTCCTCCACTGACGTCTAACTTGCCGAGTTTAATGAATGGGACCAAAATGGAAATTCTCCGGAGCCGAAGGTTCATCGAAAACTTGAAGCGTAGTGAGGGGGCCCAGATCCGCGGGCGGAGTCCAGGATGCGAGCGCACACACCACCTCCTTCAATGGCGTCAACTCGATCGCTTGCAGAGTGCCGGTGCGTTCTTCCTTTTTCGAATTCCACTCGTTCACCCAATTAAAGACGACGGTATTGCCGTTCTGCAACCGCCAGGCTTGCTGGAAGGTCGAAAACCTGTAATCGGGAACATCGGGCTGAGCGAACGACCACGCTATATCGCCACGGCGGGTTATCTCCCGAACACCGAGCCTGTCGATGATCGAGAGATTGCCGTTCTGCAGCGGCGTGACGCCCCAGGGCGCATCGGCCGGGAACGACCACAACTCGTTGCCGCTTCGACAAGAAGAGCGAATTGTCCACCCCCATGATTCAGGTGCTATACGAAGACCGCAATGCTTGCGGCGCGGAATTAGCGTGCATCGAGGGCGAGAGTTAACACGGTAATGTCATCTTCCTGACCGAAGACCTGGGCGGCTTCGGCAATCTCCTGAGCACTCATCAGGGAGAGGCCGGAGAGACGTTCGAAGCCGTACAGTTCCCCGTTCGGTGAGCGTGCTTCCGGAACGCCGTCCGATAGCAGGACGAGCCGCTCTGCGATCTCCAGGTGGCCGTGCACCAATTCGTAGGTCTGGTCTGCAACCAGGCCGAGAGGCAGCGCTGGAGCCGTGATAATTTCGCATCCGGAGATATAGGGAGCGATGTGGCCGGCGTTGGCAAGAACGAAGTCGCCGGAAAGGGATATGCGTATACAGCAAGCAGTTGTAAAGCCGAGCTGGCCTTGCACGATGAGCGCGTTGTTGAGCTCGGAGAGGATATTGCCCGGGTCATGCGCGGTCTCGCGCTGAAGAACGCCGAGGATCATCGCTACGCGCATAGCCGCGGTAATTCCCTTGCCGGAGACGTCTCCTACGATTGCGGTGAGGGATCCGTCTGGGGCCGATGAAACGAAATAAAAATCACCGCCGACCTCGCTTGCGGGCAGGTAAACCGAGTCAACTTGAAAGCCGGGACTGGAACGAGATGCACTCTGAAGCAGCAATTGCTGCACCGTGCTTGCGGCATGCAATTCAGCAGCGAAAGCCGCCTGCGTTTGTGCTGCTGTCACCATTTCCGCACACAGCAGTGCATTAGAGATTGCTGCAGCGCTCTGGAGGGCGATGGTGTTCAGCAGTTTGAGATTGGCCGCTGAATAGGAAGCCCCGGCGACTGTACTGGCCAATGCAATGATGCCAACAGTGCGCTGTCCGGAACGAAGGGGGGCGCAGATGAGAGCGGCGAAAAGGCGTTCGTTATCCGTTGCTCGAGGATCGGATCCGCAGTTGTTGATGATTTCGGCTGTTCCTCGTTGCAGGATCGACGCGACGAATTGCGAATCCGGCGAAAGCGGGCATTCAATTTCCGCGGCACCATTTGCAGTGTCACTGAAACGCCCGTCAAAGGACGCGGCGTTACAGAGACCGCCGCTAGCCGTCTCCGTCACTAGAATGCAGCCTAGATTGGCGGGGATCATCCGTCGTGCCTGTTCCAACGCGGACCGGCTGACAGCGGAGAAATTTAGAAGGGCGGAGAGCTGCTCCGACAGCTGCTCAATCAAATGAACTTCGCGATAAAGATGAAGCACTTCTGAAGCAAGAGAACGGCTTTCCGATTCGCGAGCAGCCAGTCGCGTCAGCAGGAGAGCCAGCGCCTTTGAAGAGGCTTCCGGACCGATGACGAAGCCCAGAATCTCCTCATTAAAAAGCACAGGCATGCTACTCGAGTTGGGTGCAAGCTCAGTCGACGGGTCTCCCAAAAGAAGCTTGCCGGATGGATCGGTCACGCCTATCTTGTCGCCGGTGGCTTCGATGATTGCCGAAAGAGCGGGCAGGTTGCCGGATCTTTTACTGACAAGCGATCTTAGCGTGATTTCGGCCATTCGGGTCACAATCCGGGCGCGGACAGCCCGAGGACCGAGCGGGCCTTGGCGATGAGGGCATCCGGATCGAAAGGCTTCGTCATATAAAGATCGGCGCCGACCTCCTGGCCGCGCTGACGATCGAACTCCTGGCCTTTCGCCGTTAGCAGGATGATGTGGATATGGCTAAGACCCAATTCATTCTTGACGGCATTGCATACGTCAAAACCGTTCTTCTTGGGCATCATAACGTCGAGGAAAACCAGATTGGGCTCTTCGTCGTGAATCGTCTGCAGTGCTTCTTCGCCATTGCTTGCTGTTAACAGCTCTACGCCGTCGTCTTCGAGGTCTTCCAGGGTCTGCTGGATCAGCATGCGCAAGTGTGGCTCGTCGTCTACGATAAGTATCTTCATGGGCTTCATTGATAGATGAGGAAAAGTACGTTCTCCATGCCTTTCTCGAAGCGCAATGCGCGCACCGCTTCGTCATTGGAAAGGAGCGAATTCAAAATGATGATGTCTGGCTTGGATAGAACCGCGCGAGAAACCAATTCGGTTCCGTTGGACTCGACTACCTGGTACCCGCGAGTCTCGAGAACATCGGTAAGGGTGCGGAGTGTGGAAGAATCCTCGTCCACCACCATCACTTTTTTCTTCGACTTGCCTTGTCCCAGCAGCGCGTCCACTTCATGAAACAGCGTCGCCGTGTCGATGGGCTTGGTCAGATAACGGTCCACACCCAGGCGGAAGCCACGCTCCTTATCTTCAAGGATGGAGAGGATGATGATCGGGATATCCATCGTTGCGGGATCGTTCTTCAGCACCGCCGCGACATCGAATCCATTCATCTCCGGCATCATGACGTCGAGAATCACCAGCCCTGGAGTCTCTTCGCGGATCAGCGCGAGCGCCTGGCGCCCATCTTCCGCAAGGCGAACCACGTACCCGGCTTCCGTCAGCTCCTGTTGAAGCAGGGAGCGAATGTTGGCGTCGTCGTCGACCACCAGGATGGACTTATCCCGCGGCTGATGGGTGGCAACTTGTTCGCGCAATTGCCGAACCAGGGCTTCGAAATCGACCGAGCGCCTCACCGGCAACAAGGGGAGCTGACCCTTGGGTCCGAGGACGGGAAGCGTGAAAGAAAATGTGCTGCCTCGCCCTGGTTCACTCTCAACCCAGATGCGCCCGCCGTGATACTCCACAATCTCCTTGCAAATGGGCAAGCCCAGGCCTGTCCCCTTGGGCTTGTCGGTAAGGGTATCGCCAACTTGCTTGAACTTCTCGAATACCTTTGGCTGATCGGTGATCGCGATGCCTATGCCGGAGTCTTTGACGCTTACAAGCAGATCGCTGTCTTGACTGCGAACGGCGCAGGTGATCGAGCCCGCGTCAGTAAACTTGACTGCATTCGAAATAAGATTGATCACTACCTGGATGAGCCGATGTTCGTCGCCCGTAATCTCTGGAAGATCGGGTTCAATCTCCAGGACCAGGTCCAGTTTTTTCGCGTCGAAGAGAGAGGAAGTAGCCGCGGTTGCCCGCTCAATGACCTGGGCAACCGAGACACTGCCCATGTTCCAGGTGAACTTGCCGGCTTCGATCTTCGCAAGATCGAGTACATCGTCGATGAGCTTGGTAAGCCTCTCTCCCTCGCTGACCACAACTCCCAGGTTTTCGATGACCTGCGCCTTGGCTTGAGTAATCTTGCGGTCATTTTCCGGAATGAGTGGGAAGAGGCGCTCCTCGAGGCGGCGGCGAATGATCTTGGCGAAACCCAGCACTGAAGTCAGGGGAGTTCGCAATTCATGGCTGACCGTTGAAAGGAATGAACTCTTCGCTGCGTCCGCCTCTTCTGCCGCGGCTCTCGCCTGGCGCGCATCTTCAAAGAGTTTCGCGTTGTGAAAAGTTACTCCGACTGCGGTGGCAATCGTGGAGAGCAGACGCTCATCGGCCTCGGTGAAACGTCCTTCCTGGTCAGTGGACTGAACGCTGATAACTCCGATTACCAGGCCGCCCGACGTAATAGGTACACCGAGATAGGAAGCAGTATCTCGTCCCATCTTCTCGATGCCCAGTTTGGCGCGATTGCGGTCCATTTCTTCATTGATGAGAAGCGGCTTGCCGGTACGAATAATCTGCGATGTGAGTCCTGAACCGAAGGGGCGCGACGATGCGTTCTCGCCAAAGGAATATGGGAAATGCAGCATCATCGTAGCCCGGTCAAAAAGCGCGACGTAGGCGATCGGCGCGCGAAAGACATCCCGCACCTGATCCCCGACCAGCTGAATCAGGCTGTCCTTGTCCAGTTGCGTGGCCAGCGCTTGGGTGATTCGGTTGATAGTTGCCAACTCGGCGGCGCGCTCGCGCACCTTCTGCTCCTGCTCGTTGATCACCCGGTAGGCATTCGCGTTGTCGAGCGCGATTGTCGTGTAAGCCGCAAGGTTTTCGAGCAGGCTCAGGTGCTGCTCAGTGTAGGCATTTTTCTTGAAGCTCTGCACACTAAGCACACCCAGCACGCGCTCCTTGGCAATCAACGGCAGGTAGATCATCGAAGAAGGAGGCTGCGCTTCGGTTCCATCTTCCAGGAGACGGCCCGAGTGCTCGTAGGCGGGAACGTACTTTGACACTTCGACCGCTACATCGTTCAGCAGGATCGGTTGGCGCCGATCGATGCACCATACGGCAAGCTGGTTCTTATCGTCGGTGCTGCGCGTATACGGTGCATAGCGTCGTCCGTTCTCGATAGCCAGGCTGTACTCAATCAAATGCTTTTCCGGGCGGTAAAGCCCAACGCCGAAAATACTGGCGTCGAGAATCTGGTTCACTCGCTCGTACAGCTTGAACAGGATGGTGTTGAGATCCAGCGAAGCCGTAATTTCCTTGCCGATGTCGCTGAGCAGTTCAATTGAATCCTTCTGCGCCGTGATCTCTGCTGCCTGCGCACGAATTTCTTCTGTGCGCGCCTGAACGGTCGCTTCCAGCACCTTTGCCTGATCTTCAAGCGCTTGAGTCTTGCGCCGGGCATTTGCGCGCTCATAATCGGTGATGGCCTTCCACGCGATAAAGGTCACCAGCAGGAACATCAGCACATAGAAAATGTAAGCAAGGGATGTTCGATACCACGGTGGCAGGATGATAAAGGCAAATTGCCCTTCCTCGCCAACCTGGTCGCTGCCGGCGCGCGAACGCACTCTGAAAACATAGTGTCCTGGGCCAAGTCCGCTGTAATTTGCCTGCTTTTGATTGCTCCAGTCTGACCAGCCGTGATCTGCTCCGTCCAGACGGTATTGATAGGTGGTGTCAGTCGAGTTGCCGAAGTTGAGCGCCGCATACGCAAAATTCAATGCGTCGGTACCCGGAGCCAGCCGCAGTTCTCCGCTTTCCTGGGTCTGACTTCCGCCGAAAACCACCTTCGATCCCGCATCGACGTGGCGTACCAGGGTTGGATACGATGGTGGCTCATCCGGCTTCAGCTTCGGATCGAACCGGACCAGGTTATCAGCCGATACCAGCAATACGCCGTCGCCGGCGTCACGAATGTAGTTAACACGGAAGCGGCGCAGCGGTCGATACGTATCTTCATCCACTTTCCAGCTGCCATCGGCTTGCTGAGTGAAAAGACCCAATCGCCGAACATCCGCTGAGTCCGTATACGACCAGAATCTACCAGGCCCAGCCGCAAAGAGATTGCTGTTTGCGTCTGGTGCGTCAACCGGCAGCAGGAAGCTGTCATCCACAACAAATTTCTTCGCACCCCGGTCCCAGCGAAAGATATGCTTTGCATGCAGGATCGTTGCATATACGTTGCCGCCGAGAACCTGAACGTCGTTCGCCCCATCAGGCAGACCTTCTTTGTTAGAGACAACCTGCACCTTCGAGTTGCCTAACCCTGTGGGAGCCACTTCAACATGCAGCACCTTACCAGTGCCGCCGCTCACCCAGATGCTGCCGTCCGTGTCTTCGACCACATCGAATCCGTTATAGACGACCCCGGGCAGCTTTCCTTCGTCGATCCACTTTTGTCCGTCCCAACGTATCGACCCGACACCATCAGCCATTCCTTTGAATACCCGTTCAGGGTTCTTGCGGGATTGGCAAACAACGAACGCTGAGGTCCTCCTTCCAGATATCGTGGGCAAGGTGGGAACGAGCTTATCTCCCTCGACGCTTTGAATGCCTAAGCTCCCTGTAACCAGCAACTGATTTGGTGTTTTGCCGGAAGGGTCTTGGTAATTCAAGAAGAAAAACGACTGGACGGGACCAAAGTAGGGTACGGTACTCAAACTGCCGTTCTTTGGGTCGCGGACCACGCGTTGAACGGTCGCGGCCGTGCTATCGGAAGTGAAGTAAATTGAACCTTGGAATGGCACCGCATCGAGGACGTTTGTGCGAGCCAGAATCGTGATGGGGGAATTCTCTTCTACCCGTACAATGCTGTTGTTGAGACCCAGCCAAAGCGCGCCGCTGCGGTCCTGGAACGATGAGAGCACATTCAGACTTTGCAGACCGGCGCTCACGTCGATAAAATGCCGTAGCCGCCCGTCATGCTCCAGCACCACCGCCCCGCCATCCAGCGTCGTAAGGGCAATGCTTCCGTCTCGCAGCAGGTTCATTGTGTATAGCTTGTGCGTCTTTAGATACGCATCGACTTGCGTAGGGAAAGGAATCGACTTTTGCCCGTCATAAACCGTCAGCAATTGTTCACGCGCCGAGATGAGGACGCGATCATTGTCATAGGGCACGAGAAAAAGCTTTTTTGAGTCGCGATACCCCTCGCCGCCTGGAACCGGCTTGATCTCATCGCCGACAATTTCCTCCAGACCAATCCCTTCCTGCGACGTATATATGTGACCACGCACAATCGAAAGAGCTTGGAATCTCGAGTTCTCCCCTGTGGACCAGACATGCATCTGCTTCCCGTCCCAGCGGAACAGCCGGTTGAATGCACGATAGAAAGTTCCCTGCGACGTTGACAGCGTCTGCCACACATCGGTGAATTCGCGGTCCGCCACAGGAACTTTATCCAGCAGCGAAGCGAATTGCAGCGTGCCCGCCTTGTCGGAAGCCAGGTAGCCAAAATCCCCATCCAGGCCAACCCAGACCCGGTCCGTATCGTCCACGGCGAGCGATCGTGTGGTATCGGCTGCGATAAATATCTTCCGCCAGTTCACACCGTCAAATTCAAGAATCATGCCGGAGGTTCCGAAATACATCACTCCGCGATGATCCTGGACGATGGTCCAAAACTGGCTCCCGGTCCCAAAATCCTTGATTGAAAAATTCTGCAGGAGCGGCGAACCCAGAGGGGTGGAGACCGATGTTCCGGCTTGTGCCCCAGATGGTGCCGCAATAGCTGGTTTCGCAGTCTGCCCTGCCCAGGAGGGAGGCAGACAGGTTACGCCCAGCAGCGCTGAGAGCAGGAATTGGCGGCAAACGTACGTGCGCTCAACCAAAGAGCCATCCAGATTGCTACAAAATTAGAAAACAGGGAAACATCGTGCCATGAGGGTGGGGTAACCTGCGAGAAATCCTAACACCTTGAATTTTATTTGCGCAATGCCCTAAGTCCCTCGGGCTGAGAATGTTGTCAACGACTGCCGCAGCGCGAAGATGTGCTCTGGTCGATAGTCTCCTTCAAGAGACTTCGCCACGGTGCTCTCGCTGCTCTTCACCCGCTTATGGCAGAGCCGAGCGAGTAAGAAGCCCTTGCCGATACCCAAGAACCGATCCCTGGGCGTTACTTTCGGACTCCCCTAACCGTCGAAGCGATAGCCCGCTCCGCGAACACTGATCAGAAAGCGCGGTGCCGTCGGCTCATCCTCGATTTTCTTGCGCAACGAAACCACGTGGTTGTCGATCACCCGATCCGTGATGGCGATCCCTGCGCCCCAGACCTCGTCAAGCAGCCGTTCACGGGTGAGCAGACGGCCGCGATTGCGCACGAATGCCGCCAGCAGCTTGAGTTCCGTAGTTGTAGTGTCAATGGATTCGCCGTTGCGGCGTAACTCGAAGCGTGCCAGATCGAGCTCGCAGCAACCAAACTTGTGAATCTCTTCGCCGGTGTTCGCAGCCCCTGACTTGAGGGGATCGGACACGACGCGGCGCAGCAAGGCGCGAATGCGCGCTCGCAGTTCACGAGGGCTGAATGGCTTGGTCACATAGTCGTCGGCACCCCCTTCCAGGCCAAGAATCTTTTCAGCCTCTTGCGTCTTGGCGGTAAGCAAAATGATCGGAGTCTTGAGCCCCTGATGCCGCAACTGCCGGCATATTTCAAAACCGTCCTTGTTGGGAAGCATCACGTCGAGCAGAATCAGGTCGAACGGCTCTTCGAGCGCCCGCGAAACCGCCTTTGCGCCATCTCCGACGAGCGCCACTTCATACCCCTCGGTTTGAAGATCGGTTTCCAGGCTGAATGCGATGCCAGGTTCGTCTTCAATCACCAGAATCTTGACCATGCGGCTCCTCTCAATCTTCGGCCAACGGCAGCACGATGGTGAACGTGCTGCCGACGCCGGGTTGGCTTTGTAAACGGATTTCTCCGCCCATGGCCTCGCATATTTGCTGCACCATCGTGAGGCCGATCCCAGTTCCCTTAATTCCTGCGCGCTTAGCCGAATCACCGCGAACGAACTTGTGAAAAATCGCCTGCTCTTCATCGGCGTCGATACCCATGCCCTGGTCCCGCACAGAAATCTGCACGCGGTGGTCCTGGACCGACACGTTCACCCACACAGTGCGGCAAACGGGTGAGTATTTCATCGCATTATCGAGAAGGTTTCTGACGGCGCGCCGAAATGCTTCTTCATCGACTTTTACCTGGACGGCGGAGCGGTCTCCCGGGGAGCCAATGTCCGTTTCAATGTGGAAGCCGTGTGCTTCAGCCTGTTCGCCGAAATCGTCCAAGGCCGCGCGCACCAGCTGAAAAACGTCGTGGCGCTCCAGGGTGTACTGCTCGCTCCCCGATTCACGCCGGCGGAAGTCGAGCAGTTCCTCTACCAGGCGATGCAGGCGCGTAGTTTCGTGATCGAGGAAGACATAGCTCTGCTGGCGCCGCTTCTCGTCCGGAATGCGGTTCTGCACAAGCAGCTCGGTGATCGTGCGCAGGGTGGTCAGTGGAGAACGGAATTCGTGCGAGACCGCGGCGACAAAGTCCGCTTGAAGCTGGGCCTGCTTCAGACTGAACGAGATCAGCCGTTGACGGCGAACGGAGAGCAGTAGACGGCGCAGCAGGAGCAGAGCCACAACCGCCGCGAGAAGCAGGTGCGCTACTTGTGCAAGGTTGACCCTCACTCCAAATGGAAACCAGATCAGAAAGCTAAGCTCATTCTGAAACGCCCCGACTCCCAGTAGCACAATGGCAGGCAGCACCGACCAACCCTCGAGTCCGACGCTGCGAATGCCATCAATGACAATCCACAGCAAGAGCGCGCCGAAAACCAGTCTAATAAGCAGGGAGATCATCACGAAGGCGCTGGTCACCGGATGGGGGATGGCGGCAAAGATCAATCCTCTGCCGATCGCATTCGAGACTATGTACAGAATTGCCAGTCCGGCTGCGACGCGCGGCAGCCATGTCATGCGCTGCCGCCCGAACCAGGCCCACCACATCAGGCCCCAGCCCGCGGAAGCGACGGGAGCGAGGAAGCCATCTGCGATTAGAGAATCGGCCTGAATGCTCAAGTGCTGCGTCCACACGTCCATGGCTGTCAGACTGGCTTCAACTGCGGTGAGCAGGAAGACAGCGCCAATCCAAATGTAGACCTGGTCGGAGCGGTCAAACAGGATGAGGCTGAAGGCAACCATTGCCAGCAGCGCATAGAAGAATGCTTCCACAGCATAAGCGGCGTAGAAGCGGAACAAGGCCATCCGGCGCAACTGACACTCGGTCGCTATAGAGTCGGCATCGCCCAACAGGGGCGCGGAATGCAGCCCTCCCGGATCGGGTGAGGTCCCCAGGGTGTAAGGCGCCATCCAGACCCGGAAGGCCAGAACTACGGCGGGAGAGCCAGACTTGCCGGCGACAGCTTGTGGCAGTTGGAACATCATCGGCTGGATGTGGTAAGTTACAGGCTCTTTGCGGGTGAAGTCCCCAAAGCTGCCCAGCAGCAACCCGTTTGAGAAGATCTGGTAAGCATCGTCCACGTCCGCCGGGCCGGCCAATGCCAATTTCTCTGCGGAGTCCGCATTCAGATGCACACGAATCCGATACCAGGCAAAGCCCCAGTAGCCGGGATGGCCCTTGGCGGTCCAGCCGGCCACGTAGTCCTCGTCAGCCAGGATCGGGCCGCGCGCTCCGGGCTTCGGCGTCAGATCCACCGTCTCCCACTGCGTATCGTCAAAGCCCGGCTCAGCCCAGAGCGGTGCATGGGTAACCGGATCGAGAGGCGAATCGCCGGCATGAAACTTCCACGGTCCATTGAGTGGAGCCAGCGACCGGCCGAGGGTAATATTCGCTGTGTTTTCAGCCAGAACTGGCGCTCCCTGTGAAGACTTGACCTGCTGGGCCGTGCAGTGCATGCCGCATGCAAGCACAGCCAGAAACGGCAAATACATTCGGGTGCGTCGCGTCACCGCAGGATCCTATCCTTGGCAGAGAGCCAATGCACGAACTATACCTACTCGCCGGCACAGCCGGGAATTCCGCTCTTCCTCGAATGGAACGCCCGACTGTAATGCGGGAATCTCTTTCAGAATGCTTGGCTGCATTCAAAAATCATAGGCCCGTTCCGTCAGCGTTTCTTCAGGTTTGTGTCACGGTTGTGTCAGCATTCAACGAATCTCTTTGACAGGGCTGCTCATTGACGTCGAGAGTCGATTGTCAGCGAATCCATACAGTATCCATATCCACACCTGACTGAATCCCTATCCTGGGCACACACTCTCCATTCATCCTGTGTATGTCGATCAACCTCCTCCAAGTCGCAGTGCAGCGATCATCCCCGTTCAGTTTCGTTGCATTGACGATGACTTCAATGTCTTTTCAACCGGAAGAATGGAGCTCATCATGCGCAAAGGCCGCTGAATCCTCCCATCCATATTCCAGCCTTGTCTGCGCTTCGCCGGCCACCGGGCGGGCCTACCCCCGGCCTCACCCCATTTTTCTTGAAAGGAAATGTACATGGCTATGACGACCAGGAATCGCAGCATCCTCGTCAGGGGCTTGGTGTGGACCCTGCTGACCATTGGCGCAGTACCGGCAATATCCCAACAAATTGGTGTGTCCCAGATCCAGGAACGCTGGATTATAGCGGGCATCGCCGGCAGCGGTGTGGCAATCGGAGTCGGAGTCACTTACGTCGTCCGGCATGACCGCAGCCTCACGGGATGCGTTTTCTCCGGGGAGAAAGGTCTCCTGCTCAAGAGCCGGGACGACCACCAGACTTTCAGCCTTGCGGGGGAAGTGGCCGGCATCAAGCCGGGTGAGCGCGTTCGAGTTTCCGGCAAGAAGCGGAAAAAGAACGCCGCCTTGCCCCGCGAGTTCCTGGTCGAGAAGTTCCACAGAGAACTGAGTCCGTGCAATGTCTCGACGGCCGCTCGAAGAGAATCGGCCAGCGGGAGTTCCAAATCAAGTGCGCTTCGATCCTGACTTGGCCTGGCTCACAAGTCTTTCGTGTGTCAAAGACTCACACTCAACATTTTCCCTGCGGGGAAACCGGCAATGTGTTGGAGGGTCAGCATCAGAATAACTGAATTGAAACAGGACCTGATATTAAAGGCGTTGATTGTTCTAGCGATGGTAGGAAGCCTCTTGAGCTGAGGGGAGGTGATCCGAGAGCGCAGCGCCGCGGCCTGCGATCTCGGTTCTTGCGAAGACCTATCCCGGAGCTGTCCGAGGATTGCCTGTCTCAATGATCGGAACTGTCCGCGGTAATTTGAAATGGAATTGGAGAGACTGAGATGAAACAGATGCAGCGTGAAACCGTGAATGGATGGCGCCGTGCGACGCTGAGTGAGATGTCGTCCTATAGGAGTTTCTTCACGCCCCATCTGCGCAAACTCGATGAGGCGCCGGCGATTTCGGTCCGATACTTGTATGTCAAGCGCGCAATCGACGTGCTGTTCTCTCTCATGGTGATACCCACGTTTCTGCTTCCGGGGCTTGTGATTGCAGCGGCAATTGTTCTCACATCGAAAGGGCCGGTTTTCTATCGCGAAGTGCGCATTGGGAAAAATGGCCGCAGGTTTCGCATTTGGAAGTTTCGTTCCATGTATTCGGATGCGAATCAACGGAGCCGGATGACCGCGGTGGAGTCACACGGGAAGGGGCTGCATTGGAGAATGCGGAAGGACCTCCGTGATCCGAGGATTACCCCCGTGGGGAACTTCCTGCGCGTTTGGAGCCTGGACGAGATTCCCCAGTTTCTGAATGTGCTCAGCGGAGAGATGTCCCTGATCGGCCCGCGTCCGATTGTGCCGGAGGAGCAGCCTTTATATGGTGACCTGATGGATTATTATCTGCGTGTAAAGCCGGGCTTGTCCGGATTGTGGCAGGTGTCGGGAAGAAGCAAAGTGGATTATGGGAGACGAGCCGAGCTGGATGCAAAGTATGTGAGAACTTGGAGCCTGCAAAGCGACTTTTGCGTGCTCTTTCGCACGATCTCAGTAGTACTGAGGCGCGACGGGGCATGTTAAGGATTTGCGAGCCTTTGAAGACAGCGGGAGAAACACTCGATGGCCGATGTCCCTCGCCAGCCGGACGGGTTCAGCATTTCTCCGGAACCGCTGTTTGCGTTCCGCCTTACAAACGCAACCGGCTGGTCTCGGCTTCGGTACCCGCAGACAGCGCACTGAACACGGCCCGAATGCAGCGCCCAGCTCTTGCCTGCTTCACATCGAGGACAACGGAATCCGTCCGGCCAGCGGAGGCTGAACAGGTACTCACGGCAAGCCTGTTCAGTGCTAAAACGCCTCACAAGCTCCAAAAGCGTTCGCGGATAGTCCTCTTCCAGGACCCCGAACACAGGTTGGGCCTACCTGAGTCAAATGGATAACCAGTACAGATATATACTTTATGATTACTCCGCCCGCAACGCACGTATTGGATCGACTGTGGATGCGCGCACGGC
>Ga0181537_10002727_pt1 | contig 15367 bp, 10 predicted proteins | sample PEATcosm2014_Bin_39_FD_119765 | JGI IMG/M metagenome (GOLD analysis project Ga0181537, IMG submission 119765) | Peatland microbial communities from MTU Mesocosm Facility, Houghton, MI, USA - PEATcosm2014_Bin23_10_metaG | ecosystem: Environmental > Terrestrial > Soil > Wetlands > Peat | place... | reverse complement strand
GTCTGCGTCCCGTTCGGGTTCGCGTTCGACGAGTTGTAGGTGTACCACGCGCTGTAAGTCGGGTCCGTCGACCCGTTCGAGATGGCCAGCTTATGGTTTGTCTTCGCCTGCTCAATCCCCTGGACCGCAGCGCGCAGGTCGGGCCGAGCATCCAGCGCCGCCTGCTCGAAATCGGTCAGCGGCTTGAGGTCGCCGGCGAAGTCGAACGGGCCAGTCACATCGAACTGGTCCACCGGCGTGCGGTCGTCCAGCAGTTGCAACAGCGCGATCTTCGCCGTGCGCAGGTTGACGATTGCGGTCTGGATCTCGGTCTCGTACTGCACCCGCAGCAGCTCGATGCGATCCAGATCGATCTGCGCCAAGTCTCCGTCCGCGAACATAGCCTTGCTGATGTCGATGATCTTGTCGTAGTACTCCATATCGGCCTTCGCCAGCTCGAGCACAGCCTTGGCCTCCAGCGTCTGCACAAATGCCGAGCGCAGCGTGAACAGCATATTCCGGGTCAGGTCCTCGTGTTGCGAGGCAGTTATCTGCGTGCCTTCCTGTGCGCTCTGCAGACGAAGCTCGCGCTTGTGGTCGCGCTCGTGCAGATAGCTGAAATTCGGAACCAGGAAGGTTCCCCGCAACGGCTGCCAGACACCAGCGTTCGGCGCAAACTGGGTCCCGTCCGCGGTCATCGCGAACTGCGGATTCGGCCGCAGATACGCCGTGATCTCTTCCGCCTTCATCTCGTCCACGTTCGACTGGTCAGACTTCAGCACCGGATTCACAGCTTCGAACTTCGCCTTAGCCTGGTCCCAGCTCAACTCCGATGACCCCGCCGGCAGCAGCGGCGGCAGCCCTGGAATCGCCGCCTGCGCCAGCTGTAGTTGAGAGCGAGGCTGGTCCGGCAGATCCTGCGTATTCACCTGCCCGGCCTGCTGGGCCTGCTGGCCCTCCGCGAATGGGGGAGCCAGCAAGACTCCTAGCATCACGGCGCTGCAGGTGGTCCGGAAAACTGGTCTCATGACGCTCCTGATGTAGCTCGCGGCTTCTCACGATGGCATACCAACGATGGCAGCTAGCGCCCAGAAGCACAGTCTTGTCTGAGCCTGGTCTTTGCGTGTCAAGGTCGCTTCCTTGAATTAATCCAATGAAACCCCAATACCCATAACTGGGGCATAAGTATCAGCAGCCCTTTATGAACTTTTTGCTTAATTATCCGAATTGATCTGACGAATAAGAGAAATTGGAGAGCGACCTATTGTTTATGGAGATCTGGCTGAGGGATTACTTACTTCTTTTTTATGCCGCGCAAGATATCGTCGATACCCAGGGACACTATGCGGCACGGGATCATCGCACGCGGATTGCGCATTCTCGCCACCGTCTTGATCATTGCGACCTTGACGTCGGTCGCTTATGAGTGCCACGCCAAGGCCTTTGTCGCAGGGTTTCTGTACCTGCTGCCCATCGTCTTCATCGCGTTCGGATGGGGATGGCTCGAAGCCACGGTTGCGTCGGTGCTTGCCGCCGCCAGTCTTGACTACTTTTTTACCGCGCCTGTGTTCCGCTTCACCATGGCGGATTCCCAGGACTGGGTAGCCCTGGGTGGGTTTGAGGCAGTTGTATTGGTGGTCAGTCGGCTTGCCGGCCGCCTCACGCATCATGCGGCGATGACCAATGCCCAACGCGAGCGAGTGGAGAAGCTTTACCTCGTAAGCAGAGACATCCTGCTTATGGACCGCGGCAGGGACCTTTGCGCGCAGCTTGCAAAGCTAGTGGTCCAGGTATTTGCAGTGGACGGCATCGCCTTCTGGGACGCACGGGAAGCGCAGTTCAGCAGCTTCGGGGTTCACGCGATAAATCCGGAGGAAGTGCGCGCGATCTATCTTAATCAGTCTCACGCGGATGACCTCACTAACGGCGTGTTCAAGCGTGCATTGATGGCTGGGGCTCATTGCGTCGGCGCACTCTATCTTGTGGATCGGGCGAGTGACCGTCATATTGGACCGATATCGGTCGACGCAATCGCTTCCTTGTCCGCAATCGCAATGGAACGAGCGCACTCATTTTTGGCGGAGAGCCTTGCCGAAGCCGCAAGGAGGAACGAGCAGCTGCGATCTACAGTTATCGATGGCTTGGCTCACGCGTTCAAAACCCCGCTGGCGACGATTGAGACGGCAAGCTCCGGACTATTGGAAATGGGTAACCTCAGGCATAACCAAACGGAGTTAATCTCTCTGATCAATCAGCAGGCTGTCGCCCTGGCCGAGCTTGCAACCCAGGTACTGCAAACTGCCCGGGCAAGCCAGGAACAGCTCGCAGTCGACTGTCAGAGTATGCCTATAAAGTCATTTCTAGAGTCATGCATAGAAAAGAGCCGTCAGGTGCTTGCGGAGCATACCTTGAACTTATGTCTCGATGGCGTCTCAGATGGTCGGGTCTATGCCGACTCGCGGCTTTTGCAGATGGCGCTGCTGCAATTCCTGGATAACGCATCAAAATATGCCAGTCCAGGCTCGCCAATTGGCCTGCGCGTCACCGCGACGGACACTGAGACCTGGTTTTGTGTGCATAATATCGGCTCATATGTCGAGCCTGCGGAACAATGGCGAATATTCGAGCGCTTCTATCGCGCCCCTGGCTCTGAGTACCGCGCATCCGGTACCGGTATCGGCCTGGCGGTCGCCAGGCAGATTGCCGTCGCCCACCACGGCCGGGTCTGGATCGAAAGCGATATCCATTCCGGCACATCGTTCTTTCTAGCGGTGCCGCACGTATCTGTGCCAGCTCATTGAGGGCGGAGCCCGCAAAAGCGATATCCCACATGACTGTCCGTCAACAGGCAAGTCGGATTCGCAGGATCATCTTCCAGCTTTTTCCGTAAGACATTGATGAGCACCCGCAGATATTCTTTTTCATTTTCATAACCGGGTCCACGCAATATCGTGAGCAATCGCGAGTGGGTAACTGAACGCCCCGCATTCTTCATCAGATATTGAAGCGCCTCAAACTCGCGTGACGTAAGTCGTACTTCTCGGCCGGAGCTTTTTACCTGCCTGCGAAGCGGATCCAGCCTTATAGAGCCAATCTCGATCGGAAGCTCAGCGGGAGCTGCAGGAGCCCTGGATCTGCGAATTGCCGCGTGGAGTCGGGCACGCAGTTCGCGAATCTGGAATGGCTTGGTAACGTAATCGTCCGCGCCAACATCCAGCGCTTCCACTCGATCATCCTGGCTGTCTCGCACGGTCAACATTAGAATCGGCAGACGCGAGGTTCTGTGCCGGATGCGGCGACAGGCTTCGATCCCTCCCATCCCCGGCATGTTTATATCAAGGAGGACCGCGTCGTAGCCGTCCATGTTCAAGCAGTTAAGCGCTTCCTCGCCCGTGCTTGCTTCGCCAATATCGAAGCCGAGCCCGGTCAGGGTCATGCACAGCGCGCTGCGAAATGCCCAGTCATCTTCAACTACGAGAACCCTTCCTTGAACGTCGTTCACGCTTCGGTCTCCACGCACTCTATGCAGGCTTTGCGGTAAGACGCTCCCGACCGGCCAATTCATGGTCCCGCTCCCAGCGGCCATCTGCCGACCGCCGGGCTGCGAGATCCTGATTATTTGCCCGGAATATCTGGGCTCTCCCGGAGTTAGAACCTGACCATCAATGCGAGAGTCGCTGCGAGTTGGTCTCGGCGAAGATCCGGGAACCATACATCGCTCTTGTCGCCTTCTCCGCCGCCGCAATAATTCTCGGCTGCGGATAGATTGCCGAAGCCATATCCAGAGTTGGCGCCGCCACCGACATAACTGGAACTGCTGCAGACGTAGTTCTGCGGGGAGCCATTGTTACCACCCGGGGGAGTGATGCCTCCGCGACCCGTCCAGTACGGTACGCTCGAATGGCGATAGCCCAACTCGGCACGAAAGGTGATGTACTGACTCGGCATGTAATCCACAGTTCCGGTGGTGTCATATGCCTTGTAGGGATCGCCCGGGTTCTCGGTGAAGTAAGGAGTTCCGCTGGTGGCAGTCGCTCCGTTGATGGGTGGCAACAATGTGAGGTAGCGGCCAGGGTTCTGCATTTGCCCGCCGCCCAGAGTGAACGCGTACTTGTCCTTATCCCACCACACACGGTTATAAACCATATAGCCGATAAAGTACTGCTTGTATGCGATGCCTCCGCCGGCCGATGCGGGTGCGTGCTTGTCGCCGTGGCAGGCAACGTTCATGCCCGTATCCGCTGGACTAGGTCCGTCGCCCACTTCGCAGCCGGCATCCATCGTGACAGTAAATGCCGCCTTATCGAAGTAGTTGCTCTTATTGTCATAGTACTTTACCTGGATGCTGTCGTCCGTGTGATAACGATGACGGAATGGAACCCCGGCCGCATCTTCACCCAAACCATAGTTGTTGAAGACCAGGTCAAGCCACGGCTTCGGACGCCACAGAATCTGACCGCCGGCTCCCGGCTTCCCGTTATATCTCCCATAGGTCTGCCAGCCGTTGATCAGCCATGGCTCTATCTTCAACTTATCTGTCACAAAGAACTGACCGCGCAGACCGGTGAAGAACCAAGGAGTATTGGAAGAGACATAAGAAGGCTGGTAGGTCCAGTTATCGGCATTATAGTAACTGAACAACCCGATGTAGGAGACGAAGATTCCAGCGTCAAGATTGATGCCATGCATCTTGTCCCAATGATATCCTCCCCACCCTTCTGAGAAGTACCGGTAGGCATCGGCAAGGTCCCATTGGCCGCGGCTGTAGCTGGAATCATTGCGCGGGGTGGTCGTCGCAAATTCACCAAACATGGTTAGGAACCTGCCCCGCACATTGTCGATGCGAATGTCGCCGCCAAAACTCAACTGCTCCACCTGGAATTCCTCGGCACGGAATGACTCGGTCGATCCGCCCATGGTGTCGTCATCGGGGTGGTTGAAGTCAAAAATGTAGTTAACGTCCGCGCGAAACTCCGGCGTGAAATACTTTGTCGCCATAGGAGTGTCGACCACGCGGCCATTTGAGTTCAGCCACGTCCAATCGCCCGGGAACGGCGCGCTCTTCGTGGTTGTCTCCGCGCCCATCTCCGGCGTCGCCGGAGCAGTTGGGGCCGCTGCCGCAGAAGTAGCTGCAGGGACTGGTGGTGCCTGTGCGGAGGAGGTCATCGTCGTCGCTGTTAGACAGACAAAGAAGGCTAAGCCGAGTGCTGCGCTGGCAGTAGGGTGATTACGGGGCATTATTGTCCTCTTTTTCCGGCAGACACACGTCCACCTGCGTTGTTTTTTATGCTGCGCAAGCTGCCTGTTGTGCGGTTTAAGCAGGACCTACTTCAAGCGTGCGATGCGGTGCTGCACCAGGTTGATTCCGCGCTGCAGTTGGCTGGCCTGGGCGGCCGCTTTTAGATCCTGTCGCTTCATTGCCTTTTCGTGCAGCCGAGCTACCCGATCCATTGAGTGGCTGAGTTGCTCTTCTAAGGCAGTGAGTTCCACGGTGTAGAAATACTGTGTCTGGGCGAGGGCCATAAAAGTTACCGCCTCCTTGTGTCGTGTTTCGTTAGTGTCACAGAGACCGTGTCAGGATGGCATAAAGATAACGTAGAAAATTCGCAAAAGTAATAACTCGTGCTTTCTCCACTTAAGTGTGTAGGGTGGTAAGTCACGGACGAAGCCGTGGACCAGTATTCAGAGCGCATAATTTCTGCATATCTATATTTAATGAACTTCTTCGATATCCCTTATGCCCTCCTTATGTAAGCTGGCCTACTTTCTCCAAAGGGGGACTACCGATATGATCCGCACACGTTTCGCAGTTGTGACACTATCTCTTATGCTGCCGCTAGCAGTCGCGGCTCAATCGACCACGCAGACGGCGAACTTGTCCGTACCCATGACCGGGCACGAGGTGCAGAGCCTGATCAAGAGCGCCCACAGCGCCGCTGAGTACAAGCAGATCGCCGACTACTACCACCAACGGGAAGCCATGTATCGCGCCAAGGCTGCGGATGAGAAGGCTGAGCGTGATCGCCGCGCCCAGGTTAATGCGGCCCTGATGCAGAAATACCCACGTCCGGTGGACTCGGCTCAGTATCTTTATGAGTCGTATTTGTCGGATGCAAACAGTGCTGCCGTCCAGGCCCAGCACTACGATCAGCTGGCGGGCGCGCAACCTCACGACAGCCAGTTCGCCACCGACAGCCACGGCAAGTCATAACACCATTGCGGCTGACTCAGGGAAGCACGTGGAATCGGAGCGCGATTTCACGTGCTTTTCTCGTTTTTACGTCTTTCTTGCACAATCTTGAGATTTTCTTTACGGCTTGGCAGCTAACCTGAGGCTGGTGATTGTTCGATGACCTCTCGGCTTACAATAGCCATCCCACTCTCTGAGAGGCGCGCATGGTTACAGTTATCAACGCAATGCGTGCTCGGCTGCGCAGCCATTGCGGCCGTGACCTTCGTTGCCTATAAGTTGAAGTTCCCGCTGGCAACAGTCGGGTTTGTTTATTTGCTGGTTGTGGTAGTTGCCTCCCTCATTTATGGAATATGGCAAGCTACCTTATTTTCACTTGTTGCAGTTTCGTGTCTTAATTATTTCTTTATCCCTCCCGTCCTTTCCTTCTCGGTCGCCGATCCGCGGGATTGGGCGGCGCTGGTTTCTTTTCAGGTCTGCGCGCTCTTTGTGAGCCGGCTGTCCTCCCGAGAGCAAAGGAACGCGCGCGATGCCAATCAGCAGCGCATTCACATGGGGAAGCTCTTCGAGCTGAGCCGAGGCATTCTACTTTTCGATCTGCACGATCCCCCGGGGTCGCAACTGGTGCATCGCATCCGGCGGATTTTTCTGGCGGATGATGTTGCTATCTTCGATGCAAACTCGGCCCGGCTGGATCATGAAGGCAGTTGGTCTCCCGAAGAGCAGCAGATTGCTAAGACGACCTACCTTGTGGACAAGAACGAGGACGACCGCGAGCTTCGGACGACTCGACGGGTGATACGCGGCGGGAGCAATTCCCTCGGCGCCATGGCGATTCGCGGAGATGTTGATCCGTTGATCGCCGATGCCATCGCATCGCTCGCCGCAATCGCCTTTGAGCGTTATCGCTCCTATGAGAAGGAGGCGAGCGCGGAGAGCGCGAAACAGACCGAGCAGCTTCGCGTGGCTGTGCTGGACGCCCTGGCCCATGCATTCAAGACACCTTTGACGGTGATTCGAACTGCCAGCTGCGGTCTGTTGGAGTTGGGCACGCTGGACAAGGCGGAGTCGGAGCTGGCGGCGCTGATCGATGAGGAGTCGGTGAATCTGAATGAACTCTGCACCCGGCTACTGCAGACCGCGAAGCTGGAAACTGGCACGGTGACTCTTCACACCGAGCCGGTGATTGTCTCCAAGTTGGTGAATGAGGTCGTGACGGACCTTGCGAACACTCTGAAGGGACATCCCGTCGAGCTGTCGATCGAGGAGCAGGCCGCCCCGCTGCAAGGCGACCGCGTGCTGCTGCAACTCATTCTTACCCAGTATCTGGATAACGCAGCCAAGTACTCCGCACCCGAGACGCCCATCGACGTCAACGTGCGCGAAACCAAGTCCGAGCTAATGCTGTCGGTGCGAAATCGTGGCTCGGTGATTCAGATCCAGGACCGCGAACGTGTCTTTGAGCGCTTTTATCGCAGTTCCGACGCGAAGGACCGTGCGCCAGGGGCCGGACTCGGCCTGTCGATCGTCAAGAAGGCCGCCGAGGCGCACCACGGGCATGTATGGGTGATAAGCAGCGAAAGCGAAGGGACAACGTTTTTCCTGTCGATGCCAAAACTTCAAGCGGGAGGCTACTGAACATGGATTCCGGACTGATTCTGGTGGTTGACGATGAGATGTCGATCCGTCGCGCGCTGCACACGACTCTCAACAAATTGGGATTCAAAACTGTGGATGCAGCACGCGGCGAGGAGGCTCTGTCGCTGGTGCGGACGAAGTTTTTCGACGCAGTCCTGCTGGACATCAACATGCCGGGTATGAACGGCATCGATACCTGCAGAAGCATGCGCCGCCTGTTTCCGCGCATTCCTATCCTGATGCTGACCGTGCGCGACAGCGAAGACGACAAGGTGGAGGCGCTGGACGCAGGCGCGGACGACTACATTACCAAGCCGTTCCAACTGCGCGAGTTGACTGCGCGGATTCGCGCAGCCATGCGCTGGGCCAAAGCACCCTCGCCGCAGGACGAGCCGCCCGTGCTGCACGTAGGCGATATTGAACTCGATCCCGTGCGCCGCACGGTAAAGAAGGCGAGCCGCCTGGTCCATCTCACTCCGAAGGAATTTGATCTGACCCAGCAACTCATGACCTACGCCGGAAGGCCGATTCCCCACACCCGCCTGCTGAATTCGGTTTGGGGGCCCGAGTATGGAGAAGAGCTCGAATATCTGCGCACGTTTGTCCATCAATTGCGCAAGAAGCTGGAGGACGATCCGGCGAATCCGCAATATCTGCTCACCGACGCCCACGTCGGCTACCGTTTTGCGGAGAAGGTGTAGGCCTCCCTGGTACCGAACCAGTGGCCGCCACCAAATCGTGAACTGCCGCGGTTGTTCCTCCTGCTCCTTTCCGGCTACACCCCTTGATGGGCCGTTCCGTCCGGGTGTCGGAAAAGGGCACCCCATGGAACTGCACAACAATATGAAAGTAGATGACACGGCGGAAATGCGGTTTCCCCAGACCCCAGTCAAGATGAGCACTTCGCGGAGAGCGATTTCTGCCGCCCGCATTTGGAGCACACGGCGGAAATCCACCCCGCGTAGACCCGCATAAATACAGGTGATTTACATTCGGCTATTTCCGCCGCAGATACTCCACTTACAGATGGAGTGCTGACACCGCATCCGGAAAGAGCAGGCCGCCCATAGACGCCAATCGGACGGCCATCTGCACGCCAGACGCCGCCAAGGTGCGGGCGCAGGGAGCCTCATGTTACTTCTGGGAGTCCAATCCCCTCCGCGAAGATTCACCGGCGCGTTGTGGAGGCGCTGAACGCGATGCGTGCGAGGTCTGGTGAGAATGTTGTTGTCGCGCATCGGGGAACCAACAGAATCAGCGGGTTAACGATGGCCGTGTCCAGCCCCGAAAAGGCCGGCGTCGGCGGTTCGATCCCGTCTCTGGCCACCACATTCTAAGTAATTTGGCGGCGCCTGGGAGACCACCTGATTTCTACCCGCTAGCAGTAACTTCATGCATGCTTGAATACTTGGAACCACCGCTTCTTCTCCGGCGTCTCGACCGCTCCCGACGCTGCTCTCGCGATCTGCTTGATGGCTTGTGAAATGGGAGAATCCCCCAGCGCCAGCGGAGTAGCTTGGTTCTGTGCACTCTGCGCGGCCACATAATCGCCTGGGACCTTCCACGCAATTGGGTAGACACCCCTGATCGAGCGTCATCATGTCCCCGCAGGCTCGTCAGAATCAACTCTAGTGCCGGCCTTCGAAGGGCGCTATAACACCCAGGCGTTACAGAGTTTAGTGGCAGCGGAACGTCGCTGCTTGAGTGGCGCCCGAGGTCGCAAATTCTCGCCGCAGGCGAATCGGATCTGCGGAACAGATATGCCGACGGATTTCCTAAGTGGGACGCTCACCGTTCGCTCTGGTTTAACCCCTGCTAGTCTGCATCCCTGCCCAGATTGATGCGCGCATTCCGAACCGCCTCAGTGAACCTGCGCGCCAGTTCGATGATCCACTGGTCCTGCCGCGCAAGCAGCGCCTTTCTGGGCATCAGTTCCGACCCGATCCCAATCGCCGCGGCGCCGGCAACGATGAAGTTTGCTGCGGTCGCCTGGTTGACGCCCCCGGACGCGATCAAAGGGACCTGCGGCAACGGAATCTTCAGGGTCCGAATGTATTGATCTCCGCCGAGTTGCGCGCAGGGGAAGATCTTCACAAAATCGGCTCCGGCCCGCCAGGCAGCAATCACTTCGCTGGGTGTCAGCGCGCCGGGAATGGCGACCGCTTCGTTCTTGAGCACAAATTCGAGCACGTCTGGAATCAACCCGGGGCTGGTGATAAACCAGGCGCCTGCGTCCAGACAGCGCTTTGCGGTTTCCGTGTCCAGTACGGTGCCGGCGCCAACGATGAAGTTTGGGTAGTTTCGCGTGAGCTGCGTAATGACATCGATTGCGTTTGGAACTGTGTTGGTAATCTCCACCACAGGGATGCCCGCTTCGTACACCGTCTCGGCGGCGAAGAGGGCCAACTCGGCCGCGGAGACACGGACACTTGGCATGATGCCGGTCTCTGTAATGCGAGCGGAGACGTCCTTTCGGTTCATGGCAATGTCCTTACTGCGCTCTTTCCGGCCAGCGCACTGTTGGAGTTAGTCCGCAAAATGGGCCTCCGGTTCCGGCAGCACATCGCGTTCTCCTGCCATCCAGACGTAGAGCGTGGGCAGCAGGAAGATGCTCAAGAGCAGGTCGGACATAAGCCCTCCTACGATGACTATGGCGAAGGGACGCTGTGAGTCGGACCCAATGGCGTGGGACATCGCGGCAGGAAGCAGGCCCAGAGTAGCCACCAGCATGGTCATCATAATCGGGCGTAGGCGGAGAACGGCGCCTTCGATGGCCGCTCCCTCGGGAGTCATGCCGCTGGCGCGAAGCTGGTTGATGTACTCCAGCATAATGACGCCGGTCTGCACCGAGACGCCGAACAGCGCCAGAAAGCCGACACCGGAAGACACGCTGAAGAATGTGTGCGTGACCAGCAAAGCGAGTAAGCCTCCCACGCGGGCCATGGCCACGTTGGCGAGAATCAACAGCGCCCATTTGAAGGAACGAAACATGGCGTAGAGAATGATGAAGATCAAGAAGATCGTCAGGGGCACGATCATCAGCAGCCTGCTTTCGGCTCGCTTCTCGCTATCGTATTCTCCCGTCCATTCGAGGCGATACCCCCGGGGCAACTGCACGTTCTTGGCGATCTTGTCGATGGATTCCCGAACAGTGGTGCCCAGATCACGCCCCCGAACCTCAAAGCGGATGGCCACATAGCGGGAACCGTCTTCCCGATAAATGTCGTAGGCATCGTCGCGAACCTGGACTTTGGTCAACTGCGCCAGCGACACGCGCTCCCCCGAAGGCGAAAGCAATCGAATGTTCTGGATCGCCTCCCTGGTGTCGCGATACGGCTTCTGATAGCGCACAACCACGTTGTAGACCGCCTCTCCCTGGAGAAGCTGGCTGACAGGATTACCGCCGACGGCGGTCTGGATCGCGTCCTGTATATCGGCCACGTTGATGCCGTAGCGCGCAGCCGCCAGCCGGTCAACGGTTAGATCAATATTCGGCTGGCCGGTATCGCGTTGAAGTCCCAGGTCTTTGACCCCGTCAATTTTGGACATGACCTCTTTGATCTGTTCGCCCTTTTCCTCGAGGACATCCAGGTCCGGCCCGTACAGCTTGGCGGCCAGTCCGCCCTTCGTGCCGGTAAGCGATTCATCCACGTTGTCCTCAATGGGCTGGGAGAAATTCCAGAAAGCCCCCGGCTGTTTCTCCAGTTCGCGATCCATCGCGGCGATCAGCTCCTCTTTATTCTCATGAAAGACGGGTCGCCATTGGTCCTTGGGCTTCAAGTCGACGAAGTATTCCGTGTTGCCGAATCCGCCGGTGTCAGTTCCATCGTCGGGCGCCCCGGCTTGCGAGACGACCTTAGTGACCTCGGGGAACGAGGCAAAGATATAGCGTGATTGCTGGGTGAAGCGCGTGCCTTCCGTCTCGCCTACGCTGTTCGCCATCTCGCCGCGCGCCCAAATGGCGCCTTCGTCCAAATGAGGCAGAAACTCTGAGCCAATAATACCGCTGAACGTCAGGTAAAGAGCGACAGCCAGCGAAATCACGCCAACGCCGACCACAATCACGCGGTGTTCGACGGCCCAGCGCAAGCCGTTCCGGTAGCGTCTGGTGAGATAGGCCAGGACCGGATTGTGCCATTCCTTGACGCCCTTCCGGAAGAAGATGGCGCAAAGCACCGGCGCGATCAGGATCGAGAAGGTCATGGCGCCGAGCAGCGCGAAGGCAACGGTCCAGGCCATGGGCCGGAACAATCGGCCTTCGACTCGTTGCAGCGTAAAGATCGGCATGTAGGCGGTGATGATGATGGCGATAGCGTAGAAAACCGGCCGTTGGACCTCGTGACAAGCCTCCCGGATCATCTCTGCAGGCGTCTTGCTGGGGGCGTCCGCGTCACGGGTGCGCGAGAGATGGCGAACGATGTTCTCCACCATCACCACCGCGCCATCGACAACCATTCCGAAATCAAGCGCGCCAAGTGAAATCAGGTTTGCGGGGATGCCGCTCAAATTCAGGAAGATCGAAGCGAACAACAGCGCGAACGGGATCGTCACCGCAACGATCAAGGCCGCGCGCACGTTGCCAAGGAAAAGCAGCAGGATGATAGTAACCAAGATCATCCCTTCGCTGAGGTTGTGCAGTACGGTGTGTAACGTGTAATGAAGCAGATCGCTGCGGTCCAGCATGGTCACAACCTTCACACCCTCGGGCAGGATGTGATTGTTGAGTTCCTCCACCTTCTTGTGAATCCCGTCGAGCGTGGGGCCCTCTTCGGCCCCCTTGCGCATCAGCACGCCACCCTGGATGACGTCTGCCTCATCTACGATGACTCCATCTGGACGATGGTCGGCCCTGGCCATGCGCCCCAGCCGAATTCTGGGGCCCCACTCTACGACCGCGATGTCCTTGACGCGAACTGGCGCCCCATTCGAACTGGTCAGCACGGTGTTCTCGATGTCCTGCACACTGCGGTAAAGTCCGAGTGCGCGTACGTTCAGTTGCTGCATGCCCTCTTCGACGAAGCTGCCGCCGGCGTTCACGTTGTTGATGGCCAGTTGGTTCTCCACCTGACCGATGCTCAAGCCATAGGAGATGAGCTTATTCGGGTCGATGCGCACCTGATATTCGCGCGCGGTGCCACCGAAATCGCTCACATCCACAACGTTCGGAACTTTCCTGAATTCCTTGTATAGAGTCCAGTCTTCAATGCTCCTCAAATTCATCAGGTCATACGCCGGATTCGTACTCCTGATCGTGTACCAATAAATCTGGCCGGTTTCGCTCCAGTCCGTACCGATTTGAGGCTGTACGCCCGCCGGCACACTGACCTGCGTCAACCTTTCGAGCACTTTCTGCCGGTTCCAGTCGTCGACGGATTGGTCGTCGAAGATCAACGTAACCAGAGAAAGACCAAAAATCGATTCCGACCGGACCGTGGTGAGGTGCGGAATCCCAAACATCTGAATTTCAACGGGAACCGATACCTGCTGTTCCATCTCTTCAGCGGAACGCCCGGCCCACTGGCTGATGATGGTCACGTAATTATCGGCGATATCCGGATAGACCTCCACCGGCATGTTGTGAAACGACACCGCCCCCCAGCCGAGCAACAGCAGGCCAATCGCCAGTACCACGTACCGATTGTTGAGGGCAAAATCTACGAGATTGCGAATCATCGTTGCGTCCTCGAGTCCCGGAGTTGAGCGTCACTCATTGTCGATTACATTTTGGAGATTGACGGCGTTTGATACGACCTGCTGGTCCGGCTGCAACCCGGATAGAATCTCCTGCATATTGTTCGGCAACTGTTCGCCACTGACGACCTCAACCCGCTTGAACTTCCCTTGCACCGGGACGTAGACCCAATCGCGGTCGTGCAGATGCACGATCGCGGACGCCGGGACCGCCGTGTAGCTCCGCTTCTCCTTGCCATACAAAATGACCGAACCGAACATGCCCGGCCTCATCATCCCGCCCGGATTGGCTACTTCAATACGGACCTTCGCGGTGCGAATAGTCGGATCGAGAATCGAGCCTATGTTACTGACCGTGCCCTTGAGAGTCTGGTCCGGGTACGCGTTCAGCTTGATCTCTGCAGGTTGCCCGACGCGCACGTTGGCCATGTCGTTCTCGAATACGTCGCAGACGATCCACACGCTGCTCAGGTCCGAAATAGTGAATGGATTCGGCGTAGAGTACGCCTGCACGAACGCCGCGTTCGTCACTTCCTGATCGGTGACCACGCCGGATACCGGGGCGAGGATATCGACAATACCCTTCGGGTTATCAGGATCGCTGCCAAGCAGGCGAAGATGCTCCATGGCGGTATCGAGGGTGGTCTTGGCGTCATCCTCAGTGTCTTGCGCGACCTCAAGGTCTTGCTGCGCTATGGCCCCATGCTGGTACAGGTCCTTCGCGCGATCCAATTGCTTGCGCGCAAGCAACTCATCGGAGATGGCCTTATGGTAGGCGTCGAAGCCTCCCGAAATATCGTCGCTGCGGACCCGCAGCAAGACCTGGTTCTTTTTTACTGTGTCGCCGAGGCGAGCGCGGATGTCCACAACCCGGCCGGAGGCGAGCGAAATCACCGGAACAGTTCGCGCGATGTCCGGGAATACAGTGCCGGTCACAGGCAATTGCGACTGCGCCTGATACTGAGTCGCGGTCACGATCGGATACAACTCCGGATGCTCGACCGCGAAAAAGGAGACGTCCACCCCGGGAATCACCTTGGCCGGCGGCGGAGCCTCTGCGTCCGCATCGACCTTGTCGCTCTTGCAGCCAATAGTGGCAAGAAACGCGGCAAGCAAGAGTACCACTGCCGGCCGTGCATTCAATGAACTCTTCTGGACTGCAGATAAAATCATGGGATCACCTCACGCCCTACGGCAAGATTCATTTGCCCGGCGGCGGTCAGATACGCGCCCACCAGTTGCAGATAGGCCAGTTGCACCACCCGGTAGTCGCTCTGCGCATTAAGAAAATCCATCAGCGAGGCGCCTCCATGCTGGTAGGCATAGGTCACCGTGTCGCGTACCCGCCTCGCCTGGTCTTTGTATTGGTCGCGATAAGGGATCAGCAGCGCGATGTTGCTGCGCACCTGCTCGTACGCTGAATCAACGTCGTTGAACACCTGTGCCCGCGCTGCGTCCGTCAGCTGTTGATTGCGGTCGATGTCGATCAGCGTGCGTTGCTTCTCGCCCTGGTTGCGATCGAAGACACGCAACGGGATGTTTATGCTCGCGCCCAGCGTTTGCGTCGCGTCGGGATTGTTGTTGGAGGAGTTCCACGTGTACCACGCGCTCAAGGTCGGGTCCGTTGAGCCGTTCGAGATGGCTAGCTTGTGATTGGTCTCGGATTGCTGCATGGTTTCAAGCGCTGCCTCGAGATCGGGTCGCGCGGCCAGCGCCGCCTGGCGGAAGTTGTCGAGAGGATCGAGCGCATCGGAGAAATCGAAGATCCCGGTGACGTCGAACTGATCCAGCGGCGTGCGATCGTCAAGGAGTTGCAGCAGCTGAATCTTGGCCGTGCGCAGGTTTACGATGGCCGTCTGCAGCTCCGAT
>Ga0181537_10002726_pt1 | contig 15367 bp, 16 predicted proteins | sample PEATcosm2014_Bin_39_FD_119765 | JGI IMG/M metagenome (GOLD analysis project Ga0181537, IMG submission 119765) | Peatland microbial communities from MTU Mesocosm Facility, Houghton, MI, USA - PEATcosm2014_Bin23_10_metaG | ecosystem: Environmental > Terrestrial > Soil > Wetlands > Peat | place... | reverse complement strand
TAGTCCGAGGCCCAGGATGACGACCACCGAGCCGGCGAACCACGGGCGGCGCAGGAGCCCCCGCGCGGCATGCCTCAGGTCGTTGGCGAGCTCATCCCATGAGGGAAATCCCGCCTGGGCGCGGAGCTCCTCGCGGGCGCCGACGACATTGCCGAATTCCCGCTCCGCCTCCTCCCGGGCCTGCTGCGGCGACGCCCCCCGCTCGCGGTAGAGGCGCTCGAGTTCCCCGAGGTGAAACGCGCGCTCCTCCTCGAAGCCCCTCGCGATGTCCCTGCGCCGAAAGAGATCGCGCAGCCGTGCAAGAAAGGCGCGCATCGGCCTATCCCCGGGACCCGAGGGCGCGTCCCTCCGCCACGATGGTGTTCACCGCGCCGCTCACCCGCTGCCACTGCTCGATCTCCTGCGCGAGGCGCGCCGCCCCCCTTCTCGTCAGCGAATAAAACCGCGCCTTGCGCCCGTTGGTGCTCGTCCCCCACTCCGAGGCGATCAGGGCCTGCTGCTCGAGGCGCAGGAGCGCCGGGTAGAGGGTCCCCTGGTTGAGCGCCAGCACGTCGGCCGACACCTGCTCGATGCGGCGGGCGATGCCGAAGCCGTGCTGGGCGCCGAGGACGTCCAGCGTCTTCAGGATCAGCAGGTCCAGGGTCCCCTGCAGCAGCTGCGTCCTCGCGTCGCTCATGTTGGATATCAACAGGAATCTCCTGTTGCTGGTCAACAGGAAAGATTCGGGCGGGTTGAAACCCGCCGCACATGGTTCGCAATCGTTTTCAGCTGAAATGCGTCAACACGCTTTCAACCATTCGCAACAATTGCTCATGGGCCAAACCACACGCTCCCAGGGAATTTCGTTCACCCACGAGATGTGGGACCGCATCGAGGCGCGCTGCCGCGAGCTGAAAGTCGGCAGGAGCCAGTACTTCCAGATGCTGGTCGAGTGGGACCAGCACTTCATGCCCGAGATCCACGCGCACAAGTCCGACGGAAAGTGGCACTTCTACGCCGAGCCCGGCGTCCGGCCCCCCGAGAGGGAGGACCTTAGGGCCGCCGACGACCCGGGTCCCGCCGCGGGCGCCAGGCCCCGGCGCAGGCGCCGCTGACCGGCACGAAATCGTTTGCCGTCCCCGCCTTAATTGTTGGCCATATCGGGGTGAACCCTCCCCCGAACGAAGCCATCCAGGCGCTCGCCGACGTCATGGGCGACGACGCCACCCGTGAGATCGTGCGGCTCTTCCTCGCCGACTTCCCGGTCTCGATCCGGAAGCTCGAGGGCAGCGGGAGGGACGAGCAGCTGCGCATCGCCCATGGGCTTAAAAGCAGCGCCCTCCACATGGGTGCCATGGAGCTTTCGGCGAGGATGGCGGAGGCCGAGGACCGCCTCTCGGGGCCGGGCGAGCCGCTCGCGCCGGAGGATTTTGCCGCCGCGGTCGCGGACTTCGAGGCCCTTGCGCCTGCGCTCAAGGCCTACGCGACGCCCTGACCGGCCCGCGGGGACGGCTCAGGACTTGACGAGCCCCGCCTGGACGCACCAGCGCACGAGGCTGGCGACCTCCTTGACGTTGATCTTGTCCATGATGTTCGCCCGGTGCTTCTCGACCGTGCGCACGCTCAGGTCGAGGCGGTCGGCGATCTCCTTCGACGAGAAACCCTCCGCCACAAGGCGCGCCACCTCGAGCTCGCGGGCCGAGAGCGTCTCCACGGCGCCCACCGAGGTGGTCGCGGGACCGGTCTTCACCGAGGGCTCGACCCTCGGCTGAGAGCCCTGCGTCGCCTTCGGGGGCACGTGGGCGGCGAAGAACATCCCGCCCGCGATGACCGACTCGATCGCCTGCAGCACGTAGTTGATGGGCGCGCTCTTGTCCACGAACCCGTGGACCCCCTGCGCGATCAGCCGGGCCGGCAGGTCGCCGTCCGGGTGGCCGGTCAGGACGAGGATCCTCGTGTTCGGGAGCTTGGCCCGGACCTCCCGGACCACCTCTAGCCCGTGCATCCCCGGAAGGTACAGGTCCACGATCAGCAGGCCAGGCGGCTCCTTCAGGCAGAATTCGAGGCAGGACTTCCCGTCCTTGAACGCCCCGGAAACCACCAGACCGCGCACGCGGCTGAGGGCCGAAGTGAGCATCTGGCGGAATACGACCTCATCATCGACAATGACCGTGCGTATGGGCACCTTGACGTGGAGGTTAACAAGCAAGGCGCCGGGCGCAAGCGCAACTCTGCCGAACGGGGTTGTCCTGACTCCCCGGGCGGCCCAAGATGGCGCGGTGAACAGCCTGGCTCTCCTGGCCCCGTTATTCCTCCTCTTTGAGATCTGGCAGCTGGTCATGAGCGAGCGCTACGTCGGGATAAAGCAGATCGCCCGGGGCGCCGACCCCCGGGAGATGGGGCCGAGCGAGCCGGTGGCGTGCCTCTGGGCCTCCTCGATCCTCGCCTACGCCGCCTGGATGGTGCTCATCCTTGTTTCCCCCGGCGCCCGGATCTTCGCGATCATCCTGATCGCGGTCACCGGGGTCGGCTACTCGGTGCGCCGCAACTGCGGCCTTAAATGGATCCTGGTCGTGCTGACCATCGAGGGCGCCACCCGGGTCGGCATCCTCTCGGCCCTCTCGTTCGCCGCCTGGAGCCACCTCCAGGGCCCCTGAGGCCATGGCGTTCCGGGAGTTCAAGAGGCCCTCGCCGAGCCGGGACGAGGCGGCGCACGAGCGCCTCGGGGTCCTCTTCCACCACAGCGGCCTGGGGTTCGCCGAGACGATCGAGCTCATGATGGACCCCGGGAGCCGGGTGAGCTACCACTGCCTGATCGACGCCGACGGGACCCGGTGCGAGCTCGTCCCGGACGACTGGGTGGCGTGGCATGCCGGGAAATCGAGCTTCCTCGGCCGCGAGCGCTGCAACGACTTCCTGCTCGGTCTCGCGTTCGCGGGCGACACCTACCTTGCCCCGCTCTCGGGGCCCCAGGTCGCGTCGGCCCTCGAGTGGCTCGGGTCCCGCTGGGCGCCGCACGGCTGGGACCCCGGCCGCATGACCGACCACCGCCAGGCCTCGCCCGGGCGAAAGCTCGACCTCAACCCGGTGGAATGGGACCGGCTCGCCGCCGCGATCGCCGGGCATTTCGGGCCGCGGGGCGCCGTGGGATCGTTTCCGTGTTGATATCCGCAACCCGGAGCCGCAAAAAGTCCGGGCGGCCGTTCAAATGAACCTTCCCAGCGATACCCCGAAACTGCCCAAGTGGATCTTCCTGCTCGGGTGGGCCGCGCTCCTGGTGACCGCGTGGCTCATCTGGGACAACTCGGGCCACCCGAGCGTGGGTGTGCCCCTCGTCGCCGTCGTCGTCTGCGTCATCGCGTCGGGCGTCATCGGGGTCATCCCCTTCGTCGCCGACTACGCGCGCAAGCAGGACGAGGCCCTCGACGAGCGCCAGCGCTCGCTGCACGCCCTTTCCGTGACGGTCGCCGCCGCCGCCGAGCAGGTCTCGATCGCCGCAACGGGGCTGAACGGCATCGCCGAGGCCGCCCAGGACAACTTCGGCAAGTCCGAGCGCCTCTACGAGCAGATCAACGGGAAGATGGCCGAGCTCGACGCCCGCCTCGCCTCCTTGAAGAAGGACGATGGCGAGGCCGCCGTCCGGCTCGAGGCAGTCGCCAAGAAGATAGCCAAGGCGGCGGCGGAATTCGAGGCGGCGGTCGTGAGGGCCGCCGAGGCCGCGAAGGCGGTGCCCGTCGTGGCGACGGTGATCCCGGAGCACCCGCCGGTGATCGCGAGCAAGATCACCGAGATAAAGCCGGCCGTGCTGTCATCCCATCCCCCATACGAGGCCCCGGCCGCCGTCGAGGCCCCCAGGCCCGTCACCGTTGCAGAGCCCATCGTGGCGCCCGAGCCCGAGGCCGCGGCAGCGACCGAGGCCCCCTCCCCGCCCCCGGCGCAGGCACCCGCCCCTGGCGACACCGCGCCGGAGCCCGTTCGTCCCCCGCGCAAGCGCAGCCCGCGCAAGCCCGCGGCCGAGGCTCCGCCCGCGGACCTGGTGCTCGAGTCGCCGTCGCCGGACGAGTCCTCGTCCTCCCCCGCGGCGCCCGAGACCGCCGAGCCCGCGGTCTCCGCGGACGGCGCCACCCGGCTGGTCGTCACCTCCTACATCGGCATCGGCAACCGCCTCTTCGTCCGCGGCGAGGGGCCGGGCCTCTCCTGGGAAAAGGGAGTCCCCCTCACCTTCGTCTCGATCGGCAAGTGGCGATGGGAGACGAACGACGCCACCGGCACGGTCCGGTTCAAGCTGTTCAAGAACGACGAGGCGGAATGCGTGGCCCTCGGCGAGCGCACCGTGGAGCCGGGCGCCCAGCTCGAGCTCAGCGCTTCTTTTTGACCGCGACGGCCGCCTCGGCCTCTTCCTTCAGGCGCGCCAGCTCGGGCACCACGACCCGCTGGTAGCACTCGGGGCAGACCGAGTGGCTGATCTCGGTCCCCGTCCGCTCGTTGATGTAGCTCTCGATCTGCTGCCAGTAGTTCTGGTCGTCCCGGATCTTCTTGCAGTAGGAGCACATCGGCATCATCTCCTCAAGCCGGTGCACCTGTGTCGTGAATTTTAGGATACGCTCGGCGACCCTCAGCCTCATCCAGAGCCGGGACATGTCGATCGGCTTCGTGAGGAAGTCGTCGACGCCCGCCTCCGCGGCGGCGCGTCTGTTCTGGGCGGTGGCCCCGGCGGAGGTGAGCAGGATGAAGTAGACGTAGTCGCGGCCCTCCTGGGCCCGGAATCGCCGGCAGAGGCGCAGCCCGTCGAGCCTGGGCATCTGCCAGTCGCTCACGACGACCCGGGTCTTCTCGCGGAGCCAGGCCGACCAGGCCTCCTCGCCGTCGCGGGCCGCGATCACGGTGTGGCCGAGCCGCTCCAGCGACCGGCGCAGGATCGCCATGGACATGTTGTCGTCCTCGATTGCGAGCACCTTCATGGGGGTACCGTCAGCCTAAGCGTATCCGGGGTTCCATGTAAACAGCCGCGAGGCCGCCCGCCGGACCCGACCGGTCAGTGCTTTTCGAAGATGCTCTTGAGACTGTCGGCGGCCGCCTTGGCCGCTTCCTTGGACTTCTCCGCGGCCGTGGCACCCGCCGTTGCGCCGAGCTTTCCCAAAGCCTCGGCCGAACCTGAAACGATGCCGACCAGGACATTGCTCATCATCGTCCCGACAAGCTGGTCCGGGGTGATGCCGCCCTGGCTCACCCCCAGGTCGTCGATCGAGATGGGAGGGAGGGGGATGGGAATCCCGGCGGCGCCGACGCCGATCCTGGCCACGCCGTTGGTAAGGCGGAATTTCTTCACGACGAACTTGATCGTCTGCCCGCTCTTCGTCGTGGGCGTGTTCGCACCCTCCTTGCCCCCTGAGAACCGCTGGATCGAACCCAGGAGGTCCTTTATGTTGCTGGAGACGAACTTCGTCTCGTAGTTGAACTGCGGCCCGTCGATGTCGATCTCGTCGATGACGATGTGGTCCTTGAAGATGGAGAAGGGCTCGACCGTGATCCTCACATGGCCAAGCGCGAAGGCGTCGTTGTCCGACCAGCCCGGCGGGTTGCCCACCACGAGGTTGCGCAGGGACCCGTGGCCGGTAAGCGGGGATAGCCTCGCGGACCCGAGCACGACCCGGGTCCCCGTCAGCCTCGGGCCGAAGCTGTTCACGCCCTGCCTCACGATGGAGCCGAGGAACAAATCCATGCCGAGGTAGGCGGCCGCGATGACCGCGATGGCGATGATGAGGTATTTTTTCACAAGTGGGACCGGTCCCCTTCTTCCTCCGACCGAATGCGCGGGGGTGCCCCCCACCCTAGGACCCGCATCGGGGAATGCAAATCCCTAGAGATCAGGTGAAGCCCGTACCGGAGGGGCTCGGCCAGGTTCACGTGGGTCCCGCGGGCCGGAGGGCGGCCCGAAGCTCCTCGGGTGTGCGGGCCGGCGCCCTGCAGGTGAATTCCTCGCAGACGTAGGCCGTGGGACGCAGGTCCTTCTCCCCCATGCGTGCAAGCCACGGGGCGCGCGCCGCGAACCAGGCCCTCGCCCCGGGCGAGCCGTCGAGGGCGATGAGCGCGCGGCGGGGGCCGAGCCTCTCGCGGGCGACCGCCGCCAGCGCGCCGAACTCCGCCGACCGCGGGTCGCCGGTCAGGACGACGTGGCGGGGCGCCTCGAGCGCGGACTCGAACGAGCACAGGAGCTGCGGCATCGCGTGGGGTGCCTCCTCCCACCTTCCCCGGAACGCGGCGATCGTCCGCCTGCCGCGCTCGCGCAGGGTGTCGTCGCCGGAGAGGGACGCCAGGCGGAACAGGTTGAGGGCGGCCACCGAGCTCGCCGCGGGCTCGGCCCCGTCGTAGTCCTCCTTCAGGCGGACCACGACGTCCGCGGCCCCGGCGGCCGAGTTGAAATACCCCCCCTTCTGGGGGTCCCAGAAGAGCGCGTCCATCGCCTCCTGGAGGCGCACCGCGCGCTCGAGCCACGCCAGGTCGAAGGTCGCCTCGTAGAGGTCGAGCCACGCCTGCACGAAGAAGGCGTGGTCCTCCGCGAAGCCGGGGCCCGATCCCGCGCCGCGGCGCCACGAGCGGCGCAGCATCCCTCCCGGCAGGCCGAAGAGCTCGCGCAGCGCGAACCCCGACGCGCGCAGCGCCGCGTCCAGGTAGGCCCCGCGCCGGTCGGCCAGCGATTCGGCGGGCACCACGGCCGCCCGCGCGAACGCGGAGATCATGAGCGCGTTCCATCCGGCCAGCACCTTGTCGTCCAGGTGGGGCCGGGGCCTCGCCGCGCGGGCCGCCCGCAGCCGGGCCAGGCAGGAGACCAGCAGGTCGCTTGCGGCCTGCGCATCGAGGCCGGACGCCATCGCCGACTCCATGAACGGCCGCGTCTGCCTGAGGATGTTCTTGCCCGTGAATTCCCCGTGCGGGTCGCGCCCCTGCGCGACATTGCCCTCCGCCTTCACCCCGAAGTGCCCCGCCGCAAACGCGGCGTCGCTCCCGAGGACCTTCTCGAACTCCGCCAGGCTCCAGACGTAGAACGCCCCCTCCACGGGCTCCGAGCCCCCCGCCGGCAGCGAATCCGCGTCCTCCGCCGAGTAAAAGCCCCCCTCGGGCGCCGTCAGGTCGCGCAGCACGTACTCCAGGGCGTCGCGGGCGAGCCACGCCGGGCGCTCCTCGCCGGACGCCTGGAACGCGCCAAGCGCGCAGCATGCGATCTGGGCCTGGTCGTAGAGCATCTTCTCGAAGTGCGGCACGAACCACTCCTCGTCGACGGAGTACCGGTGGAACCCGCCTCCCACGTAGTCGTGGATGCCGCCGCGCGCCATCGCGCCCAGGGTGCGCTCGACCATGCCGACCGCCTCGATCCCCGCCTCGCTCCCGAGGCCCTGCAGCACCGCGCAGCGCAGGAGGAATTCCAGGTTGGAGGGCCTCGGGAACTTGGGGGCGCCGCCGAAGCCGCCGTTCCTCGCATCGAAATTCTCCGCGTAGTACCGGTAGGCCTTCTCAAACGCGGCCCCGGCAGCGGCGGCCAGCGTCACCGCCTGGGCCGCCGCGGGCTCCGCCGTCAGCTCGGCCCGTTCCCTGAGAGACTGGACGACCCGGTCGGCCTCTTCGACCAGCCTCTCGCGGTCCTCCTTCCACCCGCGGGCGATCGCCCGCAGGAGGGTCGGGAAGCCGGCCCTGCCGTTGCGGTCCTCGGGCGCGAAGTAGGTGCCCGCGTAGAAGGGCTTCAGGTCGGGCGTCAGCCACACGCTGAGCGGCCAGCCGCCCTGGCCGGTCAGCGCCTGCAGGTAGGACATGTAGACGCGGTCGACATCGGGCCGCTCCTCCCGGTCGAGCTTCACCGGGACGAAGCTCGCGTTCACCAGGGCCGCGATCGCGGGGTTCTCGAAGGACTCGTGGGCCATCACGTGGCACCAGTGGCACGTCGAGTACCCGATCGAGAGGAAGATCGGCCGGTCCGCGGCGCGGGCCGCGTCGAAGGCCTCCTGGCCCCAGGGGTACCAGTCCACGGGGTTGTCCGCGTGCTGGAGGAGGTACGGGGAGGTGGCGCCCGCGAGGCGGTTCGGCATGCTTACTCCCCGAGCACCCAGGCGAAGATGAGCGGGGCCACGATGGTGGCGTCCGACTCGATGACGAACTTCGGCGTGCGCGCCTCGAGCTTGCCCCAGGTGATCTTCTCGTTGGGCACCGCCCCCGAGTAGCTGCCGTAGCTCGTCGTGGAATCGCTCACCTGGCAGAAGTAGCCCCAGAGGGGGATGCCGGGGCGGCCCATGTCCTGGTGGAGCATCGGCACGACGCAGATCGGGAAGTCGCCCGCGATGCCCCCGCCGATCTGGAAGAAGCCGATGGACCCCTCGCCCGTCGGCAGCTTGCGCGCCTTGGCCTCGTACCAGACCGCCAGCGCGGTCATGTACTCGATGCCCGTGCGCACGGTGTGGACGTTCTTGATCGCGCCGGTCATGACATGGGCCGCGAAGATGTTGCCGAGCGTCGCATCCTCCCAGCCCGGCACCGTGATCGGGATGTTCTTCTCGCATGCGGCGAGGAGCCAGGAGTTCCTGGGGTCTATCTGGTACCACTTCCTCAGCTTCCCGCCGCGCAGGACCTTGTACATGAACTCGTGCGGGAAGAAGCGCTCGCCCGCGCGGTCGGCGGCGACCCATTCCTCGAGGACGACGGCCTCGATCCGGCGCATCGCCTCCAGCTCGGGGATGCAGGTGTCGGTGACCCGGTTCATGTGCCGCCCGAGGAGCGCCACCTCGTCGGCGGCCGTCAGCTGGCGGTAGTCGGGGACGCGCTCGTAGTAGTCGTGGGCGACCAGGTTGAAGAGGTCCTCCTCGAGGTTCGCTCCGGTGCAGACGATGGCCGAGACCTTCCCCCTGCGGATCATCTCGGCGAGCGAGATGCCGAGCTCCGCCGTCGACATGGCGCCCGCGAGCGTCACGAGCATCTTTCCGCCCGCCTTCAGGTGGGCCTCGTACGCCTTCGCGGCGTCGACGAGCGAGGCGGAGTTGAAATGCCGGTAATGGCGGGCGATGAACTTGGAAACCGGGCCCTTCCTGCGCGCCAGGGCCGCGTTGACGTCCTCGGGAAGGGGTTTCTTGGGTCGGGTCTTCACGGCGGGTGCGTCAAAAGCGTGCACGCCGGCGCGGCCCGTTGCCACCCAAAATGGTCGTCTTGGGCGATTGTCCGCCCCCCTGAATCCATGGGATTGACGGAGGGGGCGGTTGTTGTGTTTGATGCAGGGTTCCCATGCTCACGATCGCCGATGTCTCGAAGTCCTATGGCACCCGCACCCTGTTCGCGGACGTGTCGCTCTTCATCGCGCGCAGCGACCGCTACGGCCTGGTGGGCCCGAACGGGGCGGGCAAGACGACGCTTTTCAACCTGATCCTGGGCGAGGAATCCCCGGACGAGGGCACGATCGAGTGGGAGCGCGGGGCCGACTTCGGCTTCCTTCCCCAGGAAAGCGCCCCGGTCGCCGATGAAACCATCATCCAGATCGCCACGAGCGGCAAGAAGCTGGTCCCCGAGACCGACGACGACTACGACATCGACTGGACCCTGGAGCCGCGGGCGAAGAAGATCCTCGCCGGCCTCGGCTTCCGCGAGGGCGACAGCGACAAGCTGGCGAAGACCTTCTCGGGCGGATGGGTCATGCGGGCCCACCTGGCCCGGCTCCTCGTCGCCGAGCCGGCGCTCCTCCTCCTGGACGAGCCGACGAACCACCTGGATCTCGAGGCCCTCCTCTGGTTCCAGGACTACCTCACGCGCTACCCGGGGGGCCTCGTCGTCATCTCCCACGACCGGGCCTTCCTGAACGCGCTCTGCACCGGCATCCTCGAGATGCGCGGCGGCACGCTCAACCGCTACACCGGCAACTACGACGACTACATCGCCGAGAAGGAGGCGCGCAAGCTGCAGCAGGCCGCGGCCTTCAAGAACCAGCAGCGCGAGATCGCCCACCTCCAGAAGTTCGTGGACCGCTTCGGCGCGAAGGCGTCGATGGCCTCGCGGGCGAAGTCGAAGGAGAAGCAGATCGAGCGCCTCGAGGCCGTCGCGGTCGACGAGCCGGAGGACGACCTGAAGCGCATCCACTTCAAGTTCCCCAAGCCGCCGCGCTCCGGGCTCAAGGTGGTGGAGCTCGAGCACGTCGACCAGGCCTACGGCAGCCACGTCGTCTACCGGGACCTGAACTTCATGGCCGAGCGCGGCCAGCGCATCGTGCTCGTCGGCCCCAACGGGGCCGGCAAGTCGACCCTCCTGAAGATCCTCGCCGGCGTGGTCCCGATCCAGGGCGGCACCCGCGAGCTCGGGAGCAACGTCGTCACGGGATACTTCGCCCAGAACCGCCTGGATAACCTGCATGCCGACGCCACGGTCTTCGAGAACGTGATGGAGCTGCGCACGAACGAGAACCAGCTCACCGAGCAGCAGGGGCGCGCGATCCTCGGCGCCTTCCTCTTCCGCAAGGACGACGTCCACAAGAAGGTGTCGGTGCTTTCCGGGGGGGAGAAGTCCCGCCTCGCGCTCGCCCGCCTCCTCGTTAAGCCGCCGAACCTCCTCCTGATGGACGAGCCGACGACCCACCTCGACATCGCGTCCATAGACGCCTTGGTAAGCGCGCTCCAGACCTACGACGGCACGTTCATCTTCATCAGCCACGACGTCTACTTCATCCGCGCCCTCGCGCAGAACGTCCTGCACGTCCATTCCGGGCGCCTGACCCCGTACGCCGGGAACTACGATTACTACCTGGACAAGTCCAAGGCCACCAACGCGCGCGAGGCCCTCACCGCGGGGCTGAAGGACGGGAAGCCGCTCCAGAACGCCTCGCCCAGGGGACAGGCCCCTAAGGCCGCCGCGGCCGCCCCCGCCCCGGCGCCCCGCCCGAGCCCCGCGACCCTCAAGAAGCTGCGGATCGAGGTCGGGCACCTGGAGGAGGCCGTCGCGAAGCTCGAGGCCAAGCAGAACGAGCTCGCGGCCGCGCTGGAGGCGCCGGAGACCTACACCGAGCCCGGGAAGGCCCAGCATCTGAACCGGGAGCTGAGCGCCACCGTCGACCTGCTGGGCACGGCGACCGCGGCCTGGGAGAAGGCTGCGGGGGAGCTTATCGAGCTCGAGAAGTGAGCGCCGCGGCGGGCGAGCTCGCTCACCCGATGATCTCGTCGATAAGCGGCGCCGGCGCGCGCCGCGCGTCCCCGATCACGACCGCGCGCCCGAGGATCTCGGCGGCCTCCCTGGCCGCGCGCTCGCTGTTCGCGTGGATGCGGCAGAGCGGTTCTCCCGCCTTCACCGCCGCGCCCACCTTGGCCAGGCGGTCCACGCCGACGGCATGGTCGACCGGGTCCTCGGCCCTCGAGCGGCCCGCGCCGAGGTGCAGCGCGGCGAGCGCCACGCCGAGGGCGTCGACATCGGTCACGAAGCCCGCGCGCGGGGAGGCGAGCTCCCGGACGAGCCTCGCCTTCGGGAGCAGCGAGGGGTCGTCGGCTACGCGGGCGTCGCCGCCCTGGGCCGCCACCATCGCGCGGAACTTCGCGAGGGCGGCCCCCGAGGCCACGCCCTCCTCGAGCCGGGTGCGCGCCTCGCCCGTGTCCTTCGCCGCTCCGGCAAGGACCAGCATGTGGGCCCCGAGGACGTAGGTGACCTCCATCAGGTCGGCGGCCCCCTCCCCCTTCAGGCACCCGATGGATTCAACGACCTCGAGCGCGTTCCCCACGGCATGCCCCAGCGGCTCGTCCATGGCGGTCATCACCGCCCGGGTCGGCTTGCCCATCGCCTTCGCCACCGTCGTTATCGCGACGGCGAGTTCCCGGGCGCGGGCCTTGTCCGACATGAAGGCGCCCCGGCCGAACTTCACGTCGAGGACGAGCACGTCGATGCCCTCGGCGAGCTTCTTGCTGAGGATGCTGGCGCAGATGAGGGGGATGCACTCGACCGTGGCGGTCACGTCGCGCAGCCCGTAGAGCTTGCGGTCGGCGGGGGCGAGCTCGGCGGTCTGGCCGATGAGGCACAGGCCGATCTCCCCGACCTGCCGGGCGTAGTCGGCGATCGACAGGCCGACGCGGAAGCCGGGGATCGACTCGAGCTTGTCGAGCGTCCCGCCCGTGTGGCCGAGGCCGCGGCCGCTGACCATGGGGACCGCGACCCCGCAGGCCGCCACCATCGGCGCCAGGTGGAGCGAGACCTTGTCGCCGACGCCGCCGGTCGAGTGCTTGTCGGCCTTCCTTGAGCGGACCGCGGACAGGTCGGCCGTGATCCCCGAGCCCAGCATGGCCTCGGTCAGCATCGCCGTCTCGCCCGCGGTCATCCCCTTCAGGAAGATCGCCATCAGGAGCGCGCTCAGCTGGTAGTCCGCCCAGGAGCCGTCCACGGCGCCCCTGACGAAGGAGCCGATCTCCTCGCGGGAGAGCTCGCCGCCGTCGCGCTTACGCGCGATCACGTGTTGGGGGAACAAGACGGTGCCCATGGCAACGCCTCCCCTACGGGGGGAAGGCGCCCGAGGCACGCCAAATCAGTCCTTCTTGCCGAAGACGGAGCGCGCGAAGTCGAACGGGGCCTTCGTCAGCTTCGAGAACGTGGACTCCGCGGCCGCGGCCTCGGCCTCCTGTTTCTCCAGCGCGAGGCCCTCCTCGTACTGCTGGATGCGCAGCTCGCGGGCGGAGACCAGGTGCTCGCGCATCCCGAGCGACTCGATCTCGCCCTGGAGCGCGATGCGGTCGTCGCGCAGGTGGGCCTGCTCGGCCTCGAGGATGGCCCGGGCGCGGTAGAGCTTGTCCCACGCGGCCTGGAGGCCCGCGTGCCCGTAGGGCCCGGAGAGGCTGCCGTCGGCGGGGAGCATGTCCTCCGAGGACATCGGGGACCGGCTATAGGAGGGGCCACGGCGCTTGAGGCTAAGGTCCGGGCGTCCCTGCGGCTGATAAAACGGTACGGATGAGTTCATGGGCGGCTGGGTGTTTTTATCTTTTTCGTTGGGCATATCACCCTACGACGCCCAGTAGATCACATCGGCTTCGGGATTACTACGTATCCAGCCCCATTTTACGCGCCGTTTACAAAATCCAGGCCCCGTTTAGGACGGATTTTACACTCAGGTCCTGAAGATCACGTCCTCGCTCCTGAACATGCGCACCGCCACCGCGAGCGCGGCGGCCGCGAGCAGGGCCATGGAGCCGAAGATTTCCGCGATGTAGCCCAGGTGCCAGACGCCGGAGAGCATCTCCTTGCAGACGAGCGACACGTTGAGGATGGGCACGAGCGCCAGGCGGGCGTTGAGCTCGATCCCCGGGAGGACCCCGATGCCGACCGGGATGATGACCGCGAAGGTGAGCGGGGTCACGTAGCTCTGCGCCTCCTTGAGGCTCTTCGCGAAGAGCGAGATCGAGAACAGGGCCGCCGAGAAGAGGACCGCCACCGGCAGGATCATCGCGAGGACGCCGAGGACGCCCAGCGGGTCGACCGTGGGCATGGCGGCATGCGACGCCGCCGCCGCGGCGCCGGCCCCGAGCGCTGAGGCCCCGACGCCGAGCGTGATCACCATGGACACCATCGAGGAGGCCACGGCGAAGAGGGAGCCGGTGAGCACCATCAGGAACTTCCCGAGCACGATGTCGGTGCGCGCGGCCGGGCAGCAGAGCAGCGTCTCCATCGTGCCGCGCTCCTTCTCGCCCGCGGTCAGGTCCATCGCTGGGTACAGGGCCCCGATGTAGCACAGGAAGATGAAGAAGTAGGGCACCACCGCCCCGAACATGTTGCCGCCGACCTTCTCCGGGGGCGCCACGTTGACCTGCGAGACCTCGAAGGGACGGGCGATCCTCGCGGACAGCCCGTGCTCCTCCAGCAGCCGTGCGGTCGCCCGGCTCCTGAGCCCGCTGAAGAAATCCTGGAGCTCGTCCACCGCGAAGCCCGACTTGAGCTCCCCCTTGTAGTCGTAGAGCGTCACGGCGGGCGCGGATCCCGACCGCAGCGCCTGCTCGAATCCCGGCGGGATCTCGACGGCGGCCCTCACCTTCTTGTCGGAGATGAGGGTCTTCCAGTCGGCCGACGCGGACTCGACCCTGAACTTGGCCGTCCTCTCGAGCTCCGCGCGCACACCGGGCGAGTCCGCGCCCCCGATCACCATGATCCTCGGGATCTCCGCCCTCGCCCTGGTGACGATCTTCGTCGCGACCGTCAGCATCCCGAAGATGACCCCCGGCATGAGGATCGTCGGCACGACGATCATCGAGATCAGCGTGCGACGGTCGCGCAGCGTGTCCCGGAACTCCTTGGCGTAGATGATGCCTATCGTCGCCCAATTCATGGCTTCGACTCGGCCTCCACGATCTTGACGAAGCAGTCCTCGAGGTCCGACTCGCCGGTCCTCGCGCGCAGCTCGTCCAGCGTCCCCTCGGCCCTGAGGGCGCCCCCGTGGATGATCCCGATCACGTCGCAGAGCTTCTCCGCCTCGCTCATGACGTGCGTCGAGTATATCACGGTCTTGCCCCTTCCCCGGCAGTCGCGCACGAACCGCACGATCGAGCGCGCGGTCATGACGTCGAGGCCGAGCGTCGGCTCGTCAAAGATCATGACCTGGGGGTCGTGGACGAGCATCCGGGCGATCGAGGTCTTCTGCTTCATGCCCGTCGAGAGCTTGTCGCAGCGCCGGTCGAGGAAGTCGTGCATGTCGAGCTCGTCGGCCAGGGACGTGATGCGCGCCCGCAGGTCCGGCCCGCCGAGCCCGTTCAGGCCGCCGAAGTAGGCGATCATCTCGCGCGCGGTCAGCCGGGCGTAGAGGGCGGTGCTTGCGGCGAGGAAGCCGATGTTCACGCGGACCTTGTCGGGCTCGCGCACGATGTCGTGGCCCGCGACGACCGCGGTGCCGCTCGTGGGCCTGAGCAGCGTGGCCAGCAGCCGCAGCGTGGTCGTCTTGCCCGCCCCGTTCGCGCCCAGGAGCCCGTAGATCCTCCCGGGCTCCGCCCTGAACGAGACCGCGTCGGTCCCCCGGATCTCGCCGCGCTTCTTGTCGCGAAAGACCTTCGTGAGGAGCGTCGCCTCGATCATTCTCTGGAAATGGCCGCCGGCCCCGGCATTACAAGCTCTTACGCTCGCGGAACTCCTGCGCCTGCCGGCGGCTGAGCTCGACCTTAGCCCCGCCCTTCAGGTGCACGAGGAGCCCGCTGCTGAACCACGGCTCGATGCTCGTGATGAAGGCGATGTTGACGATCTGGCGCCGGTTGGCCCGGAAGAAGAACTTGGGGTCCAGCCGCTCCTCCATCGCGTTCAGCGACCGGAACAGCTGCGGCTGGGCGTCGCCGAAGTGTACCCGCGTGTAGTTGCCCTCGCTCTCGAGGAGCCGGATCTGGCCTACCTCGACGAACCGGCAGCGCTCGCCCTC
>Ga0181537_10002725_pt1 | contig 15371 bp, 13 predicted proteins | sample PEATcosm2014_Bin_39_FD_119765 | JGI IMG/M metagenome (GOLD analysis project Ga0181537, IMG submission 119765) | Peatland microbial communities from MTU Mesocosm Facility, Houghton, MI, USA - PEATcosm2014_Bin23_10_metaG | ecosystem: Environmental > Terrestrial > Soil > Wetlands > Peat | place... | reverse complement strand
TCCTTGTGATGCGCCAGGCACCACTTGGCCATGATCGAGCCGCCGCGCGAGACGATGCCGGTGACGCGGTTGGCGGTGAGGTGGATGTAGGCGAGCCGCACGCCGGCGTGGATGGTGAAATAATCGACGCCCTGCTCGCATTGCTCGATCAGCGTGTCCTTGTAGCACTCCCAGTCGAGCTTGACCGGATCGCCGTTGACCTTCTCCAGCGCCTGATAGATCGGCACGGTGCCGATGGGGACCGGCGCGTTGCGCAGGATCCATTCACGGGTGTTGTGGATGTTCCTGCCGGTGGAGAGGTCCATCACCGTGTCGGCGCCCCAGCGGATCGCCCACACCATTTTCTCGATTTCCTCTTCGACCGAAGACGTGACGGCGGAGTTGCCGATATTGGCATTTATCTTGGTGAGGAAGTTGCGCCCGATGATCATCGGCTCGAGTTCGCCGTGATTGATGTTGGCGGGAATGATGGCGCGGCCGCGCGCCACTTCGCTCCTAACGAATTCCGGGGTGACGAAGAGCGGGACGGAAGCGCCGAAGCTTTCGCCGTCGTCATGGGCGGCCTGCGCGCCTTCGAGCATTTTTTTGCGCCCGAGATTTTCGCGCTCGGCGATGTAGATCATCTCCTTGGTGATGACGCCCGCGCGCGCCCATTCCAGTTGCGTCACCGGTTGGCCGGGAAGCGCCCGCAGCGGCTGCGGCGTGTTGGGGAAATTCCGCGCGAGATGCTTGCCGGTGACGTTGCCATTATCCACCGGCTGAATCGGCCGGCCGTCATAGGCCACGACGCCGCCGCGCTCGTTGACCCACGCGCTGCGCGCGCGCGGCAAGCCACGCTCGACGTCGATCGTTGCATCCGGATCGGTGTAAGGCCCGGAGGGATCGTAAACCGGGAACGGGGGCTCGCCGGAGGAAGCGTCGAGCACGATCTCGCGCAGCGGCACGCGCAGATCGGGCGCCGCGTCGGGCTGCGCATAGGCTTTGCGCGAGCCGGTGATCGGGCCGGTGGTGACCTTCGGCGTCGCGAGCTCGGTATCTGTGAGCGGCTTATTCATCGATAGCCTCCTGGATTTATTTTGCGCGATAGCCTTCGAAACTCAGATACGCGCCCACGATGAAAACGATGACGCCGACGATCGCGAGCGCGATCGTTCCGGAATAAAGCGTGGTCGCGATCGAGGTGGTGATCCGCGGCAGCACAATACGCAGCACGCCGCCGATCACCATCAGCCAGCCGAGGATGGTCACGATCACGCGCCAGTCGGCGCTCCAGGCGCGGTAGCCGTTGAGAATGGCAAGGCCGGCGACCAGCGAAGCGATGCCCGCGAGATAAATCAGTACCGGGCTGCGCACGCCTTCGCCGACGGCGGCGGCATAGAAAGTGCGGTTGAGCACGATGCCGATCCCGATCGCCACGAATACCGGCCCAATCAGGCGGGCGATCCAAACAGCAGGCGCCATCGCGTTCCTCCATCCGCTCGCCGCGATGGGATCATCGCGGTCGCGCGTTCGCAAGTCTGGTCGCAGGTAAGTCTGGTCGCAGGATGTGCTGGCAGTGGAAGGTTATTCCTGTCCCTTCGCCGGCATGACCCGGATCAGGTTCAAAGGGTTTCCGCAACCGCGGTATCTCAGCTCCTCTCCTGGGAGCTCCCCTCGGAACAGCTTGAATGTATGCCGCCTGCGCGGCGTGTCAACGATGGGTTCACCGGACGTTCTTATGCCGCGCCAGCGCCTCGGCCCAGACTTTGGCCCGGTCTTCGTCGAAAACGAGGCTCGCATCCTCCGGCACCAGCAGCCAGACGCCATGCGCCAGCTCGTCGTCGAGCTGCGCCGGCGCCCAGCCGGCATAGCCGAAAGCGACGAGGCTTTTGCTCGGGCCCTTGCCGAGCCCGATGTCGCGCAGCACGTCGGGCGCAACGGTGAGCGCCACGCGGCCGTCGATGTCGAGCGTGTCGGGCAGGCGATATTCGGCGCTGTGGATGACAAAGCCGACGCCGGCATCGACCGGCCCGCCGCGGAATACGCGCACGCTCTCGGTGATGCCGCCGCCGTCGGCCCCGGCTGCGGCGAGCAAAGCCGCGATCGGGTGCTTGTCGATCGGCCGGTTGATGACGATGCCGAACGCGCCTTCGCGGTTATGCTGCGCCAACAGAATGACGGCGTGATCGAAAGCCGGGTGGCGCAAGCCCGGCGCCGCCACCAGAAGCTGGCCGGCATAGGACGTAGGGCTGGACAGGTCCGGCGTGGTCGGCGCGGTCGCCGGCAACGCCGCATGAAGCAATGTCGCGGTGGCCGGCAACAGCATTGCCGCGGCGGCGAAAATCCAACGGGTGTAGGTCCACGCCAGCACGATCGACCCGCGCAGCAGTCCGTTACCCCCGAGGCCATGATCGCGCCGCGGAATGAAAGGATCAAGGCGCTCAACTTAGTTCGTCATGCCCGGCCATAAGCCGCTCGAAGAACGGCGTCGCTGCGCTCGCCTACGAGCCGGGCATTCACGTCTTACCGGGCGAGGAGGAAGCAAAGTCGTGGATGGCCGGGTCAAGCCCGGCCATGACGGATCAGACGAACTGCACGGCGATACCGCCGAGCGAGCCGAAATCGGCGTGCAGGGTGTCGCCCTTGCGCGCGAACACCACGCGCGTGAACGAGCCGGCGAGGATGATGTGGCCGGGCTCGAGCGTGACGCCGTGCGAGCCGAGCTTGTTGGCGAGCCAGGCGACGCCGAGGGCGGGATGGCCGAGCACGCCCGCGGCAACGCCGGTCTCCTCGATCTCGGAGTTGCGATACATGATGCCGCCGACCCAGCGCAGATCGATGTCCAGCGGACCTACCGGACGGCCGCCAATGACGATGCCGGCTGCGGCGCCGTTGTCGGACACGGTGTCGAAAATCCTGCGCGGGTCCTGCAGCCGCGCGTCGACGATCTCGATCGCCGGCACGACAAATTCGGTGGCGCGCAGCACGTCGGGAAGCCCGATGCCGGGGCCTTTGAGCGGCTTGCCGAGGATGAAAGCGAGCTCGATCTCGACCCGCGGCAGGCAGAAGGTTTCGTGCGGCACGCGGGCGCCGTCGGCGATCATCATCGAATCGAGCAAATGCCCGTAATCCGGCTCGTCGATCTGCGATGAGCGCTGCATCGCCTTCGAGGTCAGCCCAACCTTATGACCGATCAGCCGCGCGCCGCTGGCGATCTTGCGGTTGGCGACTTCGGTGGAGATGGCGTAAGCGTCCTCCATCGTGATGTCGGGCCATGTCTTGGACAATTGCACCGCCTGCTTGCGCGTTTTTTCCGCGGCAAGAAGAATATCGGCGGCCTTGTTGCGGTCGGCTTGCGACATCATAACGTGAGGTTGCTCCGTTTGATCACTAGGATTACTGGCAGACGGCGCGGGTGACGACGGTCTCCACCGGGCAGTCGCGCTGGCCCGGAAGCTGCCCGGCCTGCAAATTCGACGTATCACATTTTTCCGCCGTGCGGACGTCGAGCGGGCGGCCGCCGGCAAAGCCCTTGGCACGGCAGCCGGTGGCGGCGGCTTTCTCGCAATCCGGCGCGCCGTTGGGCGCTCGGTCGCAGCGCTCGCGTATGTCGATCAGCCGCGTGCCGGGCAGCTTGACGATGGCCGTTGCAGCATTCTTGGTCGCGTCCACCGCGCCTTTCACCGCATCCGTCGCGGCGCCGGCGGCGCCCTTGGTGACGTCGCTGGTCTTTTTGCCGAGGTCTTCGACCTTGCCGCCGGTGTCCTTGATGCCGGAGCCGAAGAAGCCGATCGAATCGTCCCACCAGACTTTAAGCTGATGCAGGAAGCCCGGTTTGTCGGCGGGCGGCGGTTGGGGTGGAATGGCGGGCGTTGTTACGGCCGGTGCCGCCGGAGCGGGCGCCGTCGTCGGCGCCGCTTTGTCCTCGGCGACAACGGAGCCGGCTGCGGCGAACAGATAAAGCGCCGCGAGCACGGCGAGCGCGCCGCAAGGAATCTTCGGTTTCGCGAGCCTCATCCTGGCTCCAGCAGAAAACCTAGAATACGCGCACGACGACAATAAAGCCAACGACCAAAGCCACCGCGGCGAGCGACGCCCACATCCCCAGCCGCTCCTCGATGATGGTGCGGGCGCGGGCGCCGTAGCGGTTAAGCAGAAAAGCCTCGACAAAAAACCGCGCCCCGCGGGTGATGATCGAAAAGAGAATGAACAGGCCGATATTGTAGCCGGCAAAGCCCGAGGTGATGGTCACGATCTTGTAGGGGATGGGCGTCAGGCCCTTGAGCAAAATGATCAGCGCGCCGTAATGCGCATAAGCAGCGCGGAACGCTTCGACCTTGTCCCCATAGCCGTAGAGCTGAATGAGCCAATGCCCGACCGTGCCGTAGAGCATGGCGCCGATGAGATAACCGAGCAGCCCGCCGACGACCGACGTCACCGTGCAGAGCGCGGCGAAGAACCAGGCGCGGTCGGGCCGCGCCAGCGCCATCGGGATCAGCATGATGTCCGGCGGGATCGGAAAGAACGAGCTTTCGGCGAACGAGATAGCGCCGAGGATCCACGCCGCATGCGGTTTGCCGGCGGCGTCGACGCACCAATCATAGAGGCGGCGGAGCATGGGCGGCTGCTTAGCCGTCCGCGGCCCCGATTGTCCAACGAATTACGCTACGACGGCTGCGCCGACCGTGCCGGTTTGGATCGTCTTGCGGACCGGCCGCAAACGATTGCGCCTAGTAGCAGGCCGGATAGGGATAATATCCGCAGCGGGCGCTGTTGTAATACGGCGCGGCAACCGCGGCGCCGACGGCGGCAGCACCAAGGCCCACGCCAACACCGACGCCCACGCCACCCCAACCACCGCGTCCGTAGCCGCCGCGCCCATAGCCGCCGACGTGACCGACACCGCCGACGCGGCCAACGCCACGACCGCCACCGCGATAGGCGAAGGCATCGGTGGAAACGCAGGCGACCGCGAGGATTGCGGCCGCGGTCAATGAAATGATGGATCGATGGGAGAGAGTTCGCTGAGACATGTAGATTCTTCCTTTCTCGGGTCGCCCGCCGGGCATCGGAGAAGCCCAATCCCGGGGCTATCGTTTACGACCGTTGACAGGGACGCTAGGCCGCACTGGTGACGCTCGCGTTGCTTCATGCGGCTAAACAGCCGGCGATTATCGCGATCGATTTAGACAATGTGTCGCGGATCACGCGCGGTAACGCCGGATCCGAAGGAAATGGTTCCTTGTCCCGCCGATGCGCGGAAAATCTCACTCGAACGCGAAGATCTTCTTCCAGTCGTTCTTCATGTCGACCACGAGCCAGTGATTCAACGGCGCAGCATCGAGCGCCTTGTCGAGACGGCCGAAGCTCGTGTCGCGGTCGTAGGCATATTCGCGCTCGGCGTCGGTGTGATGGACGATCAGCCCGAGGCGGACGCACTCGGACATGGTCGTCCATTGCAGCATTTCGAGGTCGCCGTCGGAATTGCCGAAGGCCGCAATCGGACGGCGGCCGATGAACTCATTGATGCCGACCGGCTTACCGGCCTTGTCATCGACGAAGTTCATCTCCGGCAGGCGGAAGATTTCCGGCCTGCCGTCGCGCATCTGGAACCTGGTCTTGATCGAGGAGCCAATGACTTGCTCCGGCGGCACGCCATAGACCCGCTCGGTCCACGGCCGCATGAACTCGACACCGCCGCCCGAGACGATAAAGGTTTTGAACCGGTTGGCGCGCAGATAAGAGAGCAGCTCGATCATCGGCTGGTAGGAGAGCTCGGTATAGGGGCGCTTGAAGCGCGCATCGCGCGCCGTCGCGAGCCAGTCGGTGACGATCTTCTGAAATTCCTCAGTGGTCATCCCCGCATGGGTCGCCATAACGAGTTCCGCCATCCCGTGGTCGCCCGCGGCGCCGAGCGTTTTCATATCTCCTTCCAGGACCGCCTTGAACGGTTGCGTATCCCTCCATTCCGGATGCATCGGCGCCAAGGCCTTCACGCGGTCGAGCGCGAAAGCAAGTTGCACATACATCGGATGTTCGACCCACAACGTCCCGTCGTTGTCGAAGGTCGCGATGCGTTCGGCGGGCGGCACGAAATCCGGCCCGCCGTGCTGCGTGACGCGCGCTACGAAATCGGTGATCGCCCGCTTATTGGCGCCGTCATTCCATGACGGCAGCGGGTCGGTCTGCGCCTTCGCCTGTTTTGGTTTCAGGAAGGGAAGCGCAGGTCCGAATAAGAACGGCAGCGTCACCGCTGCGGCGAGCAGTCCCCGACGGTTCATTCCGCGGGTGGGGTTCCGCGCCATGGCAAACCGCCTAATTGCCGGTGGCTGCGCGGCGGGCCGCTTCGATCTTTGCTCTCACGGCATCCATGTTGAAGCTCGCGCCTTTTTGCATCGGCGGAAACTCGATGGCCGTCATGGCGAGCTTCTCGACCTGTTGCTGCACGAATACGAAGCGCCAGAATTCGTATTTGAACCAGTCGAAGTATTGCTGGGCGCCGAATTTGGTGCCGCTGTCGGGCCAGCCGGTTCGCTCGAACGGATCGAGGCGCAAATTGCTCAGATATGGCACGTCGGGCTTGGTTTTTTCGCCGAGCCAGCCCGCGGGCTGGTCGATAAAGCGATACTTGAAATCATCGATGCGCACGGCGCCGAGCTCGCTTTCGCCGAAATACCAGACCTCATGCCGGCTGGACGGCCCTTTGCCGGTGATCAGGTCGAGCTGATTGTAGCCGTCCAGATGCACCTTGTAGGTGGTGTCGCCGATTTTCTTGCCCTGCTTCAGCTCCGCGACGACGTTCGGATTGCCGGCGGCCGCGACGAACGTCGGAAACCAGTCGAGCCCGGAGATTATGCCGTTCTCGATTTTGCCGGCCGGAACTTTGCCGGGCCAGCGGATCATGGCCGGCACGCGGAAGCCGCCTTCGAGCACGGTCCCCTTGCTTTGCGCAAACGGTGTCTGTCCGCCATCCGGCCAGGTAAAGACTTCAGTGCCGTTGTCGGTGGTGAAGACGACGATGGTGTTGTCGTCAACGCCCATATCCTTAAGCTTTTGCATCACGAGACCGACATCGTCGTCGAGCTGCGCCATGCCGGCTTCATGGATGGTCCAGCCGTTATTCGAGTTACGCATCGCTTCGTATTTGGGCGACAGGTGCGTGACGATGTGCATGCGCGTCGGGTTGAGCCAGACGAAGAACGGCTTGGCGTCGGCCTTCGCCTTGTCCATGAACTTGAAGGAGAGATCGCGGATCTCGTCGTCCACGGTTTCCATTCGTTTCGGATAGAGCGTGCCGGCGTCTTCGATTCTTTGCTTGCCGACCTTGCCCCAGCGCGGCATCACCGTCGGGTCGTCGGTTTCGGTGGCCCAGCTATGGATCATGTTGCGCGGGCCGACGACGTTCAGCAGGTCTTGCGGATAGCCGGGATGCGCCGGATCTTCCATCGCGTCGAGGTGATAGAGATAGCCGAAGAATTCGTCGAAGCCGTGGACGGTTGGGAGAAATTCATTGAGGTCGCCGAGATGGTTCTTGCCGAACTGACCCGTGGCGTATCCCATGGATTTCAGCGTCGTCGCTATGGTGACCGCCTGCGCCGGAATGCCGATGGTGGCGCCCGCTTGCCCGACGGTGGTCATGCCGGTGCGGATCGGCAGCTCGCCTGTGATGAATTGCGCGCGGCCCGCGGTGCAGCTCGCCTCGGCGTAATAGTCGGTGAACAGCATGCCTTCGGCGGCGAGCTTGTCGATATTCGGCGTCCGCCCCGCCATCATGCCGCGGTGGTACGCGCCGATATTCCATATGCCGATATCGTCACCCATGATGACGACGATGTTCGGCGGCTTGCCGCTTGGCGGGCTCGATGCCGGTTGCTGTGCTTGCGCGGAATTCGCGATGCCGGCGCCCGACAGCGCCGACGCGGCGACCAGCGAACTGCCGCGCAACAGCAGATCGCGCCGTTTGAGGCCTTCGCGGTTCCGAGCCCCGTCGTTGTCGGATTTCCACGGGTCCTTGCTCATCACGCGCTCCATCCATGTTGATCTCTGATGACACAGCGAAAGCCCACGTGGCTTGTGGACGTATCGACCGGCTCGGCATGGCGTGCGGCGGGGCGATAGCGGCGGCAATAATTGGGCGCGCAGAGATGCGAGCCGCCTTTGAGCACCTTTCGCGGAATTCCGATGTTCGGTAGGCGCGGGTCGTAACTTGCGGCTTCAGGGCCGCCGCGCGGGTTTTCCGGAGTGCAGCAGGCCTTCGGCGCGTCGGCTTGGTGCTTTGCCGAATACCAGTCCGCCGTCCATTCCCAGACGTTGCCGATCATGTCGTGCAGACCATAGCCGTTCGGCGGGAATGCGGTTACTGGCGAGGTGCGCTCGAAGCCGTCCGCGCGAAGATTCTGTCGCGGAAACTCACCCTGCCAGGTATTCGCAAGGTGTTTGCCGGCGGGAGCAAACTCGTCGCCCCAGGCAAATTCGGCGGCGTCGAGGCCGCCGCGGGCGGCGAATTCCCATTCGGCCTCGGTCGGCAATTCTTTGCCGGCCCATTTGGCGTAAGCGAGCGCGTCGGCGAACGCCACATGCACGACCGGATGAGGGTCGCGGCCCTTGATGTTGCTGTTCGGCCCGTAAGGATGACGCCAGTCGGCGCCCTTGAGAAAACTCCACCATTGGCTCCAGTCGCGCAGATCGACTGGCCCGGACGGCGGCGCAAAGACCAGAGAGCCGGCATAGACCATATGCGGCAGCGCGCCCGGATAATTTTTCGGATCGGGCGGAATCTCGGCAAAAGTGACGTAGCCGGTCGCGCTAATGAATTCCTTGAACTGCCGGTTCGTGACCGGGGTGCGGTCCATCCAGAACGGCGCGACGGTAACGCGGTGCGCCGGCGCCTCTTCCGGATAATGGCGATCCGATCCCATGCGAAACGTGCCGCCGGGAAGACGCACCATGTCGGCGCCAGGCCGGCGTCCATACGTCAATTCTTCGGAGCCTTCATCGGTCCGAAGGTTACGGAGCGGCATGCGGTCCTCCCGCGCCGCAGATCGGCGGCCGCTGCATGCTAACGGCGCGTATTGAACGGTGTATGTCCAAAATTGATCGCTTTTGTCGTGATCAGGACGCCGGGTGTGTCGCCTGCAAGGGCGCGCGCTAAGATACGCAGCCCGCGATGCGCGCCAAGCGGCGGCTGACCAGCGGACTGACGAGGGGCTCGCAGCCGAACGGCAATTTTGCATCTGAAACTGATTCATGCTCGTGCGGCGCGAGCGCCAACGGCAAACGGTCGCCTTTGGCACTCCGGTCCGCGGTCTGCACGGCTCCCTGGATTTCCGATCGCGCTTTCAGATCCGGCATTTCGAAGCCGGTCATGACCGCGAACGCAGCAAGAGCCACAACCAAGCCGCGGCAAAAGTCCAATAGCTGGCGAATCCGGGCCGGCACGAAGAACGCAATCCGCTTGTTGTTAGCTCGCGCATGATCTGGCGCCTTTTCAGCACCGGCATGCTTGACCACTCTGTGTCTAAAGAAAATTCCGATAATCCCCCTAAGGGGAATCCCGGAGAACGATCAACGAAGAATGAAAATGCGAACCCGCCTGAGGGCGCGGGTTCAGCGCCGCTTGCGCAGCCGGCGGGCTTCGAGCGCGACCACGGTGCGGCGCGCGTTATGGTCGAGCACTTTCTTCGGCACCTTCTCGGCGATGCCGAGAAGCCGCTCGCGGCGGTCCATCTCTTTCCACACGTCTTCGGGGCGGATGCCGGTCGAGACCCAGAGGATCACCAGATTATAGATGAGGTCGGCGCTTTCCTTCGTCACCGCATCGCGGTCGCCATGCATGGCGTCGATGACCACTTCGACCGCCTCTTCGGCGAGCTTCTTGGCCATCTTGCTGCGGCCCGAGCGCAGGAGCCGCGCCGTCCGCGACGTGGACGGATCGTCGTGGCGGCAAGCCAGCGCGGCTTGATAAAGCCGGGTGATCGAATCAGGCATCGGGTATCAGAATAGCCCGATATCGTCGCAATTGTGTTAAAGACTTTAAAATGCGCGTCGGCCGGCGCTCGTTCCTTAACCTAATCCTCCTGCGCCAACAGGCCGGCATTGCCGCCAGCGGCCGCGATATTGACGGTCACCACCTGCTCGGCGGCGAAGCGCCGGAGATAATTCGGCCCGCCAGCCTTCGGTCCGGTGCCCGACAGCTGCGTCCCGCCGAATGGCTGGGTGCCGACCACCGCGCCGATCATGCTGCGATTGACATAGATGTTGCCGTGCGGAAGCCGCGCCACAATGCGCGCGACCGTGAGATCGATACGCGAATGGATGCCAAGCGTCAGCGCCGTGCCGTTGGCTGCGATGTCGTCCAGCAGCGTGTCGAGGCCGTCGGCGGGCCAGCGAACCACGTGGAGCACCGGCCCAAACACTTCTTCCTTGAGATCGCGGGCGCGGTCGAGCTCGACGATGGCGGGCGCCACATAGGTGCCGGCCGCCGGTGGCGCCGCCGCGCCGTCCCAGCGGTAGAGGAGGCGGCCGGCGCGCGTCATGTCCACGATCCAGGCCTCGAGCTTGGCTTTCGCCTCGGCGTCGATCACCGGGCCAACATGGGTCGAAGGCTCGCGCGGATCGCCGAGCGTGAGTTCGCCCGTGGCGCCGGTCAGCATGTCGAGCATTGGCGCGGCGACGTCGTCTTGCAGACACAGAAGCCGCAGCGCCGAGCAGCGCTGCCCGGCGGAGCGAAACGCCGAGGTGATGACGTCGTCGATCACTTGCTCGGGCAACGCGGTTGCATCGACGATCATGGCGTTGATGCCGCCGGTTTCGGCGATCAGCGGCACGATCGGGCCTTCCTTGGCCGCGAGCGCCCGATTGATGGCGCGGCCGACCTCGGTCGAACCGGTGAAGGCGACGCCGGCCACGTCGGGGTCGGCGACAAGGCTCGCCCCCACTTTGCCGTCGCCGGGAAGAAAGTGCAGCGTTTGTGCCGGGACGCCGGCCTGATGGAGTAGCGCCACGGCGCGTGCGGCGATGAGCGGGGTCTGTTCGGCGGGCTTCGCTACCACGCTATTACCGGCAGCGAGCGCGGCGGTGACTTGGCCGAGGAAAATCGCCAGCGGAAAATTCCACGGGCTGATGCAAACAAACACACCGCGGCTGCAATAGCGCAGCACGTTGCTTTCGCCCGTCGGCCCCGGCATCGCCTGCGCGTCGAGGCTGCTTCCGATCTGGGCGGCGTAATAGCGGCAATAATCCACCGCCTCGCGCACTTCCGCGAGCGCATCGTCGAGTGTCTTGCCGCCTTCGTTCTGCAACAAAGCGATCAGCGCACCGCGATCGTTTTCCAGGAGATCGGCGGCCCCTCGCAAAGCCGCGGCGCGTTCCGTGGCCGGAGTTGCCGCCCAGGCAGGAAACCCGGCCGCAGCAGCGGCCATCGCGGCGCGGACGAGTGCGTCGTCGCCTTCGCGGACGACGCCAACGACGCGGCCATCGATCGGCGAAAGTATCGCCCGCTCGATACCGGCGAGCGGCACGCCGTCGATGAGCGGCGCCGCTTCCGCCCTAGCGGTTTCGCCGGTGCGTACCTCGGCAACGAGCGCATCGAGGCTTTTGCGCTCGCCGAACTCGATGCCGGCGGAGTTTTGCCGCTCCGGCCGGTAAAGATCGCGCGGCAGCGGGATCTTTGCGTTACGCGCGTCGCCGGCGCCGGCAATGCGCGTCCGCGGACGGCGCAGGATATCCGCGATCGGCACATTCGGATCGGCGGCAACCGCGACGAAGGATGAATTGGCGCCATTTTCCAGAAGGCGGCGCACCAGATAAGCCAAGAGATCTCGGTGGCCGCCGACCGGCGCATAGACCCGGCACACCACGTCGGGCAGTTCGGCGCGCAACGCCTCGTAAAGCGCTTCGCCCATGCCATGCAGCCGCTGAAACTCAAAACCTTCGACGCCGCCTGCGTCCTCAATGACGCTCGCGACCGTGAGCGCGTTGTGGGTGGCGAATTGCGGGAAAATCCGCGCGCGTGTGGCGAGAAGCTTTTGCGCGCAGGACATGTAGCAGAGATCGGTCATCGCCTTGCGGGTGAACACCGGATAGTCGGCGAGCCCGCGTTCCTGCGCGCGCTTGATCTCGGTGTCCCAATAGGCGCCCTTGACCAGGCGGATTGTCATCCGCGTGCCGAGCGCCGCGGCGGTGTCCTCCACCCAGCCGATCACCGCCGGCGCGCGCTTCTGATAGGCCTGCACAGCAAGCCCGAAACCCTCCCAGCCGCGCAGCGTACCTTTGGCGAGCGCCGTCCCGATCACCTCCAGCGACAACTCCAGCCGGTCCGCTTCCTCGGCATCGACGGTGAATTGCAGGTCGTGGGCTTTGGCAAGTTGCGCCAGCGCGATCAACCGCGGCGTGAGCTGCGCCAACACCCGTTCGCGGGAGACCGCTTCGAAGCGCGGATGCAGCGCCGAGAGCTTCACCGAAATTCCCGGACGCGCCGGCAGCGGCGCATTGCCGCCGGCGGCGCCGATCGTTTCGATCGCCGCGGCATAGGCATCGAAATATTTCTCGGCATCGGCCGCGTTGCGCGCGCCTTCGCCGAGCATGTCGAACGAATAGCGGAATTCACCGTGGCCGCGGGCCCGCGCCAGCGCCTCATCGATTGTCTGGCCGAGCACGAAATGCGCGCCGATCAGCCGCATCGCCTGGCGCGTCGCTGTGCGCAAGGTCGGCAAACCGAGCCGCCGCACAACGTCGTCGAGGATCGTCTCCGGCCTCTCGCCCGGGTGGATGATGCGGGCGGCAACGCCGAGCGTCCAGGCCGAGGCGGAGACGAGGAGCGCGCGCGATCGGATATCGCCATCGAGCCAGCGTCCGGCGGCGAGCTTGTCTTCGATCAGGCGGTTCGCGGTGGCGGCGTCGGGTACGCGCAGCAGCGCCTCGGCGAGCACCATCAACGCCAGCCCTTCCTTGGTCGAAAGCGAATAAGCGTGCAAAAAATCCTCGACGCCGCCGAGCCCGCCGGCCTTGGCGCGGATCGCCTCGACCAGCGCGCGGGCGCGGGCGTCGATACGGGTTTCGGCGGCCTGGTCGCGGGGCGCGGTGGCAAGGAAGCTGGCCGCCAAATCCTCATCGGGCGGCGCGAAAGGTGCGCGGAACGGGGGTAGCTTAAAACTTGCCTTCGACATTGAAGGCATCTTGATCCCGCCCGGCGAAAGCGGGAAGGGGGACGATCGGTGGCAAGCTCAGCCGGCGGAGGCCTGTTGCACTGCGCTATCCCTTCGCCAGATAGGCGGCGAGCTGATCGAAGGCGGCGCCCCACGTCGCCTTCATGCCGACATGCGAAATGTGAAAGGTTTTGAGCTCGATCTCGGTCGCATTGTGCGGCGACCAGATCACGGTGAGCTTGGTCTTGCCTTCGAGCTCGTCTTCGAACGACATGGTTGTAAGTAGCTCAAGCGGCCAGGTCGGAACGATCGGGTGCCGCTTGAGCTCACCGGCTTCGTTGGAAAACGAATTGATGAAAACCAGACGCTCTAACGCGACAACCTCGCGATAAACGAATTTGCCCCACATCTTGTAGCCCTCGACCGAGCGCATGCCGCAATGAAAAGAGCCGCCCGGGCGCAAATCCATGGTGGCGTTGATCATGGTGAAACTCTTCGGCGGCCACCATTGTTTCAAGCGCTCGCTTTCCGTCAGAGCCTGCCAGACGCGCTCGCGCGCGGCGTCCAGCACCCGCGCAATGACGAAATCCTTCCCGCCCGCTTCCGCACCCATAACGTCCCCCCAGACGCCAACGATCTTAGAAGATCAGGTTGCCACAACCACCATCCAGCCAACACCGAATTTATCGGCCACCATGCCGAAACGCGGCGAGAAAAAGGTCTTCGAAAGAGGCATCTGCACGTGGCCGCCCTCGGCCAAGCCGGCAAAAAGCCTGTCCACTTCGGTTTCGCTGGCCGCCGAGATCGACAGCATGATGCCGTGGAAGTTCGGCTTGCCGGTGGCGCGGCCGTCCGAAGCCATCACCGTGGTGTCGCCAACCTGGAACTGCACGTGCATCACCTTGTCGGCGTTTTCCGGGGTGCACATTGTTCTGTCTGGGCTATCCCTCCAGCGCATCAGCATCCCGACTTTGGCACCGATGGCCTTTTTGTAAAACTCCAGAGCTCATCGCAACGGCCGTTGAAGTCGAGATAGGGTTGTACGTGCATCTTTTGTCTCGGCTCCCTATAACGGGCGGCCGTGCCGCCTGACCAAACAAGGCGACGAGCCTTGCCGGCCTGATCCTGGATCGTATCCTACATGCCATTTATGCGCACCTATCTTCGGGTGCTTGGCCTCCTGAAAGCAGAGGCCTGGCTCGCCGTAACGCTGGCGCTGGCCAATATCGCCCTTGCGGTTGCCCAGTTCATCGAGCCGCTGTTGTTCGGCCATATCGTCGATGCGCTATCAGGCACGCTCCCCGCCGGGGCCAGGCCCGCGGCCTATGCGCTGGCTCCGCTGATCGGCGCCTGGGTCGGATTCGGCCTGTTCATCATCGTTGCCGCGGCGCTTGTTGCATGGCTTGCCGACCGGCTGGCGCACCGCCGCCGCAACCTGGTGCTGGCCGACTTCTTCGCGCATGTGCTGCAATTGCCGCTCGCTTACCACGCCGCCGCCCATTCCGGACGGCAACTCAAGATCATGCTCACCGGCACCGATACGCTCTGGTGGCTGTGGGTGCAGTTTTTCCGCGAGCATTTCGCGGCCTTCGTCTTTATCGTCGTGCTGCTGCCGGCGACGCTGGTGCTCAACTGGCGGCTCGCTTTGCCGCTCGTCGGCCTCTGCGTCGTATTCACCGCCTTGACCGTCGTCGTCATGCGCCGCGCCGAGGCGATGCAGCGGTCGGTGGAGCGGCACTATTCCGATCTCGCGGAAACCGCAGCCGACGCGCTCGGCAATGTCGCTGTTGTGCAAAGCTTTGCCCGCATCGAGCTGGAAGTTTCGGCGCTTAAGGGCCTGGTGAACTCGCTGCTGCGCGCGCAAATGCCGGTGCTGTCGTGGTGGGCCGTGGCAGCGGTGCTCACGCGCACCGCGACGACGCTCACCTTGCTTGCGATCCTCCTTGTCGGCGCGTACCTCAAAATCGTCGGACTCGCATCCGTCGGCCAGATCGTCAGTTTTATGGCGATCGCGGCGCTCCTGATCGGCCGGTTGGAACAGGTGGTCGGCTTTGCCAACAGGCTGTTCATGGATGCACCGAAGCTCGCCGAATTTTTCGACGTGCTCGACACTGTGCCGGCAGTGCGCGATCGGGTGGACGCGGCCGATCCCGGCCGCCTGCGCGGCTTGGTCGAATTCGACAGCGTTACTTTCTCCTATGACGGCGCGCACACCGCCGTAGCGAATTTGAGCTTCAAGGCGATGCC
>Ga0181537_10002724_pt1 | contig 15373 bp, 12 predicted proteins | sample PEATcosm2014_Bin_39_FD_119765 | JGI IMG/M metagenome (GOLD analysis project Ga0181537, IMG submission 119765) | Peatland microbial communities from MTU Mesocosm Facility, Houghton, MI, USA - PEATcosm2014_Bin23_10_metaG | ecosystem: Environmental > Terrestrial > Soil > Wetlands > Peat | place... | reverse complement strand
TGCTGGCGGCAGCCGAGCAGGTGCCGACGGCGTCAGGCATATTGTGCTTTCTGCCCACCTCGCGGCTGGGGTCGCTGACGCTTGCGCCAGATGCGGAAGTGCGACGATCGAACATGGAACAATCCAACAGCTCGGTGATCGTCGGCCAGCAGGCACTGATCAAACTCTTCCGCCGCATTCAAAGCGGGCCGCACCCCGAAGCGGAAATGGGCCGCTATCTGACCGAGCACGGCTTTACCGGCATTCCACCGCTGCTCGGCGAGATCACGCACAAAGCACCCGATGGCACACCCACCGTGCTCGCCCTGGTGGAATCCTTTGTGTTCAACCAGGGCGATGCCTGGAATTGGTCGCAGAACAACCTCGAGCGTGCCATCCAGACCGCGATTGCGTTGCCCGAGGGCATCAGCCTCGATGAGCAGATCCAGGTGATCCATCAGTTCAGCGCCGGGGCCACGGTACTGGGTCGTCGGTTGGGCGAGATGCACATGGTACTGGCCCAGCCGACCGAGGACCCGGCCTTTGCGCCCCACGCAGCCGAGCAGAGTCACTGCGATGCCTGGGCTGCCGGCGCGAGTGGACAATTGCAGTTGGCCTTCGCAGCGCTGGCCACGCACGAGTGGAGCCATGAGGAGGAACGCCGCCTGACCGGGCTGCTGATCTCGCGACAGCAGGAACTACTCCAACTGCTGCCATCGCTGGCGCGCGCGGGCCTGGGATCGCTGTGCATGCGCATTCACGGGGATCTGCATCTGGCCCAGGTCCTGGTCGTCAGTGGCGATGCGTACTTCATCGACTTCGAGGGTGAGCCGGCGCGACCATTGGCGCAGCGGCGCGCCAAGAGCAGCCCATTGCGCGACGTTGCGGGCATGCTGCGCTCGTTCGATCATCTCGCCGCCACGGGGTTCGCCAGCGGCGATGCCGGTCAGAGCGATGCCGCGCGGGCGCGCAAGCAGGCAATCGTCGAGCGCTTCCATCAGGTCTCGGAGCAATCGTTCATCAGCGCGTATGTGCAGGCGACCCAGTCGCTGGCGCACCATTGGAACTCGCCGGAGGATTGGCAACGCCTGCTGGAGCTCTTCCTGCTCGAAAAGGCTGCCTATGAGATCACCTACGAGGCGGCCAATCGACCCAGCTCGCTCGGCGTTCGCCTGCGTGGGCTGGCCGCGCTGGCGGCGCAAGTGCTGCCGAACTGGCCCGCTAACGGGGAAGCCTGATCAGGGCGACACCTGATTCGGGATCGACTTGCTTTTGCAGATGTGCCGGACTTTCCGTCAGGACCAGCTCGCAGGTCGGGCGCACGTGGGCCTCCAGCAAGTGCCCGCCATGAGCCGTGCCATCCGATTTGCCTACGATCGCGTGCGAGTGCACTTCCGGAGCGCCGTCCCTGAGGGCCACATCGCCGATCAGGGATAGCAGCTCGAGCTGCTCATCGAGCACGACAGCCGGCTCGTAATTCTTCGTCTGCCAGTTGAACCAACCCAGCTTGACGCGCGAGAGCGCTCCGATCGCCTTGAAGCTGCTGGAGGACAACTTCGCTTCGGTAGCCACTTTCTTTAAGCCGGAGGCGAGCTCATCGCCGGTCTCAAAGATCAGCACGTACGTCTTGGGCTCCCGTGCAACCAGTTCGTAGCGCATGTAAGCCATATTAGCTTACTGCGGCGCTAGCAGACCCCCACGCAGCGCCTTGCATGATGCTCGGACATCTCTGACGCCCTGTAGGAAACCACTCACGGCGGTGCGGTTCGGAACCTCTTGCACTACATTGGTCTTGCGACAGAGGGGACAAAACATGCGCCAGAACATCGAAGGCAAAGTAATCATCATCACGGGCGCAAGCAGCGGTCTGGGGGAAGCTGCCGCCCGACATCTTTCATCCCTGGGCGCGACCCTGGCGCTCGGCGCACGTCGTGCCGATCGGATCGAGGCCCTTGCAAGAGAATTGACTGATAACGGTGGCCGGGCGCTCGCCGTGCCGACCGACGTCACGCGCTACCCCGAGGTCCAGCGGCTCGCGGACGCCGCCATGCAGAACTATGGACGCATCGATGTGCTCATCAACAATGCCGGACTGATGCCCCAGTCGCCACTCGAGCGCAGAAAGATTGACGACTGGAATCGGGTGATCGACGTCAATATCAAGGGCGTGCTCTATGGCATAGCTGCAGTGCTGCCCACGATGCAGAAGCGGAAGTCAGGCCATATCATCAACGTCTCTTCGGTCGCCGGTCACAAGGTCAGGGCCGGCGGCGCGGTCTATGCGGCCACCAAGCACGCCGTGCGGGTGATTTCCGAAGGACTGCGAATCGAAGTCAAGCCCTACGATATCCGAACGACGGTGATCTCACCGGGCGCAGTGGACAGCGAGTTGACGGACAGCATTACCGAGCCCGATGTCGCCCAGAACATCAAGACGTTCTATGCGCAGGTAGCCATCCCGGCGGATTCGTTCGCGCGCGCCGTCGCGTTCGCGATCGCCCAGCCCCCGGAGGTCGACATCAACGAGATTCTTTACCGGCCAACGCGTCAGGAGTTCTAGCCAGCGTGCCGTCTCAGGAAAGTCAGCGTCTGCTCATTGAAGGCCACCACGTTCTCGTACAGCCCCGCGTGTGAGCAATCCTCGAAGATGTGCAGCTCGGATTTCTTAATGCCGCTCGTCATCGGGTCGGCAAAGCGAGTGGAGCAAACCATATCGTAGCGCCCGAAGGTGATTTGGGTCGGCGCACCGATCTTTGCCAGTTGCCCCTCTGCATCGTGCCCGATCGCGGCGTTGGATTGGCGAATGAAGGCGTCCAGTGGCTGCTTTGGGCGTCCTCGCACGAAGTCCGATAGGGCTTGTATGTACTCCGGCTTGCGCTCATAAAGCTCCGGCCTAAAACACCATGGGAATATGGCCTGAATCACGGCTTCCGGCATGTCATCGATCTGCTTCGCCATCACCTGCCAGCTATTGACCACGGCCTTCAGATACGCGTCGCTCTTGTGCCATGCGCTGTGAAGCGAAAGCGATTTGACGCGCTCGGGGTACTTCGCGGCCAACCACAATCCGGCCGCGGCACCCAGAGATACGCCGTAAATATGCGCCCGGGGTATCCCCAGCGCCTGCATGAGCGCGGCCACATCATCCGCGTACATCTGCGTCGAGTAGGACCCCGGGGGTTTGTCCGACTCCCCGGCGCCGCGCAGATCCAGCGAGATGCAGGTGAAGTGTTTTGAGTAATCCGGAACCTGGAAGGCATAGCAGGCATGATCCGCAGCCAGATAAGGGATCAACACCAAAGGCTCCCCGCTGCCTTGCTGCTCGTAGTTCAATTTAACGCTGCCGGCTTGTACTTTAGGCATCGGCGACTCCGGTGTAGACCCCTTCTGCCCGGCTTATATTAGCGGACTCGCCGATGAAGTCGGTGCGCGATTATATTTGTTGGATCTGCCCCCTACTGTTTGTCGTAAACCGCCACTCGCTCGAACGGCACGCCTTTCGCATCGGTCCCCTTGGCCGATATGGTCATCGCCTTCCCATCGGCGGAGATGACGCGGGTCTCGGTTCCCACGACATTGCCGGACAGCTTCTGCGTGATGATCGTAGTCCGGGCGTTTACTCGTTTTAGCGAAAGCGCATCTTCTCTGGGATTGCCGGTGATTGGGTAGTCCTTGCCGTCGTAAGCGTAAGAAGAATGTTCGGATATCGTGGCGCCGCTCGCGGTGACAATATTGACCGTAACTGTCACGCCCTGAGCGCTTTCCACATACGTTCGCGAATCAGACTTGGGTGGCGGCCCCGGGTCGAATTTGGATTTCGCCAAATTCAAGGTCCAGGTTCCTGTAAGCGGCGACGTGGCGTCAGCCGCCAGAGCCACGGCGCCGCCGCCGCAGGCGAGCGCTGTTCCGACGAGCAGCGTGCGTAGAGCTCTTTGCACGGTAAATGCCCTAGAGGTGGTAACGCAGACCGAGATAGTACATGCGGCCAATCACATCATAGATCGTGAGGTTGATGCCCGAACCGGACGGTGGCGGCATCAAGTTGGCTATGTTGTTGACCTTGCCGTACAGCTCACCCTTCTCACCAATTTTGTAGCCCAGATAAGCGTCCCAATATATTGCGCCGGGCATATGGTTGTAGTTGATGGTCGGATTCGCAACCGTCGCGACCGGGCAGTTCGGTGCCTGGCACACAACATAGTTGTTCGCGAACGTGCCAGCACTGAACCAGCGCTGCATGACGGAGAAGCTGCCCCAGGTGTTGGAATATTCCTCGGTGTAGAAGGTCTTCCAGGTCGGAATCGTGCCGCCGGTGGCGTTATAGGTCGTGCTGGTGCTGAATTGCCCCAAGGCGCCCGCGAGGCTCAGATTCGGCTGACCGGGAATGCCCGGATCTTCGTCGAACTTGTATACCTTCGTCGCCAGGCCGCGGATCGCAAAGTTACCCGGCACGCTCCATCTGCTCAGATCAAACTGCTGGGAGGTCTCCAGATCGAGCCCGTCCGTGACCGCGGACGCAAGGTTAAACACCTGCGAGGCCACACTGACTATCGTGCCGCCGTTCTGCACCGGTACTGCCCCCACGGTCTGGATCACATCCTGACCGCAAAAGGACTTATTACCGTCGTAACACAGCTGCACCACCTGCCCCACAGTCAACGAGGCGATGATGCCAGACACATCGATGTGATAATAATCCGCCGACGCTCGAAACCCAGGAACGTATTCAGGCTGAAACACGATACCGACTTCCGCCGTCTTCGAGGTCTCCGGCTTGAGGTTGATATTGCCCTCGTTCACCTGGTTGAAGTCGACATTCGGGTTGCCCGGCAAGAACGGATTATTGGTGCTGCTGCTGATGACACTATTGGGCGCGTACGCCTCGCTCAGGTTCGGCGCGCGCAAGTCCGCGGACTCCAAGGCCCGCAGTCGCACGCCGCTTAGCGGCGTATCCCAGACCAGACCCATCTTCCAGGTCGTCGCGCCGCCAGCCTCGCTGTAATGTTCGTAGCGGGCTGCGAGATCCGCGTCCAAGCTACCCAGGTAAGGGGTCTTGAAGAGCGGGATACCCGCCTCGACGAACACCTCGTCGACTTCATATTGACCGTGCCCTTCGTGATAGTTACCGGCAAACCAGTTATTGCCCGCGGCAGCGGCGTTATTCGGATCGTACGGATAAGTGGCGGTGTAAGGATCCTGCGCACTGACACCGTTACCGTAGGGGTCGGCCAGCGAGTGGTAGTTCTCCAGCCGATAATCAACGCCGATCGCAGTGGAAATGTCACCGGCCCAATCCGTGAATGGCTTACCGTTGAGCGTGGCACCGAACGCCTCCTGGCGCTGAAACAGATAGTCGTACGGGCCGTTCGGGGGTTCGACGTAATTGAACGCTGCGGAGGTGTTTGGAACGTTGCCGATGATGTCAAAGGGTACGCAACCGCTGGCACGCGCTGCGGCCGAGGCGCACTGGATGGTCCCATTGGGACCAGGCACCGCGTTGATCGCCGCATTGAAGTTCGGGTTCAGCATTTCGCCCGACACATGAAGGTTGGACACCGTCTCGCCATACTCGGCGTAGGTATCCCATGTCCAGCCCTTATTGAAGAGGTTGAAGCTGCCATCCGCGCCGATGACGTAGCGCCGCTGATCGCGCTCGACGAAGACGCTCTGCCACGCTGGGAATGGATAATAGACTGAGTATTGGAAATTGGTGATGCCGTTCGCCGTGCAGGCCGTCTGAATCGAGGCAGGCACGTACGGATTGGCACATTGGATCGTCAGATTGCCGTTCTTCGTAATGCCGGTGCCGGGCTCGTTGACGGTAGTTGAGCCGCCGTACTGCAAGGTTGCAAAGACTTCCGTGGTCGGGGTGATGTCATACGACAGACGCGTAAAGAGAGTCGTGCGCTGAATCGCGCTGGACAGCGTCGCCGCTTGATACTGATTGCTCAGATCGCCGGGCTCAGCCGGGGTCGAAATACAAAGCGGACTGATGCAACCATTCACCACGCCGCTGGCTTTACCCGAGGGCGTGCCGCCGCCAGCATAATCGAAGTTATATGGCGTGCCATTGACACCGAAGCCGATGCCCTGCAGCGGCCCGGCTGTGATGAGTCCGTATTTCGCCTGCTGGATATTCTGCGTTACGGGCGCCCAGATGTATTCCGGTGTTCCCGGTGGAGTGCCCGCTATGGTTTGCATCTGAGTGCCAGAACAGCCCTCATAGTTACGGCCATCGATTCCGGCACAGCCGAAGTTGGTGTTGGGATCCCCTCTGGCCAACACACCGGTGTCGTTCATATATTCGCCGGCCACCTCAATGTGACCTCGGTTGTCCGCGAATCCTGTGCCCGCCGCCAACTTGTAAGTCGCGGTACCATTGTCCTGGAACGTGCTTCTACCGTAGCTCGCGTCCACCTTGATGCCGTCGAATTTCTTATCGGTCACAAAGTTGACCACGCCCGCGATTGCGTCTGAGCCCCAGGAGGCGGAGGCGCCCCCAGTCACGACGTCCACGCGCTGTATCAATGCCTGCGGCAGCAGGCTGACATCGACCACGCCGTTATAATTGGCTCCCACAACACGCTCGCCGTCCAGCAACGTCAGTGTGCGCAGGGGGCTAAAACCACGCAACGACAGGGCCGATAGTCCTTGCAGGCCTGTGCTCGTGGAGACTGTTTCGTAGGTCGTGCCGGTACTGCCCTGCAGCGCGGGCAGCTCAATCACCGCGTCGAAGATGTTGGGGTCCGCAATTTTCTGCAGGTCACTGGAGTTCAAAACCTGAGTCGGCGTCGGCGCATCGAAGCCAGCATTCTGCAGTCTGGTCGAGGAGACCACCGCCGTCGCCAGCTCATTGGCTGAGTCCTCGGTGGTCGTGACGGCGGTTTGCGCGCACACTGGGCCGGCCGCCAGTGTCGCCACACTGCAAGCGCTGAGAAACCCGAGCACGCGAGACAACAGTCCATGACGCTTCGCTTTGTCGTCGCCCGCATCCCCAGGCACTTCGTTCTCACTGCTTTCCGGTGCGACTGACTGGAGCCCTTGGTCGGATGAGTGATTCGCGGGTTGGGGCGAGTATCCCGATGGCGATGGCAGCGTGGCCGTCGTTTCCTTGATGATGGCGACAGTGCGGTCGTTGACAAAGTGGTAAGTCAGGCCCGTACCGCGCAGCAGCGCTTTCAGCGCCTGTTCGCGCGTAAAGCTTCCTGACAGTGGCCCGACCAGAACATTGACCGGGTCGGTGTCGGAAAAGCGCGCGATCTGTAAACCGGTCTGCTCCCCGATCTTCTTCAGGGCATCGGTCAACTGCGAGCGCTCGATCTGCAGATGGAATTGCTCGGCAGCCAGCGGCGCCTCAGCCGCCTGCGAGACGCGCACATAAGCGTGTGCCAGCCCAAACAGGACTACTGACATCGCGAACCCCCTCGCCGCGCTTAAAATTAAATTTGCGGCTTGGGATAAGACCGGGCATGTCCCCCACATGGCCCCCCCTTCATTCAAAAAACTTCTTAATGCGGAGTAATAACCACCCCGCACTTTTTATGGACGTGCCGGAGCGGCTGTGCCAGGCACTGCTCGCCCAAGGATGATCTGCTCTGTGCTCGGCCGTTCCACATAGACGCCGCCAGCAGACTGGACGAACGCCACAAATGATTCCGGATCCGTCGCTCTGAACTGTCCGCTGATGCGCCTGGCAGCCAAGTTTTGATCCAGCAGGACGATCTGTGTGCGGTTGTACAGATTGAAGCGGCGCGCTATCTCCGCCACCGACTCGTTGTCGAAGATGAGTTGACCAGCAGTCCAGGCTATCGCCACCTCGCCCCTGACCTTATGCACCGTATTCAACCCACCCGTGGCGGAGATCACGATCTGTTCATCCGCGCCAAGCGATACATCCGTACTTTGCTCTGGGGAAGCGCCGCCCGAGTCGCGCGGGTCCGGCTGTTCCGTGACCGTGACTCTACCCTCCACTACGGTGACCGAGACGCTCTGCTCGGTGCGCTCAACGTCGAATACCGTTCCGACCGCACGCACCTGCGTTCCCGAAGCCTCTACGGTGAACGGACGTCCCGGGTTCCTGGCAACATGAAACAATGCCTGCCCGCGATCCAGTATCACTGAGCGGGAGTGCGCTCTATAGCGCACTCGAACCTCGCTGGATGGCGCAAGATCGACCACGCTGCCATCGCTCAGAGTGACCTCCCGTCGCTCTGCCAGCTGGGTACGCAAGGTTGTCTGTCCGAACGACACGGCTGCAATGACTGCATAGACTGCGCCAGCAGCAGCGGCTGCTGCCACTGCGATGCCGACAGTACGGCGCGCGTTGCCTGCGCGTTCAACGCTCTCGGGAATCTGAGAATCCCCCGGTTGTTGTCGCGTCAGCAGATCCACGACTCGACCGCTGTCTTGATCACCCGCCGCTGCGATCTCATCCCATTTGTGGAACGCACGCAGATCGCGATGCAAGCGGCAGGCGTGGAGCATTTCCGAGACATGCAGCGGCGATTCACGCAACCAATCAATAAAATCGGCGCGCTCCTGGCTTGACAGTTCCTCGGACTGAATGGCGACGAGCCATTGAGCTGCCTGCCCCGCCGCCTTCGCTCGGCGCTCGCCGGATGTGTCCTGATTCATGCGCTTCGGTCAGACGTCAAGGTCGGTGGTTTCCAGTCTGTTAAATCCGTGCCCAACGCGATCCGCAGCGTCGCGTAGGCGCGAGCTAAATCGCGTCTGATCACTCTTCGGGTAAGTCCCATGCGCCTGGCGATGTCCTCATGGCGCATGTTCTCCCCGAAATGCAGACGCAGTATCTGGCGGCATCGAGCCGGCAGCGCCTGGATCGCGCGTTCGAGCTCGGCATCCGCGGCTTCACGCTCGACCTGAACTTGTGGACTGAGTGTGTCGGCAAGGTCAGTCAACCATACTGAATTGTGGGGCAGGCGCCGATTGGATCGCGTGGCCCATTCGGCCGAGACATTCGTCGCAATTTTGTACAGGTAGGCTTGCGGAAAGTCGATCAATTCGGAGCGGTTGTATCGAAGGAGTCGCAGAAATACCTCTTGAGCAATGTCGTCGATTTCCGCCGCCGAGCCGGCCTTGTGTCGCTTAAGAAACCGTCGAAGCGGCGTATGCCATTCCCTGAACCAATCTCCCACACGACTGTGCCGACCATTCGTCATGGTTGATCAAATCCCCCTTTACAGACGCAATTCAGGCTATCTGAATAAGACCGGGTGTACCACCTGGTTGGACCCCTCCTTCGCTAAAAATATTTCTGCGAACCCAGGTTACCCGAATCAGTTTAAGCTGCCCGCCCATTCCTGGATGGGTACAACAAAAGTTGGAGTTTCAAATGAACCAACGCGTTTTCACTGCCGTTCTTGCAATTGGAATGGCCTGCACGACAACGGGTTTATTTTCACAAACGACGGCTCCGGTCCAGCCGCCAACGCTGCGGCCAGGTGAGGACTGCAACCTCAGTCATTTTTGCGGGGTGCCGTATGAATATTTGCCAGCCACGACATCGCAATCAATGCCCGACACCGGGGCACAATTCATCAACGGTAGGGCCGTGCAAACCGGCGGCCACATTGGTACCGGGTCGTGCTTTGGCTCACCGATATGCCCGTGGGGTATCGGCAAGGAGACCGTCAATCATGTCGAGCACAAACCCGATATGGGCTACACGTACGCTTATCCGTTGAAATTCCCTGAGGGCAGTACCGGTGGTGTCTCGGGCGTTGCCATGGATTCGAAGGGAAACATCTATGCCTTTCTGCGTAACGGTCCTGGCAAACCGATGCTGTTCGAGTGGGACGCGACCCACAAGCTCGTCAAATCCTTCGGCGTTGATATAGCCGGCAAGCCGCACGGCGTGGCCGTGGATGCCGAAGACAATCTTTGGGTCTGCGATCAGTTTGGCGACACGGTGATGAAACTCAGTCCCGACGGCAAGCTCCTGATGACTCTTGGAGTCAAGGGACAGCGCGGTGATTGGAATGAGGCCAAGGGGCAAAGATTGCTTTGGCAGCCGCTGACGCTCGCCTTCGGTGCGAATGGGGATATTTATATCGCCATGGGGCATGGAAACGAGAGCCCCAATGACGGTGCGGCTCGCATATTGCATCTCGATACGAGCGGCAAATTCCTAAACCAGTGGTTTGGCAACGCCGTCGGGCCCGGGAAATTTGCGATGGCCCATGGGATCGCCATAAATCCATACAACGGCAACGTTTACATTGGCGATCGTGAGGAATATCGCATCGTCGTTTATGACGGCAACGGCAAGTTCATCAAAACGATCCAGGTGCAGAACCTGGTCTGCGCCCTATTTGTCGACCGGAACAAACAGCTCTGGATGGCAACCGGTCAAGACGGTCAGGTCGTCAAGCTCGACTGGGATGGCAGGATACTTGGCGCGACCGGCGAGGGACCGGGTACCGGGCCTGGGCAGTTTATTGAGTCCAACTACATGGTCCAGGATACCCACGGCAACATATTTGTCGGCGATACCAGCAGTACCCGGGTAACCGAACTGGTCGCGCCGAAGAAGTGAGCTATGCCGGGTACTCAGAGTTTCTCTGAGCCCCGGCATATCATTCTGAGCTCCTGTTCAGGTAGGCGGGCGTGGCGCGGGCGGCGGTGCAGTCGGATCAACCTGACCCAAGCCAACGGTCTGGCCGCTTGCCAGTACGTGACCCGTCATCGCAGCCTTAAGCGCGTCGTAGCTGAGCTGCGGGTCGCCGGGAATCACCGTATCCAAGGCGAACACTTGCAGGTGATAGCGATGCTTGGGCCCGGCCGGAGTCCTCGGACCCATATAGTCGTGGTTCGGACCGCGAATGTTGGGCCCGTTCATCGCCCCCGTAGGCGGTGCCGTCATGCCGGCGTCCAGCTTGGTTACCCCGGCGGGCACGTCGTACAGCGTCCAGTGCAGGATGGCGTCGCCTTTTACCACGGCATCGGCGTCCTGCATGATCACCGCATAGGACTTCGTGCCCCTGGGCCCCTTGCTCCACTGCAGGCCGGGAAACACATTGCCACGGTATTGAGTGTTCTCGAATGGGATGTCCGCGCCGTCCTTGAAGGCAGGGCTCGACACCTTCAGCTTCGTGCCGCCCTTGGCCGGAATCAGTTTCAGGACCAGCTGGTCTGCGGCAGCCTCTGTGGCGGCGGGCGGCGCTTGCGCATACACCAACGGCGCGGCGGCGAGCCCCAGGGCGGTCAGCGCGGCCGTCACGGTTGCAACGGTCAGAGAATTTCTCATGATCTATTCCTCCTCTGGTGATAGCGCCGGAAAGGCCGCGAGTGCGTACGGCACCGTACATACACCGTGCACCCGCGTGCCGCTGAATGGCCAGAAGTATGATCTCGCCAAACCAGCAAATCTACCCGGGCAAGGCTTCACAGAAGCCTATTTTCCACGCGGCGACTGCCGTGGTCACGTGTCTGGTAGCCGCTCTATACGCATTCCTTCCCCAGACTGCTTGCTCGCAGACACCGTCGCCACTGCAGGAATGGCAGTACCCGGGCGGCACCATTCTGGAAAAGCTCTACGAGCCCAATCTGCAGGACTGGCGCGTCGTGCTCGGAGGTGCGGTGGTATCAATGCCCCGCTACGACGGCGCGCGCTCGTACCGGGAATCGCCCGCTCCCGTCATCGTCGTTCTTTATCGAGACATCGCCTTCGCCTCTGTCGGCGAGGGCCTCGGCGTGAACCTGGTGCGAGGGCTCAATTATAGCGCGGGAGTCTCCGTCGGTTACGACCTCGGTCGCCCCATGTCGGACGAATATCAGCATCTGCATGGCCTGGGCGACATCAGCGCCGCGCCAGTGCTCAAGATTTTTGGTTCGTACGTAATCTCGAAAGAGTTCCCGCTGATTCTGCGTGCTGACGTGCGGCGCATTGTCGGCGGAGCCAATGGACTGCTCGGCGATCTGGACGCGTATATGCCACTGCCGGGGAGCTCGAGGACTTTCGTCATGTTCGCCGGCCCGACGATTACATTCTCCAATGGCCAATACATGCGAAAAGTCTTCGGTGTGTCCGCCGCCCAGGCGGCGGCCTCGGGGTATCCCATCTACGACGCTCATGGGGGCTCTACCGCCTATGGCGTGGGCTTCAGCGCCAGCCGTTTCATAACCCCGCACTGGTTGATCAATACGGACCTCGCCTGGAACCGCCTTACCGGCAGCGCGAGCGCCAGTCCGATCACACAGTCGGCCGTGCAGGGCGTAGTCGAGCTGTCGACTGAATATCGCTGGTAGCCCCCGGCGTAGGAATCGTCTGACAGTCCCGGGCGCCCTGCCCAGGAATCCAGCGCCGCTTCTTATTGCTGCAAGCGCGATCGCCACCGCAACGCTATCCTTTCGCCGAGGGCGGATGATTCCGAACCTCCCTAGACGAATAAGTAATGCGAGGAGTCATGGTGAAGATGACCGGCGAGCGGTTAGCCCGCAGGCCAATCCAGTGCGTTGCTGTAGTGGCGGCTGCAACGGTGGCAATCGCCCTGGGCGCCTCGATCGGCGTAGCGGCGGACGCCGAGCCCCCGCCGACCGAAGATCTGGCGCAGATGTCGCTGCAGCAGCTGGTCAGCATTCAAGTGACATCGGTGTCAAAGTCGCCGCAGTCCCTGCAAAGCGCGGCGGCGGCGATTTTCGTGATCACGCACGATGAGATCGCCAGTTCCGGGGCCTCCAACATTGCCGAGGCGTTGCGTCTGGCGCCGAACCTACAGGTGCTGCAACTGAGCGCCAGCAACTATGTGGTTTCGGCGCGCGGCTTGGGCGGCAATCCGGACGATCAGAATTTCTCCAACAAGCTACTGCTGCTGATCGATGGCCGCAGCGTCTATACGCCGCTGTACTCGGGCATCTACATGAATGCCGAGGACGTGATGCTCGAGGATGTCGATCGCATCGAGGTGATCAGTGGGCCGGGGGCGACGCTCTGGGGTGCGAACGCTATGAACGGCGTCATCAATATCGTCACGCGCGCTGCCGATCAAACCCAGGGCGCGGCACTGCGCGTCGCTGGCGGCAATCAGCAGCAGGCCACGGATGCGCGCTATGGCGGTGAACTTGATGGCGTCAGCTACCGTGTGTACGGCCTCGCCTTTGAGCGCGATGCGATGCAGCTGGCCAACGGCACCAGCGCCCATGATGGCTGGTCGAAGGTCCAAGGCGGCTTTCGCGCCGACTGGAGCGGCGTCAACGACTCGACAACAGTCCAGGGCGACGCTTATCGCGGCAGCGAGAACCAACTCAATACTCCAGATGGCATGCTGTCGGGTGCCGACCTGCTGACGCGCTGGCAGCACCGCTTCGGTTTGCTATCCAATCTACAGGTGCAGGCCTATGTCGATCAGACCGAACAGTTCGCGCCCGCCGGAGGTACCGCCTTCGTGCTGCATACCTACGACGTGGAGCTGCAGGACAGCTTTGCGCTGGGCTCGATGCAACAGTGGGTCTGGGGAGCGGGCGAGCGCGTCAACGATTACAGGCTCACGAACTCCACCAGTCTGCTCTGGGACCCCCCGCACCGATCGCTGGAGCTGGGTGACGTGTTCGCACAGGACACGCTGGCATTGACGCGCACGCTCAACCTCATTGCCGGCTTTAAAATGGAGGATGATCCGTACTCAGGTTGGTCGCCGCTGCCTGATGTGCGCCTGGCCTGGAATCTCAGCGATAGCGCGACGCTCTGGGCTGCTGGCTCGCGCTCCATCCGCTCGCCGACGCCGTTCGACGCCGACGTGGAGGAGAAGTTTGGGGCCATCGTTTACCTGACCGGCAATCCGCGTTTTCTGCCCGAGACCCTTACCGCCTACCAGCTCGGCTATCGGGGGCAGCCGAGCGAGCGCCTGTCGATCTCGGTCAACGCTTTCTACAACCTCTACAACGATCTGCGCACGGTCGAGTTCTCGCCGGGCCCCGGCATCCTCGAGTGGGGCAATATGATGCGCGGTCATACCAATGGCATCGATGCCTGGGCCGAGGTGCAGGTGGCCTCATGGTGGCGCTTGTCACCCGGCATCCGTGCCGTGCACGAGACCCTGGAATTCAAGCCTGGATCGAGCACCCTGCTCGGTGTCGCCCAGGCCGGCAATGATCCGAGCTACCAGGCGATGCTGACCTCGTCGATGGATCTGCCCTCGCATCTGTCGTTCGATTCATCACTGCGCTATATCAGCGCCTTTGCGCAGCCGGGTCTACCGGGCTATTACGACCTGATGGCCCGCATCGGATGGCGTGTGAGTAAGGCGCTTGAACTGTCAGTCGATGGCTATAACCTACTGCATGCGCGCCAGTTTCAATATCCGCCGCCCAACGGCGAATACATCCTGCGCAGCGTTATGGCCGAGGCTCGTTGCAGGTTTTAGTCACCAATGACTGAACACGGCGCCAAGTTGCCTGGAGGGTTCCGAGCGTTAGCGCTCGGCGCGGCGCTGCTGCTCAGCCTGTACCCGTGGCACGACGCGCAGGGCGCTGAACCCGAGATTTATACCGAGTCCGCGGTGAAGGCGGTATTTCTGTATCGCTTCGCCGACTATGTGCAGTGGCCCGCCGAGGCGCTCACCGCCGGCAAGTTCACGATCGCGGTGCTTGGCGCCGATGAGATCGCCACGCACCTTGAGGCGCTGTTACCCAGCCACCCGATCCTTGGGCTGCCCGCGCAGGTCAAACACGTCAGTGAAGTGCGTCAGATCGAGGACGCGCAGACGCTGTATGTCGGCAGGGACTATCACGGCAGCCTGCGCGCGGTCATCGCCGCGCTGCGCGATCGGCCGGTACTGATCGTCACTGATGTCGAGGGGGGGCTGGAAGCCGGCAGCGCCGTGAACTTCGTACTCAGCGATCAGCACGTGCGCTTTGAAATCTCGACTGCCGCGGCGAACCGGGCGGGCCTTAAGATCAGTGCCGAGCTGCTGGCGGTCGCCACCCGCATCAAGGCGGGGTATCTGCTGAACGCTAACTGTCGCGCGGCCTTCTTTGCGGACGAACGCGAAGCGCCTTGTTTAACCCGGATAAGCCGCAGATGAGTCGTCGCGACGCCGCTATGCTGCGACTGAAACTGCAGGATTCGAGGTTGCTGCGCTGGCTCTGGCCGGCACGTGCAGCCGGCACGCGAGGCAGCGTGCGCAGCAAGCTCATGAGCGTGGTGGTGCAAACCACGGGCGTCGCGCTACTGGTAGCGAGCGCGGCGCTGCTCGTCAACGATCTCGCCAACTACCGGCGCGTGCGTGCCGCCGATCTGGCGACCGAGGCCAGCATCCTCGCGCTCGCAAGCGCACCGGCGCTCGCGTTTGATGATCACGCTGCCGCTGTGAACAGCCTCGCGGCGTTGCGCGTGCATCAGGTGGCGCGAGCCGCCGCGCTCTACACGACCGACGGG
>Ga0181537_10002723_pt1 | contig 15375 bp, 18 predicted proteins | sample PEATcosm2014_Bin_39_FD_119765 | JGI IMG/M metagenome (GOLD analysis project Ga0181537, IMG submission 119765) | Peatland microbial communities from MTU Mesocosm Facility, Houghton, MI, USA - PEATcosm2014_Bin23_10_metaG | ecosystem: Environmental > Terrestrial > Soil > Wetlands > Peat | place... | reverse complement strand
GCGAGTTCCGCAGCCGCCCGTTTGATCGAGTACCGCAGGGAAGCCCGAAGGGCCGGCGCACCTGGGTCGCCTTTTCTTTGGTTACTTTCTTTTGGCGAAGCAAAAGAAAGTGACCTGCTGCCGGGCAGCCCCCGGCGAACTTGTATTTGATTTGCGCTACAAGGCAAATCCCCCTCAATCCCCCTTTTTCAAAGGGGGAAAACTGGTACCCCCATCCCAACCTTCCCCCTAAGAGGGGGAAGGAGTTAATTAAATTCCCGCTTACGCGGGAATGAAGGCAATCAAGGCTTGAGGTACGCATACCCTTCCTTATTTTGTAGGCGTACAACCTCGCGTACACCGGAAGGCACGATCTTCGCCTCCGGCAACACGCGCTTGGGATCGATCTTGTCACGCGTGAGCGTGATGTTACAGACACGGAACTCGACGCCCCGCGACGCAAGGTCCTCGACCGGGATGTTGTAGGGATTGCCGTTCTTGTCGGTAGCGCCCTCGAGCAGAAAATCGACGCCTGCCCCGTGCGTGACGACGACAATTTTCGCGGTGGGATCGACCGACAGGTGGTTGGCGATGTTGCGCAGCGCGCGGGTTGCCTGCTCGTTGCCTTCGCTCACGTGATATACCACCTTGTCCGGCTCTTCGGCCGCCGCGACGGCCGGCAGCCACACTGCGCCGAGCAGCAGCAGCGCGGCAAGAACGTTTCTCATGGGGTCCTCCGATCTCACCGACGAATTTTAAGGGATTGCCGGCGTTGCCGCATCGCCCGTCAGGCCAAGCCCCGCCAGCCGCTCAGTGGCGCAGACGAACGCGGCAAGCCAAAACCGGGAAAGAGCATGCCTGACGCCCGCGGCGAAACCGGGCGCTGGTGGAATGGATTTTGGCCTGGGCAAAGACCCGGTGGCCATAAGGGCATTTCCTCGGGATATTTCGCTATCGGTCGCAAGTAAGTTACACTTTTTGCTTGGCGGGAATCATCGGGAGCGGTATATGAACAACCGAATCATGGATCAGGCGGGCAGCGCATACCGGGAAGTCGACGGCAAGCGCCGGCAGGTACTGCAACTTGGCGGTGGCATGGCGGTGCTCGCCGCGGCGATCGCGGCCGGGCTCATCAAGCCTGAGCTTGCGTTCGCGCAAGACTGGAACAAGGCGGCGTTCGATACCCACAGCGTTGCCGACACCGTCAAGGCGCTGGGCGGCGGCGCCCCTGCCGAAAGCAAGGACATCCAGATCGTGGCGCCTGACATTGCGGAAAACGGCGCAGTGGTACCCATCACCATAACCAGCAATATTCCGAAGACACAGAGCATCGCAGTTCTGGTCGAGAAAAATCCGAATACCCTGGCTGCGAGCTTCGACATCCCGGAAGGTACTGACCCTTACGTGCAGACCCGGGTCAAGATGGGCCAGACTTCGCTCATCACCGCTCTGGTCAAGGCCGACGGCAAATACTACTTCGTCAACAAGGAAGTGAAAGTCACTCTCGGCGGTTGCGGCGGCTGATAAAGGAACGAACATGGCAGAACCGATGAAAATCCGCGCCACCATGCAAGGCGACAAGGTGGAAGTGAAAGTGTTGATGAACCACGAGATGGAGACCGGCCAGCGCAAGGACGCCAAGGGCGCGACGGTGCCGGCGCACTTCATCCAGAGCGTGGTCGCAACTTGCAACGACAAAACCGTGCTGTCGGCGCAATGGGGAACGGCGGTGTCGAAAAACCCGTTCCTGTCGTTCCGTTTCAAGGGCGGCAAACCGGGCGACAAGGTGATCATCACCTGGACCGACAACAAGGGCGACAAGCGCACCGATGAAGCGGTGATCGCCGCTCCGGCAGCCTGAAACAGGCGCCGCCGCGGCGCCAACAGGAAATAGGAGGATTCCATGCCAGGCAAGCTGATGAGGCTCGTTCTGCTGGCTGCGTGCGCCCTGGCCGCGACCGCGGTGGCGCAGGCGCCCGGCAACGACGACGAGATCGCACGGAACCGGCAGGCGCTGCAGGAGGACAATCCCGCGGAACTGTGGGAAGCGCGCGGCGAAGCGCTGTGGAGCGCCAAGCGCGGTCCGAAGCAGGCGTCGCTTGCACAATGCGATCTTGGTCTCGGCCCCGGCGTGGTCAAGGGCGCATACGTGCAGCTGCCGCGTTACTTCAGCGACACCGGCAAGGTGCAGGACCTCGAATCGCGCCTCGTCACCTGCATGGTGACGCTGCAAGGCATGGCGCGCGAAGAGGTTGTGAAAAATCCCTTCGGCTCACCCGAACATCAATCCGACATGGAAGCGCTCGCGACCTACATCGCCGGGCGGTCGAGGGGTATGAGAATGAACGTAGTACTCGCCCGTCCCGAGGAACAGGAAGCCTATCGCCTCGGCGAAAAAATATTTTATTACCGTGCAGGGCCATACGACTTCGGCTGCGTGACCTGCCACGGCGCGGACAACAAGCGAATCCGGCTGCAGGCGCTGCCGGACCTGACGCAGGCGAAGGGCGCGCAAAGCGCCTATACCGGTTGGCCGGCGTACCGCATCGGTGCGGGTGAAGTCCGGACCATGCAACAGCGGTTGGCCGATTGCTTCCGCCAGCAGCGATTTCCCGATGTGGCCTACGCCTCTGATACCGTGACGGCGCTGACCCTGTTCTTGGCAAAGAACGCCAATGGCGGCACCATGAACGCGCCCGGCGTCAAACTCTGAGGAGCGGCCATGAATATCGCGCGCAAATCGGTGATCGCCGTGTCGGCGCTGGCGGCCGCCGTGCTGGTCGCCTGCGCCGTATCGCCGCCGGCGAGCGAAGCCGAGCTCGAGCAAAAAGCCATCGTAATGATGAAGCAGGACTTCGCCAAACTCGGCCCGCAATGGGTGGCGCGCCTCGACCAGGACGAAGTGCAGGCGCTGTGCACCCGCAGCCGCGACGCCGTGACACCGGAAGTCGGCAAAGAAATCCAGACCCGGCAACTCGCGACCATCGTGTACCCGGCATCCGGCAAGCTCATGGGCGACTGGAAAAAAGGCGAGGCCATCGCCCAGCTTGGGCGCGGGCTGCAATTTTCCGATCCGCCCGGCAGCCCGGCGGGCGGCAACTGCTACGCCTGCCACCAGCTTTCATCTTCAGAAATCGCCTACGGCACGATCGGTCCCAGCCTTCTCCACTACGGCAAGCTGCGCGGCAACTCTGATTACATTCAGCGCTACACCTACGGCAAGATCTATAACGCCGAAGCCTATGCCGCCTGCTCCAGCATGCCGCGCTTCGGGCACAACAAAATACTCACGCAGGAACAGATCGCGGACGTGACAGCATTGCTGCTGGACCCGGCGTCGCCGGTCAACAAATAGCCGCGCTGTCAGCCGCACCGCCCCGATGAATCGCCGCGAATTCCTGGGCGTATTGGCGGCGGCCAGCGCTTCGCTGGCGCTCGATTCGCGCGCGCGCAGCCTTGACGGGCTGTACGATTTTCCCCGCTTCGGCAACGTGTCGTTGCTGCATTACACCGATTGCCACGCGCAATTGTTGCCCATTTATTTCCGCGAGCCCGACGTCAACCTGGGCGTCGGCAGCATGGTCAACCAGCCGCCGCATTTGGTGGGCGATGCGCTCCTCCGGTATTTCGGAGCGAGCCGCGGCAGCGCCGACGCCCACGCGTTGACATATCTCGATTTCGTTGCAAGCGCGAAAAAATTCGGCAAGGTCGGCGGATTCGCCCACCTCGCCACGCTGGTGAAGCGCCTGCGCGCCGAACGTCCAGGCTGCCTGCTGCTCGACGGCGGCGACCCCTGGCAGGGTTCGGCCACATCGTTATGGACCAAAGGCCAGGACATGATCGACGCACAGAAGCTGCTCGGCGTCGACATCATGACCGGTCATTGGGAGTTCACCTACGGCGCGGAGCGGGTGAAGCAGGTCGTGGAAGGCGATTTCAAAGGTAAGGTAGAGTTCCTCGCGCAGAACATCCATACCGCGGATTTCGGCGACCCGGTGTTCGCGGCGTCCACCCTGCGCGAAATCAACGGCGTGCCGGTCGGCATCATCGGCCAGGCGTTCCCCTATACCCCCGTCGCCAACCCGCGTTACTTTGTCGCCGATTGGACCTTCGGCATCAAGGACGACCTGTTGCAGCAGCGCGTCGACGAACTGCGCGCCAAAGGCGCGCAGGTGGTGGTGCTGCTCTCTCACAATGGCATGGACGTCGACCTCAAGCTTGCCACGCGCGTCAGCGGCATCGATCTCATCCTCGGCGGGCATACCCACGACGGCGTACCGAGGCCGAGTGTCGTCGGCAACCGCGGCGGAAAAACGCTTGTCACCAACGCGGGATCCAACGGCAAATTCCTCGCGGTCGCCGACCTTGAAGTCTCGAACGGCAAGCTTGCGGATTACCGGTACCGCCTGCTGCCGGTATTCTCCGACCTGCTGCCGGCGGACCCGGACATGGCGCGGCACATCGACGCCGTGCGCGCGCCGTACCTGGCAAAGCTTGGCGAGAATCTCGCCGTGACTGCGGACCTGCTCTACCGGCGCGGTAACTTCAACGGCTCCTTCGATCAGCTTCTGCTCGACGCGCTGCTCGCCGAGCACAACGCGGAAATCGCGTTTTCGCCGGGCTTTCGCTGGGGCACCACGCTGTTGCCCAACGAAACCATCACATTCGAGCGTCTGATGGACCAGACCGCGATCACCTACCCGATGACGACGCTCACCGAAATGAGTGGCGAGACCATCAAGACCGTGCTGGAGGACGTGTGCGACAACCTGTTCAACCCCGACCCCTATTACCAGCAGGGCGGCGACATGGTAAGGGTCGGCGGCATGACTTACGCTTGCGAGCCCGGTGCTGCGATCGGCAGCCGCATCAGCGATATGCGGCTCAATGGCAAGCCAATCGAAGCCAACAAGATCTACCGCGTCGCGGGTTGGGCGCCGGTCACGGAAGGCGTCAGCGGCGAACCGGTGTGGGAGCTCGCTGCGCGTTACCTGCGAGCGCGCAAGAACGTGGCGCCGTCGAAACTCAACCTGCCGCGCCTCATTGGCATCAATGGCAACCGGGGCATTGCCTGAGCCCGGAACGCGAATCGTTTAACAAGTAATATTGGCGCATTGCCGCGGTTCCAGAGAGGATGACTTAACCATGCTGTTTCCCGGCTTTACCACCAGACGTATCGCCACCAGCGGCGCGGAGATCAACTGTGTCATCGGCGGCGCGGGTCCGCCGCTCCTCCTGCTGCACGGCTATCCGCAGACCCACGCCATGTGGCATCGCGTGGCGCCGAGGCTCGCGCAACGCTACTCGGTTATCGCCAGCGACCTGCGCGGTTACGGCGACAGCGGCAAGCCGGCAGGCGGCGAACGGCATGAAGCTTATAGCAAGCGCGCGATGGCAAAAGACCAGGTGGAGCTGATGGCCGCGCTGGGCCACGATTCGTTTTTCGTGCTGGCGCACGACCGCGGCGCGCGTGTCGCCCATCGCCTCGCCCTCGATCACCAACAGGCGGTGAAGAAACTCGCGGTGCTCGACATCGTGCCGACGCGCTTCATGTACGCGGCGTCGAACCAGGCATTTGCCACCGCCTACTTCCACTGGTATTTCCTGATTCAGCCGGCGCCCTTCCCCGAGACCCTGATCGGCGCCGATCCGGATTTTTTCATTAAATTCCAGATGGGCCGGCGCCACGGCGGACTGTCGGTGTTCGATCCTGAAGCCATGGGAGAATATTTGCGCTGCTTTCGCGACCCCGCTACCGTCCACGCGAGCTGCGAGGATTACCGCGCGGCGGCCGGCATCGACCTCGCGCACGACGAAGCCGATGAACACAAACGCGTCGAATGCCCGCTGCTCGCGTTGTGGGGACGCCACGGCGTGATCGAGAAATGCTTCGACGCCCTCGCCGAGTGGAGAAAAGCCGCGCGCGACGTGCGCGGCCAGGCGCTCGATTGTGGGCATTACCTCGCCGAGGAAAAGCCGGAAGAGGTGTTGAAGCTGGCCGAGGATTTTCTGCAGGACTAAACTACGCCGTCGCCACCGTTTCAAGGGTGTGGCGCACGATTACCAACTCCTCGTCGGTCGGAATCACCCAGGCCGATACCTCGCTGCCCGGCATAGAAATGCAAGGCCCGCTGGTGTCGTTCGCCTGTGTGTCGAGCTCGACGCCGAGCCAGGCGCATCGCTCGCAAACCATTCGCCTTACCTCTTTCGCGTGCTCGCCGATGCCGCCGGTAAACACCAGCGCGTCGATGCCGCCGGCGGCGGCGGCCATCGAGCCGATTTCGCGCGCGGCACAGTAGGCGAACAGATCGACCGCTTCCTTTGCCGCGGCTTCGTTGCTCGCGAGCAGCACGCGCATGTCGGAACTCAGCCCCGACACCCCGAGCAACCCCGACTCGTTATACAGCAGCCGTTCCAGCCTCTTGCTGTCGTAGCCCTGCCCCAGCAGATACAGCAGCACGCCGGGGTCGAGGTTGCCGCAACGCGTGCCCATCACCAGGCCGTCCAGCGTCGAGAAGCCCATCGAGGAAGCGACGCTGACGCCATTTCGAATCGCACACAGGCTGGCGCCGTTGCCGAGGTGCGCGACGATTACACGGCCGGCCGCCGCCGCGCCCAGATAATGTGGCAATACACCTGCAATGTATTCGTACGACAGGCCGTGAAAGCCATAACGTTTCACGCCGCTGTCGGTGAGCGCTCTCGGTAGCGCGAACAGTTGCGCGAGCGGCGGCTGGTTGCGGTGATAAGCGGTATCGAAACACGCGACTTGCGGCAACTCTGGACGCAGCGCGGCGATGGCGCGGATCGCCGCCAGGTTATGCGGCTGGTGCAGGGGCGCGAGCGGCACCAGTTCCTCAAGCGCCGCCAGTACCGCGGCGTCGATCAACGCGGGGCGCGCAAAGCGCTCGCCGCCATGCACCACGCGATGGCCCGCGGCGGCGATGCCGCTGCCGCCTTCGCGCTCGACCCATTGCAAAATGAACCGCAGCGCGTCGTCGTGGGAAGTCGCGGCGGCAACCAACGGCTCAGGCGAAAACGCCGTGCCGTCGCTGCCTTTGGCGGTGAACCGGGGCGCCGTGTCCTTGCCGCCGATGCCTTCGACCTGGCCCGACAGCAGGCGGCGCGGCTCGCCCGCGGCTTCGAACAACGCAAATTTGACGCTGGAGGAACCCGCGTTGATCGCGATGATAGTGAGATCGCTCACTTGCCGGCCTTGCCCGGCGCCCCGGCTCCCCTGGTCGAATGCGCCAGCAAGGATGCGACGGCGCAGGAGGCGACGCGGCTTGCGATCGGATCCGCGCGGCTGGTGAGCATCACCGGCACGCGCGCGCCCAACACCACGCCGGCCGACTGCGCGTTACCGAAGTAATAGAGCTGCTTCGCCAGCATGTTGCCGGCCTCGATATCCGGCACCATCAGGATGTCGGCGCGTCCGGCCACCGCCGACACGATGTGCTTTTCTTTCAACGCCGCGGGCGAAATCGCGTTGTCGAACGCGAGCGGGCCGTCGACGATGCCGCCGGTAATCTGGCCGCGGTCGGCCATTTTGCACAGGGCGGCGGCATCCAGTGTCGAGCGCATGCGCGAATTGACCATCTCGACCGCGGCCAGCACCGCGACCTTCGGCTTGCGAATGCCGAGCACGCGCGCAAGATCGATGGCGTTCTGCACGATGTCGCGCTTGGTGTCGAGGTCGGGCTCGATGTTGATCGCGGCATCGGTAATGAGCAGCGCCCGCGGGTAGAGCGGCGCGTCCATCACGAACACATGCGACATGCGCCGCCCGGTGCGCAGCCCCGCCGCGCTGTCGACCACGGCCGACATCAGCTCGTCGGTGTGCAGGCTGCCTTTCATGATTGCCTGGGCTTCGCCGCTGCGCACCAGCCCGACCGCGGCGGCCGCGGCGGCGTGGCTGTGTTCGGTGGATACCAGCCGCAGCTTGCGGATGTCGAATCCACCCGCCGCCGCCGCGCTCCTGATCTTGTGCAAGGGCCCAACCAGGATCGGAACGATGAGGCCCGCCTTGGCCGCGGCCAGCGCTCCGCCCAGGGACTCGGCGTCGCAGGGGTGCACCACCGCCGTAATCAGCGGCCCCGCGCGCCGGGCGCGCTCGATATAGCCTTGCAGGATCTTGCCGGAATGTTTCATCGCGGTGCGTCCATTGGGTTCGGCGCATTATGCCCCAAGCCCCGGCAAGCCAGTCGCGCCGCAGTTGAAAACGCCGGAAATATCCCTATATTCAATACCTAGCGCAGCTTGCTGTATAATTTACCCGTCAGGAGTGGAAATGCCGATCTACGAATACAAGTGCGCGAGCTGCGGGATGCGAAAAGACATCCTGCGCAAGCTCAGCGATGCACCGCTTACCGTTTGCCCCGAATGCGGCAAGGAAGGCTTGCAGAAGGTATTGACCGCGGCCGGCTTCCAGTTGAAGGGCACCGGGTGGTACGCGACCGATTTCAAAGGCGGCCCGAAACCGCCCGCGGAATCCACCGCCAGCGGCGATTCCAGGACCGACGGCAAGAGCGATAGTAAAACCGATTCGAAGACAGATTCCAAGACCGATTCGAAATCAGACAGCAAGCCGGACGGCAAGAGCGAGACCAAGACGGAAACCAAGACCGAATCGAAGGCCGAGCCCACGGCTCCGGCCGGTTGAGGCAGCGGCGGCGCGTCGTTAGCGTGTCAGCGGTTGGCGCCAGCGTGACTGCGCCGGAGTGCGTTACCGGAGTCGGGCCGTCAAGCGACGGCCCTTTGTTTTTTGGTTGTGGTCCGCGAGCCACAAAAGATTGAACCGAGAGTCATGAAAAAATACTTCATCACCGGCCTGCTGATCTGGGTCCCGCTGGTCATCACCCTGTGGGTGCTGGACCTGGTGGTGGGCCTGATGGACCGCAGCCTGCTGCTGTTGCCCAGGGAATGGCAGACCGAAGCGGTCTGGGGCTTCCACGTTCCTGGCCTTGGCGTGGCTTTGACGCTGGCGGTGGTCTTCGTCACCGGCGTGTTCGCCGCCAACTTCATCGGCGAGCGCCTGCTGAAAGTCTGGGACACGGTATTGAACCGCATCCCGGTGGTCGCCACCGTCTACTCCTCGGTCAAGCAGGTGAGCGACACGCTGCTGTCCGACAGCGGCCAGGCGTTTCGCAAGGCGCTCCTGGTGCCTTACCCGCACCGGGACAGCTATACCATCGCCTTCCTCACCGGCAAGCCCGGCGGCGACGTGCTGAACCACCTGCAAGGCGAGTACGTGAGCGTCTACGTTCCGACCACACCCAATCCGACCTCGGGATTTTTTCTGATGATGAAATCGAGCGACGTGGTCGAGCTCGACATGAGCGTGGACGAAGCGCTGAAGTACATCATCTCGATGGGCGTGGTAACGCCGGGCGACAAGAGCCCGCAGTCGAAAGAACCTGCACGGCTTCCGAATCCCGAATCCTGAATCCTGCCTTCACATGCGCACCCACTACTGCGGCGAAGTCAACGCCACCCACTTGAAGCAAACCGTCACCCTGTATGGCTGGGTGCACCGGCGCCGCGACCACGGCGGCGTGATTTTTGTCGACCTGCGCGACCGCGAGGGCCTGGCGCAGGTGGTGTGCGACCCGGACCGCGCCGCCATGTTCGCCACCGCCGAGACCCTGCGCAACGAGTTCGTATTGAAGGTGACGGGCGTGGTCAGGCCGCGGCCGGCGGGCACCGTCAATCCCAACCTCGCGAGCGGCGAGATCGAGGTGCTGGCGCACGAGATCGAGATCCTCAACGCATCGCTTACGCCGCCGTTCCAGCTGGACGAAGAGCATCTGTCGGAAACGGTGCGCCTCACGCATCGCGTGATCGACCTGCGCCGGCCGCAAATGCAGAAAAACCTGCGGCTGCGCCACCGCGCCGCGATGGCGGTGCGCAAGTACTTCGACGCCGCCGGTTTCATCGACATCGAAACCCCGGTGCTCTACAAGTCGACCCCGGAAGGTGCACGCGAATTCCTGGTGCCCTCGCGAATCCATCCGGGGGAGTTCTACGCGCTGCCGCAATCGCCGCAACTGTTCAAGCAGATGCTGATGATCGCCGGCTTCGACCGCTATTACCAGATCACCAAGTGCTTCCGCGACGAAGACCTGCGCGCCGAGCGCCAGCCCGAGTTCACCCAGATTGACGTCGAGACCTCATTCCTCAACGAGGCCGAAATCCGCGCCACGATGGAAAACATGGTGCGCACCGTGTTCCGCGAGGCCGCCGGCATCGAGCTCGCCGACCCGTTCCCGGTGTTGACTTATGCCGAGGCGATGGCGAAATACGGCGTCGACAAGCCAGACCTGCGCGTGACGCTGGAGCTCACGGATTTCACCGACCTCATGAAGACCGTGGATTTCAAGGTGTTTCGCGCCGCCGCGGAACTCCCCGACGGCCGCGTCGCGGCATTGCGGCTGCCCGGAGGCGGCTCGCTCACGCGCAAGGAAATCGACGAGTACACGGCGTTTGTCGCGGTATACGGCGCCAAGGGGCTTGCCTACATCAAGGTCAATGACGTGGCGCAAGTCAACGAAACCGGCCTGCAATCGCCGATCGTCAAATTCATGAAAGAACCGGCGCTGAAGGAAATTCTCGACCGCACCGGCGCGGCGAACGGTGACCTCATCTTCTTCGGAGCCGGACGCGCCAAAGTGGTGAACGACGCCCTGGGCGCACTGCGCGCCAAGCTAGGCCACGAGCGCGGTTTTGCCACCAACGAGTGGAAACCGCTGTGGGTGGTGGACTTCCCGATGTTCGAATACGACGAGAACGCGAAGCGTTGGCTGGCGCGCCATCACCCCTTCACCGCGCCCAAGGACGGGCACGAAGACCTGTTCACCAGCGATCCGGGCGCGGCCATCGCCAAAGCCTACGACTTCGTGTTGAACGGCTGGGAAATCGGCGGCGGCTCGGTGCGCATCCACCGCGAAGAAGTGCAGTCCAAGGTGTTCCGCGCGCTCGACATCAGCGTGGAGGACGCGCAGGCCAAGTTCGGTTTCCTGCTGGATGCGCTCAAATACGGCGCGCCGCCGCATGGCGGCATCGCCTTCGGTCTCGACCGCATGGTGGCGCTGATGGCCGGTGCCGACTATATCCGCGACGTGATCGCCTTTCCCAAGACCCAGCGCGGCCAGGATTTGCTGACGTTGGCGCCGAGCCCGGTCGACGAAAAGCAGTTGCGCGAACTGCATATCCGGGTGCGCGCGACCGATACGCCGAAGACCTGAGGTTGGACATGAGGGATTTGCGGCGGGTAGGCCGGATGCTGGCGATGCTGCTCGCGCTGGCGCTAGCGCTCGCCGCACCGCAGTCGTTTGCGGAGCAAGTTGTTTCCGGCGAAGTCGCAGCGGCATCACTGCCGCGCGAAGCCGCCCAAACGCTCAGGCTCATCCGCGCGCGCGGCCCCTTCCCTTACCGCCAGGACGGCGTGGTGTTCAGCAACCGCGAGCACCGTTTGCCCGCGCAACCGCGCAACTACTATCACGAGTACACGGTGCCGACGCCGGGCGCGCACGACCGCGGCGCGCGACGCATCATCGCCGGCGGCAACGGCGAGGTTTACTATACCGACGATCATTACCGCAGCTTCCGTCTGATCCGGCAATGAGCGACGATCTTCTCGAAATCCTGCACGACAGCGGCAAAGCCGGCGTCTACCGGCTGTCGCTGCCGCTCTCGATGCTCGGTGCCGCTTCTCGACACGCCGGCTACCACTACGTCGAAGTCGAGCTGGAAGACGTGTACGACGAGGCCGAGCTATTGGCCGCGCTGGCGGAGGCGCTGGAGTTTCCCGACTGGTTCGGCCGCAACTGGGATGCGCTCGCCGACTGCCTGATGGACCTCACCTGGCTCGACGCGCCGGGCTTTGTCATCGTGCTCAAAGACTGCGACAGCCTGATGGAGCACAACCCTGATGACTTCGCCACCGCGCTCGAAGTCTTCGCCGATGCCGCGGCCTACTGGCACGAGACCGAAACACCGTTCTGGGTGTTCGCGGGCTGCGAAGATCCGCAGGACTTCGAGCTGCCCCTGATCAACGATTAGGCATGGCGTACAAAATCCCGGAATCGGTGCTGGTCGTGATCCACAGCCGGGACTTGATGGTGCTGCTGATGGAACGCGCCGGCCACCCCGGCTTCTGGCAGTCGGTAACCGGCAGCCGCGCCACGCCCGACGAACCGTTTCGCGACACCGCGGTCCGCGAAGTCGCCGAAGAAACCGGCATCGATGCCACGTCCTACGAACTTGCGGACTGGCAGATCGTCAACCAATTCGAGATTTTCAAGCGCTGGCGCAACCGCTACGCGCCGGGCGTGACACAAAACACCGAGCACGTGTTCGGTCTCACCTTGCCTGCGGTGCAGGACATCGCCATTGCCGCGGACGAGCACCTCGCCTACAAATGGCTGCCCTGGCGCGAAGCTGCGGCGGCGACGTTTTCCTGGAGCAATCGGGATGCGATTTTGATGTTGCCGGAGCGGCTGAAAATATCTAATTAAAGGCCGAGCCCCCATTCGCGGGAATGCCTGCGATTAGCCGTTCCCCGTTCTACCCTTCGACAAGCTCAGGGCGAACGGGATTGGGAACCTGCATGGGAGAGGGAGTTGGCAGTTGGGGTCCCCATGAGCGCCGCCGAGGAACGGAGATCAAACGGGGTCCCGTTGGGACCCCAGGGGCAGAAAACGATAAATGCGCGGCAAGGACTGTCTGAGCGCCCGCGGGGCGCGAGTTCCGCAGCCGCCCGTTTGATCGAGTACCGCAGGGAAGCCCCGAAGGGGCCGGCAAACCTGGGGCGAGCGCGGAGGGCGGAGCAGTGCCTGCCGCTTGCGGCAGGTGCGACCCCATAGCGCGAGGCGCCGGCGCGCTGTGCGCTCGGTGTACGCCTCTGCGGTCGCATCCCCGCAGGCGCGGGGCCCCTGCTCCGCGCGCCGGCGTACCCTTTTCTTTGGTTACTTTCTATTGGCGAAGCAAAAGAACATGCTGTCCGGGCAACCCCCGGCGAACTTCGTAACGAAAGGACAGAGCAAGTTAGACGCTTCATCACGTTCGACAGGCTCAAGGCAAGCCGCTTCGCAACTCTGCGCCAAGGCATTCCGGACAGAGACAAGACCGCCCCGGTGCGATCCGGTCAAGCGCGGGCAGCCCCATACACCAGCACGGCCCTGCGGCCGGATTCAGCCGGGCGGCCTCCGCGCCGCACTCAAAGCTTGCCCTGCAGACCGAACAACGGCTGTTTGCCGCCGTCGTCCCCTTGACGGCGGCGCCGTCAGTCCCCATCTCCGGGAGACCGCGAAAGCGCCGCGCGCAAAACCAGCATGTGTTGCTTGAAGCGCGTGCAGTTGTCGCACAGGGTAAGGTGCAGCCGCAATGTCAGCCGCTCGAAGAACCCCATCTTGCGGTCCATCGATTCCGCCACCAGGCGGTGGACTTCTTTGCAGGTGCGAATGGGGTTCATGTGCGGCGTTTGGCGGCAGCGTCTCGGTCAGGCCGCCTGCGGGTTCTTGAACCAGCGATTCTCGAGGCAGGTGCGCAGGCCCATGCGGGCGCGGTACAGCATGACCCAGCAATTGGTCGAAGTAATTTTGAGATCCTTACAGATCTCGTCGGTCTCCAGGCCCAGGAATTCGCGCATCAGGAAAATCCGGCCCAGGTTGGGCGACAGGCCATTAAGACAGGCGTCGAGCACTTCGTAAAAGCGTTTCTGCTCGAGCGCCCGTTCCGGGTCGCCCCAGTCGTGCAGTGGCTCGACGAAGTGCCCGGTGTCGTCGAACATGGAATCGAAATCGCCCACCTCGACGTCAGCGGGGTCGACCGTCAGCGCCACTTCGCGCGAGCCGCGGCGGATCTGGTCGATGATCTTGTGCTTGAGGATGCCGATTAGCCAGGTGCGGACGGCCGATTTGCCCGCGAAGCGTTCCGCGCCTTCGAGCGCGGCGATCAGGGTGTCCTGCACCACGTCTTCCGCCACCGCTTCGTTGCGGAGCTGAAGCCGGGCGATCCGCAGCAGATAAGGCCGCTGTTTCTCGATTTCAACGTGCAGCGTGGAGGACACGGCGGAAAGGATGGGCGCCGGCTCCGGCGAAGCCTGAAATCTAGCGGTTTGATTCAGGTGGCGCAAGCGGCGGCCCTTGAAACCTGCGGTCCGGACCCGATATGCAGGTTACAGGCAGCGTGGCTGCCTAATCCATCAGCAAAGGAGAAAGATATGGCTAATATTGTCCGCCGGGACCCCTTCGGCGATGCATTGGATGACCTGGTTCGCGGCATTTTCGTGCGTCCGGTCGGCGTCAGCGTCACGGGACGCGTACCGCAGATCACGCTCGACGTTGCCGAGAAAGACGACGCCTATTTCGTCACCGCGGAAATCCCCGGTGCGAAGAAGGAAGAAATTCACGTGAGTATCGACGGTCCGCAAGTCTCGATCCGCGCCGAACGCAACGGCGTGCGCGAAGTCAAGGACGGCGAGCGCGTGTTGCTGAAAGAGCGCAATTTCGGCAAGGTTGCGCGCAGCTTCGAACTCGCGAGCGAGATCGATGAGACCAAGGCCGAGGCCAAATACAACGATGGCGTGCTGGAACTCACGTTGCCGAAAAAGGCCCCGACCAGCGCGCGCCAGCTCGCGATCCAGTAATAGAACGCAGCAGGCATCACCCCTCAAAGGCGGCCGGGAACAACCGGCCGCCTTTTTGTTTGCCCGGGTCCCGTCCCGGCGCCCCGCGGTGCGCGCTTTTGCTTTGCCCGCGCGACCGGTAGAATCAGCGCGCCACCACCTACCGCGCACGGCCGGACGATATGACTCAAAACGCAATCAACTCTTCGATCAAGGCAAAGGTCCTGTCCGAGGCGCTGCCCTATATCCAGCGCTTCCACGGCAAAACCATCGTCATCAAGTACGGCGGCAACGCGATGACCGAGGAGCGGCTCAAGCACAGCTTCGCCCACGACGTGGTGCTGCTGAAGCTGGTAGGCATGGACCCGGTGGTGGTGCACGGCGGCGGCCCGCAAATCGACGACGTGCTGAAGAAAGTCGGCAAAGAGGGCAAATTCGTGCAGGGCATGCGCGTCACCGACAGCGAAACCATGGACGTGGTGCAGATGGTGCTCGGCGGCCAGGTCAACCAGGACATCGTCAACCTGCTGCACCAGCACGGCGGCCGCGCCATCGGGCTTACCGGCAAGGACGGCTGGTTCATCCGCGCGCGCAAGCTGCTGGTGCCCTCCATCGAGAACCAGGGCGAAATGCTCGACATCGGGCAGGTCGGCGAGGTGACCGGCATCGACATCTGCCAGCCCCTGACGACCGACCAGGTGGCGGCGATCGAGCGCGCCATGGACGATTACGCCGTGCTGACCTTCCCCGATCAACCGCTGACCGATGAG
>Ga0181537_10002721_pt1 | contig 15377 bp, 12 predicted proteins | sample PEATcosm2014_Bin_39_FD_119765 | JGI IMG/M metagenome (GOLD analysis project Ga0181537, IMG submission 119765) | Peatland microbial communities from MTU Mesocosm Facility, Houghton, MI, USA - PEATcosm2014_Bin23_10_metaG | ecosystem: Environmental > Terrestrial > Soil > Wetlands > Peat | place... | reverse complement strand
GGCCGGGCTGCAAGGGCGTGATCGGCAACGGCGTGGTGCTCGACCCGATTGCGTTTTTAAAAGAAGTGGCCAAGCTGCGCGGCCTGGGCGTGGAGGTCGACGGGCAGCTGTTTGTTTCAAATCGCGCGCAGGTGATTTTGCCCTATCACCGCATGATTGAGCTGGCGGCAGAGAGCGCGCCGGGACGACAAAAGATCGGCACCACCAGCCGCGGCATTGGGCCGGCTTATGAAGACAAGATGGCGCGAAGCGGGTTGCGCGTCGTCGACCTGTTGAACACATCGCTGCTAAAGACGCACATCGAGGCAGCGTGCGCCGAGAAGAATGCGATTGCGCATGCGCTCTTTGGCACAGATCCGCTTGACCCGGAAAAGATGTACGAAGAGTATGCGGCGGCGGCCGAGCAGGTGCGTCCTTTTGTGATCGATACAGGGCGGCTGCTGCACCAGATCTTGCGCGATGGGGGCTCGGTAATGTTTGAGGGCGCGCAGGGCACGATGCTCGACATCGATCACGGCACTTATCCGTTTGTCACGTCGTCAAGCGCGACGGCGGGCGGAGCGGCCACGGGCACGGGCGTGGGGCCGACGGCGATTCACAACGTGATCAACGTGACCAAGGCCTACGTGACGCGGGTGGGCGAGGGACCGTTCCCGACCGAGATCCATGACGCGATCGGCGAGACTCTGCGTGCGCGCGGCAACGAGTATGGCGCGGTGACAGGACGTCCGCGCCGCTGCGGGTGGCTCGATATTCCGCTGCTGCGGTATTCAAACCAGGTAAACGGCGCGGAGTGGCTGGTCGTGACCAAGCTCGACGTGCTCGATGAGCTCGACGAAATTCCGGTGTGCACGGCCTATGAAATCGACGGCAAGATCACAGACGAGATTCCCGCAGACGTTGAAGGGCTGAGCCACATCAAGCCGTTGTATACGAATCTGAAGGGGTGGCGCGCGCCGACGGATGGGATCGTGGAATTTGACAAACTGCCCAAAGAGGCGCGGGAGTATTTGCGCTTCCAGGAGCGCGAGAGCGGAGCGAAGATCGGGATGGTATCGACGGGGCCGGATCGGGAACAGACGATGGTGCTGCCGGAATTTGGGGCTGCGCTCAAAGAGATCCACGGGTAAACTGGGCAAACAGAACTTGTGGTCTTTTGTATTCTGACGAAGTCACCGGTGCACGATGAGCCGGCGCGTCTCGCATCAGAAGATCGATACAACAGGAAGCGGCGCAGCACTCAACCTGCGCATAGAAGCAGGAAGGATAATCTCCCCATGATCAGCTTGATAGTGCGGATGAAGTTTCCGCCGGAAGATAAAGACGAAGTGACCGAGCTGTTGCTGCGGCTGACCGAGGCTTCGCGACGGGAGCCGGGCTGCGTGAGTTTTGTGCCGCATCGCCTTGAGGGCGACCCAGACACGGTGCTGATCTACGAGCAATATAAGGATGCGGCAGCGGCGGACTCGCACCGGCAATCGGAACACTTCAAGAGCTACGCGGTGTGCGGGCTCTACCAGAAGATGCTCGAGCGCCAACGCGAAGATCTGGAAGCGATCGAGTAGACCTGCGCCCGGCACACCTGAACGCGCAAGTCGATCTGCCCGGCAAGATCAAACGGGACAATTGAATCGCGGAGCCATTGCCGCGGGAATCAATCGCCGGCGCGCGCGACCAGGTGCAACGAGTCGACATCGCAGGAGTCACGCGGAGCGGCAAGCGCGGGATGAAGACGGCCGATGAGAGACGGAATGCGCTCGGGAGCGACGGGACGCGAAAGCAGAAACCCTTGCAGCAGATCGCAGCCGAGTTCGCGCAGGCAGTCGACTTGCTGCGTGGTTTCAACTCCCTCAGCGACGACAGAGCGGCCCAGCGCGTGGGCCATGGTGATGATGGCCTGCACGATCGAGTGGGCGTGCTCTGTGCAGGCGGGACTCATGAAGGAGCGGTCGATCTTGAGGATCGAGACGCCCAGTTGGGCCAGGCGCGCGAGCGAGGAGTAGCCGGTGCCGAAGTCGTCGATGGAGAAGGCGATGCCCTGGGCTGAGAGTGCGGCCATCTGGTCAGAGACCTCGTCCAGATTGCGCATCGCGGCCGATTCGGTGACCTCGATGTGGACCAGGTGTGGATCGATGGCGTAGCGCTTGAGAGTGGCGATGAGGCGCTCGGCAAAATCTTCGTGCATGAGCTGGAGTCCGGAGGCATTGATGGCGACCGGAACGAAGGGAACACCCTGTGAACCCCAGACCCGGAGCTGGCGGCAAACCTCTTCCATAATCCATTGGCCTAGCGGAACGATGAGGCCGGATTCTTCTGCGATGGGGATGAGGCGCACCGGGCTCACGGGGCCCAGCGTGGGATGCTCGAGCCTCAGCAACGCCTCGAGTCCACGCACGGCTCCATCCATCGCATAGATCGGCTGATAGACGAGGTGAAAACCCCCGTCGTCCATATGGCTACGCATATACGCCTCAAGCTCGACGCGCTCTTCTGCAGCGCGATTGAGCTCGGGCGAGAGCCAGACCACGTGCGCGCTGCCGAGGTCTTTGGCCTGGCCGCGGGCGCTCTCGGCGCCGCGCCAGAGAGCGGCGGGTCTGACTCGTCGTCGGGGCCGATGGCCACACCGATGCTCACACCGAGCTGAAGCTTGTAGCCCTGCACGACGAGAGGCTGCGCAAAGAGTTCCATTAGCTCGCTGATGGTTTGTTCAGCGGTGAATGAGCTCTTGATGCCTGTGAGAACGATAGCGAACTCATCGCCGCCGGTGCGGGCCACGATGTCCATGGAGCGCATGCGGGCGCTGAGGGTAGCGGCGATGCGCTTGATGTATTCATCGCCGACCTGCAGCCCATAGAAATCGTTGACGCGCTTGAAGCGATCGATGTCGAGAGAGAGGATGGCGAACTTTTCTTTGTTTTCGTTGGCGCGATGCAAGGCAACGGCGAGAAGCTCGGGGAAAAGGAGGCGGTTGGGAAGACCGGTGAGCTGGTCTTTTCCTGCCTGGCGATCGAGCTGATCCTGCAGATTTTCGCGTTCGGTGACGTCGATCGCGGTGACGAAGCGGCATTGTTTGCCATGGAAAGTGATGCTGTAGGAGGTGATATCCATGGGCACGATGACGCCGTCTTTGCGGATGTGGCGCGAGGCGCGCCTGGGTAACGGCTCGGGATGCTCAAGTTTTTGGATCGCAAGCGGGATCATCTCCGGAACAAGGACGTCGGTAAGCTTCATTTGCAGAAATTCGTCGCGAGAGAAGCCATGGACAGCGATGCTGGATTGATTGACATCGAGGAAGCGCAGGCTCGCGGTCTCGAAGATCCACATTGGGTTGGGATTGTTTTGGAAGAGCAGCCGGTAATCCTCGGTGAGGGCGCGGGCCGCGCGGTTGTCTTCTTCGAGGATGATAAGGATCATGCCCACAGCGACGCAGAGCTTGGGAACATTCCAGAGCTCAGACTCGATCGAGATGCCGGGCCACGTCTGTTGAACCCAGAAGGAGACAGGGAAGACGGCTCCCCAGGCAGCTAAACCCAGGGAAATGGTGCGAAGGGCAATGGTGCGCTGCCAGCCGCTAGCCCAGAAGTCGACCGCAGCGACCAAAAAGACCTCGGCAAGGATGATGTAAACGACGATTCCAGGCGTGCCGGTGAAGATGCCCTCAAACATGAGAATGCCGGCCGACACGCTCACCGCGGTTACGCTGAGTGCGAAAGCGGGCCGCGGGATGCGGGCAGTGCTGGTGAGAACGATCGCCAAAAAAACATATACGGCAACTGCCACGGCGAGTAGCCAGGCCGGCACCGCGAAGATGGCCAGATCAATCGCGGCGAGCGTAGCGACCGCCAGTGCGGGCGCCAGATACCAGACAGAGCCGTGTCTGGGATGCTTGATCGCGGTGGAAAGCATGAAGCAAATACCTGCGAGAACAAGAGAGTCGACGACAACACAGCTCTGAATGTTTTGCCAAAGCGGGTTGGCGGGCTGCCAGAGTTCGATGATGAAGTGAGGAAGGACGCATACCCATCCGGCCACCCAGATGCGCAGGCGCAGATCGTTTCGCGACCGGGACATTGCCGTGAAGAGGAAAATAAAGAAGCTGAGAAAAACCGCGTCGACGATGGTTTTTTGCATGTCGCTCGCCGTGCCGGGAGCACCGGAGCGAAAGTTTTTTTACCGCACCGCTCGCCCCTGCCACCGGATAATTGGAATCTTCAAACTTATCGGCAGCGTTCTCCAATCGCCTCAGTCCAAGACTGTGAATATGCCCTTCTTTTGTCATAAGGTGTGGAGAGCAAGAATGAAAATGCAGGTAGAGCACGGCTTTTCAAGAGTTTGGATCGCGAGAGCGCATGTATTTCGCGTGAGTTCAAAATGAAACCGCATCCTAAATGTGTGTGGTATTGACGCAGGTAATGCGCTTTACGCAATCGCGCATTGACCCCCGCAAATGTTCGGGGCTACTATCCGTTACGCCGATGAAAATGCGCATGTTCAACACGTCGACCCACCGCAGTAGCCGCATCGCGGCCGCCGTTGCGATACTGCTGGCGCTGGGCATGGCTCCGCTGCTCGGCGCGATGCCGCGCGCCGAGCGGCATGAAACCAAGCACGAGATCGACCGGCTTGAAGATCACTGGCGCGATGCGATGCTGAGCCGGAATGTCTCCGCAATGGACGCCATGCTGTCTGACGACTACATGGCCATCACATCCAACGGAACGCTGGAATCGAAAGATGAGACCCTGGCCAACCTGCGCAGCGGAGCGATGCAGTTCAAATCGATTGAGCTGTCAGACCGCAAAGTGCGCTTCTACGGAACCACTGCGCTGGTGACCTCGCGTGCTGAGGTGGTGGGAACCGCAACCGCAGGCGGCGACTTTTCGGGGAGCTATCGCTTTACGCGCGTCTATGTGCGCGAGGCGAGCGGGGTGTGGCGCGTGGTGAGCTTCGAGGCCAGCCGCATTCGCGAGCCCGGCGACGCCAAGTAGCGCTCGGCCTTTGCTGCGAACGCAGGTCGGGCCGCTTCATTGACCCTAAAATAAGAGAATGCCTGAGCTGCCTGAGGTGGAGACGATCGCCCGTGGCGTGGATGCCCGTGTGCGCGGCGACCGCATCGTGGATGTGTGGTTCGGCTCCAAGCGCGAACCCTTTAAGACGCCGGCGGCGCGGCAGGCAAAGGGTCTCGAGGGCCGCACGATCGTGGGCGTGCGCCGCGCTGGAAAGCATATCGTCTGCGACCTCGGCCGCCCTCCGGGCTTCCAACCTTTGGAGAAGAGTAGTGGCCGACAAGGAGGCGCGCAGTGGATCGTCCATCTGGGCATGACGGGGCGGCTGCTCGTGACCACGCACGATGCGCCGGTTGCGGCCCACACCCATGCGCGACTGACGCTGGCCAGCGGGCGCGAGCTGCGCTTCGTCGATGCGCGCCGCTTTGGGCGGCTGGAGTTTCGCGACCTGGGCAAAAGCGATGGTTTTGGCGCGCCGGGGGCAGAGCCGCTGCGCATCGGCCCGCAGGAATTTGTGGCGCTGTTTCGGGGGCGCAAGCTTCCTATTAAGGCAGCGCTGCTCAACCAGACGCTGCTGGCGGGTGTGGGCAATATCTATGCCGACGAGAGCCTGTTCCGTGCCGGACTGCGGCCTCGGCGCGCGGCAGGCCGGGTGACTCATGGCGATCTGGAACGGCTGCGCCTGGCTTTGCGCGCTGTGCTCGAAGAAGCGATCAGGCTGGGGGGATCGTCTGTGTCGGACTACGTGGATGCCGAGGGCGCCGAGGGCTTCTTCCAACTGGAGCATCGCGTCTATCAGCGGACCGGGGAGCCGTGCCTCGTATGCAAGACGCTGATCCGGCGAATTGTAGTGGCTGGGCGGAGCACACACTATTGCCCCAACTGCCAGAAATAGGGCGCCCCTTCGATGGCTCGGTATGATTTTCAGGAGATTGAAGGGCTTTTAACTACGGGAATCGAGAAAAGCAGATGTGCATTACCGGCGTAAGTCATTGACAAGGAACGGCGATAGGAACGGCCGCCCGATTGCACTGTGTAAGGGTGCCAGTGATGTACCCGGCTGCTGGATGCAATCTAGCCGCCCAGAAAAAAAGCAGGCGCTCGGCAAGAGCATCCGCCCCAAATACCAATGAGGGAGCGGCCCTGAAAAAGGGGAGACCGGCCGAGGGAGCCTGTAGCAGGCACGGTGGAACGAACCACCGGCCGTAATTTGCTGGGAGGCCAGTGACCAGCACGGAAACGCAAAACGCCGCCCCTGGGGGGAGCGGCGTTTTGTGCATCTAAGCTGATTTTGGGCCTACGGCTTTCGATCCCGCTCCCGACTTTGTTGATTACCCCCGTGCCAAAGCTCGACTTGCACGCCGACGCGGCAGGCTGTAGTATCGGAATTGCCTGACAGGCGGCTGATGCGAACCACCCTATGGGTTGTAAACGCTCGCCGCTCAAAGGGAATCTTCGCCAGCCGGATCGGATTCAGGGGCCGTGAACGGCGATAGCTTCCCGAGAGATAGGGCCTACCCGAGGATCACGCTGAACACACCGTACCAAGCCTGAAAGCGGTTGAGTGCAGTTGTAGAGTTTCTGCGTACCTGGCGGGTGGAGGGTTTTTACAGTTAGAGTATCCCGGAGCCAGTTGAATCGTATGCCGTTTGCCGTGAGAGATGCCGGCCGGTCTTGGCAAAGAGAGAACTTTCACTGTGAATGCATGAATGGTTCAAGGAAATCGTGATAGATTGCCAGCGTCGAGCATTCTTGGAGCAATCTTCCCCCGGTTCCCAAATGGAAGTAGGACGCTGGCCGCGCAGTTCCCGTCCAACCTGGACGAGCGGCAGGCAAAAGGACTACAGCTCCCGCCATGGGAAGGCTGAGTCTGGCAACGCAATGCACTATAGAAAAAAGTGCCAGGAAGTGCACGCATGACGACAGAACCGACGCAGCCCCAGGCAGAGATGGGGCCGGCCCCGGCAAATGGCCAGGGGCAGTCGCAAGGGCATCGGCGCCGCAGGCGCCGCCGCAAGAACAAGTCAAACCAGCAGGGCGCGCCGCAGGCTCAGCAGGGCCAGCCTCAGCAGCCGGCCGCGCCTCAGCCGCAGGCCTCTGCGCCGCAGCAGCCGCGTCCGCCTCAACAGCACATGCGCTCGGGGCGCAAGAAGAAGAAATTCTTCCAAAAGGGCAGCGGCGGCAGCAACATGCCCCCTCCCCAGCCCGGCAACAGCATCGCTCCGCCGCAAAATGGCCGCCGCAAAGATCGCCAGAGAGGGCCGCGCACATTTGTCGGTCCCATGGACCACAGCTACCGCGCCGTCAACGGCAACGTGGCCGACGGGCCGCAATCGACCATTCCAACGTCGGGCAACGGTCATGGCACCTACTATCCTGACGTGTATCAGTCCCCGACCGCGGCGCCGGTGCGCGAAGATGCCAAGACGCGCATCTTCTGCTTCATCGACGATCTGTTCTTCCAGGCCAAGATCCAGGAGACAGCGCGCAAGCTCGGCGTCAAGGTGGAGTTTGTGAAGGGCGACAAAGATGCGGTGGCGCGCATTATCGACGCGCCCGAAACCGAGAAGCCCACGCTGGTCGTGTTTGACCTCAACAATCTCAACGCCAAGCCACTGGTACTGATTCCCAAATTCAAATCGAAGTTCAAGAAAGCCACATCGATCGTGGGCTTCCTCAATCATCTGCAGGGCGACCTCAAGGCCAAGGCAGTCGAGGCGGGTTGCGACACGGTGATGCCGCGTTCAGCTTTCTCGCAGAGCCTGCCCAACCTGCTGCGCCGCTATGGGCTTGAAGAAGAAGAAGAGTACGCACCGCAGCCGATGTAACTGAGCAATTTGTTCCAGGTGGTAAGGGCGTCTGAGCGATCAGGCGCCCTTTTTATTTCGAGAAAACTTATCCTGGCGGCCACGTCAGCGGTCGCCCGCCAAGCAGATGTACGTGCAGATGATCGACGGTCTGACCGCCTTCGTCGCCGGTGTTGATCACCACGCGATATCCCCTGGCGAGATTGTTTTTACGCGCAATCTCTGCGGCGACGAAGAGCAGATGACCGAGCAGCGCGGGGTGTTCGTCACCGGCCTCGGCCAGCGAAACGAGATGCTCGCGGGGCGCGATGAGGATATGCACCGGCGCCTGCGGATTGATATCGGCGAAGGCGTAGCACTTGTCGTCCTGATAGAGGGCCGTGGACGGAATGCTCCCGTCGATGATCTTGCAGAAGAGGCAGCTCATGACGCGATCAGTTTACCTGAAGCGGAAACGGCGAAGGTTGATAGCCCCCGCCGTTTCACATTGCCTCGTTGATTTGCCGGTCTACTGTCCAGTCGATTGCATCTGCCGCAGCATCTCCACCGACTTCTTCTCGTCGATGTTGTGGCGGCGCCCGTCGGCGCTGGTGCTGGCCCCGGCCACCATCAGGTGAATGGTCTGCTCGGGCGTCAATTTGGGATCGAGCGCGATCAGCTTGGCCGCGAGATTAACCGCGTTGGGTGACGCCATCGACGTGCCCGACATGCGCAGTTTGGTTCCACCGGGAACCACCGACTCGACCTGGTAGCCATTGGCGTCCATCAGCACCGTGGGGCCGTAGCTGGTGAAGCTGGCCTCATCGCCCGCCTGATCGACCGCGCCGACGGCCACCAGATTGGGCAGCTTGAACGACGACGGAATCATTTCATTAAACGTGCTGTTGCTGTCGGCGTTGCCTGCGGCGCAGATGAAAAGAATCTCTGGCGCGCTCTTGAGGGCGTTGTAGAGCCCGTCGCGCTCGATGCCGAAGAGATGCGCGGCGATGGCCTTGCGATCGGCTGCATCTTTGCCCATGCCGTTCTTCTCGAGTGCCGCCTCGTAGTCCTGCGGACCGCCTCCCCAGCTCATGTTGACCACGCGGATATGATTTTTGCGGAACCAATCCACATAGGCCTGGTCGTCGGCCGCGGAGAGTTTTGCGAGCTCTTCGGTGGGCGGCAGCGGCACGTTATGCCAGTCAAACGTAATGCGCCCCACGGCGAGGCGCACGGCAGGGTTGCCCCGGGATGCGATGCCGGCCACGTGCGTTCCATGCGCGTAGATGGCGAAGAGCTCAAGCCTCTCGATAAACGCCGGCACATCGCTGGCGGCCAAACCGCTGAGTTCCTTCTTCAACGCCGAGGCCTCAGGGCTGTCGATCGAGAGCTGCAGATCTGAGAAGCCCTTCAAATCGCTCCTCATTCCCGGGTACTCCTTCTCCTGGTCGGGAGAGAGCGGCAACAGATAGCCGTGGGAGGGAAGGTTCTTGAGATCGAAAGCGATGTCGTGGGGATCGGTCGTCGCGCTGGGATGCGGATCGGTGAGGGTGCGATCAGAGAAGAGGCTCAGATCCGAGCCGGAGTCCCAGATGGCGACGTTGACCGGCGTGAGCTTGTCGGCCTCAGTGAGCGTGACCTCGCGCTCAGCCCAGATATCGGGCTTCTGCACGTTGTTGGCCGCCACATATTCTGACAGGTCCGAGATGTTTGCCGCTTTGAGGGGCAAGATGCGCTTGAGGAATACGCGATTGCCGATGAGTCCCCACGCGAGATCGTTGCTGAGTTGGTGCGACTTGGCCACGGCCGGCTCAATGCCAGCCTGCACGCTGCCGAGCACCAGAGCTTCCGTCACAATTTCAGCGCTGCTCTTGGCTTCCTTAATCCGGTTGCCCACCACGGCCCAGGGCAACGGCTTGAGCGCAGCGGCAAACGACTTCTGGTAGGCATCGACGTAGGCCTGTCCCGAGGTTTGTCCGGTAGCGCGCTCGGCCTCGATCATTGAGCGGATCTGGAGCCCGGTCATCAGCTTTGCATCGGGCTTGTCCTGCAGTTCGCGCAGCTTGTCGACGGTCTCAAGCGCGCCTTTCGCGTCGCCCGCAAGCAATTGCAGATTGAGGCGCACGTTGATCAGGCCGCGCAACGAGGCGTGATCCTGGATCTCATAGTTCTCAAGGACTGAGTCAACGTCGGCTTTGACCTTGGCCGCAAAGGCATTAAACGTTGCGTCGTCAGACTGCAGCAGCTCGGTGGCCGTGCCGCTGATGGGATAGTTGAAGCGCGGCAAATCGTCCTGAGTCTTGACGATCTTTTTGCCGCCGTCCTGGGCGAAGCAGCGAGTGCTGGTGCCGCAAATCGCGCCGACAGCGAGCATCGTCAGCAGCGCGACGAAACTGGTCCTGCGAAGAAATTGTTTAGTCATAGGTCAACCCTTCACCAAGGTAAATTTGGATGCGAATCATTGTAGAGCAAGGCGAGAATATTGGGCTCTGGGGTACGCGGGCCGGATGCAACCGCACCAGTGTACAACCGGGGGCTGTCAGCTGGTGTGGTCGAGAATGATCTTCCAGCCGTTGGGGCCTTTGCGCCAGACCAGGGAGAAAATGCCGTCGTCTTTTTTGGCGTCGCCATGGGCCGTGCGCTCGAGGTGAAACTTGCCGGTAACCAGGGCAATTTCTGTCTTGCCACAGCCCGACGGCAGCACGCGCACATCGATGTCGTTAAAGGTGAGCGTGCCCATCTCTTCGCGCGTGGTGTAGGACTGCATGTAACGTTGCTTGATGGGCTCAAAGCCCTTGCGCAAAGTGAGGCCAATAAAGGTGGTGTCGGGCGAGTCCTCATAGGCCTGCATGAAGGCGGGAATGTCGGCACGATTCCACGCGTCGGCCTGCGCAGTGATCGCGGCGCGAATGGCTGCGACCTCCGGCGCCGCCTGCGGTGGGGCAGCCTGGGCTGACGCGCCTTGAGGCACAAGGCAAATCAAAAGCGAAACGAGCGAAGCGAACAGCGGAAGTGGTTTCATCGAGGCCCTCCGGGGGATGCGGGGATTGGCCTAAAGCTTACAATGAAAGTATGGCTTCTCCCGCCGAAACTTCGCCGCTGCGCGTCGTACACACGGTCTGTTCGCATGACTGCCCCGACAGTTGCGGCGTGCTGGTGACGGTGGATGAGACGGGGCGTGCGATCAAAGTCAAAGGCGACCCTGCGCACCCGGTGACCCAGGGATTCCTGTGCGGCAAGGTGGCAAAATATCTCGATCGCGTCTACGCGCCAGACCGGATTCTTTATCCGCTCAAGCGAAAGCCCGGCGCACAAAAGGGCCCGCGGCCCCGCGGCTCAGAGCACAAAGCCTTTGAGCGTGTGAGCTGGGATGAAGCGCTCGACGCGATTGCCGCGCGGCTCGCAAAAATTGCAGATGAGTTTGGGCCGGAGTCGATCCTGCCCTACAGCTATGCGGGCACCATCGGTGTGCTGGGCTACGGGTCGATGGACCGCCGTTTCTTCCACCGCCTGGGTGCGAGCCAGCTTGACCGCACCATCTGCTCCGAGGCCGGCGGCGAGGCGTGGAAACTGGTCTACGGAAAAAAGCTGGGCACGCCGACTGAGGATTTTCGTCTGGCCAAGCTGATCGTCGCGTGGGGCGCCAACATTCACGGCAACAACGTGCACCTGTGGCCGATGGTGGAGCAGGCGCGGCGCAACGGCGCGCGACTGATTGTGATCGACCCCTATAAGACGCGCACGGCAGCGCAGGCTGACTGGCACATCGCAATCAGGCCCGGCACCGATGGAGCGCTGGCGCTGGGCATGATGCACGTGATTTTGCGCGACGGCCTCGAAGACCGCGCCTACATCGCCGAGATGGCGCATGGATTTGAGCAGCTCGCCGAGCGGGCGCGCGCTTATACGCCTGAGTGTGTGGCGCGCTGGACCGGCATGACCGCTGCCGAGGTCGAGCAGCTCGCGCGCGAATACGCAACCACGCAGCCGGCGGCGCTGCGGCTCAATTATGGCGTGCAGCGCGGCGAAAACGGCGGCACGGCAGTACGCGCGATCGCCATGCTTCCTGCGCTCACCGGCGCGTGGAAGCATCGCGGTGGCGGCGGGGTGCTGTCGACGTCGGGCGCTTTTGGGTGGGATGAGAAAACGGTGCGGCGTCCCGACCTGATGCTGGCCTCGCCTCTCGGCCGCCCGGCGCGCGTGGTGAATATGTCGGCGCTGGGGCAGGCGCTCACCGAGCTTGGACAGGATCCGCAGACGAGGCCCGACGACGGTCCGCCGGTGCAGGCGCTGTTCGTCTACAACTCCAACCCCGGCGCCGTCGCGCCGAATCACAACGCGGTGACGCACGGAATGCTGCGGCCGGATCTCTTCACCGTGGTGCACGAGTTGTTCTTCACCGACACAACGGATTACGCCGACTACGTTTTGCCAGCGACCACGTTTCTCGAGCACACTGATATTCAGGGCGCCTACGGACACTATTTTGTGCAGTTGTCGCAGCAGGCAATCGAGCCGCCGGGTGAGGCGCGGCCCAACGTGTGGCTCTTTGGCCAACTGGCGCAGCGCATGGGCTTCACCGAAGAGTGTTTCCGCGACACGCCGGAGCAAATCATCGCGCAGGCCCTTGCGCTCGGCATGGACGGCCACTCGCAGAACGCGCAGATGGAGCACATCACGTTCGACGATCTGAAGCGGGAAGGGCATATTCCGCTGGCGTTTCACGCGGAGCCGGAGACGCATCCGTTTATGCCCTACACCTCTGGGCCGCTGCCGACGCCGTCGGGCAAGATCGAGTTTTATTCAGAGCGGCTGGCCGCGCAGGGCCTTGACCCCGTCCCGGGTTTTGAGCCCTCTACAGAGTCTCGGTGGGGTAAAGCTGCGGAGCGCTATCCGCTGGAGTTCCTGAGCCGCAAGGCCGACAACTACATGAACTCAACGTTTGCGAATCTCGACGGGCATCGAAAGATGGAAGCGCGCACCAGCCAGAAGCTGGAGATGCATGCGCAGGATGCAACGCCGCGCGGTATTGGTGACGGCGACGCGGTGCGTGTTTGGAACGGGCGCGGTTCGTTATTGCTGACCGCGCATGTGAATGGCAGCGTGCCCGCGGGCGTGGTTGCGGCGCAACTGGATTGGGCCAAGATGCACGAGGGCGGCGCGAACGTGAACGCATTGACCAGCGAGCGATTGACCGATATTGGCGCGGGGGCAACGTTCTACTCCACGCTTGTGCAGGTGGCGAAAGCATAACCACAAGTTGTTTTGAGATGGGGGCGGGATGAGCGCAATGAATTGGGTATTTTATTTCGTGGTTCTAATTGGCGTTGTGGCGATCATGCGGATGCGGCGCAGCGGGCAGGTGGCTAAAAAAGATGCCGAGGAATTCGTCAGAAACGGCGCTCTCATTGTCGATGTGCGTTCGCCACAGGAATACAGCCGAGGCCACTTGTCACAGGCATTCAACATGCCGGTCGATCAGATCGAGATGTTGCTGCCAAATAAAGTGAAAGACAAGGATCGCGTGATCCTGGTGCACTGCCAGAGCGGACTGCGCAGCAAGAAGGCCAAGGACCGGCTTAACCGGATCGGCTACAGCCAGGTCTTCAATCTCGGCTCCTACGAACGCGCATTCAAGATCGTGAGCGGAAGAAATCTTTAGCACGAGCGCGCGATGACTCCCGCATTTACTCTGCGCCTCGCAAGGGAAGACGACATTCCCGCGCTGCATGAGCTGATTGAGGCCAGCGTGCGCGGTTTGCAGGCCGGTGATTACACCCCCGCTCAAATCGAGGGCGCGCTGGGAACGGTGCTGGGCCTCGACACGCAGCTCATTCGCGACCGGACCTATTTTATCGCCGAATCTCTAATCCAAAACGGTAAGCTGCGGAGCAGTGGATGCGGAGGATGGTCAAAGCGCAAGACTCTGTTTGGCGCTGACAGCGCAGCGATTCGCGAACCGGAGCTTCTCGATCCCGCGATCGACGCCGCCAAGGTGCGCGCGATTTTTGTGCATCCCGATTTTGCGCGGCAGGGGCTGGGCTCGCTGATTCTCGCGACGGTTGAGAATGCGGCGCGCGAGGCCGGGTTCACTCACTTTGAAATGGGCTCGACGCTCACCGGCGTGCCGCTCTACCGTCTCAAGGGCTACGTCGAGGTGGAACGCATCGCGGTCCCGCTCCACAACGGCGAGGCCCTGCCGGTTGTGAAGATGGTGAAAGCGGCGGAATAGGGATCGCCGCACCTTCACGTCATCAAACCAGAAAGAATGGCAACGCCAGGCCTCTAGTGGGTATTGCCGCGCAGCTACGGCGCAGTCGCCGGCAGCACTTCAATGTAGTCCAGCGCGGCGGGGTCTTCTCTGTCGGGGCTGCCTTCGACACGGAGCACATCGCCCGGTTTAAGGTCCACATCAGGCAGCGTGAAGCGAGTGGAGTTGTCACCGTTGGGGCGATGCGAGGGCAATGTCGCATCGGCAGACCATGAGGCGGCGGATTTTCCGTTGATCGCAAAAGTGAACTCGGCGATGCCGCCCTGCAGGTCAAAATATTGCACGGCGATATCAAAGCGACCAGCCGCGCCTGCATAGGTCCACTCCGCGCTGCAGTTCCGCTCGCCGCAGGCGACGGCTTTGCCGCGCGACGCATCTTCCCACGGCATGACGTCGATGATCTTGTAGCCGCCGAGGCGCGCGTCTTCTGCCTCGAGACGGCCAGGATAGCGGCCTGCGCGGCCCTGCTCGTCAGGAATGCCGCTGAGCTTGAGAAAGTATTGCGTCACCGCGTCGCGCCACACGATCGCGTGCCCGGCCTGGTATTCGAGCCGCGGCAGCATGTCCTTGTAGAGCGCACCGTCGATGCGTCCCTTGAGCGATTGCCAGTCGCCCACAAATTCCGCCGCCTGCGCCGCACCCGCATAGTGACTGTCGTAGAGATATTGGATGACCGTCTTCCCATCGTGCAGCTTATGTGTGTAAGGCACGTGATGGAAGAAGAGCAGCAGATCGTCGGGCGTGGTCGCGGCAGACTCATACATTTTCGCGACCTCTGGCGAGTACTGTCCCGCAAAACCTGTTCCGGTCGCAACACTGCGATCCATGCCGACGCCCACGCGATCGGCGCGATGCCATTGTCCCCAGCCATTGTTTTCGCTTGCTTCGACACCGGGGCCGTAGTGGCTGCCAACGATATCCGTCAGCGTCTGCAGTCCGAGCGGGCCGGTGTAGCTCTCATAGGCGGGCCAGCTCTGCATCAGCATGTTCACAACCGTGCGAACAACCGCGGGATCTTTGCTGACGGTCTGGCGCGTCCACTCATCGGCGATCTGTCCCGGGGTGAGATTCGGATCCCACGCGAGGCGGCCAAAGGCATAGAGATTGGCGAGCGCGAGCGGCGAGCCCAGCCACGCATCGCGACCCACGCCTGCAACGCCCACCATGCCGCCCAGTTCTTGTTGAAACGATTTGCCGGAGAGGATCTCTTTGACGGGCGTAGCCGCGCCGCCTGCGCGCATGTCAATGTCGAGCACTTCTTTCCACATGGGCGCGAGATAAGCCAGGTGGCGCTGCTGGCCGGTGTACTCCTGC
>Ga0181537_10002720_pt1 | contig 15381 bp, 15 predicted proteins | sample PEATcosm2014_Bin_39_FD_119765 | JGI IMG/M metagenome (GOLD analysis project Ga0181537, IMG submission 119765) | Peatland microbial communities from MTU Mesocosm Facility, Houghton, MI, USA - PEATcosm2014_Bin23_10_metaG | ecosystem: Environmental > Terrestrial > Soil > Wetlands > Peat | place... | reverse complement strand
GTCGAGCACGAACTGCACAGCGGGGCAGCGCCGCGCGAGTTCGAGGGCGAACACCAAGCCCCAGTGCTTGACGCAGACGTCGAAGGTGAGCCCATGCCTTCCCACCAGCTTGACGCCCTCGATAAAGCCGGGCTCGAGGCACATCGAATAATCGGTCTCAATCTCGATCAGGCGGCGGATGCCGCGCAGGGTCTTGAACTTCTTGAGCGCGACCAGATCGGCCTCGATCGCGTGGCCCTTCTCGACCGGCGCGTGGGCGATCATGCCGGCGAGGCGCGCATCGGAATCGGCCAGTTCCTGCACGAACGCGGCCTCGTCGAGATGCAGGCCCTGATCGACCCACACTTCGGCGAACACCAGCTTGTCGACCGCGACCGGACCACGCGCCTGATCGAAATCCTTCATCAGGTAAGTGCGGTTGAGCTTGGGCGCGTTCTTGAGCCAGCCATAGCGCAGCCGGTTGACGTCATACAGATGGACATGGCTGTCGACGATGGGGAAATCGGGCATCGCGTTTCCTTCCGGGGCGGGCTTCTGTTATCAGGGCGGCGTTCGGGTGGCCCCGCGCCGCGCTCATGCCCGCTTGCGGAATTCATCCTATCGGGACCGAACCGCTCCTGGCTATATTGCCGCCGCGCCCTCCGGCGCGAAAAGACATGAACTCACGCCTCGGCCTCGGCATTCGACTGGCGTCGCTCCATGCGTCGCTTTCGACCGTCAGCGGCGTCCAGACACCGCTCTGGCCGCTGTTCCTCGCGTGGCGCGGCCTGGGCCCGGTCGAGATCGGCCTGATGCTGTCGGCCGCTTACATCGTCAAGATCGTCTCCAACCCGATCGCCGGGTATGTCTCGGACCGACTGGGCGACCGGCGCATGCCGTTGATCGTGCTGGCCGGCGTATCGCTCGCCGCCTACCTGCTGTTCGCGCTGGTGACGGGGTTCTGGCCGCTGCTGGCGCTGACCCTCATCGCGGCCGGCGCCTACACCGCGCTGGGTCCGCTGGGCGACAATTTGACCCTGCTGGCGATCTCGGGCCAGCGCATCCACTACGGGCATGTGCGCGTGTTCGGCTCGATCTCGTTCATGCTGTTTTCGGGCGTCGCCTCCGATCTGCTGATCGGCGAACCGCCGATGTGGATCGTCTGGACGCTGGTGGCCGGACTGGTGGTGATCCTGTTCGCCTGCTGGCGCCTGCCGCGGGTGAAGGGCGAGCGCCAGTCGGGCAAGCGGCGCGGCATGCGGGTGCTGCTGAAAAGCCCCATCTTCCTGCTGTTCATCGGCGCGGCGGCGCTCAACCAGTCGAGCAACACGGCGCTCTATGGGTTCGGAACGCTGCACTGGCGGGCGGGCGGTCTGTCGGGCGGCGAGATCGGCGCGTTGTGGGCCGAGATGGTCGCGGCCGAGGCGATCTTCTTCTCGCTGGGCCACCGCATCGTCGCCGCCATCGGACCGCGCTGGCTCTTGGTGCTGGGCGGCGCGGGCGGCATCGTCCGCTGGACCGTGACCGCGCTGACGGTCGATCCGGTCATGCTTGCCACCGTGCAATGGATGCACTGCCTGACCTTCACGGCGAGTCACCTGGCGGCGATGTATTTCATCCAGCGTTCGGTACCTATCGAGCTTTCGGGCCGGGCGCAAGCGCTCTATTCCTCGATCGCGCTGGGCCTCAATTTCGGCCTGTTCCTGCCGGTTGCCGGCTGGCTTTACGAGGCGATCGGCGGCGGCAATACGTTCATGGTGATGGCCGTCCTGTCGGCGGCTGGGCTGGGACTGTCGGTGACGCTGCTGCGGCTGTGGAAGGGCGGGCCGGCGGTTCCCGCCACGGGTTCCCCCCAGCCGGCCTGACGCGCCCGCACCGGGCGCGCGGGGCCAAATTCCGTGTCGACGCCCCCTCGCCCAGCGCTGGTCCGATGCGGTATCATGGCGCCATGAGGAATATCTTTCGGATGATCGCGGGCACGCCCGCTTCGCTCGCCGCGCCGATGCGGCTGGCCGCGCTCGCCGGTCTGCTGCTGACGGGGCTTGGCCAGCCGGCCGGCGCGGCTTTGCCCGAAGGCGATTCCGGCAGTGCGTCGGTGGCGCACGAGATCGCCCGCATCCTGGGCGCGACCCCGCCGATCGAGACGCTGGCGGGCGAGTCGGTCGACGGCAACGCGCTGCTGGCCTTCTATCACGCACGCGACTTCGCGCCGGCCTGGCGCGAGGGATCGACTTCGGTGCGCGACGTGCTGGCCAATTCGGGCGATGAGGGCCTGGCCTCCCTGCCGCTGCACCTCAAGGCGATCACGCCGCGAATCGATTCGGACAAGCCGGCCGCCGCGGCCGAGGGCGATTTGCTGCTAACGGACGCGATCCTGCGCTACGCCGCCGCGCTGCGCGGCCAGCGCGTCGACCCCACCGACATCGAAGACGATTGGTACGTGTCCACGCCCAACTTCGATCCGGTCGAGTTCGTGTCCAAGCACCAGGGCGACATCGTCGCCGCCTTGGCCGGCCTCGAGCCCGAATATGTCGGCTATCGCCAGCTCAAGGAGCAGCTCGCCAAGCTGCGCGCGTTGACCACCGATTGGCCCAAGGTCGCCATAGGGCCGAGCCTGCACCCGGGCGATGTCGACGACCGCATCATCGATGTCCGTAAGCGCCTGATCGCCACCGGCGAACTCGCCGCCGACCAGGGCGAGGGCACGACCTACGATCCGATCCTTCAGGTGGCCGTAATGCAGTTCCAGGGTCGCCACGGGCTCGACATCGACGGGGCGCTGGGTCCGCGCACCATCGCCGCCTTGAACGCCTCGCCGGCGCAGCGGGCCAAGTTGATCGCGCTCAACATGGAGCGCTGGCGCTGGCTGCCCCCGCATCTCGAGGACCGGCACATTTTCGTCAACGTGCCGGCCGAGGAATTGCTGGTGATCGAGGGCGGACAGGTGGTGCTGGAAATGCGCGCCATCGTCGGCGATGTCGACCACCCCACTCCGGCGCTGCACGCCAGGCTGACCTCGCTGGTGCTGAATCCGGTCTGGCGGGTGCCGGCCTCGATCGCGACCGACGAGATCCTGCCCGAGTTGCAGAAGAACCCTGGCTACCTGATTGCCAACGATCTCGAGCTGGTATCGGACCAGTTCGTGCCCGGCAGCCCCGAAAGCCAGGGCGTGGGCATCGCCTGGAAGAGCATGACCAAGATGCCCTGGCCGGTGCGCCAGCGCGCCGGCGCCGACAATGCGCTGGGCCGGATCAAGTTCAACCTGCCCAATGACGACGACATCTATCTGCACGACACGCCCAGGCACAAACTGTTCTCGCGCTACGATCGCGCGCTGTCGCACGGCTGCGTGCGGATCGAGAACGCCGAGGCGCTGGCGCTGTACCTGCTGCACGACAAGGGCTGGACCCAGGACCAGCTCGACCAGGAAATCGCCGCGGGCGCCACCAAGACGGTGCCGGTTCCCAAGTCGATACCGGTCTGGCTGCTCTATTTCACCGCCTGGGTCGACGGAACGGGCGCATTGCAGTTCCGTGACGATCTTTACGAGCGCGATCAGCGGCTGGCGGTGGCCCTGACCGAGTCGATGCGCCACCCGATTCTGCTGGCGCATGCCGCAACACCCCCTAACCCCCCGAAAAAATTATGTGAGGGTTGCCGAGTACCCTGAAACGATGTTAATCGTTCCGTAACGGGGTTTACGGTAATTGAGATATAACAGGGTATTGGGGGAAATCTCTATGTACCGGTTCCAATCCGGTCGGCTCTGATGCTGAGTCGGCGCGATTTTCTTGTCGCGGCGGGCGCCGTAGGCACCGCCGCGTTGACGTCACCGGCCGATGCCGCGTTGACCGGCATTCGCGACCGATCGATTTTCCTTCACAATGTTCATACCGGCGAAACACTGCGCACCGTCTATTGGTCGGGTGGTCACTACGATCCGGCCGCGTTGCAGACCCTCAACCACGTGCTGCGCGATCATTATTCCGAGAAGGTCCATCGCATGGACCCGCGACTGATCGATCTCCTGTCGCGGCTGCAAAGCAATTTCGGCGGCCATCGCTGCTTCGAAGTGTTCTCGGCCTATCGCTCGCCCGAGACCAACGCGATGCTGGCAAGCTACAGCGAGGGCGTGGCCGCGCACAGTTTGCACATGCAGGGCATGGCGGCCGACATCCGGCTGACCGGCGTCGGGCTGCGCAGCCTGCGTTATTCGGCCAAGCGGATGCGGCTGGGCGGAGTGGGCAGTTATTCCAGCTTCGTCCATGTCGATGTGGGACGCGTTCGCTACTGGTAGACGACGCCGTCCGCGCGCTTCAATTCAGTTGATCTTGCCGAGCAGCGCTGGGCTCACCGTCAGTCCGTGATAGCCGACCGGCAGTTCGAAATCGTCGACATCGACGGCGACGCGCTGAATATGCGCAAGCTGGGTCGAAACCGCGGTCTCGCGACCGCGCAGGCGCAGAATTCCGGCGGCCCGCATCAGGATACCGTCCTGGGTGAACCACATGCGGCCGGCAAAGCCGCCCTCGACCATCCAGCGCGCGCATTTCTCGCCGCCGATCGTCTCGGTCCCGTCGCGGTGCCGTTCGAGCTTCAGGGCTTCGGTGCCGCCGACCAGCCCGGAGAGCGCTTTCAGGCCGGTGGTCAGGTACCATTTGCGATCGGGCCACAGGACGGCGGCCTGGTCGATGTCGCGCCGGAGCAGAATCGCCTGGGAGCCCAGCGCGGTCGCGAATTCGCGCTTTTCGCGTCCCGGCGCGTGGACCACCGTGCCGCGCCAGGTCTGGTCGTTGGCGGTGAGCGTATAGTCCGCGGTGAACTCGAGCGGCGCGTCGAGCGCGTCGAGAACGTCGATCGGCTCGGCGCGCGCGCCGGCCGCGCCGAGAGCCGCGATCGTGCCGAAGGCCGCCGCCGCCAGGAACCGTGTTGCTGCAATCATTGTGACGACACTACCTCGAACAGACCTTCCGCCCGCAACCGATCGGCGATCTCGACCAGTTCGAGCATATCGACGCCAATGATCTCGGCGATCGCCAGCAGATCGCGGGTGCCATCGGCATAGGCGATCAGGTTCATCATCTTGCGGACCGCGAGTCCGCTGTCCTTGGTGCCGATCTGCGGATAGAGCCCGCGCTTGCCGAGTTGGGGCTCGCCCAGCACCGTGACGCGCGGCGTGTGGTTGGCTTCGACGATGCGCAAAGTCCGCCGTAGCGCCTCGAACCCGCCCGCCAGGCCCGCCGGAGTCACCAGCTCGAGATCGTCAAGCGAGGTATGGTACTCAGGGTATTCCGCGTATTTGCTGCGCATCAGCGAGCACACCGGTAGATCGACGCCCGGGCTGCAATATTGGCGCTCGTCGCTGCCACGATCGAGGAAGCTGTAGCGGCGATATTGTCCGACCATGCGGTCGAGCGCATGCCTGGCCGCGCGATCGGCCAGCGTGTCGCCGCGCCGCGACGGCAGATATGAATGATTTCGATCGTCCCCCACGCACGTCACCACAAAACCGGCAACAACCCGGTCCTTCATCTCGGCAAGATTGCGACTCAAATACACGATCGACCCTATCGTCTCGGGCGCGAACACTATTCGGTAACTATGGCGACGTTGAGGCAAACCGGCCAACCAACGGGCCAGCGCGGCGGTCACTACCGGCCCGGAAAGCTCGTTGTTGGCCATCGAGGGATGGCAGACATAGGTCGAGAGCAGCACCTCGGATGGGCCGGCGCCGGGCAGGAGCAGCTCGCCATAGTTGAGCACGCCCGGCTTGAGATCGCTGTCGATGACGGCGCGGTAGCGGCCGGGTTTGAGCGCCTTGCGCTGCCGGTCGGCCAGGCAGAAACCCCAGCGACGCTTGTAGTACGACGTCACGTAGGGGATCGCCTCGGGCTGTTCGGGCAGCGAATGGAGGAAGGGTTGCAGCTCGTCGAGCGTGAGCCAGCGATCGACCGGTTCGGAATACCCCAGGACATGCAGGTTGGAGGTGCGGAAATCGACGATGCGCCTGCCCGCCTCGTCTGCGATATAGGCGTCGCGGATGGTCCATTCGTCGGGCACGGTCCAGTCGAACACCTGCGTGCCCGAGGGCACCGAATGGACTTCGAGGCCGGGCAGCAATCCTTGGAGAAAGGCGAGCGTCTGGCGCACCCCGGGACCGGTGAGGCTGCGGCAGATCGGCCAGAGATCGCGCGCCCAGCCATGCATCTCTTCGCCCAGTCCGGCGATGTCCGCGCCGGCCATGCTCAGCTTTCCGGCACGATGCGGGGGTTGGCGACGCCCAGCGCTTCGGCCTTGGTCAGCAGCCAGGGCCGGCGCGGCAGTTCCTCGGCGATCAGTTCGTAGGTGTCGTGCGACGAGATCACGCCGATCGCGCCGCGCCCGAGCGGCCGGGTGACGAATTTCTTCCGCGCGCGCGCCAGCGCATCGAACGGCTCGAACGCGGCCGCCAAGGCATCGTCGCTGAGATAGCGGACCCAGATCACGCTCGTCGCCCCCCGTTCGCGACCCTGCTCGCGAATCGTACCATGGAAAGTCTTGTCGAAACGGTAGGGGACGCGCAACTGCCGTTCGACGTAGTGGATCAGGGTCGAGCCGGCATCGAAATTGAGGTTGAGGATCTTGCCGCCCACCTTGTGGAAGCGGTCGAAGAAAGAGTCCGGCCCGAAGCTGTTGTCTGGCGCGGCCTGGGTCAGTTCCTCGGCCCAAGCGCCCAACGCGGCCACAGAATAGCAGGGATCGGCCGAACGGCGGGCGCCCCGATGGCGGCGCACCCATTCGGCGAACACGCCCATATTCGACGCCGAATTTTCGACATCGAAGATTTCCTTGTTGGGGAAGGAATAGGTGAAGGTGGGCACCACCAGCGTGCCGCCAGGGCCGATACGCGCGAGGATGGCCTCGGCCAGCGCCGCGCATACATCGGCCGCGCCCGCGGCGCCGTCGAGCCGCCCGAAGAAGCCGACATTGCTGTGACTGAAAACGACATCGCCGGCGCTGAGCGGCAGGCCGGCGAGGCAAGTCGCGATCGCGGCGCGGTCGTAATCAGCCGCCACCCTGCCTCCGCTCCGAGACGATGGCGCCGAAGCCGCGAATGGTGCCGAAGCGCCGGTCCTGGAAATCGGCCTGGCGGAAGCGGATGCCGAATTCCGCTTCGGCCTCCTCGATCAAGGTGATCGCGTCGAAACTGTCGACCGCGCCGGCGTCGAAATAATTGTCGTCGGGCTTGAGTGCGAGACCCGGCGCACGCTTGGCCAGCCAGCCGCGCAGCCAGGACTCGACGATGGCGACATCGACGGTCATCGCCTAGTGCTCCTCGACGATGCCGAACACGCGGGCCGGCGCGCCGTCGCCGCCCCTGATCTTGAGCGGCGCCACCACCAGGTCGAACTGGGGCACGCCGAGTTCCTTGAGATTGACCAGATACTCGACGATCACCGCGCCGTGGCCGAGCAGGATTTTGTGGTTGGGCGAATCCTTATCGCAGCCGCGGCCGTTCTTGGGATCGTCGGGCATGGCCGCGTCGAGCGCGATCAACCGGCAGCCGCGATCGACCAGCCAGTAGGCAGCCTCTTCGGACAGGAAAGGCTGGTCGGTGTAATAGGCCATCGAGCCGAGCGCGCGATTCCAGTCGAAACGGATCACCGTGCGCTCGACCGGGCGGTTGCCGACGGCCTTTTCCAGCTCGGCCTGGCTGACCGAGTGGTGCGGCTTGGCATGCGACAGATCGACCAGGGTGGCCGGGCCGTTGATCTGCTCGAGCGGAATCTCGTCCACGGTGGCGCCCCCCGGAATGAAATGCAACGGGGCGTCCATATGGGTGCCGGTGTGGGTGCCGAGCACCAGCTTGCGCGTCTCGCGGTTCTCGATGCCGTGCCGGCCCATCTGCGACACCTCGACGAACGGGTGCCAGTGCGCCGGGAAAGTCTGCATGCCTTCGTGGATCGGCATGGTCAGATCGACGATGCGTCTCATTTCCGGTCCAGTACCTTGATCAGTTCGATGATGGTGCCCTCGGGATCCCGCAGCATGACGATGCTCATCCGGCTGCCGCTCCATTCTACGGGAAACGCGGTCGAGATGTCGCGTCCGCCGACCGACTGGAGATGGGCCGCGTCGGCGGTCGGATTGGTGGCATAGAAGGCAAGGCACGACCAGCCGTCGAGATCGAGCGGCGGGTCGAGCGGCGCCTGGGGATTGACCGCCAGGCGAAGGGTCACGCTCCACTGGGGAAAGCGTCCGTCGAGCCGCAGGGTCCCCTGTTCGGCCCGGAAACCCAGACCTTCGACGTAGAACCGGGCGACCGCGCTTTCGTCGCGCACGGCGATGGCGATTTCCGAGCGCGCCGCGTCGAGCGACAGGCGCGAATCGGCCTTCACGGTGCCGGTGTCGTGGCTGACCACCTCGATCGGCGGCTGGCCGGAGAGCAACGCCAATTCGTGCGAGCGCGCCGGGCGTTCCAGCAACGGCCATTTCTGCACCGCGCTGGGCACGGCGGCGCGCCGTGCCTTGACCGCGCGGCCGTCGCGTTCGAGCTCGGCGATCACCGCGTTGGGCGCGGCCGTGCTGCGCGTGAGATGGGCGAATCCCAGGATCATGCCGCCAGCATCGTCCGTAGCTGGTGCTTTTGGACCTTGCCGGTGGGAGCGCGCGGGAAACGGTCGAGGATGGCGATGCGGTCGGGCTGGTGCGACCGCGCCAGCGTCTCGCGGCAGCGCGCGCGCACGTCTTGTTCCAGCTGAGCCGCATCGGCGCCCGGCACCGGCTGGATGCAGACGATGATCGATTCGCCCCAATACTCATGCGGTAGACTGACCACCGCCACGTCTTCGAGACCGGGCAGACCGGCCAGCGCGTTCTCGAGCGTGACCGGCGCGATGTTGACCCCGCCCCGGATGATCAAGTCCTTGATCCGGCCGGTGATGCGCAAACGCCCGTCGAACAGCTCGCCCATGTCGCCGGTCGGCATGTAACCCTGGTCGAGATCGGCAGGAACGATGCCCTGCTCGGTGACATAGCCGAGATAGGCGAAGGGCGACCGCACGGTCAGTTCGGGCTGGCCGTCGGCGTTGGGCCGCGCGCGGATGGCCAGTTCGGGCAGCAGCGATCCGACATCGGTGGCGGTCTCGGCATCGGCGTGGCGCTGGGCCGAGATCAGCAGCAGTTCGCTGGTGCCATAACTTTCCTGCAACGCGGCGCCGAAGGTGGCCCGGAAGGCCTGGCGCACGCCGTTGTGAAGCGGCGCGGTGCCGCAAAGCACGGTCGCAAAGCCGGCGGCGGCCGCCCGCGCGGCGGCAGGATCGCGATTGGTGCGGCACAGCGACGCGGCCATCGAGGGCGACAGCCACATCGTATTGGCGCCTGTTTCGCGCGGCCGGATCCAGAAATCGAGCGCCGACTGGGCCGAGAAGCGCGGGCCGAGCACGATCGTCCCGCCGGCCATCACCGGGCTCAGCATGGTGTTGAGGAATCCGGCCATGTAAGTCATCGGCATGACGTGATAGAGGCGCGTGCCCTCGTCCAGAACCATCATCGCGTTGAACGAGACGACATTGCCGACCAGCGAGTTCCAGCTGTGCCGCACGCCCTTGGGCCGGCCGGTGGTGCCCGACGTGAAGAACACCGCGCCAATGGCGGCGGGATCGCTGGCGATGCTCCAATCGTCGGCCGGGCGCGCTTGCGTCTCGAGCGGGGGCGCGTCGGTCAGCGTGACCGAAGGGCGCATCATGGTCAGGATGAACGCGACGTCGGCCTCGCCCAGCTCGGGATTGATCGGCGCAGCGACGAAGCCGCCGATCAGGCAGGCGAGATAACAGGCCAGGATGGAAGGATCGTTGCGCAGAACGATCGCGACCGTGGCGCCGGGCGCGATCCCCTGCGCCTTCCAGCCATCGGCGATGCGCTTCGCATTGGTCCAGACCTGCGCGTAGGAAAGCTCGGTCCCGTCTTCGCGGACCAGCAAGGCCTTGGACGCGCTGGCGCGGAAACGATCCGCGAGCAGCGCGGCGGCGTCGCTCAACGCTGCTCCTCGCCGTAATAGGACTTGCCGAGGAAGGTCTTGGCGAACAGCAGCCCGCGGCGGCGCTGCTGAGCGGCCACCTCGGTCGCGGCGGCGTCGATCAGTTCGGGCGGCGCGCTGGTACGGTCGTGTTCGCACAGGGCCAGGATCAACCGGCGCGGATCGACCCGGCGCGCCTTGGCGGCGTCGAGCACGCGGCGCATGTAGCTCGAGTGGAATTGCGCCAGCCCCGCGGTGGTATCGAGCGAGTTGTGGCCGATCTCCTGGATCAGGGGGCGGATCAGCTCCTCGCCCGCCTCCATCACCGCGACCGGATCGTAGCCGGTGGCGAAACCGGCCCGGATCAGCACCGCGACGAACTGCTCGGTGGGCGTGTTGCCCGACGAGCGGCCGAAACCCTGCAGCGAAGTGTCGATCACGTCGAACCCGGCCCGCGCGCAATAGAGCGCGTTGGCCACGCCCAGGCCGAGATTGTTGTGGCCATGGAAACCCAGCTTGACGCCCGGCGCGGCCACCCGCAGCGCGTCGGCGTAGGCGCCGATCTCTTCCGGCAGCATGCCGCCTGCGCTATCGACCACATAGACGCATTGAGCGCCGTAGTCGGCGCATTTGCGCGCCTGGGCGGCGAATTCGTCCGGCGCGCAGACATAGGATTTCATCAAATTGGCGAAAACGAAGATGCCCTTGGCGCGGGCACGTTCGATGAAGGGACGGCCCTTCTCGACGTCGCTGACCTCGGTGCCGACACGCACGAAGCCCATGCCGGCCATCGCGGCGGCGTCGATGTCGGACAATTCCGCGATGCCGGGAATGCAGAACATTCCCCATTTGCCCTTGTGCACGGCTTCCGCGGCCGCCGCCATGTACTCGTCGTCGGTGGCCGCCGCCACGCCCATGTTGCGCCGTGACGCGCCGAGCCCAATGCCGTGCCCGACCTCGATGTAGGGAAAGCCCAGATCGTCGAGCCGCCGCGCAATGGTGAAGGTGTCTTCGCGCGAGAACTGGAAGTCGATCGCGTAGGACCCGTCACGCAGCGTGCATTCCAAAATGTCGGGTGCCATATCGATCCCACACCGTGCCGGCCGCGCCTGGAAGCGGAGTATCGCGAGCATGCGACCGCCCAGTAAAGCAATGGTTAAGCATGGCTTTTCCGGACTCGGTCGTACCCGCGTGGAGGAACCGACTGCCCTTCTATTGAGCTTTCATTGCGGTGCAATACGGAATATGCTCAACTCTTGGGCATACGGGTCTGATCAATTCCACTCCGGACGGAGAAATCCGGCTGATTTCAATCTCTTAATCGTTGGCATAGGCGTTGCCTGAGGAAAACAGGCAGCTTTACGCGTGAGTCGATGTCGGGGGACAAGTTTTTCGACGAAATGCATGGACGCGACGGCACGGTGCGCGAGCCCTATGCCGGCGTCGCCCGCTGGCTGCGCGACACGCCGGCCGACAAATTCACCGCCAAGCGCCAGCAGGCCGACCTCCTGTTCCAACGCCTGGGCATCACTTTCGCGGTCTACGGCAGCGCCGGCGGGACCGAGCGGCTGATCCCCTTCGACGTGATCCCGCGCATCCTGTCGGGGACCGAGTGGAGCAAGCTCCAGACCGGCCTGTTCCAGCGCGTGCGCGCGCTCAACATGTTCCTGTACGACATCTATCACGGGCTTGAGATCGTCAAAGCCGGCGTCATCCCCTCGGCGCAGATCCTGCGCAACGATCTCTACCGGCCGGAGATGAAAGAGCTCGACGTTCCCGGCAACGTCTATGTCCACATCGCCGGCATCGACATCGTGCGCGTCGCCGAGGGCGAGTTCTTCGTGCTCGAGGACAATCTGCGCACGCCGTCGGGCGTTTCGTACATGCTGGAGAATCGCTCGGTGATGATGCGGCTGTTCCCGAGCCTGTTCCATGATAACCGGGTCGCGCCGGTGGCGCACTACCCGGCAGAACTGTTGCGCCGGCTGCGTTCGGTGGCGCCGCCGCGGGCCGAAATGAATCCGACCGTCGCGGTCCTCACGCCCGGCCCCTACAACAGCGCCTATTTCGAGCACGCCTTCCTGGCCGAGGAGATGGGCATCGAGCTGGTCGAGGGCCAGGATCTGTTCGTGCGCGACGATGCGGTGTGGATGCGGACCACCGAAGGCCCGCGCAAGGTCGATATCATCTATCGCCGCATCGACGATCCCTGTCTCGATCCGCTGGCCTTCGACCCCGACTGCATGCTGGGCGTGCCGGGTCTTCTGTCGGTCTACCGCAACGGCGGGGTGACGCTCGCCAACGCCATCGGCACCGGCGTGGCCGACGACAAATCGACCTATCTCTACGTTCCCGACATCATCCGCTTCTATCTGGGCGAAGAGCCGATCCTGTCGAACGTGCCCACCTTCCGCTGCGACCGCGACTCCGACCGCGCCTATGTGCTCGATCACATCGCCGAGCTGGTGGTGAAGGAGACCCAGGGCTCGGGCGGTTACGGCATGCTGGTGGGACCGAAGGCAACCGCGGCCGAGCGCGAGAAGTTCCGGGGCCTGATCAACGCCGATCCGGCCGGCTACATCGCCCAGCCGACGCTGGCGCTTTCGACCTGCCCGACCTTCGTCGACGAGGGCGTGGCGCCGCGCCATATCGATCTGCGTCCTTTCGTTTTGACCGGCAAGGACGGGATGGCCGTGGTGCCGGGCGGACTGACCCGCGTCGCGTTGACCCGAGGATCGCTGGTGGTCAATTCGTCGCAAGGCGGCGGCACCAAGGATACCTGGGTCATCGAGGAATAGAGGGGATGCTCAGCCGCACCGCCGAAAATCTCTACTGGCTGGGCCGCTATATCGAGCGGGCCGAGAACATGGCCCGCATCATCGACGTCAGCCACCGGCTCGAGGCGCAGGGGCGCGTCCACGGCCGCAGCGAGACGGAGTGGGGCGCGGTGCTGCGGATTCTAACGGCCGAGGAGCGCTACGCCGAAAGTCACGAGGTGGTCGACCAAGATGGCGTGACCGCCTTCGTCACGCTCGACCAGGGGAACGGCTCATCGATCTGGAACTGCGTCCGCGCCGCGCGCGAGAACGCGCGGGCCTTGCGCGCGACGATCTCGTCGGAACTGTGGGAATGCGTCAACGCCACCTGGCTGGGGCTGCGCGACCTCGACATGGACACGATCCAGGCGCGCGGCGTGCGCGAGTTCCTGGAATGGGTGCGCGAGCGCTCGCACCAGTTCCGCGGCGTCGCGCATGGCACGATGCTGCACAACGAAGCGTTCGCCTTCAACCGCCTGGGCACATTCATCGAGCGGGCCGACAACACGGCCCGCCTGCTCGATACGAAATATTCGATGCTGGCCCCGCACACGGGCGAAGGCGCCAACTCCGATCCTGCCGCCAGCTACTACGAATGGGGCGCGGTGCTGCGTTCGGTCAGCGCGTTCCGCGCCTACCACCAGGTCTACAAGGACGTGATCACCTCGGAACGCGTGGCCGAGATGCTGGTGCTGCGGGCCGACATGCCGCGGTCCTTGCGCTTCTGCTTCGACCAGGTGATATCCCATCTCGAAGGGCTGGACGGTGGCCGCCAGCTCGAATGCGAGCGGCTGGCCGGGGAATTCGGCGCCCGACTGCGTTATGGGCGGATGGAACGGATTCTCGATTACGGTTTGCATCCGTTCCTGAGCGAGGCAATGGACCACATCGCCGATATTTCGGTCAATATCTCGCGCGATTTCTTGATGACCGTGTAGGAGAGACCATGCGCGTCGCCATCAGCCACGAGACGGTCTACCGCTACAAGCGTCCGGCCAACTACTCGATCCAGTATCTGCGCATGACGCCGATTTCCAGCCTGACGCAGCGCGTGCTGACCTGGAAGCTGTTGGCCCCGGCGCCGCTGGTGCCGTGGGTCGACGCATTCGGCAATTCCACCCATGTCCTGGTGATGGATCGGCCGCACGATGAGATTCGCGTCCAGGCCGTGGGCGAAGTCGAGATCGCCGATGGCGGCAAGCCGCTCCTGTCGGACGGCGAACCGCATGCGCCCGAACTCTACCTGCGCGAGACCAAGCTCACCACCGCCGACATCTCGGTGCGCGGATTCGCCGGGCGGTTCCGGCCGGCCTTCGAGCAGAACCGCCGCGGCGGACTGGACGGGCTGATGGCCGGCATCCGCGACGTGGTCGAATACCGCCCGGGCATCACCCACGTCGCGACCTCGGCCAGCGAGGCGCTCGACACCGGCGCGGGCGTCTGCCAAGACCATGCCCACCTGTTCGTTTCCTGTTGCCGCACGCTGGGCGTGCCGGCGCGTTATGTCAGCGGCTATCTCTGCGCCGACCAGGTCGGCGACAATTCCATGGCCAGCCATGCCTGGGCCGAGGCCTGGGTGGAGGGCGCGGGCTGGCTCAGCTTCGACGTCACCAACCGCATGTCGAACGCCAAGGCGCATGTGCGCGTGGCGGTGGGGCTCGACTATCTCGACGCGGCGCCGGTGCGCGGCATGCGCCAGGGCGGCGGCGGCGAGGAGATGGAGGTCGAGGTGCAGGTCGGCGACGCGCGCAAGGCGAAGGCCGAACTCGCCAAGCTGAAGAAAGCCGAACAGCAGCAACAGCAGCAGTAGGGCTCCATCGGCCTTCGCGATCAGGCCTGGACCATCTCCCGCCTGACCCGATAGAGCACGTGGCGCCGATAGGGGTGCCCCACCTCGAGCAAGGGGTGCTCGAAGTCCCCGTCCACATCCCTGCGCATCCCGATCCGTTCCATCACCCGGCGCGACGCGTTGTTGCCGGCCACCGCGAAGCTGACGATTTCGCGCAAGCCCAACGGACCGAACGCATAGGCGAGCGCGGCCCGCGCCGCCTCGCTGGCGTAGCCTTTGCCCCAGTACGCCCGCGCCAAGCGCCAGCCGATCTCGACCGCCGGCGCGAACGGCGCCTCGAAATTCACATGCTGCAGGCCGACGAAGCCGACGAAGGCGGCGCCGTCGTTCACCTCCACCGCCCAGAAACCGAATCCATGGGATGCGAAATGCCGCTCGAGGTGTCGGGCGGTGGCATCGCTCTCGTCGCGGGTCTGGGTACCGGGGAACCAGCGGCGCACTTCCGGGTCGGCATTCATGGCGGCGAAGGCCGGCAGGTCCGTTTCTTGCCAGTGGCGCAGCAGGAGCCGGGGCGTGCGGAGTTCGGGCATGAGCGCAATATTCGATGGAACCGCGTCGCCCGCAAGCCGGATCGGCGCGCGGCGGGACGGGTTCCCACCGGCGCCTTGATAGGGCTAGTACGAGTCCATGGCGATCGACGGCAGGCGATCGAGACCGCCGCCGACCTCCATGGCCGAAAATCCCGGTTCGCCGACGATGGCCAGGCAGGCATCGACCGCGTCGGGCCAATATTTGACGCC
>Ga0181537_10002719_pt1 | contig 15385 bp, 8 predicted proteins | sample PEATcosm2014_Bin_39_FD_119765 | JGI IMG/M metagenome (GOLD analysis project Ga0181537, IMG submission 119765) | Peatland microbial communities from MTU Mesocosm Facility, Houghton, MI, USA - PEATcosm2014_Bin23_10_metaG | ecosystem: Environmental > Terrestrial > Soil > Wetlands > Peat | place... | reverse complement strand
CGAGGGCGGCGCTAAGCGCGGATCCTTTGGAGCCTACTCCACCGGCGATGTCTTCACCGTCTCCGTGGCCGCCAATGGGGTGACGTACAGCCGTAACGGGTCGGTCTTCTACACGAGCCTGTTGGCTCCAACCCAAATCTTGTTCGGAGACGCGAGCTTATACAGCCCAGGTGCGACGATCGGGAATGCCGTTATCGCCGGAAACCTGGTCGAGGCGCCTTCGCCCTCAATATCCACCAATCCCACGCCCACTCCAACAGCCGCCCCGACTCCATCACCGACGATCGACGCCCAGAATGTAGTCTGGACCAATACCGTCGGCGCGACTGCGACGGGCAACAATCTTACCCGCGGCAATGGCGCCGCCGGATGGACGGCGGCGGCCTCGTCCACAGTCGGCATCGCATTGGCCGGCGGCTACATTCAGTTTGCGGCCGCGGAGACCAACACCGATCGGATGTGCGGCCTTAGCGTTAACATCTTCGAGACCGACTACACCGGAATCCGCTACGCCGTGTATCTCGCTTCGGACGGATCGTTCCAAGTCTTCGAGGGCGGCGCTAAGCGCGGATCCTTTGGAGCCTACTCCACCGGCGATGTCTTCACCGTCTCCGTGGCCGCCAATGGGGTGACGTACAGCCGTAACGGGTCGATCTTCTACACGAGCCTGGTGGCTCCAACCCAAACCCTGTTCGGAGACGCCAGCTTATACAGCCCAGGTGCAACGATCGGGAATGCCATCATTGCCGGCAACCTGAGGTAGACTTGGAAGCGCCGCATCCTTCTGGAAAAGATCTGCCCGACGATTGAGGCGGCTAACGGTAATTGACAGGTGCGGGCTCTAGCCAAATTCCTCTCGTAGTGCTCCGGCGGCGGCGATGTGCCTTGGGCTTTCTTGGCATATGCATGATTTACGGCGTTTATGTTATTACCCTGGGCCGTTTAGGCTAACCATTCGGGGTAACCCGCATATCTTGGCGCGCTCGGCCTACGCATACCGGTAGGAACATCATGATCGGTTCCTTCGAGAGCAGATGGATGATATTGTCGAGGTTTCGGGCTAGAGGACGGAAAAGGCCGAATCCCTCCTCGATCCGAGCTGGGAAACTAGTCGGTGGCGCTCGCAGCCAGCCCGTCCTCGCTGGGGGCCGTGCGGTTTCCATGGGTCATCTGAAAGTAGACGTAGCCGAGCGCCAGGATGACTGCGAAGATGCCCGCGACGACCAAGTTGTAGTAGACCATGCTTACGAGGGAGACGAGCACCCCGGCTAGTGCGATGAGCGGGGAGTAGGGATAGAAAGGCGCCCTGTAGGTCCTTGCCATCCCGGGTTCCGTCCTGCGCAGCTTGAAGAGCGCAAGGAGGCTCATGAGGTAGAGGAGGATCGCCCCGAAGACGGAGAGCGTAATCAGGTTCTCGGTCAGCGAGTGGCCGGCAATCTGCAGGCACTTGAGGTCGTCGCTGTAGATCGCCGCGATCCCGACAAAGCCGCCGGCGAGGATGGCCCTGTGGGGCGTCCTGAAGCGTGGATGAACGCCGGCGAGCCACTTCGGAATGTAGGATTCTCTCCCGAGGGCGTACACTTGGCGGGAATATCCTAGGATATTGGCGTGGAAGGAGGCGATCAGGCCAAAGAGGCCGAGCCACACCAGCATGTGGAGCCAGCCGCTACTGCTGCCGACGATGAATTTCATCGCCTGCGGCAAAGGATCGTTGATGTCGGAGAGCTTGCGCCAGTCCCCGGCGCCGCCGGCGAGGACCATGACGCCGAAGGCGAGAAGGACGAGCGTCAGTATCCCGCCGACGTAGGCTATTGGAATCGAGCGGCGGGGATTGCGCACCTCCTCGGCGGCCATCGCCAGGCCCTCGATGCCGAGGAAAAACCAGATCGCCGTCGGGATGGAGGCGAACATACCCGGGATCGCGGCGGCCGAGAAGTGGTCCACCGCTACATCCGCGCCCGACCATCCGCCCTTTGCAAAGTTGGCCCATGAGAAACCGGGGGCGACGACGCCCATGAAGACCAGAAGCTCGACCACGGCCAGGACGGTGACGAAGAGCTCGAAGTTGGCGGCAGCCGTTATGCCGAAGATATTGAGCGCCATGAATATTAGGAACGCGACCATCGCTATGTTTTTCGCGTCGACCCCGGGGAACTGGACCTTGAAATAGGCGCCTATCGCGAGGGCGACGGCCGGCGGCGCAAACACGAACTCGACCAGGGTCGCGATGCCCGCGAAATACCCGCCGGTCGGGCCAAAGGCGCGCCTGGCATAGGAGAATGGGCCTCCGGCGCTCGGGATCGACGTCGTGAGCTCCGTGAAGCTGAAGACGAAGGTCGTGTACATGACTGCGATGAAGGCCGTCACGATTGCGAATCCGAAGGTGCCCGCGGTACCCCAACCGTAGTTCCAACCGAAGTACTCTCCCGAGATCACGAGGCCGACCGCGATGCCCCAGAGCTGCAACGTCGAGAGCGTCTTCTTGAGCCCCGGGGGGCCGTCCGGACCGGGGTTCATGGTGCCAAGCCGGCGTTTTCGCGCCGGCCGGTGGAGGGCCCTTGGAGGGCCGCAGCAGGGGCTCCAACAGGAATCTCAATGCTTCGCCGCATTGCAGTGGTGTCGACCGGGGGATGGGGGCACATCGAGGGCGGGATTGCGCTCGAAAAACCCGTCGGGCTTCAGCATGAATCCGATGTGGACCACCGGCATAACCGGCCAGTCCTCCGGGCGCGGCATGTGGTTCGCACCCATGGTGTACCAGACGACGAGGTTCTCGTTCTCGATCGAACGGTTGCCCGAGGCATAGGACGCGAGGTCCGAGCCGCCTGCGTGCTGGTTTGGATAGTCGCCTGTCGCGTACTTCTCGGAGACATCGTAGCGCGTCACCCACAGGTGCCTTCCCATGAAGGACGCGCGTTTCATGACGCTCGAGGACCCGTCAAGGAAGCAGCGCACGTTCTCGCCGGGGTGCAGGCGGTAGGCCGTGGGCTCGCCGAGGCGGTTCCTGCACTCGGAGCTCACGATTTTCCAGCTCCTTGCGTTCAAGGGATCGACCATCTGCTGGGCCTCGGCCTCGGTCCTTAGCAGGGTGGCTTTCGAGCGGCAGGCGTTGCCGTGCGGGTTGGAGGGACCGACGGGCTCGCTCTCGTTGTGGGTCTCGTAGATCGAGTTGCGCCGGCCGTCCACCATCATGTCCATGCGGATGTTGAACATATGCTGGTGGTTAGGGGCGTAGAGCTGGGGAGCCACCAGCCGGCCAAACGGCCGCTTGTCGCCGGCCCGCAGGGCGCCGGTGTGCATGATGCCGGTCAGCTTGACCTCGAACTGGATCGCTCCGTCCTGCTGGAAATACCAGTAGAAGCCGTACTCGTAGTTGCCGACGGTCGCGATGAAGGACACGACGAGGCGACGGTTGCGCCGCACCTCGGTCTCGTTCGTGCGCCAGTCCATGTGCTTCCAGAGGATACCGTAGTCCTCCTCGTGGAGGCAGATGGCGTTCTTGATCGTGTAGACCTCGCCGTGGCTCGTCGCCATGTGCGCGTCGAAGTATCTGATCTCGCCAAGGCAGTCGCAGCCAAGTTCGAGCGAGTTGGCGAAGAGCCCTATGCCGAATTCTCCACAGTCGAAGGCGTTCTTCCTGAAGTGATAGGGGTGCGGGTCGCCGTAGGGCACCACCATGTCGCACATCGAGGCGCGGTACATGACGGGGCGCGCGCGGCCGCCGTCGTCGTAGGTCACTTGGTAAAGGACCAGCCCCTCGCGCGGATTGAATCCGATCCGGAAGCTCCATTTCTGCCAGCGAATCAGCGAACCCTCCACTTCGAAGCTCGGGCCCTGCGGCTGCACAATCTCGATGGGCTTAACGTCCTTTCTGTAATCCTTGATGAATCTCTGGGAGTAATTTCCGGACTCCGGGGGCAGCGGGACCACCTCGTCGTCCTCGATCCTCACGACCGTCATGCTGTTCAGGTCAACGATCGCGGTCAGCGCCTCGATGGGCCGGGAATAGCCGTTGTCGCCGGGCTCCGAGCGAACCCATGTAAGCGCGCGCGTGAGCCGTCTGGCGGTTCCGTCGCCAGGAAGACCGTAGTTCCCGGCCGACCAAGGATCGACCATGATAAGGTCAAAGTCGGTGATGCCCCGCTTGCGAAGCGCGGCCTGGTAGGAGGCATCCGTCTTCAGCGCCAGCTCGCACTCGAAGAACTCATCAAGCGTGATCGACGGCTGCACGCCGGGGACGTGCCTCCAGTGGCTCAGCTTGCCGGCCGTGAGGGAGACGGTGGCCTCGTAAGTGGCGCCGTCGGCGTTGTCGAGGAGCACTATGGAGGACTCTCGCTCCCACAAGGCTCCCTGCGTGAACGAGAGCACCAGGTCCTTGGGGGGCTCCTGAAGGGTGACCACGATGAAGCGGCTCCTGGGGCCCGCCTTTCCGCTCCTGCGGACGGCGGCTATTGAGGCCCTTATTTCGTCGGGCGAAAGCGGGTCGAGCGGGTGGACGGGATGGGTTTGGGTCGACATGTTCGGGCCTGGGTGTGCCACCGGTCGGGGCCGTGACGCAATGGCGACCTATAGAGATCAGGGGCTTGCATTCTCCAACAGCTATTTCGGTCAACTGTTCACTGCGCATGGGCGGGGCCGACAAATCCAGGCGCGGCTGGCGCCACGCCCGCGAATCTCCACGCTGGCGTGCGGAAGGCCTGTCCGCCATGGGGCGTCAACAGTTGACCTCTATAGGGTTGGCCGGGGCCGTCTTTCTGGAGTTGGTTCGCGGCCAGAAAGCTTACCCCATGACAACACCCCTCACCCCCACCGTCTCCAGCTTCCTAGGCTCGACGATGCTACACCGCATCGGCGGTTCCGACCTCCCGAGCTCCGATGGTGCCACGATAGCGGTCCTCAACCCCTCCGATGGCACGCGCCTCGCGGTCGTCGCTTCCGGCGGCGAGAGGGAGATCGCCCTGGCCGTGGCGGCCGCCCAGAAGGCGGCGCCGGCCTGGGCGGCTCTGCGTCCCAATGAACGTGCAGTGATCCTGCAACGCCTGGCCGACCGGATGGAGTCCCACAAGGCGGACCTGGTGCAGCTGGAGTCCCTGAACGTGGGCAAGGCGATCACGGCGGCCGAGAGCTACGACATTCCCTTCGGCATCGAGGGCATGAGGTTCTTCGCGGATTACTCCGTGCACGCAGCGCGCAACATTGCACTGGCCATCAAGGGGATCGAGGCCCGCAGCCATTTCACCCCATACGGGCCATGCGGCTTCATTTTTCCCTGGAATTTCCCTTTCATCCTCCTGATGTGGGGCGTTTGCCCTGCCCTGGCCGCAGGCAACACGGTGGTCGTCAAGCCATCGGAAGTGACGCCCTTAAGCACGATTTTCTTCGCCAAGCTCGCGGCCGAGTCCGGCGTCCCGCCGGGCGTCATCAATGTCGTCGTCGGAGACGGCCCATCGGCGGGTTCCGCGCTGTCCGCCCATCCCGGCATTCGGAGAATGTCCTTCACCGGCTCCCCCGCGGTCGGCAAGAGGATCGGCGAGACATGCGGGCGCAACCTCGTGCCCTGCAAGCTCGAGCTGGGCGGCAAGGGGGCGGCGGTGATCTTTGACGACGTGGACGTGAACGACGCCGCGGCGAAGCTCACCGCAGCGATCACCGCCAACACGGGACAGGTCTGCTGCACGGCGACCCGGTGGATGGTGCACGAGAAGATCTATGACTCGTTCGCGAGCAGGGCGGCGGAGATCCTGAGCGGTACCAAGATTGGTCCCGGGATGGACCGTGAGACCCAGATGGGACCCCTGGTGAACGAGCGCCAACGTGAGCGGGTCCTCGGATACTTGGAGCGTGGAGAGGCCGAAGGGGCGAGGGTGATCCTATCGGGCAGGAGCGTTGCGCCCGGGGGCCGCGCAGGGTTTTATGTCAGCCCGTCGCTGCTCGAGGGCCCGGACACCAACGTCTGCTACAAGGAGGAGATATTCGGACCTAGCGCCTACCTCGTGCGTTTCAAGGATGAGGATGCGGTCGTCGCGCAGGTGAACAAGCTGGACTACGGTCTCGCGAACAGCGTCTGGAGCCGCGACCTTGCGAGGGCCAACCGTGTCGCGGAGCGCATGGTGGCAGGCAACAGCTGGATCAACGCCCACAACGTGTTTGCCTACGGGCTCCCCTACGGCGGGGTCAACCTGAGCGGGACGGGCGGCGGGGTGAACAGCGCAGAAACGTTTCACGATTATCTTCGCGGTCAGACAATCGCACGGCCACTCTCCTGAGGCATGGGACGCATCCTCCCAGGGATACCGGTACGAGGTGGCAGGCGCCGAGGCGCCATGCTCCTGGCGGAAACATGGGTTGTCTTGTGGGTCGTGACGCTCGCCCATCGGGCACTCGGGGAGCCCCCCGCCGCTACCTTCCCTCCCTTTCTCGCGGCCAAGATCCAGCACGTTGTCGTGCTCTACACCGAGAACCGCAGCTTCGACAGCGTCTATGGCAGTTTCCCAGGGGCCAACGGCCTCTCGCAGGCAAAGGCGGAGCAGTTCGAGCAGACGGACAAGATGGGCAACGTCCTGGCCTTCCTCCCCCAGCCGTTCCTTAGCGATACGACGGATCCGGACGTGCGCTTTCCGCCGGCCGCCTCGGCAGACCGCTTTGGAAGGGACATTTCGGATATGGTGGCGAGCCCGCCCAACGAGCGCAGCCTCGCCAACAAATACTACGATGCCGACCGGTTTGCCGCGCTCGACTCGGTGAGCGGCGACATGGTGCACCGTTTCTACACCGAGCAGTACCAGATCAACCGTGTGGCGGACCCGAAGAACGCCGGAGGTGCGCCGATGAGCAAGTTCGTCACGTGGAGCAACAACCCCGGCCTCGTGATGGGCACCTACGACGTCCAGGGACTTGGCGAGGCACGCCTCGCCGCGGAATTCGTGCTCTGCGACAATGTGTTCCACTCAGCCTTCGGCGGATCCTTCCTGAACCACTTCTGGCTCATTTCAGCTCGGACGCCGGTCTGGCCTAGTTTTGCCTCTGATCCGACGAATCCCAGCCTGCCGGCGGCGCGCACCGTGTTTGATGCCAACGGGTTTCCGGCGGAAAAGGACGGCCGGCTTCTCGACCGGGCCTTGACCAACGACCCTAAACTGCAGCCATTCCCACGGTCTAACGCGAAGGGTTCGCTGAAACAGACGGACTATTGGGCGGTCAACACGCTGCAGCCGCTCAACGGACCCGCTGAGGTTCCCACGCAGACCCGGTTGCCCCTGCAGGACTTCGACACCATTGGCGACCGCATGAACGCGGGCGGCGTGAGCTGGGCCTGGTACGCCGGCGGTTGGGACAGAGCCAAGGCTGGGAACGCAGATCCGCTCTTCCAGTACCACCACCAGCCCTTCGCCTATTTCAGGAACTATGCCCTTTCCCGGGCCCCGGTGGAACCCGAATCCGGCAAGCCTGGCGTCGCCGGCACTGACAGTCCCGGCTCCGCGAAGTTTCTCAAGGACGAGCGCGACTTTGTCGCGGCGCTCGGCAACGGGTCTCTTCCCCAGGTCTCCTTTGTAAAGCCCCTGGGGGAATCCAGCGGACATCCCGGACAGTCAAGTGTAGTGAGCGGGCAGGAGTGGGTGGCTGAGATGGTCGGAAAGATTCGCTCAAGCCCTTACTGGGGATCCGTCGCCATCTTCATCCTTCCGGACGAGAACGGTGGCCTCTGGGACCACGTCGCCCCTCCGATAGTCGACACGTGGGGCCCGGGCACGAGGGTTCCCATGGTCATCGTGTCGCCCTTCGCCCGGCGCGGAGTGATCGATCACACGCAGTTTGAGACGGTGTCCATCCTGAGGTTCATTGAGCTACGATGGAACCTGCCGGCGCTCAACGATAGGGACGCTCATGCGGCGGCACCGATCGACGCGTTCAGTGCCGACTAGGATTCGCATGCAACCCGAGCCTCCCGGAGGCACGGATTCCCGCAGGGAATTCCTTAGAAAGGCCGCCCTCCTTGCCGCGGGCAGCGGCCTGGGGGGCGTGCTGGGCGCCTCCATCCAGCGCGCCCTGGCGATCGAGCCCGCGCCAGGCTCCACCTATCTCGATGCAGAGCATGTCGTGATCCTCATGCAGGAGAACCGGTCGTTTGACCACATGTATGGGATGCTTCGAGGCGTGCGCGGGTTCAATGACCCGCGCGCCGTGACCCTTCCCAATGGGAACCCCGTTTGGTTCCAGACTAACGCCGCCGGCGAGACCTACGGGCCCTTCCGACTCGACCTCAAGAACACAAAGGCGACCTGGCTCGGCGAGCTGCCGCACGGCAGGCGGGACCAGGGGGAGGCCCGAAACAACGGGAGACATGACCGCTGGCTCCTCGCGAAAACAGTGGAGGACAAGGCCTACGCCGAGATTCCCCTGACGCTCGGCTACTGCATCCGCGAGGACATTCCCTTTTATTACGGCCTGGCTGACGCCTTCACCGTGTGCGACCAGGCGTTCAGCTCGATGATCGGCCCCACGATGCCGAACCGCCTGCACCTCTGGACGGGAACCGTGAGGGCGGTCCAGAGCCAGGAATCGAGGGCCCATGTGCAGAACGAGGATCTGGACTTTGGTGCCGAGGTGAGCTGGACCTCGTTCCCGGAACGCCTCGAGGAGTGCGGCGTCTCATGGAAGAACTACCAGAACGAGCTGGCCGTGGCCTCGGGGCTCGAGGGAGACCATGACGGCTGGCTGTCCAACTTCGGCGACAATCCGCTCGAATTCTTCACGCAGTACGGCGTCTATTACCACGGGACCCATCTCGAAAACCTTCGAGGGAACGAGCGGCGGCTCGTAGGGGAGATCGCCAGACTCGACTCCGCGCCGCAGCCGCTCGGGGAGGCGGACGCCGAGCGAAGGAGAAAGGCGCAGTCGGACCTTCAGCAAGCCCGCGGCCAACTTGTGCGCTGGAGCGCGGAAAACTTCGCCAAACTCGACGAGAAAACCCGCCGGCTTCACGAGAAGGCCTTTGTCACGAACCGTGCGCACTCCGAATACCGCGAGCTGTCCACCCTCAGGTACACAGATACGGGGGAGGAGAGGGAGATGGTGGTTCCCAAAGGCGATGTCCTCTTCCAATTCCGCGAGGATGTGCGCACAGGAAACCTCCCGGCCGTCTCCTGGCTCATTCCACCCGAGCGCCTTTCGGATCACCCGAGCAACCCATGGTACGGCCCGCTCTACATTTCCGAGGCGCTGGACATACTCACCCAAAACCCGGAGGTCTGGAGGAAGACGATCTTCATCCTATGCTACGATGAAAACGACGGCTACTTTGACCACATCCCCCCCTTCGTGCCCCCCCGGGCGGACCGCACGGACACGGGTGCGGTCTCCGCGGGAATCGACACCTCCTGCGAGCACGTCCTCGAGGATCCAAGGAAGGACCTCCATGACGACGGTCCGGGCGAAGCGGGCCGCGATGGGCCCATAGGCCTCGGCTACCGCGTCCCCCTCGTTGTCGCCTCGCCCTGGAGCCGGGGCGGTTACGTGTGCTCTCAGGTTTTCGATCACACCTCAGTGCTCAGGTTCCTGGAGAATTTTGCCACGGCCAAGTCGGGCCGCGCCGTGAAAGAGACAAATATCAGCAAGTGGCGACGCACGGTCTGCGGCGATCTGAGCTCCGTCTTCAGGCCGTTCGAGTCCTCCGGGCCAGTCCTGCCCGCGCCCCTCGTGCGCGACACCTTCCTGGCCCAAATAAACCGCTCCCAGTTCAGGCCGGTCCCGCGGGATTACGAGAAGGTCCCGGCCTCCGAGCTTGCGGCGGGCCAAGGCAGCTTGTCGTCGCGCCTGCCGAGGCAGGAGCCGGGCGTCAGGCCCTCGTGCGCTCTTCCGTACGAGCTCGAGGTCGATGCCTTGGTGAGGAAGGATGGGACGCTTGCCGTCAGCTTCGCGGCTGGCAACACCCGCTTCGGCAGGCGCTCTTCCGGGGCCCCATTCCACGTCTATTCGCCTTCGGCCGTGCGAAAGGCAGGCCCGGGCCCGGAGTCCTTCGAGCCCGGCCGGGTGTGGTCCTATGCGGTCTCGGCGGGCGACCGGATCGAGGGAATATGGCCGCTAGCCGACTTCAAGTCCGGTCACTATCACCTGAGGGCGCATGGGCCCAATGGATTCTTCAGGGAATTTCAGGGGGCCACGGCGGATTCGGGCATTACCGTGACCCTCAAGGCTATCCCGGGCACGGAGCCTGGTGCGGACCTGGGCCTTTCAAGTGCCGCGGAACGGTCTGTCAGCGTGTTGATTGAGGATGTCGCCTATGGCGAGCAGCCCCGCAGGGTAACGCTGGGGGCCTCGGGAAGCCCAGCCTCGCAAGCGAGCCTGCGGTTAGGCCTCGCGGGAAGCTCGGGCTGGTACGACCTAAGGATCACGGTCGAAGGCGAAAGTACATTCCGGCGGAGGTATGCCGGCCGAATAGAGACCGGTGTGGAAAGCATCAGCGACCCGCAGATGGGTGGCGTCGCCTGAGGAGCGTCAGAGGCTCGAGCGAGAGGCGTACTCCTGCGACGCCTCTTGGTCGAGGAAGATTTCGGCGTGTGGATGGGTGCGAAGGATGGTGGCGGGGCACGAGGGTCCTATCGGTCCCAGAAGCGCCTCCCGAACCGCCCGCGCCTTGCGGGGGCCGGGGACAACGGCGCACAAGTTGCCGGCCTTTGCGAAAACCGGAATCGTGATCGTGATGGCCTTGCGCGGCACGCTCGCCAGGGCCTCAAAGCAGCCATCGTTCACCTGCTGCTGGCGGCAGACCTCGTCCATCTCGACCACCTTGACTACCAGGGGATCCTCAAAGTTGGCCACTGGCGGGTCGTTGAAGGCCACGTGGCCGTTTTCCCCTATACCCATGGCGATGACGTCGATCGGTCCGCTCCCAATTAAGGTCGCATATCGTGCGGCCTCGGCGGAGGCCGACGGCGCCTCGCCGCGGATCAGGTGGAACGCCGCGGTCGGGACATGATCAAGAAAATTGCGGCGCAGATACGTGCGGAAGTTTTGGACGCTGTCCTCGGGAAGCCCGACGTACTCGTCCATGTGGAACACCTCAACGCGCTTCCAGTCCTCTGGCGTCGACCGCGCCTCCCTTACCAGGGCGGCGAAGAATTCGTCCTGCGACGGCGCGCAGCCAAAGATCACACGGCAAATGGCCTTGGTTGCCACGCTCTGGGTGACTAGGCGCTGGAAGCGCTGGGCAGCCGCAGCGCCCATCGCCGCGCGGGTCTCGTGGATTTCAATGCGTGGCCTTAGGTCATTGATCATGGTCGTTGATTCGTTGGGGTATCCGTGGCCGCTCGGCGCAAGCTCTCGGCGCCGATGGGCAAGGGTCTCATCGTGAGCAATCCTTTCGCCTTCCCGACGGGACTCGTCCTGCGCATTGTCCCGTTTGGAATTTTGCCTGTTTGTTACGAGAGAGGGGTTTCTCAAGGGGCCAACTTTACTTTTGATCGCGGATGCTCCGCGAACGCTCTGTTAGTCAACTGTTGACGGAATTCGCCTTAGGGACCGGTCGTCGGCCCAAATGCTCTCGATCATCTCGATCCTCGGGTATTCCGGGATGCCAAAGTCCCTGTTCGCGATTCGGGAGATCAGGAGCTCCACGGCCCAAGTCCCCATGAGCGCCTGGTTCTCCTGGAGTCCAGCAAACCCGGTATCGTCCAAGACGGGGCTCAGCACTGCGATTCCGAGGTCCTCGGGAACCCGGACCCTATTCTTTTTCAGGACGTTGCGCAGCTCGTCGAGGACGTCGTGCATGTGCACAAAGACAAGAGCATCCGGTCTTTGGCGCTTGAGCCACGAGAGGAGCGGACGGGGCTCCACCTGTTCGAGGCGCAGGATTGGAAGCGTCTGATCGAGGCCTAACCGGTGCTCGCACCAGCCGAGATAGGCCGCGGAATGGGCATGGGCGCTTCTCAGCTCCTCATACTGGCCGAGCACCAGTCCCGGCCTGCGGTATCCAAGGCGATGCAGGCGGTTCAGAGCCTCGACGGTGTCGTTGTACGCGTGGCTGATAACCCTGTGCAGGGGAGTCCTTATGCTCAGGCCAAGCGTCACGATCGCGCAGCGATTGAAGTCCTCGGGAAATTCCTGATCCAGGTCAGGGCTTCCAAAACAGAGGAGCCCCTCGATGCCGCGTGTCTCGAGTATGCCTTTGAACCTCTGATAGGTCATCCCCGGGGCCCGCAGCCAGAGGGGCTCCAGCCGGTAGCCAAGCTGGTCTGCACGGCGCTTCATTCCCTCGTAGATGCGAGTCAGGTGCAATGATCGCTCCCACGGCCGTGCATGGTCATAGAACGAAATTACCCCGAAGCAGGCGGTTTGCCTCACCGAGGCCGGCCTGCGCAGGTGCCTCATCATCTCGACCACCTGGGCATCGGCCTTGTATCCGAATTTCGCTGCGAGCCCGTTCACGCGCTTCTTAGTCGAGGCAGAAATCTTGGAACTGTCCCTGAGAGCGAGGGAGACTGCCGACGGGGAGAGCTTTGCCAGCAACGCGAGGCGGCGCAGATTCATCTTGGTGAACAGTTGACCAAAATAGCTGTTGGAGAAAAAGCGAGGCTGATTATTTCTGCGTTCGGAATCGCTCGATCGGACTCAAACGAAAAATATAATTAAATCCATGTGGGCTCGGCCGGCGTTCGGAGCCCACGCATGCCCGAATACCGCTTGCCTGTCTCTCCGCCCAGCAATCGTCACAGCAATACCCTGGATCCAGCTCACATAAGCCAGCCAACCTGCCGTACAATGAAGAACTACACACCACACGGCTTCCGAAGCCGCGACAGCTTACTGATAGCCGCCTTGCTCGCGACCTGCGTCGCTGCCTCCCCAGCCAATGCCCAGACGGCGGCCCCTGTGGCCGAGCCTGCGCCGGTGGTGAACGCGGAGCCCGTCCGCCTCTCGGCGTTCGAAGTCCAGTCAGGTGACCTCGGCCGCTACCAGTCGTCGGACGCCAGCAGCGGTGGACGCGTTGCCGTGGACCTATTCGGCTCACCTCAGACAATAAACGTCGTCACGAGCGAGCTGCTCGATGACGTCGGCGCCGAGCGAATCCTCGACGCCCTCATCTACACGCCGAGCGTCACCGAATCGACAATCCCGAACGGCCTCGACCGCATCACGGTCCGCGGCTTCCAGGTCGAGGGGCAGACGGTGGACGGATTCTACATCGACGAAACGCAGCAGAACATCGACCCGGCGCTGCTCGACCACATCGAGGTGGTCCTCGGGCCCAACGCCATCCTCGCCCCGACCGGCAGCCCGGGCGGCACGATCAACAACGTGACGAAGAAGCCCCTTTACACGGCTAACAGCACGTTGACGCTTGAGGCCGGGCTCTTCGACTACGGCGGGCTCGTCCTCGACTCGACGGGGCCTTTTGCTCCCGGCTCCAAATGGGCCTACCGCGTGGTGGCCGACATTCACAATTTCGACGGCTACTATGACGGAGACAAGAACAACTCCTACACCTTCTCACCGATGATTAGCTACGCGTTCTCGCCAGGCACGAAGCTCACCGTCCAGCTCGAGACCGACCATGCGCATTTCACCAACTACCTGGGCCTCCCCGTTGATCCCTCCTCGGGCTCTACCAACGACGCGACAATCCTTCATGGTGTGGCCAACACGGTCAGCCCCTACGCCGACTCGGATGTCTACCGGGAGCAGGACCAAGACAGCTACAGTGCGCTATTCACGAGCGCCATAACCGACAAGCTGTCCGTCCGTGTCGCTGGCCGCTTCGACAACTTCTACCTGCACACAAACCAGATGACGCTTAGCGGGGGAACCGGCGGCAGCATCGACCCGCTTACGGGCCTCTGGACGCCCGGCTTGGTCTACGGGCCCGGTCCGACCTACACCGCCTCGCCGGCTCCGCCCGTCAGCAGCACCTACACGCGGGGCGGCGCGGTCGAGATATTCCAATTCTACTCCCTGGACCTTCAGAATGACTGGGTCTACAAGCAGGATTTTAGCGGCGGCAGTTCCACAACAGGTGCGGGTTACGCCTACAACCACCGCTATGCCCGTGGCGACAACCCGATCTATTACGAGCAAGAATTGGACGGAAAGCCGTTCACGTTCGGCGTAACCCCATTTCCAACCGGATACACGGTGGGAGATGTCGAGGAGGCTGACTCCCCGATCAACACAACCAACGAGTTCTATGCAAACGAGGTCCTGAAGTTCTGGCAGAACAAGATCGCCATAAGCGGCGGCGTCTCGAATGTGCACAGCAAGAGCGACGACGCCGTGGCAATCGGCAACGACGTAGAAACCATCGTCGATGCGTCACAGAGCTCATACAACTATGGCCTGGTATTCATTCCGGTCCCCGATGTGTCTCTCTATGCGGATCACTCCGAGGACGCCTCGCCTGTCGCCAGCAACGTTTCGCCGCCGGGAACGCCCGCGTTCTCGATCGGCAAGGACAATGAATTCGGCGTCCGTGTGCAGCTGATGGACAAGCACCTTCTCCTTTCGGTGGATCATTTCGAAATCAAGCAGACGGCCTATGACATACCGAACCCGGCCAACCTCACGGTCCCGGTCCCAAATCCGCTGCTGCCTGATCTCTTTTCGGACCGCACCGCAAAGGGATGGGAGTTTCAGGGCGGCTACGAGCTCTCGAAGGCGTGGTCGATCATCGGCGACTACTCGTCGTTCACGAACCGCGATCCCAACAATGTGCCGTTCCGCGACACGGCGGAAAAGTCTGGAGCCCTCATGGTTCGCTACGAGGTCGGCGACGGCGCCCTCAAGGGCTTTTTCGCCACGGCCAACATGAACTACCTCGGGAGGCGCCCCGGCACGGCCGCATCCGGCCTCACTTCGGCCAGCACGCCGACCGACGTCATACCAAACGAGCCGACGTTCTGGCTGCCCGAGCGCACGCTCTACAACATCAGCCTCGGCTACGTGTTCAACCGGAACTGGTCGGCCACGGTGTTTGTCGACAATCTCTTCGACAAGAATTACCTCGAGGCCAGCCTCAACCGCTTCCTTGTGTATCCAGGCCCGGGAAGAAACGCCCGCGTCAACCTGACCTACAGATTCTGAGGAATCGCCCCGACGGCGCCCGGGGCGGGCGAGGTTTTCCGATCGTTGTGGCGCCATCCTGATTATCGGCTACAACGGGGAAATCCGGAATGCCTTCCAACCTGCACGCATTCCTCTCTCGTGTCGCTCTCGCGGCGGCCGCGATCCTGCCGGGCGCAGGGGCATTGGCCGACGATGAGGTGTTCCTCGCGAAAGGGGGGCACTCCCTTTTCACGATCGTTGTGAACCATGGCTCGTATGCCACGGCGGACGAAGCGTCAGCTGCGTCCGACAAGGTTGACTGGTTTGGATCGGATATCACGGGCGCAACGAT
>Ga0181537_10002718_pt1 | contig 15389 bp, 12 predicted proteins | sample PEATcosm2014_Bin_39_FD_119765 | JGI IMG/M metagenome (GOLD analysis project Ga0181537, IMG submission 119765) | Peatland microbial communities from MTU Mesocosm Facility, Houghton, MI, USA - PEATcosm2014_Bin23_10_metaG | ecosystem: Environmental > Terrestrial > Soil > Wetlands > Peat | place... | reverse complement strand
TGGGTTTTTGTGTTCCCGCCGGCGCTTTATCAGTTCGTCTTGAGTTATCTCTCCATTCCGGAGAACGTTCCTTGATATGCGCAATCAAACTGGCTTCTGGCGGAGGTGCCGGACGCTGTTCCGCCAGCTGCGCCGCCTGGTCATTTTCATAATGCTCGTCCTGATCTGTGCCGTGGGCTGGCTCAATCAGGTCGGCGTGCCCGATTTTCTCAAGCGACCGTTGGTGGAAACCCTCCGCACCCGTGGAATCGAATTGGAATCTGCCCGCTTGCGGCTGAGTCTCCGGCACGGTTTGGTCGCCAACCATGTCCGCATCGGCCGGGTGCAGGAGACCAACAGCCCAACGCTCTCACTTCAGCAGGTTCAATTACGGTTGGACTACCACGCCCTGCTGCACCGGCAATGGCAGATCAAGGGATTGGTATTACGCCAGGGCACATTGGTCTGGCCGCTGTCGCCGACCAACGCGCTGACCCTGGACCACATTCAGACGGACCTGCGGTTTGAAGCCAACGACACCTGGTCGCTGGATAACTTCCAGGCCGGCTTTGAGGGCGCAACCTTCATGCTGTCCGGCGACGTCGCCCACGCCTCGGCCCTGCGACAGTGGCATATTTTCCAGGAGACCACCAACGCGACCGCGTGGCAGGTCCACTGGCAACGAATCGCCGACATGCTGCGTGAAATCCGTTTTTCCGGAACGCCCCAACTGAGCCTGGCTGTGAACGGCGACGCACGCGATCCCCGCTCGTTCAGGATTTATTTGACGGCCGCTGTTCCCATCGCCGACACCCCCTGGGGTCGGGCACGGACCATTCAATTGAACGCCAAACTGATGGCGTTCAACGACGCCCCAACCCATTCCGACCCGGCCTGGGACTGGTGGACCAATGTGCAACCCTATCGCATCCAATGGACCGCCCAACTGGCAAATTTGGAATCGGAACAACTGAATGCCCGGACCATCAAGTGCGCCGGGTCCTGGCGTGCTCCGAATCTGGCCGTAACCAATTTGTCCGCCGAATTGGGAGGTGGCCGGCTGGCTGCCGGCCTGCAATTGAATGTGAGCACCCGCGTGTTCACCTTCACCAATTCATCCTGTTTCGATCCCGGCGCGATTGCGGCGCTGTTGACGGACAAGACCCAGGATTGGCTGGCGCAATTTACCTGGGGCCCGCCGCCGGCCTTGCAGGCCGGAGGTTCGCTGATATTGCCGGCATGGACGAACCGCCAGCCCAACTGGCGCGCCGAGGTGCAACCCACCCTGCGACTCGCCGGTGAATTCGCCGCGACCAACGGCAAGTTTCGCGGCATAGCCGTTGACTCGGCACAAGGAGGGTTTTCCTACTCCAACCTCGTCTGGCGGCTGCCGCACCTGACCTTGACGCGCCCGGAAGGGAAGTTGCTGCTGGCCGATATCGAGGACGATGCCACCAAAAGTTATCACTGGCAGGTGCACGGCGTGCTGGCCCCGGACGCTCTCCGGCCTCTGCTGGCTTCGAACCCGGCTGCCAGACGGGTTCCGGAACTTTTCACTTTCACCCGGCCCCTGTCGTTACAGGCGGACGTATGGGGACGTTTATATGACAATGACAGCCTGGGCGCCACGGGACACCTGGCGCTGACGAACTTCACCATCCGCGGCGAATCGGTGGGCAGCGTGGAAAGCACCTTCCGATATACCAACCGGTTTCTCGAATTTTTCCAGCCGCGGCTGCAAACCGGCATGCAAAAGATGACCGCCGACGGCATCGCCGTGGATTTCAACTCATGGCGTATTTACTTCACCAACGGGTTCAGCACCGCTGATCCGCGCGCGGTGGCCCGCGCCATCGGGCCAAAAGTCGGCGAAATCATGGAACCATATCACTTCGGCCTGCCATGCCCGGCGCAGGTAAGCGGTTATGCGCCATTGCGCGGCACGGACGATGCGGATTTATGGTTTGAAGCGGAGGGGGTGCCACTCGAATGGCTCAAAGTCAAAGCTTCGCGCGTCACTGGAAAAATCCACTGGCTGGGGCAGACGCTGATTTTGACAAACCTGGCAGGGGCGTTTTATGGCGGGGACGCGGATGGCTTTGCCGGTTTCGACTTTCGTCCAAAGGCGGGCGCGGATTTTGAATTTATCGCCAATGTCAGAAACGCAAACGTGCATTTGCTGGCGACGGATTTGTCGTCGCCCACCAATCACCTGGAGGGCGTGTTGAGCGGGCGATTTGTGATGACGAGCGCCAACTCGGAAGACTGGCACACCTGGAATGGCTACGGTCAGGCCAGCCTGCACGACGGGTTGCTATGGGATGTCCCCATTTTCGGGATTTTGTCACCGGTGTTAAACACGGTCATGCCTGGTCTGGGCAGCAGCCGCGCGACGGATGCGGCCGCGCAATTTGGCATGACCAATGGCGTGATCTTTTCGGACGATCTGGAAATCCACTCAACGATGATGCGAATGCAGTATGCCGGCACGGTGGACCTGAAAAGCCGCGTGAATGCCCGCGTCACCGCCCAATTGCTGCGCGACACCTGGGTGGTTGGCCCGCTCCTGAGCACCGCGTTGTGGCCGGTCAGCAAATTATTTGAGTACAAAATCACCGGCACCCTTCAGCAACCGCAGAGCAAGCCGGTTTACATCCCTAAATTCCTGCTGACGCCACTGCATCCCTTCCGCAGTCTGGAGGAGATACTTTCCAGTGGCGCCGACAACAGCGCGTTGCCCTTAAGGTAATGGCCAAAGATGGGTGCGCTACTGATTTGGATGGGGCGTCGCGTTGGTTTGCGGATAGCCTTCCGGCGTGACCGGCTGGAATAGATTATTCTGGGACGGCGGCGGGAGCGACACCGGCGGGCTCGGCGGCGGTTCTGCGGGGGGTGGCTCCGACACGACTGCCGGGGCCGGGCCCGAGTCAGGAACCACCACCGCAGCCGGGGCCGGGGCAACATAAGGAGGCGCGGACTCCTGCGATGCATTCCGCGACTGCAAGCGTTCCCGCCTTTGCTCCGCCTGTTCGGCCTTGTGCTGTTCCATATCTTCGTCCGCGGCGGCTCCGGAAATACCGGGCAAACGCTGTTCTTCCGTCACGGTCTGCGACGCGGCCAGTTCCGGTGTTTTCAAAACAGTAGGACGCATTAATACGAGCAACTCCTCACGGGTATGGTTGCTGTTGCGGCTGCTGAACAGACTCCCCAGGATCGGGATGTCCTGCAACACAGGAACCCCGTTCTTGCTCTTGTCCTTTTCGGTGCGGATGAAACCGCCGAGGATGATGGTGTCGCGATCCTTGACGGCGACCTCGGAGGAAAGCTGGCGTTTGTCAGTGTTGGGGACGTTGCCCACGCCCTGAATGAACGTGCTGCCATTGAGATCGTCAATTTCCTGGCTGATGTCCATTACCACCAGGCCGTTCGGGTTGATGAACGGGGTGACGTCCAGCGAGATGCCCACCTGCAATTGCGAATATGAGGAGCTGGGACCACCGCCAATGCCGCTGTTATAATAAACGCTGGTGACGTAAGGCACCGTCTCGCCGACGAAAAATTGCGCTTCCTTGGCCTGGGAAGTCTGAATGCGCGGGCGCTGGATGATGGAAACCGAACTGTCTGACGCCGCCGCCGCCACGGCCACGTCCCACGTCGGGCCGATGTTTCCGAAATAGCTCAAGCCGCTCCCCAGGCTGTTGCCAAAAGCGCCGCTGGCCACCGAGGTTCCATTGGTACCAAGAGTGCTGTTCACAAAATCGAAGAACGACTGGCCGTTGTTGAAACCGCCGGCACCCGAGTATGAATTTGGCGGTGTGCCGCCGCTGAAATTTTTCGGATTTTGCGCCACCGACACGCCGAAATTCCAGCCATTGTTCAAATTCACATCCATGATGACCGATTCGATCAGCACCTGCGGCAGCAACACGTCCAGTTTGGCCACGATGTCCTTGATCGTCTTCATGTCCTCCTTCGTGGCATAGACCAGCAAGGCATTGGCCCGCTCGTCGGCGATGATTTTTGTCAGGCCGAGCAGTTGGAGCTGATCCGATCCCCCGCCTGCCGACGCGCGTTGAATGATGGACTGCAATCGCTGGCTGAACGTGTTGCCCGAGCCGGCGGCTCCGCCCGCGGCCGACCCAAACGGCCGCGTTACACCTGACTGGTTTAAACCACCGCCACCGGGTTGATACTGGTTTCCGGCGCCACCACCGCCACCACCAAGACGTCCCCCGCCACTGGGAGTGGTGGCATTGCCGATGGACGAACTGGAACCGCCCAGGGCGTTCAACGCATTGGCAATGTCGTCCACCATCGCGTATTTGATCGGAATCACTTCCGAAATGAATTCCTCCGGCACGACCACATCCACCTTGCTGATGAATTCCAGCATCCGTTTGACGTTTTCGGCATAGTCGCGAATGATCAAAATTCCATTGCTGTCGATCGGGAAAACCCCGTTGGGAATATTGGCAAACTGCTGCAAGACGGGGGCCATTTCACTGGGCTTGATGTATTTCAATTGAACGATGTGGGTGACGTATTGGCCAACGTCCGGCAGTTGGTTGGCGGATTGGTCACTAAACGCCGCGCCTTCCGTGGCGGCTTGGGTCACCGGCACGGCCTTCACAAATTTGTCACCCACGTTGATCAGCGCAATGCCATTGAGGGCCAGCACCCCCTGCAAAGCCTGAATCACTTCACTTTGAGTCAGGGGGGTTTCCGTGGTAAGAACGATTTTTACCTGGGGCAAACCCGCCCGCAACAGGGTGCGCCCCACGTATCGCGCATAAACGTCCAGCACCTGATCCACATCCACCCCTTGAAAATTGATGTCGCCGGCCGGAACCATGGGTTCCGCCGCGGCCGCGGGTGGCCGGGGGGCGGCAGTGCCGCCAGCGGGGTTGACCGCCGTGGCAGCGGGAGACAAGGTGGGCGGCATTTGCGCAGGGAGGCCCAGGCCGGTTAAAAGGATGAGCAGGATGAGCGTGGTCGTTTTCACAATCATTTCGGTTTTGCGGTTAGGTTCGTCAAATTGTCGCCGGGTGCGGCTTTTTGATAGCTGGCAATCAACTGGATGTTGGCATTGAGATGCTGGTGTATGGGATCCGGTTGCAGTTCCAGATCGTGCACGCGAATCATGGAAGCATCGGAACCAAGCTTGTAAAGAAAATCCACCAACTGCCGGTCGTCAGCGACGACATTGATGTTTTGCGCCAACTCGACAAAGAATTCATTTGTGTGGGTGATCTGCCGGGACATGCTGACAATGCCAACGCCGCTCCGCGTGGATTGCGAATCAATCGTGCGGAGAAAATTGATGGCCTGGTCCTCCGGCGCCACCGCCCCGCCTTCGCCTTCCATTTTGGCCACCAGGGCCCGGTAATTCGCGGCCTGCGCGATGGTGGTCTGGTATAATGCCTGTTTGCGCCGGGCTTCCGCCAAGCGATACTTCAACTGGCTCCAATCAGAAAAGTGCGGCCAGACGAAAATGTAATTCAACACCAGAAACAAGGCGACCAGGACGGCGACCGCCAGCCGGCGCTCGAGTGGACGCAATTGCGCGAAGAATTTTTTCATGGCGCGTCCTCCTGCTCCTGCTTGTGCCGGAGCATGAGCGAGAATTGCCAGCTTACCGTATTGGCCAGCTGGCGATAAGTCGGGATCTCGCTGCCCGAAGCATCAAACATGGGTTGACCATTCAGCTTCGCCTTGCGGACCGCGTCATAAAAACCATCGGTGATTTGGGCAATCTGGTCCGACGGGACGGTTCCGTTGAGGGATAACTGCTGGCCGTCGGCGAAACTCAGCCGCTGCAGCGAAATTCCCGACGGCAACTGTTCGGCGACGATTCTCCAGCAATCCAGCGCCGCGTATTTCAAATCCTGGCGCTCCCGGAGCACCTGGTAACGCGCCTGGAGTTGCAGCGCATTGGTGTAACTGCCACTGAGTCCGGTGACCACCTGCTCGGCCTTGCCCGTCTGAAAGGAGAGAAAACCGACCGCACAAAAATAAACCATCACGCCGATCACGTACAAAATTCCGGCCGTCGCCAGGCCGCGCAGCCATAATCGATCTACAAACTGCTGGTGATAGCGGGAGGAAAACTCCGGGGGCAGCAGGGTGACCCGTGCATCGCTCTGGGCGGAACGCCGTGCCGTGCGCGCGGCCAGTTCCATAAAGGGCAACGGCCGGGTGACGGCCACCGGCTCACCCAGGCTCGCCAGCAGCATGCCTTCCCATTCGGCGGCCGCCTCGCCGTCGGCCACCAGGTGCCAGTTCGGCTTCGCAGTCAGCCAGCCTTCCAATTCGCCGGCCCAGGTCAGTTGGGCCAGTTGGTCGTGCAGGCTTTTCGCCCGGTCTCCGGTCTGAGACAAAACCACAAAACTTAAATTCCGCAAGTTGCCACCGGACCACCAGGCCACCAGCGCGACATTCTGCCCGGCATAAGCAGCGGGGTAAATCCAGGCGCCATCTTCCGTCGCGGCGGTGACCTCCAATTCATCCAACATGGGCGCCTCGAGCCGGTCGGCCAGGTACTCCTGACCTTCCAGTTTGCCGAGGAATTCCCCGACCGCATGGCGGGCCGCAATCACGACAATGACCGTTTGCAAATCGCCCGCCGTCGCTTCGCTTTGGCGCGGCAAGCCCGTCGTTTGCGGCAGCACGCGGATCATCCACACGATTTGCGCCACGGGCAGCGGTGACAGCTTTTCCAGCTGCAACTCCACCATGGCCAGCGTCTCCTCAAAGTTGCTCCGGGGCAGTTCGATGACGCGCAGAAAAACATTTTCCGGCGGCAACCACGCGATGTTCAACCGGGGTTGCCACAAGGAGCGCCACGACTTGGCCACCAGATGGAACGGCAACGGTTCACCGGCGGCGCCCGAGTGCTCGCGGTTGAGCGCAAAGCCGTCGCCTCTGGCATCAAACTGCCAGAGGCGATACGCGTCGGTGCCGACGTGGAGGATGTTGCAGTATTGCCAGCGGGCCATATCAGGAAAAGTTTCGCAGTGGCGGGGTCAAGCTCACGCCTTGACCCACATTTCGGTTTTGGTATCGCCAACGAGGGCGTCCATGTGTTCCTCGATCTGGGTGACGCGCAGAACCTCCTCAATGGTTGTTTCCCCGCCTTTTACCTTGGTCCAGCCGTCGGTGCGCAACGTGCGCATTCCCTGTTCGATGGCCTTGGCCGCAATGGTTGAAGCCGGGGCGCGGTTTAAAATCAACGGGCGCATGTTTTCATTGAGGATGAGCAATTCGTAAATGCCCTTGCGCCCCTGATACCCGAGCTGCCGGCAATCCTCGCATCCGGCGCCTTGCCAGAACTTGGCGGTGTCGATCTCATTTTCGGGAAAGCCGATTTTTTGCAGGTAACTGCGCTCCACTTTCTGCTCCGTTTTGCACGACGGGCAAATCGTACGGACGAGGCGTTGCGCCATGACCGCTTCCACCGAGGACGCCACCAGGAACGGCTCAATGCCCATGTCAATCAACCGCGTGAACGCGCTCGGCGCGTCGTTCGTGTGCAGCGTGCTGAACACCAAATGGCCGGTCAGCGACGCGCGAATGGCGATCTCCGCCGTCTCCAGATCGCGGATTTCACCGACCATGATCACATTGGGATCCTGCCGCAGGATGTGGCGCAAACCCATGGCGAAGGTCAGGCCGATGTCCGGCCGCACTGCGATTTGATTGATGCCTTTGAGTTCGTATTCAACCGGCTCCTCAATCGTGATGATGCGCTTGTGAACGGAATTGATCGCGCTCAGAAAGGCGTAGAGCGACGTGGATTTGCCCGAACCGGTCGGGCCGGTGACCAGGAAAATTCCATGCGGCTTGACGATGATTTCGCGAATGATCGCCTCGTCCTGCGGCGCGAACCCAAGCTTGTCAAGACTCAGGAAAATTTTCCCGCGCGTGAGCAGGCGGAGGGAAACGCTTTCGCCATAAACCGTCGGCACGGTCGAGACGCGAATGTCAATTTCCTCGCCTTTGATGCGGACATTGATGCGGCCGTCCTGGGGCAGGCGCTTTTCGGAGATGTTCATGCCGCTCATGACCTTGATGCGTGAAATAAGCGCGGCCTGAAACCGCTTGAGCTGAGGGGGCATCGGCGTCTGGTGCAAAATGCCGTCGATGCGATAACGAATCCGCAACTCGTCCTCCGCCGGTTCGAAGTGAATGTCCGTCGCGCGGTCCTTGTGCGCCTCCCAAATAATCTGGTTGACGAACTTGATGACACTCGCCTCCTGATCATCTTCGGTGATTTCCTTGTCGCTGGCAATTTCCAGCTCCATGGGTTCGCTCTCGCCAAGTTCGTCCAGCGTCTCGGCGCCGACGCCGTAGTATTTTTTAAGCGCCTTTTCGATTTCCGTCTTCGGCGCCAGCGCGAATTGCACCGGGCTGTGCGCATCAAACCGCACCGCGTTCATCATCGCCGCGTCAAACGGATCACTGACCACAACCTGCAACCCGTCGTCGCTCACAGCCGTGGGCAGGACGAAATATTGAAAGGCCACCTTCGTGGACAGTTTGTTCCGCGCCTCCGGCGGAATCGTGTGCTTGTGCAAATCCACATACGGCCAGCCAAGCGCCGCCGCCAGCCGTTGCAGAAAGACGTCCTCCGCCAGGCCCCGCTCGCGCGCCATGAACGACAGCAATGACTCCGTTGAGCCGTTGGCCACCGCCGCGCGCCATGCCTTGCGCCAGTCGTCAAATTGGGCGGGCGTCGCTTCGGCAACGGACGCGACCAGATTTTTTATCGAGCTAAAACCCATTTAAGTTGTTCAGTTTTTACCTGGTTATACCAACAACCATGGTGAAAAAAAGTTGCGTTCCGGCGCGAAAAACCTGCACAGTCCGACGCGACCAAAAATGAGGCAATTTGCCACCATCACTGTCATCGGTCGTGACAAGACCGGCGTCATCGCGCGCGTCACCGCCTTTCTGTTCGAGCAAAGGGCCAACATTGAAGCGCTCGAGGAACAGGTCACCCGCGGCCGGTTCAGCATGACGCTTCAAGCCTCATGGCTTGCAAGCGATTGCCATGCCGCCGGGGTGCGCGCGGGGTTGGACCAGCTGGCGCGGCAACTCCGCATGGAAATCAAAATCCAGTTCACCCGGCCGGGTCGCCGCCAGCGTTTCGCCATCATGGTCACCCGGGAACCGCACGGCCTCGAAGCGCTGATGGCCGCGCACCGCCGACGGGAAATCAAGGCCGACCCGGTGCTCGTATTGGGCAACCGCCCCGACCTCGCACCGCTCGCCCAAAAATTCAAACTGCCGTTCGTCCGCATCCCGTGGAACGACCGGGCGCGGGCCGAAGCCCGCGCGTTGCGCCTGCTCGAAGCGCACGGGATTGATTTCGTGGTGCTCGCCCGGTTCATGAAAATCCTGTCGCCCAATGTCGTTTGGCGATTCAAAAACAAGATCATCAACATTCACCCCTCGTTGTTGCCGAGTTTTCCCGGTCCGCAGGCCTACCGGCAGGCGTACGAAAGTGGGGTGAAGATCGCGGGCGTCACCGCACACTTCGTCTCGATGCGGCTGGACGAAGGACCGATCATCGCCCAGGGCTCGTTTAAAATCCGTCCCGGCATGACACTCAAGGACATCGTCGCCCGCGGCCGGCACCTCGAGGCCGACGTGCTCGTCACGGCCGTGAAACTTTACCTCGGCAAACGTCTCGACGTTCATTGGGGCGTGGTCAGCGAGATTTGAAATGTCCGGCCCGCGCAGGTCGGGCCGGCAACGGAAGGAGGTCGTTCATCCTTGTTTTCTCCGCCGGCGCCCAAAACCAACCCGCTCCAGTTCAGTGCCCAAAACTTCCCCGAAAAATTATTCACATGGTTGAACCGATTTCATCTCCGCGGTGTCGTACATGGAAATACAAGAGGTGGGTTTATCATGAGCGCCATGGCAATAACCAAAAAAAGGCCTTTCAGCATGATTTTGAAGGCCGTGATCATTTACGATGACTTCGATTCCGCCGCGCACGCCACTGCGTTGCTGGAACGTGTGGCTCACCGCGCCGACGCAGGTGTGAAGTTGGACATCAAACCGTGGCGCTGCGATGTCCTGAAGCAACCGGCGCTGGCCGCCCTCACCGTGGCCGTGGCGGCAAACGCGGATTTGATCGTGCTCGCCCTGGATTCTATTCCTTCGCCGACCACGGAATTGCTGAACTGGCTGAAAAACTGGGCGGAGCACCGGCGGGTCAAGGATGCTGCCGTGCTGGCGCTGGGCACCGGCAAAAACCGTTCGCAGTCAACGTTTTGGGATGAAATCAAAACGTTCGCTGCCGGGCATGACCTGACTCTCCTGGGAAATCACAGCGTTCGGAATACCCGGCATTCGACGTCTTTTGTTCAGCGTTGGCAACAACGGAAACAAGTGGACGCAACGGCAGCACGACCGGCTTTCACCGAACGGCTGCCCGTTCCACACCATTGGGGCATGAACGAATAAGTTCGTCTTGAGATTTGCTTTGCCAGGGCTGGAGGATTAGGGTCGGGGTGGCGTAAGCTGATTTTGCGAGGGACAGGATTTGCCGCGGCGGGTTTCCGCCGCAGCGGCACGGGGTGGGCGAAATACCCGCAAAACGGTTGAGTTCACTCCGTGTCATTGCCTGAAAAGGGAGTTGTTGTTTGGACCAGGGAAATTGTGAATCGCAAAACCGGCCGAGCATCAAAGTACTGTGACCATGACGCACGGAAAGGAAAAAATATGTCAAAAAAATCATACCCAAAGAACAATCAGCATAATGGCCGGCACCAAACCTTCGCATTCTCCGCACCAGCCGCAACCAGCGTGCAGTTGGCGGGCGATTTCACGCAATGGCAGCAGCGCCCCATCAACCTGCAGAAGGGCCTGGACGGTGTCTGGCGGACAACGGTGGAATTGTCCCCGGGTGCGCATCACTACCGTTTCCTCGTGGACGGCCAGTGGCGGGATGATCCCGAATGCATTCTCCGCGCGCCCAATCCTTTTGGCAGCGAGGACATGATGCGGCAGGTGGCCTGAGCCTGGCTGCCAGCGCGAAAGGCAATCATCAACGCGGTGTTGAACCGGCACCGGCAGGTGGGGTATTGTTTTTCAAAGCCGGTCATCAACCCATGAAAATCGAGCCGCAAAGATTCCGCGTTCGCGAAGGCGAGAAAGTCAAACTCAGGAAATGGCCGACCCGGGTAAAGTCCTTCTACAAATCGAAGGAGCACTATCAGAAAATCCTCGCCGAACATACCCGGGCATTGAGCCGGCAACAGAGTCTGCTCTACGCCCAAAACCAGTACGCCGTTCTGTTGATTTTTCAAGCGATGGACGCCGCCGGCAAGGACGGCGCCATCAAGCACGTCTTGTCCGGCGTCAACCCGCAAGGCTGCGAGGTTTTCAGCTTCAAAAACCCGGGCGCCGAGGACCTGGAACACGACTTTCTCTGGCGCACGACCTGCCGCCTGCCGGAACGTGGGCGCATTGGCATTTATAATCGCTCCTATTATGAGGAGGTGCTCATCGTCCGCGTGCATCCGGAACTTCTTCATGACCAACATATTCCAACGGAACTGCTGGATAAAAAGACGATCTGGGAAAAACGGTACCGCTCCATTCTGGACCTGGAAAAACACCTTCACCGCAACGGCACCCGCATCGTCAAATTTTTCCTGCACCTGTCCAAGGACGAACAACGGCGGCGGTTTCTCGAACGCATTGACGACCCGGAAAAAAACTGGAAATTCAGCCAGGCGGATATTGCGGAACGGAAATTCTGGAAAGATTACATGAAGGCCTATGAAGCCTGCCTCGGCGCGACCAGCACCGCCCAGGCACCGTGGTTTGTCGTTCCCGCCGACGACAAGGCAAACGCGTGGCTCATCATTTCGCAGATCGTCCTCGATACGCTGAACTCATTGAAAATGAGTTATCCCCAAACCAGCAAGGCGCACCGCCGGGAATTGCAGTCCATCCGCAAACTGCTCGCCAAATAAAATGGATTTCCCGCCATGACCGGCCTGCTTGCCACCGCAACCGCGGGTTTTTCCCAGCGGCCCGTTATTCTGGCGATTTTTGCCATTACTTACGTCGGGATGGCCGTGGGGCGCGTGCCCGGCTTGAAAGTCAATCGCGTGGGCATTGCCCTGCTCGGTGCCATCGCCATGATTATATTTGGCGAAGTTTCCACCAACGATGTCGTTGCCTGGATCAATTGGCCCACCATTTTTTTGCTGTTCGGATTTTTTGTCATTTCGGCGCAACTCCGTCTATCGGGCTTCTACGATCTGGTGGCCGGCGGCATCTCGGCGCGGCTGGGACATCCCGCGCGGTTCCTGCTCGTGTTGATGCTGGTCACCGGCGGCCTTTCCGCGTTTCTGAACCACGACATCGTTTGCTACGTTTTTGCGCCCATCGTCGGCACCGCGCTACTACACCAGCGGCTCAACCCCATCCCGTATCTGATTGCCCTGGCCATCGCCAGCAACCTCGGCGCGGCGGCTACGCTCATCGGTAATCCGCAAGACATGATGATTGGGCAGGTCGCGCACCTGAGTTTTGGCCACTATCTGCTCTGGAGCGCGGTGCCGGTTATTCTGGCGTTGGCCGCCGCCTATGGAATCATCTGGCTCCTTTCACGAAAAAAACTCATGTCCACCCTGACCGTTGCCGCGGAATCAACCGCCCCGCCCCGCCCGTTCAACCGGACGCACACGATCAAGGGATTGATCATTCTCGCCGTGGTCATCGGCCTGTTTTTCTCGTCGTTGCCCAAGGAAGTCATTGCCCTGGCCGCCGCCGGAATCCATCTGGCCAGCACCCGGTTTCGCACCGACGATTTGCTGGGTCTGGTGGAATGGCCCATTCTGGTCTTGTTCATGGGACTGTTTGTGGTGACCGGCGCCTTTCAGTCGACCGGTTGCGGCGACCAGGCCGTGCAATGGCTGGCCCACCGCAACTTTAATCTCAACGCGCCGGCCACCCTGACCCTGGCGACTGCCGCCTTGTCCAACTTGATCAACAACTCGGCGGCGGTGATGCTGTTGCTCAAAGTGGTCAACCTCTCGCAACCGGCCACCGCTTACATTCTGGCGCTGGCCAACAGCTTTGGCGGCAGTCTCATCGTCATTGGCAGCGTTTCCAACATCATCATGGTTCAGCAGGCGCGCACCCTGGGAATCAAAATTTCGTTTTGGGACTTTGCCCGGCTGGGCATTCCGGTGACTCTGGTCGCGCTGGCCGGACTGTTGGTTTGGATTGCCCTGGTGACGTAATCGGCGATTGCCTTCCGCCTCGACTCGCCATTTCAACGCGCTTAGGCTGGGGGTATGAATCAACTTCTCATCGGCCTGGTCGGTGCAGTGCTGGCCACAAACCAGCCGCAGGCCGTCAGCAATTTGGTCCAGCAGCAGGCCGGGCTCACGGTCAACCTTCCCAATCCCAACGACCCGGCAGAGAAGGAACTGGAGCAATTGATGGCCGGGGACGACGCGGCGATGGCCGAGGTGGATAAATGGATTCGTGACAACAATGCCTTCACGGCCCAGGGCGCGGGTGAATCCAAGGCGGAGTTAAACGCGCGCATCATGGCCCGGCTGGATGTCGTCCGCAAAAGCTACGAGGATTTTTTGCGGCGCCACCCGGATTTCGCCCCCGGGCACCTGGCCTATGCCAGTTTCTTGAACAACATTGGCGACGAGGATGCCGCGAAACTACAAAACGAGAAGGCCCTGCAACTTGACCCCAAAAACCCGGCGGCCTGGAACAACCTCGGCAACTATTACGGTGAATACGGCCCCATCACCAACGCGTTCGCGTACTTTACCAAAGCCATTGAGATGGACCCCACCGAGTCGGTTTATTACCAGAATCTCGCGGTCACGGTTTATCTCTATCGCACGGATGCGAAGTCCTTTTACCACCTCGATGAGCAACAGATTTTTGACAAGTCGCTCGCGCTCTACCGCCAGGCCATGCGACTGGACCCGGATAACTTCCCGCTCGCCACCGAGTATGCGGAAGGCTATTACGGCATCCGCCCGCTCCGCACCAACGACGCCCTGGTGGCGTGGACCAACACGCTGCAAATTGCCCACGATGACATCGAACGCGAGGGTGTTTACATTCATCTGGCCCGGATCAAGATGCTGGCCGGACGTTATGCCGGGGCTCGCGCGCAGCTCGACGCGGTGACCAATACGATGTATTCCGGCCTCAAAGACACGCTGGAACACGCCATTACCGAACGCGAAAGCGACGCGACGAATGCCCCGGGTTTCCCGACAAATAATTTTATCGCTCGGACAAACAGTGTAACCGTTGTCACGAATGCCACCGCCATCCCCACCAACCAACTCCCTGCCAGCACTCACCAATTCACCGGGCTTTAACCCGAGAATCGTCAATGTCATGACAAATGCCGCCCGATCCCCCAAAGGCGTCCGGTTTATCGCGACCGGACGCCCTGTAGATTCAACTTTTGTCCCGGCTGATTTGTGCTAGAGTGCTCAACACATGGAATTTTACGACCAATTGAAATTTGACGCCAACGGCCTGATTCCCGCCATTGTTCAGGACCAGAAAAGCGGGCGCGTCCTGATGATGGCCTGGATGAACCGGGCCTCGCTCGAAAAAACCATCGAAACCGGCAGGACGCACTTCTGGAGCCGGTCGCGCCAGAAATTCTGGATGAAAGGCGAAACCAGCGGACACGTGCAACAGGTCAGGGACCTTGCCTTCGACTGTGACGGCGATGTCCTGCTCATCCAGGTCGAACAAACCGGGGCGGCCTGCCACGAGGGATATCGATCCTGCTTCTTCCGTTCGCTGGAAAAAGACGGACAATCGGTCAAGCTGACGGAAGCCCAGCTTGAAACACCGGAACAAATCTACGGAAAGAAATGATGGACGACCCGGTTTCATTTCACAGCCGTGAGTATTTTCTGATGCTCGCCTTGCTGGCCTTCGGACGCGGGATGGATTTTCTCAGCACGTGGACCGCCACCCCCAATCTGGCGCTGGAGGGCAATCCCATCGCCAAAAAGCTCGGCTGGAAATGGGGATTATGGTTGAACGCGGGGGTGGTCGTGGTTCTGGCCATGTGGCCGTTGTCGGCGATCGTCGTCACCACCGCCAGCGTGCTGGTGGCCGCGCGCAATTTCCAATCCGCCTGGCTCATGCGTTCGCTGGGCGAGGACGCCTACCGGGCATGGTACGTCCAGCGCGTGCGGGAAACGCGCGTCGCCCTGCATCTTTCTTGCCTCGCCGGCAACACCCTGTTGACGGCCGCGGTCGGCGCAGCCCTGATCGGCTTCAGCAAGCCGTGGCAGGTGCCCTTTGCCATCGGCATGGGCATGGTGGCATACGCCATGGCCGTGGCATTTTATTCCCTGCTGGCCATCTGGCGCATCCACCGCGCC
>Ga0181537_10002716_pt1 | contig 15396 bp, 11 predicted proteins | sample PEATcosm2014_Bin_39_FD_119765 | JGI IMG/M metagenome (GOLD analysis project Ga0181537, IMG submission 119765) | Peatland microbial communities from MTU Mesocosm Facility, Houghton, MI, USA - PEATcosm2014_Bin23_10_metaG | ecosystem: Environmental > Terrestrial > Soil > Wetlands > Peat | place... | reverse complement strand
GCCGATGGTGAGCACGCCGACACCGCGAAGGCGGTCGATGACAGACTGGGCGTTCTTGCGTTCGGCGGAGCCGAGGAAGATTACCTGGCAGCCTTTGAAATCCGCATCGTGGCCGAGGTGGCGGACGACGATCTTGCGACCGTTGACGGGTTTTCCGTAGGCCAGGCGCTGCAATGAATCGCCGGTTGCATCGGCACCGACAAAGCCGATGACGAGATCGCCGGTTGCGTCACTGGGCCACTGGACGAAGTTGACGAGTTTGAGGACGAAAGCAGCCTTGGCGTCATGCTCTTCCACCGCCTGAGCCTGCGCGAAGGTACTGATTCCGCCCGCAGCAAAGAGAACAAGCACGGCGGCAGCGACCAGTAAGCGGCCCATGAACCCACCAGAGAACTTCCGCGGATTGCCAATGCCCTTCTTCACTTGTATGCACAACAAACTTAGGACTCGCATAAGCATCACCGGATCAATGCGTTTCTACTGATGAGTGCGTGTTAGAGGAATCTTTATTATCTTTGCCAGCACCGCGTTCACCCGAGGTCCAAGTGAGCTTCAATCGGAAGCTGCGCCGGTCATCGGGCAACAGGGACGTTGAGGGTACGGTATGAGTCTGCTCGAAGTACCCGATGGTCTGCTCACTCATGCTTCGGTCCACGAGATTATAAGCGCCGCCTGAGACAGAAAAACCGCGCCACGGACGGCTGGAGACGGTGACGTTTACGAGCACAGGAGGAGATGAGTAGCCAACGGCAGGCCATTGGTTGAAGCTTCTACTCATGTACTGAGCCTCCAGGGCGGGCGTAAGTGCACGGTTGAAGAGAGGAGCAGCAATGTTGAGCTTGGCCAGATGCTTCGGAGCGCCAGCCAAAGGAATGCCGGGCACATCGTTGCGCGCATCCTGGTAAGTGTAGCTGAGACGAGCTTCGACCCCGGAGGGAAGCTTGCCGATCAACTCCAGTTCGGCACCCTTGGCGGAGGCTTTGGAGTTGGAGAAGGTCGTCTGGTCGATGCCTCCCACATCCAGCGTCTGCTCCTGAATGTAGCTTCCAATGTGGTTGTAGAACCCGGCAGCACTGATGGTGAGGCGATTGCCAAGGCGCTGGTCTATTACGCCCTCGAATGTGCGAATGGTTTCCGGCCGGAGGTTGGGAGAAGGCAGACTTGCCATTCCGGCGAAATACAGTTCGGAGAAGCTGGGCACACGATACGCGGTTCCATAGAGGAACTTGAGGGTCGTAGCTTTCTTCGGAGTGTAGATCAGCGCGGCGCGCGGGCTGGTGGTGTTTCCGAAGAGGTAGTTATAGCGATCGTTGCGCACTCCGGCGTTGAGGATGAGCCTTGGAGTGAAGCGGACTTCGCCCTCGCCGTAGAGTCCCCAGATGGACGAAGTGCGGTTGTAGTTTACGAACGACTGCGTAGTGACGGGAATGTCGTAAACGATGTAGTTGCTCTGCGCCTGGCGGAAGTTGTCGCGGTACTCTGCTCCGGCGGTGATGCGGTACTTATCGAGGAAGCGTTTGGTGAGCTTAACATCGGCTCCGGCGCGGTCGCCATGAGCGGTATCGTAGTCATAGAGCGTGGTGCTGTGGCACATGGCATCACTGCAACCGCGCAGGTCATTGAGTTTGCCGTGGGACTCATACGAGTCGTAGTAGGTTCGGGCGCTGAACTGGATGCCCTTCCAAACTGGATGATCGTATTGCAGATCGACATATCCACGGAAGTTCGTGGTGTGCGTATCGGTCTGATGGCAACTGCCGCACCATTGCGCGGAAGAGGGTGCACGCTGTTCGGAGGCGGAAGCGGCGGCCTGCAAGGTGAATCCGTGGCTGGCGACCATGGCGAAGGCGCGGCGAGTCTGATCGTGAGCGCTGGGTGAAATGGAAGGATTCTCGATGGTGTCGAGGCGGCCGGGCGCGGCGGTATCCCAATAGGTGGCGGAGAAGAGTGCCTGGGTTCCGTTGCGATCAAGGCCGTAGGTGGCAGTTTCCTTATAGGTGCCGAGACTGCCGGCCTCGGCGGAGATCATTGTGCCCTGGCTCTTGCCGGTGCGGGTGATGACGTTGACGACGCCGAAGAAGGCATCGGCTCCATAGAGCGAGGAGCTTGGGCCACGCACCACTTCGATGCGATCGACGAGATCCATGTCCACGGGAAAGTCATTCTCCACGGGCGCCGAGTCATCGACATTATTATTGATGGCGTGGCCATTGACCAGGTAGAGGATGCGGCCGTTGGAATCGCCCGGAGGGGCAAATCCACGCACTCCGATGGTGCTGTAGCTGCCGTGATTCTGAACGTAGAACCCGTTGAGGCTCCGCAGGGCCTCCTGCACAGTCCGGTAACCGTACTTCCGGATTTCCTCTCCGGTTATGACACTGATCGAGGAGGGCGCTTCGACGGCCTTCTGCTCATACTTGGAGGCGCTGTATACCTTCACGTTGAGAAGTTCCTCAAGGCTGAGGGCTTCCGCGTCGGGAGGCTGCTGAGCGAATACGGACGTTGTAGCCGCCAGGATGAAGAGACCCGCGATTCCGGCAAACCGAACACTTTTGGACACACTATGAAAACTGGAGCAGCGCATAAATCCCGCCTGTTCCGTCTGGCCACTAAAGACCGAGAATTGAGAGCTGAAATGCAGTGAGCAGGGTAGGTCGAAAGGACACTCTGGGGCAAGTTACTTTTGTAATTGCGAACCAAAGTTGAAACGGGAAAGGTTACAAAGGTTTCGATTTCCGCGGAAAAAACGGACACGCGGGCTGGGATGGCAGCGCCCGCGTGAGGGTATGAATTCGACCGGGGCGCTGCCATTCTATCTGGCCACGAGCGGCTGCTGGAACAGCTGACAAACTCCTGACATGCGCAGCGGCGCGCGGACACCCGAGTTACTTTCCATCCGAGGGCTTTGCGGACTCGGCGGGCCTGGACGCTCTTAACCTGCTCAACGACTCGTCGACACGGGTCTTGAAATCACCAGCGTCGTCATGCGCGAGGCCGCGATAAGTGGACTGAACCTGCATGTCGCAACTGGCGCCCTGGCCACTCAAAGAGACGGAGTTGGTTCGCTGGCGAAGAGTTCCGCCGACGCTGTAAGAAGCCATCATCTCGGCGTTATCAAGCGACAGAACACTGTAGTTTCCTGAATTCTTAATGGTGTCTTTCACCGCGGCCCATAGTTCGCTGCACGGAACGGGATAGGTATCCTTGTGGGCTTTGGCGAACGCCGGCATGGCAAGCGTAAGGAAGATAAGAGCAACGACAACGGCCTTCATCATGGGATTTTCTCCTGTAAAGCTATGATTCACCGAAGTTGAAATGCTGAACGCAGACGGCTCGCCAAGAGCCTCGGCGCGATAACCAAGTACGGGCTGTTTCATTGAGTCAGCGAAAGCCGAGGGGGAAATGGCTCAGTAATTCTGCGAAGAACGTTTTGAAGCTCAAAAAGAGGGGCTGAAACGCCCGGCCAGTGGTAGGATTACCAGCATCTTTGGAAAGAGTTTGGCGAAAAGAGTTTGGCGTACGGATGGAGCCGCTTGTGGAGCCAGCCCAGGGAGAGATCACTTTGCTGCTGGCAAAGTGGAGAGATGGCGAGCCGTCTGCGTTCGAGCATCTGTTGCCGCTCGTTTACCCCCACCTGCGCGAAGTAGCTGCGGCGTACATCCGGAGGGAGAGAAATCCTGGCGAGTTGCAGGCGACCTCGCTGGTCGACGAAGTATGCATGCGCCTGATTGGCCAGAGGAAAGCCGACTGGGCTGATCGCACCCACTTCTACACATTTGCAGCCAAGGTCATGAGGATGATTCTGACGGACCATGCGCGGAGCAACATCGCACAGAAAAGAGGGGGCGGCGCGGAACACATCTCGCTGAACGAACAGATTCCCTGGATCAGGATCGGCAGCGAATCGCTGATTGATCTTGGCCGCGCACTGGATGACCTGAATGCAATCGATCCGTACAAGGTTCAGCTCGTCGAGTTGCGATATTTTCTCGGCTGCACGGCGGAAGAAACCGCGGCCCTGATGCAGGTCTCAAAGGCGACGGTCGATCGCGATCTAAAGTTCATCAAGAGCTGGCTGTACCGGCGGATTTATCCGGAAGCCGTGGCGGAGGCTGCGGCACGTCCTGAGAAGCCGTGAGCCATTGTGAAGGCGGTTCCCGCAGTCTCGTATAAGTGGGTTTACTCACTGCCCAGAGGCCTTCGACTCGATGAAGGATTCGACTACGTTCATGCAGCGCGCTGAAGCCGTATTTCAAGGCGTCCTTGGCGCACCCGAAATGCAACGGCCCGCACTGCTGGAAGCACTGTGCGAAGGCGATGGATTGCTGCTGGAGGAAGTTCGTTCACTGCTGAAGGCCTGCGCCGTCGAAGAGACCGTAACCGCATGCTGCCAATCGGAGGCAGAAAGTAATGCCGTGAAGTTGCGCGGCAGCAGACGCCTTGGGCCGTACGAACTGGACCGCCTGGTTGGGCGCGGCGGAATGGGCGCAGTGTACCTGGCGCATCGCGCCGACGGACAATTCGAGCAGCAGGTCGCCGTCAAACTCATCGACCTTCCCTTTGTGACAAACCTGTTCCGGGAGCGATTCCGGCAGGAGCGCCAGATTCTTGCGAGACTGAGCCACCCGAACATTGCCCGGATGATGGACGGAGGAGTGAGCGAGGACGGCGAGCTCTACCTGGTCATGGAATACGCCGACGGAGTCTCCATTGAACGGTATTGCAAGGAACACTCGCTCTCCGTTCGGAAGCGCATTGAACTCTTCCAGTCGGTTTGCGCGGCGGTTCGCTTCGCTCACCAGAACCTTGTGGTGCATCGCGATCTGAAGCCCGGCAACATCATGGTGCTGGGAGACGGCACGCCGAAGCTGCTGGACTTTGGCACGGCAAAATTGCTGACCCCGATGGAGGCCGCAGTCGCAGGAGAATTTACCCGACAGGGGTTGTACTCCTACACGCCGCAGTATGCGAGCCCCGAACAGATTCTGGGACACCCGATCTCGACCTCATCCGATGTCTACTCACTTGGAGTGCTTCTGTTTCTCCTGCTCACCGGGGTGCTGCCCTATGAACTGAAGGAGTTCACCACGGATGAGATGGTGCGCGTGGTATGCGAGAAACAGCCGCCAAAGCCAAGCGAGATGGCCGAGTCCGGAGCGCTGGATTCCGACATTGACTGCATTGTTTTGAAAGCCCTGCGGAAAGAGCCGGAAGAGCGCTACGCCAGCGTGGACCAACTGATGGGCGATCTGCAGGCGTATCTGGACGGCCGTCCGGTGGCGGCGCACCAGGGCAGCTTCCGGTACCATGCGGCCAAGTTTGCCCGGCGCAACAAGCTGGCGCTGACCGCTTCGGCGTTGTTGTTTGCGACCGTGCTGGCTGGAGTTGGCGGCGTGGCGTGGCAGGCGCGGATTGCGAACACCGAGCGCAGAAAAGCGGAGTCCCGCGCGGAGGATCTTCGCAAGCTCAGCAACCGGCTGCTGTCGGAGATCGACGAGGCCATCCAGAAGATTCCCGGCTCGACCGCGGCACAGAAGCTGCTGGTAAGTACGGTTCTGGAGCATCTGGACCGGGCAAGCAAAGACACATCCGGCGATCCGCAGATGGAAGTCGATCTCGCTGATGCTTATATCCGACTGGCGAATGTGCAAGGCAACCCCTACGACCAGAACATTGGTGATACCCAAGGCGCGTTAGGCAGCCTGGACAAGGCCCTCTCAATTACGACCAGGGTGATTCGGCAGCAGCCGGGAAATGCGGCCGCTGCACACGCCTACGGGTGGGCTCAACAATCGCGCAGCGAAGTGCTGTATGGGATGGGACGGGCGCAGGAAGCGGCAGATACGATGCGCTCGGCGGCGACCACCTATGAGGAGCTGGCATCCCGCCCCGGCGCGAAAATTGACGCCCTGATGGACGCGGCGACTGCCTACGGGGGACTGGGCGACGAACTGGGACAGAGCGGCACGGCGAGTCTGAGCGATCCGGTGGCGGCGCGCGCTGCCTTCCGTAAATCACTGGAGCTGAACGAACGCATCTATCAGGCCGATCCCAGCTCCTTGCGGGCGCTGCGCGGAATCGCCGTCAGCCATTTGAAGATTGCAAACGTAACCGCGGAAACCGATCCGGCGGCGGCGCTGGCGGACTACCGTGACGCGATCAAGGGCATGAACGCGCTGCCCGAGGAGGCACGGAAGGCGCTCACGAATCAGCGCACCCTCCTCAATGTTCTTCGCCGGTATGGCTCGGCGCTGAAGGAGATTGGAAGATACCAGGAAGCAGTTTCGTATATGGAACAGGTCAAACCCATCGAGCAGCGCTTCCTTGCGGCGGATCCCAATGACACTCGCGCTGGAACGGACCTGATGGTAGTGCTGGAAAATGAGGCGGAATGCTTTGAGGACAGGGCAGAAGGGGTCTTTACGGAAGAGAAGGCAGACCGGAGCGCGGATGCAGCCAGTGCGCTAAAGCTCTTGTCGGAAGCCAACATGGTTATTGAACATCTGCTGCAGATAAAACCCGACAACGTCGGTTGGCGGTCGACGCAGGGTTTGTTGCTGGTTCGCATGAGCGTGCAACAACGGACGCTGCATCAAGCGCCGCAGGCACTGGAGTCGGCGAAACGGGGGGCCTCTATCCTGGAGACGGCTGGAAAACAGCAATATGCCCAGGGCTTCGATCTGGATTCGGTGGCAACAGGGCTGGCCACGGTCCTACCGGAACGGTTGCGTGACACACAACTGGCCGTGGAATGCGCCGAGCGCATGGTGGAGATGAGTCATCATCAGAAGCCAGGATTTCTACTGACGCTGGCACATGCGTACCGCGCCGCCGGAGAATCCGAAAAAGCCCGCGCCACAGCCCAGGAAGGTCTGGCGCTGCTGCCTGCGGCAACTCCGGCCACAGTTCCCTCTCGCGTTCGGAAGCAGTTGCAAGCGGAACTAGGCCGGTAATTTCTTGTGTGATTCAGATTCCAACGTTACAGGAAGGCTGGCTGCGATGGCCGAGGCGTCTGCTGAGATGGATGGCAACAGCGGCAACGTATCTGGCGGCGCGGATCGATACCTCATACGCTCGAAGGAGAATCCGCTTGGGTGGCAGCACGAATGCTTCATGTAACAAAGTTCTTAATGGATGACTCATATGGGAGAGGGCTTTCGAATAGATGCTCTCTCGACCTCCGATTCCAGTTGATGGCAGGATTGCCAAACGCTATTGGAATACCATCATTATCGCGCGGATCGTCTTCAGCGTCAGTGATGGAGTGGCAACTCTGCTGTGCGAGTGGTCACTCGGGAGAAGCTCCGGCGTTGGTGATTCGAGCGCAAGGGGTGAGCAAGCAGAACAATTTCAGAATTATTCACCCGCGCGTATACTTCCTCCTCATGAAGTGCTAGGCTTCTCGCAGCATCTGATTTGGATGGACGCAGCAGTAGAAGCGCCCTGAGAGCGAACAACCAAGCGCCTTCGGAATACGTATCTTCTTACAAACTCCCTCCGACTCACTCAGCCAGATATCAATACACAAAGGAACACGCATCATCATGGAACAAGGAACAGTAAAGTGGTTTAACGACGCAAAGGGATTCGGTTTTATCACCCGCCAGACCGGCGAAGATGTCTTCGTGCATTTTTCAGCGATTCAGGCGAGTGGCTTCAAGAGCCTTCCCGAAGGCCAGGCCGTTCAGTTTAGCGTCGTCAAGGGGCCGAAGGGCTTGCAGGCAGAGAACGTAACCATTCTCTAAGGATTCAATCCGAAGAGTTTGACGAGAGGGTGGCCTAGCGGCTGCCTTTTTCTGTGCGCAAGAGCCGGTTGGCTGCTGCGTTCTGTGTGTCCGTGCGGGACGTTGATGTGCCCGCCGCGAGAGTTCCGGTGTGTTACCGGAAAAGTTCTGACGACGGGCAATCACGAGATTGAAGTAACAGAGGGGCATCGGCGCGGGGTGATACCCGGCCAGCGTGAAACTTTCCAATTCAGCCCTTAGTCAATCGAGAGCGGGGTTTGGATGGTCTCCACCAAAGGCGCTGCCGCATCCTCTGGCGCGATGATCAAGCTTGCCTCTGCACCTGCAAGCCGCAGGAGCGCGTCATTGGTTGTGTCTTCAATCCGAGTATTGCTCTTGTGAAGCAAGCGAACAGCCTTGAATGCTTCATGGCACAACACAAAGCGGTTCTTAGTTCGAAGCGCATCAAAAACGATATCTGAACGCATGGCTGACACCTTCCGTGGTACATGGAGAACTGTGGATTGTGGTGACCTCGCCATAGCACTACATGAGCCGCAATCACAAAGCTACAAACGCCAAGAGTAGCATGGCACGGCGATGCTGCGTATGCGGCGGGAGCCTTAGTTGCGAATCAAGACACGAGAAGAGAATTCAGAAGATGGTATTGCGAGGCTGTGCTCCGAACTGGAATACGCCTTCCTGAATGGTCACCGGCACACTGGGTATTGATGGGGAGTTGAAGGTATCTGGGTATTTCGGCAGGTCGCCCCAAAAAAAGGACGGCGCACGCCGAATATGTGGGGTGAGGATGGCAACGGCGTGCGCCTTATTAGATTGAATGAAGAATAGCTGACGGGAGAACCCGTGGCAGTGATATTCGTCACCGGGCATGGTTCATGCGACCCAACAGCCGTCGACAAGTACGAGGGGAGCGGTCACCCGCTCCCCTCGGCCAATTATGCTATCAGTGGATTACATAGTTTCCGCTGACCAAAGCGCTTGGCGTGTTGTTCGGAGCCACCGCGATAGCCTTGACCGTGGCCGTTGCGGTTAGAGTGAACGTCTTGCCGGGCGCAATCAGCGTCCCATTGGTACACGCGCCCGCGGTGGTTCCCGTGGGTGTTGTGCCGTTGATGGTGTAGCAGAACGATGCGGTTCCCAGCGCGTCGGTCAACAGCACCGTCGCCGATCCCGGGTACGTTCCAGGCCAGTTTGCGCCAACGTTGGAGAAGGTAGGCGCAGCCAGTTTCATTGTGAAGGTTGCCGCGAGGGAGATGGGACTGTTGATATATCCCGCTTCCGCCGCGATGGCTTTCACTGTCGCGGTTGTGATGGTCACCGGTCCCGAGTACGTCAGAGTTGTACCTGTCGGCGGTGCGGTTGGGGTCGAACCGTCCATGGTGTAGTAGATGGTTGTCCCAGATTGGCTATCTGTGATCGTGAACGTCGGCATACTCGTTGTCGAGTAGGTATAGCTGCCGCCGCTTGGTGAAATGACCGGCTTTGGCACCTGCGGAACGGTGAAGGTTCCGCCGGTAACGATGCTCGGCTTGTAGAGATTGCCCGTCGCACCAGCCGCAATGGCATAAATTGTTTCGCTACCGGTCATCGGCAGCGAACACGGATTGCTGGCGCACTGAACTGTGCTGCTGGTAGCAGGTACGTACTTCTGTGAGCTATTGACAGATACCTGCGGAGTGGAGCCGTCGAGCGTGTAGAAGATGTTTGAACCAGAGATGCTGGTGATTACCACCGTCGTCAGCGGGCCAACATAAGGATACGACGGACTGAAGGTTGGGGCCGGCGCCTGCGTGTTGTGCATGTTAATGGCCTGGTTCGCAAGGAAAGCCCGCGAATAGATGGGAATTCCAGACGTCGGAGGCGTCAGGCCGTAAGGATTTGTTCCGTTGCCTCCCTGGTGGCATTGACCGCAAGCGATGTCGACGTCCAGAGCGGCAGCGTTGTAACTGATTGGCGCTCCCGACGCGGGAGACCAAGTTTCAACAAACGTATTTGGCTGCTGGTTGCCGCCACCGGAGCTGTAATACTGCGAGGCCGAAGGGAACGTAGAGTAGTTCACGTCCGGGTTAATCCTAAAGTAGTGATACGTAGCCGCTCCGGAGGCTCCCGCCAGATGGCAGACCTTACACGTCTCCGGATCGCCAAATCCGTTGGGGAATGGAGTGTTGACCCCGGTCGGATGGGCGACCGACTGTGCGTGTTCGATGTGACAGTCGGTGCACTGTTTCACTAAGGCTGGCGAGACGTTGGTTGCATTCACGTTAATGAGGGTGTTGTGGACGTCATGGCAACCGGCGCAACCACCGTTCTTGGTCGCGTCTCCCGATGCACCGCCGGTGCCAGGATACAAATCCCCTGTGCTTCCGGTTCTGCTTCCGGGGGCTTCGCCCCAATCTGTAAAGTAGCTGTTGTATGTGCCGCTCATCGTTACCGAGAGATCAGAAGAGTTCTGTGCCGTCTGGTCAAAGGTTCCAATGAAGCGAGCATGGGGACTGTTGAGAAATGTCTCGGCTCCGTTGGCGCCGTGTGACATTGAAGGTTTGTAAGGCCCGAAGACGCCACCTGCGGCAACGCAGGCAAGGTATTGTGCGCTCACCGAACCGGTGTAGGTCTGTCCGTTCGAGCACGTACCTCCGGACTTGAATGCGCCCAGGGAAGCGGTCACGCCGGGGAGCGTTTGCCCGGGCAACTGCGCAGGGTGGACCTGACCGAGGTTGTAAGCGCCGGGTTTGCAAGTCTGGCCAACAGGACAGCCTGTACCGCCCGCGGTTGTGGGCGAGATGGCAACCTCCTGCCGGTGACACTCAATGCAAAGCGCAGTGGATTGCTGGTTTACGGGCACGTTCGGAAGCGGCTGGCACCCCGCTACTCCACAGTCGGCTAACGTAAAGCCAGCAGGCAGCGTGGAACCGGAACTCAGTTGTACGGTGTGACTAATGCGCCCCGCCGTGGCTTTATTGCCGAAGATCATGGTCGGGTTATAAACGGAGGGGTCCGCCTGCACATCCGCTTTGTGACAGCGTTCACACTGGATACTGGTCAGATTCCACGAGGAAGTCGGCCAGGTGCCGCCGTTCGCCGTGCACGTCGTGTAACTTGAATAAGGCAAGTTGGTGCTGGGATCGACCGCGGTGCATACGCCGCCAGCAGGGGTTCGCTGGAGCATGGAGTCCGTTATGCGAGTCTTCGCATCGTACAGAGTCGGCTCCGGACCACCATTGTCAAAACGATAGCCTGTGGTGTGGCAACGCGCGCAGGTATAAGTCCCGCCTTTGTAGGCCGAGTCCGGCGCATCAATCCAGCCGTAGATGTAATACAGCTGAACGGGGCCTGTCGTCAGGTTGAGGTTTCCATTTACCCAGTCGATGGCGTTGTTGGAGGAATCCGTTAGAGTGGTCTGCCCTTGCGTGTTTCCCCACGGCTGATTCGGGGCGACCTTGCGGAGCATATTTCTGTGCCCGCCAATCAGGTAGTTTGCGCCCTCGTAGTTTGTGTTGGGGATCGGAGGGTCATGGTGACAACCAATGCACGGGTTTGAAGTGTTGGCTGCACCAGACGCCCAGTTGCCGAACGCGGGGTCTATATAAAAAGGCTGCCAGGTCGCAAGAGGTGCATTGCTTGCATTCCACTGGGCCCCGTCACTGTGGTAATACTGGCCGGCGATGCAGGTAACGCCATCTGCGGCGAATTTTGCGCAACTGACGCTCGCAGGATTGGCGGTGCTATTGACAGTGGTTGCGTTGGTTAACAGTTTGTCCTGCCCGACGGCAGTGGGCGCAGAGGCGAATGAGAATGCGGCTAGACACAGGATGGAAGCGAGGGATGCTTTACAGCCGAACGATGGCATATGCAAGATCTCCCGAAATCGTTTACGCGCTTTTACAAACTAAAGGGATGGTACCAATGGGGGAAACTCATCGTACCAAGAGGACAATCCGGGTACGCAAGGCAAATGTCTCACTTTGACTTCAATTGTTGGGGATTTCCCGAATTGGGCGCAGTCAATGGATGGTATCGAGGAATCCGGCACAATTCGGCTTGCTCGCCGGAATGGAAACTTGCGGAAGCCGGAGAAGCCACTCGGGGCTATGGCCTGAGCGCGTGCAGACGCACGCGACTGAATCGCGCAATTGCGCGGTTGCGAGCAGAAGTGTTGGAGTTTGAAGTGAGCTAAGTTTTGTTCGGGGAGTTTGTAAGTGTTTGAAAGAATGGCTCCTCAGGTAGGACTCGAACCTACAACCCTTCGGTTAACAGCTAAGACTCCGCTTTTTTCAGGGTTGCTCGGGTTTGTTCGATGTTGCTTATTATGAGTGGCTTACAAGGAATTCGCAAGCTGACGAAAGTTGCAGAATTACTTAGTTTTTGCCACTTTTTTTATCTAAGGTCCCCACAAAAGTCCCCACACTAATTTCGTTCGATTTTTCGCTCCGCAGAGGCCTGTGAATTCGCACCTCTTTGAGAGTTTTCAGCGGCCTCAAAACCTCTCGCTTTCGCCCTTTCTTCGCACTAGGAAAACCGCGATTTTAGCGGATTTCCATGTCAAAAAAACCGAAGGGTTGCTTGGCCCGGCACGAACAAGGCGCCAGCGGCGTTCTGCAGCAGCGGAGATTAGGCGGCAAAGTTGAGCTGCAAGCCGACGCAATTGAATACTGCAATCATACGTTCGGGGCAGACTTTCTCCCGGGCAGGCTGATGTTCCCTTCTCGGGATTCTTCATGACTTGGCTCTATGAAAGGGGATGTCAAGAGATATTCTTCTCCCCATGACTGGAAGATGCTCCGCTCTCGTGGCATCCAGCCCCTTTGTTCCGTGCCGCGCGATCTTGAATGGGTGGGCTGCGCAGCAGCACGCCCATACTCGGTTGTTTCCGTCGTCGTCATGACACTGAATATAGCTTCGTCCGAATTCGAGGCTACGCAAGCAAGACGTTAGTTGCAGTGGCAACCATATGGTTCTATCGGAGACTCGAGGCCTACAGCTTTGTTCGGTTGTCCGAGGGGGCATAGGGTGATTTCGGAGGCTGGGTGCCGAAGCACACATTGCCGAGCCAAGTCATGGATACTCACCCTCGACCGAAGAGCCTCAAAGATCCGTGCGAACACGACGTGTAATGGTCGAGACGGAACCTTTATCGAGGCTCTCAAGCTGCTTGCGATGTCAGTTTCTTCGGATCGAAGCTCTCTCCCTTCTTCCAGAGCACTAATACGATTGCGGCGAACTTGCGCGCCAGGGTCAGCCGCGCCATCGCTGGCCGGATGCCCTTCGCCAGCAGGTCTTCGTAGTAATCCTGCATCAGCCCGCGCCGAGTGCTGGCAGAAACCGCCATGCTCTTAAACAGGTTTTTGAGATCGTGGTTGTGGTTGACGTTCAGACCGCGGGTCGAGGACTTCTTCTTCGACCGTTGCAACTCGCCATTCTTGAACTGATAGTCGGCGCTGCTGTGCGTCTCGACTCCCAGTCCGATGTAGGCCCAGAACTGCCGCTTGGTGCGAAAGCGATGCGGCGTCTGAACCAGCGCGATCAGCAGTGCTGCGCGAATCGGGCCTACCCAGGGAATCTTCTGCAACGTCGCCCGCGCCGGGTACCGCTGGCTCTCCTTCAGCAGCTCTTGCCGTGCCTGCATGCGCAGCGGTTGCAACAGGTCAAACTGCTGGTGTAAGTGCTCCGCTCGAAGTCTCTGGCCGGGCTGCAGCAACTGGTTGAGCCACTCCGCACGATAACGAGCGGAATACACGCGTGGTCCGGCACAACGAATCGCCTGGCTGCGATAGACGGACTTGATGCGGTTCATCACCCGGATCACGTCCTCGGTCAGCGTCATGTAGCTGCGCGCCAACTCCTTCAGCGTTCGGACTCCGCTATCGCCGTGGTAGACCGGTTGCAACTGGCCGCCGCGCAGCAACTCCGACAGATCGCGGGCGTCGATGTGGTCGCTCTTGCTGCCCGCCTTCATCTTGGAGCTCTTGCGTGGATCGCAGACCATGACGTGGTCGACGTGCGGCTTCAAAACGTTGTATAGCCAGTCGGCCGAAATCCCTTCCTCCAGGGCAACGAACAGCTTGCCGCGGAGGCCGTCGATGAAATCAAGAATCGTGGAAGCGCGGGTCTCTACTACCGACTCCATGATCAGCTTGCCACTCTCGTCGCGAACCGCAACGACGATGGTTGCCTGGTGAACGTCAAGGCCGATATACTTCACGCTTGTCATAAGAAGGGTGCTCCTTGTGTAGGTGAGTTTCGACGCTCATAACCTACTCCAAAGGGGCACCCTTTCATAATGCGTGGTATCTCGCGCAGATAAGTTGTAGCCCTTCCCTGAGACGTGGCACACTGGCGGGACTCAGAATGAATGTCAAAAACGAAAGTCGAGTTGCCGAACTACTAGGCACTTCTGGTTGCGCGACAATCGTCGTTGCTTCACCAGCGGCACTCCTGCTTTATCCCCATGCAATCTGGCTGTTCGCGTTGGCGATAGTTGGGATCGCCATTCTCGCTATAGCTATTCGCCTCAGGAAAGACCCTTCGCCTTGTCAGATAGCTGATGCCGCCGAACGAATCCTGAACGGCCTGTCCCAAGGGTGGGATGTGGACGATTATGAACATCTAAATCCGCGAGAGGCGAGGGTTCGGGAGCTATGGAGCCAAACGATGGGTATACGGATTGCCGGAGGAATGGCCGCGTTTGGATAAGACGGAAAGAGATGAGCTGATGAACATCATTTGCGCTATCAGAGAGCTTGATGGCGATTCGCGATAGCTTGAGCGCCGTTCTTATTGGGCGGCTTTGTTCACTTGACCCGGCTTGAGCTTTTGTAACAGCAGAAACAAGGCTCCCCCCACGAGGTAACCCGCGAGAGCGCTCAGAAACCATGTGCCTTTCGCTCCTGTCCTCGGATGATACACGGTGAGCCAATGGCTGACCACGAACTGAGGGATGCAGGAAACACCGAGTGAGAGCCAGAAGCTCAGCGTTCGCCTCACCCATGGCTGCACAGTCGAGCACGCTATGAGAGCCGCTATGCATACAACAGCAATGGGCTCCGTCCACTCATCCAATAAACGATGATGGTGCAGCGCGAGGGACACAACCAGAGCAGACACAAAAGCCGCGAGGCCTATGAGGTACCACCTAAGATTGAGATTTGCAACAAAGTACTTTGAGCCCTCGGGCTTCGGACTATGCGCCCTCGCTTCCTTGATCTCCAGACGCACTCCTTCTCTCTTCTTCGCGTGCGCCTGTTGGTAAGTCAGACCGCGCCGGGCCATCTCTGCGTCAATTGCGAGACCGGCTTCGTCGCGTAAATCTTGTCGGTCCCCCGCAATGCTGAGCAATTCATCGTCGCTCAGTTTTGCGTAATGCTCCTGAAATCCGTATCCAAAGCGTCTTCTACCCTCTTTCGTTGTTACGATCAAGGCTTACACTGACGGACGGAATCGTAGTCGCTTATCACCGCGATTTCAATCGTAGTTCAAGAGCCGCATTAGCGCCCCTGAATTAATCCCGAAAGTAGGCTTGGCTCCAGCTAACCTCCGCCACAACCGATTTTGGAACGGGTCAGCTCCAAGAAAACCGCCGCCTCGTGCATGCTGGCTATAACCCGGTAATGGTTTTCATGACAGCACGAACGATGAAGCGCGCTTCGCGGTC
>Ga0181537_10002715_pt1 | contig 15401 bp, 18 predicted proteins | sample PEATcosm2014_Bin_39_FD_119765 | JGI IMG/M metagenome (GOLD analysis project Ga0181537, IMG submission 119765) | Peatland microbial communities from MTU Mesocosm Facility, Houghton, MI, USA - PEATcosm2014_Bin23_10_metaG | ecosystem: Environmental > Terrestrial > Soil > Wetlands > Peat | place... | reverse complement strand
GCTCCCAGCGTGGCTCTCTGTGCTGACTCGGCATTTCCCGCCGGGGCAGTTTGGCCGATACATGGTTGTCGGCTCATGCAACGCCGTATTTGGCTACTCCACCTATGCGGGGCTGACCGCGCTCTTCACCCCACACATTCCCTACCCGTATATGGCAGCCAGCGTAATCGCGTTCTTCACCAACATCACCTTCTCATTCCTCAACTACAAGTGGTTCATCTTTAAAACCAAGGGCCACTACATCGAGGAGTGGATGCGGTGCGTCACGGTGTATAGCAGCACAATGGTGACGGGAACGCTGATTCTTCCCTTTGTCGTCTTTGCAGTGCGACATTTGACACCCGCCGGCGCCTCAGCCCCCTATATCGCAGGTGCTTTAATGATGGTGGCAAACTTCCTCGCCGGATTTCTCGGCCATCGGAATTTTTCATTTTCGCGTGCAGAGAGCGGTCCATCAGACGAACCGCCGACGAAGTAGCCTCGCGCAATCGACTTTGAGCTAAGCCGGCAGCAGGAAGGCCGCGCGGTGTCCGAGTTGCTTTAGCCGCAATTTGATGCGCTGAGAAACTGTCATCTTCTCAATGTTGGGATAACGCTTCAAACTCACTCGCTTTTTCTTCTCCCAAAGCGACTTGATATCGCTGTCGAGCCGGAGAGAACTGAGATTGCGCAGGGCACGGGCGCGACGGTTAAACAACAAAATCGTGTCGCCATACGAGTAAATACACCCGGGGTTGAGGACGCATTGTGTCGCGCTCTTGAGAAACTCCGCGCTGACCGATGCGGGGTCGCGAAACAAAGCAACCCAGTCCTTCATTTCGAGAGCTTCTACCTGATCGATGCTCAGGGTTGCCAGTTCGCTTTTTCCCACTTGAACTGCAACATCAATGCGGTGCGGATTCATCAAAACATTGTCCGGCGAGATTCGCGCTTCGTCACGTTGTTCGGGTGGGAAGTACCAGATCGGATCCGCTTTGTGACCTTTATGCTTCGCGGGATCATAGTTCTCAGTATCTAGAATCACGAAATGGTTCTTGCGAATCTTCGGCCCGTTCACTTCTTTTAACTTCTCCAGCATTTTTGGCGAGACGATATCGCATTCGTCGTTTGCGTCGTTTGCCGGCACCTTCAGCGCCACCGAGCACATCTCGCACCAATTGAGTTGATCGCCAAAATCCGAAGGTTTGCGCTTCCACCACCCGGGCTCGATCGGCCAACCGCCCGGCCCGTTAAAGAGCGTGTCGAGGGCGCCTGCCACTTCGCAGAAAAATGCTCCTTTTGGCGTGATTGACGCGCTCCAGATGTTCTGAATCCAGCAATTGTCCCGAAGCTTGATCCATTCTTTATCCGGGATTCCGAGTTCTTTGCGAGTGACCAGAATCGCCTGGTGAGTGTTGATGGTTTGGTGATCGTTAAGGTTCTGGTAAGGGAAAACGTCCTGAATCTGTTCAAAATTCTTGTAATAGCCAGGGCCCATCGCGCTCCAAAGACCGCGCTTCCGCCCGCGCATGTACTTTACGGTGCGGCCGTACTCTCTGAAGCTTGGGGTGGGATCTCCGACGAAGGCAGCCGGACGCGGTTCGTCAATCTTTGACTCGTAATATTCCAGCATTTCTGGAAACTGCGGGTGAAGCGTTGGCTCGCCCCCCATAATGCCCACGATTCCGGGGAAACCTTCCATTGAATCGACAGCCTTTTTAAAGGTCTCCAGGTCCATAAATGACGGCTTCGCATGCTCCCCACAAAAGCGCGTGCAGTTAGAACACGCTTTGTGACAGGCGTTCGTGACGTCGATCTGAATCACTTTCATGTCGGCCGGCGATTTCATCGTTGACCCTACTCCTTCATGTTTGCAGGACGCCCACGGGTAAGCCTCGGGGATAACCGCGGCCCCCGTCTTCACAGGCCAGAGTGATTCGAGTGTATTTTGATCGAATTGCAAAAGGCAACCGATTCCGGCCCTATCCGATCCCCTTTAGTGACCTTGGTGAGAGCGCAAATCTGGCAAACTGGGCTTGAATGGGAATATAGAGAGGCCGGATCGCCATCTCGCGAGCCTAGTTGCACTTAATCCCTGTCAATCAGTGAGATTTGCCACCAATTAAGCCTCGTGCAATCATTGACGGCAGTTCCCATGACTTTGATTGCGACTTGGCTGGATTAAGGGACCTCGCTTGGAAGAACGCGAATACGAGCCATTCCTGGTGACCGTGGCGATCACCACACATAACCGGAGCGCTCTGTTGCAGCGTGCACTTGCCGGCGCCCTGACGCAAACCTATCGTCGACTCGAAGTGCTTGTTTCCGATGATGCCTCGACCGACGATACATCCCAACTCATGGCCGGGGTGCGCGATCCGCGTTTTCGCTATTTGCGCATCGACAAGCCCACGGGTATCGCAGGCAACTTCCAAAACGCACTTGACCATGCGCGCGGAGAACTTTTCTCATTCTCAATGATGACGACGAACTTGAGCCTGAGGCAATCGAAAGGCTCTCAAGCTGTTTCTGGAATCCGCCCGCCGGCTATATGCCAGACCAGATTCTTCTGAGCTGGTGCACGTGCAAGATTCAAGATGAGGACCGTCGTGTGCGCTACGCAACCTGCGCCGGGCCGGAAATTGAGCCCGGTATCGATCTCGTGACCGGGCTATTCGATGGGGTACGCGGGCCACGCTTCTGCGGGATTCTCGTGCGAACGAGTGCTGCTGCAGAGATTGGCTATTCGAAGGAGCATCGAGGGATTCCGGATGTTGGAAACTGGACGCGCCTGGCTGTGCGCGAAGGGGCGGTCTCTTGCGTAGATGCACCGCTGGCGCGCTACACCGCGCATAACAACAGCTGCACCGGCACATCGACTGCAAAATCGTGGCAGCTTGCCGGCGAAGCCATCCTTCGCGATCTATATAGCGACTTACATCGGCTGGGGTACGAAGACAAAGCGCTCAAGATCCGGCGCAGTCAACGTAACTTCATCACGGGTCTACTTGCAACGGTGCTCATGCAGTCGGCGGGCAGACCGGGGTGGGTGTGGCGCGCATTCAAAGAGTTCTGCCGCGTGCCGCAGTTCTTCCTGACTCCTATGACGGTTCGTCGTTTTACAACCGAGGCCGGAAAGATGTTTCGCAAGAGTAAGTGAGCATTGATCCGGTTTGAGAGATCAAATGCCGAGATCAATTCGAGTTGATCGAGCCGAATCGTTCCGGATCCCGAGTTCCCAGACACCATGCCGTGTCTGCGAGTTTGTCGCGGCCCCCTTCTGAATGAGTACCCGATGCGATCAGCGTGCCTCCCGCGGCGCGAAGCAGCGCAGTCAATGACCGTTCGGTGAAGTAATTGATGTGCTCGTGCATCATGTAAATGCTCTCAAGTCGAACCATTCGAGCTCCCAAAGCGGGCCGCGTGAGCGCAATAATGCCGATCTGCGCTATGCGACGCAGCAACTTTATAGGATCGGTCGGTCGCTCGCTGGGAACTTCAAGATAGAGAAGACCATTCTCTGGGCTTACACGAAGCATCTCCGAGACCATTGTGCGCGGAAATCCGACGTGTTCAAGCACATTGCTGTTGATGATCAAATCTGCCTTGCACGCGGCAGGATCGCTTGTCGCGACGACTCCGGGCGCTGCGGGAATGCCGGAGATATCATAAACATAGGCTTCAGAGTCATCGAGCAGTCCCGCGACAAGGTCGCCTCGATCACCACCATAATCGAGAACGCGGTGAATGGTTCTGGGGCCAATGTTGCTCCGAAGTGTTGACCCAACTTTGGCTCGACGCGCTCTGTAGGACGACGGCGAAGCCAGATTTGCATTGAGCTTAGGGGTATACCAAGGCTCTACCTTCCATCGCATCTTCTGATACTCCTCAGAGCGATAATTGCGATAGAGCAGCTGCACCTCCGCATCATCGAGGCGCGGGTTATAGAACATGAACGTGCAGGATTGACATTGCACGAGGTCGAGGCAAAATGGGTCGCGGTTCCAAATGCGCCGGGCGATAAAAGGGGCGACAAGCGCTCGCTTAAGCGGACGAATCGGCTCACCGCAAACGACACAACCGGTCGCCTCAACCACGTGGCTGATCTCCAAGCCGCCTCTGACGTGCGGACCACTGAATAAACGGAGACGAGTAAGAGACCAACATTGCTCTGCAGAGGAAATGGATTCGGAGGGTCGGAATCTTCAAGCCTCGGCCCTGACAAGCAAGCAGGTTATATTATCGTGGCCACCCGCATCCTTAGCCGCGTTGACCAGACAGGCGCACAGTTTGGCGAGCGATTGACCAGTGCCCAGCAACGACGCAATCATGGCATCGGGAAGCTCGCGGGTAAGGCCGTCGGTGCAAAGTAGAAACATGTCGCCGGGCTCGGCTTCGATGCTGAATACGTCTGGCGTAACGCTGCTTTGCGTTCCCAAAGCGCGGGTGATGACATTTTTGAGCGGAGAACGTTTCGCTTCGGCGCTTGTCATGCGTCCCAGCCGAACCTGCTCCTCAACGAGAGAATGGTCGAGAGTGAGTTGCTCGAGGCATCCGCCGCGCAGCCTGTAGCAGCGGCTGTCGCCAATATTCAGCACCCAGACATGGCTCTCACGCGCGGCCAAAGCAACGAGCGTCGTTCCCATGCCGTTGAGTCTCTGATTGCGTTGTGATCTGGTGTAGATTGCATCATTAGCAGCACCGATAGCCTTTTCGGCAGACATTGGAAGACTCAGCGAGCCATTCTTACATTGGTCCGACAAGAGATGGAGGACCTGATCGACGGCGAGGGAACTGGCAATCTCTCCGGCTGCAGCGCCACCCATGCCGTCGCAGACCACAAAGACCCCGTCTTCAACGGAAAATCCGAATGCATCCTCGTTGGAAGGTCGTTTGCGACCACGATCGGTCGCCGCAGCAGCGAGGAAATGGAGGACGGCCGTGGCCAAGCGAAAGTCTCCCGCAGCCCAGTTTACACGGGGTGCGCGAAAGCTGGAAGTCGATGTCTAAGAATAACTAAGGTAGGGAAGGGTGGGCGGACGCAGCGCTTGGTTGCGGAGCGGAGAGGTCGTAGACCTGGATAGAGCCCCCATCGAGTATCGCGATGCGCTTACCAGAGGGTGAAATCGCCACGTTGCCTCCTCCATCGAGCACCGGACTGGCGGGGGCCTTGAGGAGGAGCGAACCCCCTGCGGTGTCAAAGACTTCCACTAATTGGCCTTTGACGTTTTCGACGGCAATCGTATTGCTGAAGGTGTCGACGGGTTGATCGAGGGTGAGCGTTTCGCGGGCGAGGCAGGAGCCGTCGGGTGAGGCAACCAGAAGCTGCCAGACCTGGGTCGGGGGCGAAGGGGAATCCCACAATTTATGGCCGTCGAGGGACATGGCGACCAGTTTGCGACCGCCTTGCGCCATGCAAGTGTTGACGACAGCCACGTTGCTGGAAAGGAACTCGATAGGAGGGTCGCAGGCCGATTCGATTTTGCCCATCATCCTCCGGCCACCAGTAAAGAAACTTAGATCGAGCAGCCAGTCACGCCCCGCGGAAGCGCGCAGAGTTTCAAGATACGACGCTGAATTGATGGGCAGATGTACGACGTTGCGAACGCGGCTGACCAGCATGACCTCACCGGAATCCCTGCGCAGTATGCGGAGGACGATATCGGAATCTGCGTCGCCTTGCTGGCCATTGGAGTTGATGCTGGCCTGAGCAGTAGAAGGACTGGCGACCTGGCCTACCTTCGCTTTTACGGCCTTGGGCTCCTCGGAATCCGTTACGAGATACCGTTGTTCCGGATCCATCTGCAGCCAAAGGAGCGGCCCTGGGAACTGCAGAAGCGGCTTGAGTTCGAGCGCTGCGTTGCCTTCTTTGATGGTGTCACCATCGCGGAGGAGAAAATGCCCATTGTGCAACATCCACAGGTAGCGATTCTGATCGTGGAGCGTCCAGAGAGCCTCGACTTCAACCGTGCCTTGCGGCAACGACAGCACCTCGGCGCGAATCTGGCGTTCATCACTCTCTCCAGGGTTGCTACGGCGGATCAGGCCGGGGGCGCGGAAGGTGAAAAGAAGACGATTCTCGTCGAGAAAGTCGATGGAGACGAGACTTTCCCGCTGTCCCAGGTAAAAGGCGCCCGGCGGGTCGAAACCGAGGGGCTCAACGGGAATGGTGAACGCGGGAGGCTGCGAAGCTGTGAAGGCGGCCTTGTCCTGCTGGGAAGAGTCGTCGGAAGGCTTGCGATGCTTGAAGAACGCAGGCGCACCCGAGGCGAACATCGGCCCACAAAGGGGCGGCAACAGCATCAGCCCCAAAGCCAACCGCTTGCTCCAACCTGCCTTCGAGAGCCGATACATCATCGATAGCTATTTTCGCCTATGTGACGCGATTTGTGCAGGGCGACCGATGCCCGGGCGTATGCGAGAGTAAAGAAAGCCATGATAATCCCGAATCCAGGCAACCGGCGCTTTGCATTTCTCGGTTACAGCGCCTGTGCGCTGGCGGGTTGCTTGTGGGGCACCGGCTTCTATTTCGGCAGAGTAGCGCTGAATGAAATGAGTGTGGAGTACATGGTGCTCTACCGATTCATCTTTGCGTGCGTGGGCATTCTGCCGGTGATCCTGACTCATCGTGTTCACTTCACCAGTTGCGAGTTACGTCTGTTGCTCATCTCGGCGTTTTTCGGAATTCCGGTGCAGTTTCTCATCCAGTTTCACGGCTTGGCATTAACCACAGTAAGTCACGCATCGCTCATGGTTGGCTCTATGCCGGTGCTTCTGGCGGTGGCAGCAGCGCTGTTTGCCGGGGAGCGGCTCGATATTTTCGGCTGGGCAGCCATCATGGCGTCGACGATTGGGGCGGCGTTGATAACGCTCGGTGGCCATCCCGCCACCGGCTCACAGGGAGGGCCATCCCTAATGGGCGACCTGCTGGTAGTACTGTCGCTCGGCACGGCTCTGGCGTGGATTCTGCTCAGCAAGAGACTGATGCTCACGCACAGCCCTCCGGTAGTGACGGCGTACACCATTCTTGCGGGGACAACCATGCTGGTCATTTGGGTGATCGGGCCTTGGCTGGTGAGCCCGCTGCTGCCTCAAAAGGTCCCTGCACCGGCCTTTGTTCACGTGAGTTTGACTGCGTGGACGGCGCTTGCCATCGGCGGGCTCGCTTGCACCGCTACCACGACATTCCTGTGGAACTGGGGCATCCACCGCGTTCCCGCGTCCCGCGCTGGCGTCTTTCTGAACATTGAGCCAGCGTTGGGATCGGCACTTGGCGTGAAACTGCTCGGGGAACATCTTGGCCCCTATGCATGGGCCGGGGGCGCACTGATTCTCGGGGCGGCTATCGTGCTAACCACTCGCGGGCACGAGCCTCAGCCCGAGGTGATCCTAGAATAGCGTCCAGCCGCATGCAACAAAAGTCTCACGTCGCACAACGGAAGCGTTATTGCACCGTCGCCGCCACCAACCGACAATCAAAGAACGACTCGGAGGATAACGTGAGCGGTCTCGCATGGAATCACGCCAGCGCGGTCGGGGTTCAGGCGATGGATGACCAGCATGGCATCCTGATGGACACGGTAAACGAGCTGCGCCAGCAACTGTTGCGCGGCGAGAATCACGACCGGATTGCCCAACAACTTGACCGGCTTGTCGAATTCACAGGAATGCACTTCCAATGTGAGGAGAGCCTGCTGGAGAGGCACGGATTTCCAGGTCTTAGCGAACATCGCGCCGAGCATCAGCGCCTGCTGAATGAAATCAAATGCGCGATTGAGCAATCTGAACACGGCGAAGCCTCTGACGTACAACCCTTGCTTGCCTTTCTGCGCGACTGGTATACGAATCACGTGGAGAAGGTCGATCGCCAGTATAGCGACTGGCTTAACACTCACGGTATCTATTAATTACACTTGAGCTCACGGGCGGTCATTTGTCCTGAGACCGCCACTCCAGTTACCGCCATAAATCCGATTCAGACAATTGCCAAAGCTGCCGATACTCTTTATGCCGGACGACTCCGGCCTGGGGGTGCGAATGCCATTGATCAACTGGGACAAGAGCCTTTCGGTTGGCGTCGAATCGATCGACGCGCAGCATAAAGTGCTGGTGGAAACGCTGAACGAGCTGCATGACGCAATGATGAAGGGGCAAGCGAAGGGGATTACTGGGGCAATACTGCGAAATCTCGTAGCCTATACGCAGAATCACTTCAAGGCCGAAGAGGCCATGCTAGCCGCGGCAAAATACCCCGGCCTTGCTGCGCATCGGGCGCTTCACGAGGAATTGTCGAAGCAGGTGGCCGATTATTTGGCGCGTTTTGAGCGTGGAGAGATCACCCTGAATCTTCATTTGCTCGGATTTCTTCGCGATTGGCTCACCAAGCACATTCAGAAGGTCGACCGTGCGTATGGGCCGAGCGTAATCGCACAAGGTGCGCGGTGAAATTCAGACTTCAAAAGACAATTGCGCGGAGGAGAAGGACGAAGCTGGTTTGGGTTCCGAGGATAGGTCATAGACCAGGCGCTCAAGTACCAGGCGCTTGTCAGGCGGGGAGGAACGCAGCTCGAGGTCGGCACGGGCTATGAGACGCAGTGCGCGCGTGATCTCTCGACGGCTCCTGTAGCGACGGGCCTGGCGGATGAGGTCGTCAGCCGCGAAAGGCGGCATTCGAAACCCCTGCCAGAGCGCCTGCCAGATAGCGCGCGAATCGCGAACATTTTTCTCGAGGATCACCAGCATCTGGCGGAATGTGCGCGCCAGCATGTAGAGATGGCCGATCGCAGCGTCTTCTCCAGCGTCGGAGCTATTGAGCAACCCCTGCAGCAAGGCCAATGCGCGGGCGCGATTGCGGGACGTGATTGCGTCAGTGAGCTCATAGAGCGAACGCTGTTTGGCCGCGAGCACCATGGTCTCTACGTCGCCGAGTGTGATACGACCGCGGCCTGAGGTATAGAGCAGCAGCTTCTCCAATTCAGAGGAGATGAGCATCATGTCTTCGCCGAGTGCGTCCACTAACTCCCGGGCCGCGTCCGGCTCAAGCCGTGCTCCTGCCTCCTGCGCCGTCGCCACAGCCCAGCGCATGGCGTCTTCATCGCTGACACGAGTGAGCTCCACCATGCTGCAGTGTTCGCCAAGGGTTTCGTTCAGGCGCTCATATCGATTCTTGTCGTCCATCTCCATGCGCCGCGGGTCGGTCGGAATGCGGATGAAATCGGCAACAAAAATGAGCAGGGCCAGGGGATTGGGTGAGCGGAAGTAGCGATCAAGGGCGGCAAACTCATCTTTTTTGGCGCCGCGTGTGTAAAGTTGTCGAACGTTTCGTACAAAAACCACTTGAAATGGCGACATGAGAGACGGCGTCTGTGCGCGGTTGAGCACTTCAAAGATTGACGTATTGGATAAATCGAAATCGGAAAGGCAAAAATCTCTCAGTTCCAATGGCACCAAGGCCTTGAGGACCGCGACGCGGCAGCGATCGAAAAGAAAAGACTCGTCGCCGGCGAGGATATAGCCGGGCTTCAACGGCCCGCTTGCGGATGCTGCGGCTTCCATTTCCGCGACAAAGCGAGAAACAGCGCTAAATCCAGCGCCCCAGCGCGAGCCGCTCAACGGATCACACTCTGGAAGACGCTGCTGCGGGCAGTAGGTGCGACATCCATGTGGCTCCAGAATATCCTGCTGCAATAGCGCTTGTCAGCCGATCGATGCTCGCAATTAACAGATGCCGCAATGTGGAAATCGCGGTACAGATCTTGCGAAGGGACGCGTCCTTAAGGTTAACCAAATAGTAAGTAACCGATCTTACCGGGCGAAAGTCCACAGACTCTCGTAATTGCCTTGAAGCGTAACAAATAACCAATTTCGTTTGTTGCAAAGCGACAAATTCCTTAGAGTGGAGACAGCTGAGTCCGATCGCGAGATGTCCCTCCTCCTTGCTGGTCACTGGGCCCCTGGGCGGCGTAACGGTTTAAAACGGTTGCGTCGCCCTTAGTCTTTCTACATTCCTTCTAGCACGTCGGCCACCAGAGCTCGCGCAAAATCGCGTGAGAGACGATCAATTGCGGCGGAGCTCTCATCGAAATATGCCGGTAAATCGGTGGTGGACTGACATTGCTCGCGGAAGACATAGTTCTTGTTCTCATAAAGAACGTGCCCGTCTCGCGCCGTGAGGCGAACCTCGGCCACCACAGTGATAAGAAAGCTCGAAGACTGCTGCGTGGAGGAGTTGTAGGTGAGCGGCGCAACAGTTTCCTGCAGGATCGTTCCGCGAAGCACAACGTCGGGGTTGCCGTTTTCGTCAGGGAGTACGCGCAGGCGCGAGCGCGTGGAAAACTCACGAATCACGGCGTCGGTCATCACGGTTTCGGTGTGATAGGTGTTGGCACGCGTAGTGAAAAGTGGAATGGCGAGGGTGCGCGCATCGGACGGAAGGTGTGTGGCAGCGTCGAGGGTGTGATAGCCGCAGCCAACGGCCGGCGTGAGACCAACGAGCAGCACAATGGCGATCGCGCGCATGATTCGATTCTAGAGCCTGCCCATCATTTCGGGGTGCCGGCAGCGCGAATCTGTCTTAAACCCACGCAGTCGCCATCATCCCGAGACCTCCTGAGGGTAATTTGAACCCGTCGGTTCGATCGCGAAAATACATCTCATTGAGTTGGTCTGAGTCTCGCTGCTCGACGCGATGAAAACCGGCGCTGTACAGCTCCAACTCGAGTTGGTGCGGCGTAAAAAAGAGACGAAAGGGCTCTCCGGCAGCGGCCACCCGCGCAGCCAAGGCGCCGAAGGCGAGACGGCGCAGCGGACTGAGCGACTCGGGCGAAAGAGCATAGTCGAAGGAGACACCTGTGCCAACCGGAAGCCGCGCAATCGTCTGCAGCGTCGATCGAGTTGCGTCGAGCGTGAGATAAGGCACGACGCCGAGCCAGCCAAAAAAAGCGGGCTTCGTCATATCGAAGTCGGCCTCAACCAGGCCTGCGGCGAGAGTCATATGTTCGAAATCCAGCGGGACGAAGGTCAGATTATCTGGCTCGGGGATGCGGGCCTTGGCAAGCAGGGAACGCTTCCAATGTTGCGTTGCCGGAAAGTCCACCTCGAAGACACGCACATGCGGAAATGGATTGCGATACGCGAAGGTATCGAGCCCGGCACCCAGAACAACGTATTGAGTGACACCGGCTGTTGCGGCCTCTGCGAACCTGTCCTCGGCGTGCCGGCTGCGCATGACCATGAAGGCGCGAAATGCGCGAGCAAACGGGTGCATCTCGCGCTTGTGGTCGAGGGAAAAGAGCGAACCGAGCAGAGGCACGGCGATGGAGTCTCGAAGAACGCATGGCCGGTCAAGTTCTTGATGCGCGGCACGGCGCATCGCCACGCGAAGTGCGGTTTTGCTGGCGCGGCCGGTCTGCATGGATTTGAGTTTATCGAGAGTCAAGGCCGCGTACCATAGTGCTCATGAACTGGATTGGATGGGCGTTGCTCTCCGCCGTTTTTGCCGCCGCCACGGCCCTGCTGGCCAAGGTAGGAGTGGCACATGTCGACTCAAACCTGGCCACGGCGATTCGCACCAGCGTAGTGGTGCTGTTTGCGTGGGGTATTGCGCTGGCGCTTGGCAAGCACGGCGAAATTCGAATGCTGGACCGTCGCACACTGCTCTTTCTCACGCTCTCTGGGCTCGCGACGGGGCTGTCGTGGCTTTGCTACTTCAGGGCGCTGCAATTGGGGCCGGCCTCGCGTGTGGCGCCATTGGACAAGCTTAGCGTGCCGCTGGTAATGATCTTCGCGTGGCTATTGCTGGGCGAGAAGCTCAACGCTTCGGCGCTGATTGGCGGAGCACTAATAACCATAGGTGCCATCGTGATCGTGCTGGGCTAGAACGGTGACGCAGCTTCCCTATACTGGATTGGGAAGATAAGGAAGAAAGGTACGCTTGACGGTTCACAATTCATTCGCGGCTGAGTGGAAAGAAAGGATTCGCCGCATCGTGCTGACAGGCTTTATGGGCTCGGGCAAAACCACGGTGGGCCCTATCGTAGCCCGACGGCTCGGTTGGAGCTTTGTCGACGTTGATGATGTTGTCGAAGCGGAAACAGGCTGCGCGATCTCCGATTTGTTTGCGCGCCACGGTGAAGCGGCTTTTCGAGATCTCGAACACGCGGCTTTCGCCCGCCTCATTTCGCAAGATTCTCGGGTGCTGGCACTCGGCGGCGGCGCCATCGAGAGGAATGAGACGCGCGATTTGTTGCTCGCATCTTCCGACACAGTCTTAGTTCACCTTGATATCAAGTTGGCTACGACTTTGGCGCGTTGCAGCGGCACGGAGGCAACGCGGCCGGTCCTATCCGATCAGGCTAACCTCGCGAGTCGGTACGAAAAGCGGCTGCCTTTGTATCGCATCGCGCATATTTCAATTGAGGTAGACGCGCTCACACCTGAACAGGTTGCCGATGCGATTCTGCGGGCCGTTGGGAGATAGTCGAGCGGATCTCCTGCGTGGTTCCCCCGCCCTTGATATCATCAATTCAGGCGAAGTGATTCTCCCGCACTCTTGCCGCGTTCTTTCGCCATCCCAATGACACCCGCTTCCCAGGCCGCCATTCCCGCAGAAGTTAATGCGCGCGTTGATTCGACTGCGCACGTGCCGTCTGCTCTCCACGCGCCAAATCCAGGAGTCACGGCAACATTCATTCACGACTTCCGCGAGCTTTTCAAGGTGCGCGTCACGGGGATGGTGCTGGTGACTGGGTGGGCAGGCTTTTATCTCGGATCAATGCAATCGGGAATTTCGACGCTTCAACGCGGTTTGATCGATACGCTGCTGGGCATCGGCCTCGTTTCGGCTGGGGCTGGGGCTCTCAATCAGGCGCTCGAACGTTCCACCGATGCTCTCATGCACCGCACTGCTGACCGGCCGCTGCCCTCAGGTCGAGTTTCGCTAACGCAGGGAATTTTGGCGGGACTCGGCTCGCTGGCTCTCGGAGCATGGTGGTTGTTAGCCCACTCCAATTTGCTAACGGTTTCATTGGCGCTGCTCACTGCCTTCACCTACGTCGCCGTTTATACGCCACTCAAACGCGTCACCAGCCTGGCGACATTTATCGGGGCCTTTCCGGGCGCAATGGGTCCGCTGCTGGGATGGACTGCGGCGCGAGGCCGCATCGAGTGGCCGGCGGTTGCGCTCTTCGCCATTCTGTTTGTCTGGCAGTTTCCTCACTTCATGGCGATCGCCTGGCTCTATCGCCACGACTACGCACGCGCCGGCATCCGTATGTTGCCCGTGGTGCAGCCAGACGGCTGGTCTACGGTTGTCGAGGCGCTCTTCTATGCTGTTCTGATGATTCCGGTGAGTTTGTCCCCGTGGTGGCTTGGTCTTGATGGCCCCATCTATGCCGGCTCAGCGTCGGTGTTGGGCCTCATTTACCTCGCGTACACGATCCGCTTCAGCCGCATCCTGCGCACTACGAATGAAACGGAGAGCCGCATGCTTGCACGCGATCTGCTCAAAGTCAGCGTGATTTATCTTCCACTACTACTCACTGCGCTCATGCTGGGTGCCATCGCGAGGCATTAAGAAATCATGACGACCACCTCCGCACCGAGCCCCAAAACCGCGACGCGAACCGCCGTCGTGGCGATTCTACTGATCAGTGCGGCGGCATCCCTGTTCTTGTTCTGGCTGATTTATATCCATCCTGCAGCGGCGGCCAGCACGACCTATGCCTTTCTACCCGCGCTCAACGCCGTCTTGAACGGCCTGGCAGCGACAGCGCTGCTGATCGGGTTCACGTTTATCCGAAGGCATCGCATCGCCGCACATCGCCGTTCAATGATCATTGCTTTCGTTTTCTCCACGGTGTTTCTGATCAGCTACATAGTGCACCATGCGCTACACGGGGACGTCCGCTATCCGGCGCAAGCAGCCTTTCGCAACTTTTATCTATGGCTTTTGGCCAGCCACATCGTTCTTGCTGTGGTTGCGCTGCCCATGGTGCTGATCACCTTCTTCTTTTCGCTGTCCGGTCGATTTCCGCAGCACCGCAAAATCGCACGCTGGACCTTTCCCATTTGGCTCTACGTCTCCGTCACCGGAGTCATCACCTACGTGATGCTGCGGCTGGCACAGGGATAGGTCGGCGACATGCCTGCAAGACCATCGACATCTGGTTCGCAACCTTCCCGTCCATCTCAACAAAACGATGGCACACGTCAGTTGCTGAAATGGGGTGGATCCATGGTTGGCGCGGGAACGCTTGCCACTGTGCTGCTTGAGACGGTGCTGGGCGGTTTTTCTCGCACGGGCGCAAGTACCAACACGGGCTGGTTTGCGTTGATCATGGCGCTGATGTGCATTCCGTTTGGCGGCCTTCTGCTCCTACTAGGCATCGCTAAGTGGCTGCGTAAGCGGTCGCTGGCTCGACACGAGGACTAACCCAATTCCAGCGCTGCTCCGGTCTGCTATTCTTTCTGCTTACTGGAGAAGGGCACGAATATGGCAAAATCCGTCAACAAAGTCATCCTTTTAGGCAACGTGGGCAAGGACCCCGAGATGCGATCGACCGGCGGTGGCACGCTGGTGGCCAATTTCACTCTGGCCACGAGCGACCGCCAAAAGGATGCGCAAGGCAACTGGCAGGACCGCACTGAATGGCACAACCTGGTGGCCTTTACCCGGCTTGCGGAGATCGTCCGCGACTATGTAAAGAAGGGTTCAAAGCTCTACGTTGAGGGCAAAATCCAGACCCGTAGCTGGGATGACAAGGAAACCGGCGCAAAACGCTATCGCACCGAGATCATCGTGAACGACATATCGCTGCTGTCAGGCCGCGATGATGGCGGTACGAGCCGTTCGGCAAGTTCATCATCGTCGACTGCCAGCTTTGACCAACGTGCGCCGGCTGGACACGATGACTATTCGCAGCAGGCCGAAATCTCCGACGACGATATCCCGTTCTAACTGGAACTGCGCTTGCCTGTGCCGGCGATTCAATTTGGAAACATCGCGGAGCAGACATTGAAGCGGCAAAAAGGAGCAGCGTCGAGGCTGCTCCTTTTCGCATGGTTGATGGATCTCCGCTAAGAGCAGCCGCTGGTTGAGCCGCAGCTCATGCAGCGATAACAACTGCCATTGCGGACCATGATGGCGCCGCAGGTGGAGCAACTCGGCGCATCGCCCATCTCATACATGTCGCGCATCGCATCGGCCGCGTGGAAGAGCCCGCGATCGTGAAGCGCCGGGCCATGGGTGGGGCTGGCCTGCGATGTGCCTGTGGCTTGAATCTCAGGTGCGATGCCGCCGCTGGGTGAGGACGTTGAGCCCATGCCCGTCGATTGCCCGCTTACCTGATTCAACTTGCGCGCGACTTCTTCCGCTAGCTTGGCGAGTTGACTCTGTGACATGCTGCTTTCCGGCTCGGGATCGT
>Ga0181537_10002713_pt1 | contig 15403 bp, 17 predicted proteins | sample PEATcosm2014_Bin_39_FD_119765 | JGI IMG/M metagenome (GOLD analysis project Ga0181537, IMG submission 119765) | Peatland microbial communities from MTU Mesocosm Facility, Houghton, MI, USA - PEATcosm2014_Bin23_10_metaG | ecosystem: Environmental > Terrestrial > Soil > Wetlands > Peat | place... | reverse complement strand
TCTCTAAAGCGCAGCGCGCGAGCCCACTTACTTCCTGGTCGGGGCCCGCTTGGCGGCCGGTTTGTTCTTGTCCGGGTCTTTCGGCCGGCTCTTGCCGAAGGAGCCGCGATAAATCTTGCCCCGCCGCGTCTTGCGATCGCCTTTGCCCACGTGCTCCTCTCCTCACTCGAACGCGCTCATTCAAGCGCGCGCGCAGTCTATGGATTCTGGCCTGCGCGCGCAAACGCGCTCAGGACTTACTCGGGCCGCCGAATATCAACAATGCGGCCCCGGCCACGATCGCACCGACGCTGACCCAATCGGGCACGTCGACGCTCCGGGTGTTCGACACGGCCAGGTGCAGCGCGCCGATATCGGTCGCGTGGGTTTCCCGGGTATAGCTGAAGCGATGGTAGATCAGCCCGAGCACACCGCCGACGATGAGCAGCAACGCCAGGACTTTTAATGCATTCACGCTGCGATCCTCCTCTATTGGACCGTCGCAGTGTAGCCGCAAGCCGCAGGATCTGCCCACGTTCAACCCAGGCGCACGCCCTCGACCAGGAGCTGGCACATTGAGCGGGCGCGCTCGCGGGCCTGCTCGATGCTCTGTCCCAGCGCCAGGGTCACGCCCATGCGCCGCCGGCCGCGCACATTGGGCTTGCCGAACAGACGCAGCGCCGTATCGGGCTCGGCCAGCGCTCGTTGCAGCTCACCGTAACGAATATCCGCCGAGTCGCCCTCGATCAGCAGTGCGCAGGATGCGGCCGGCCCATACTGGCGTATCAGCGGTACCGGTAGCCCCAGGATCGCACGCGCATGCAGTGCAAACTGCGACAGATCCTGCGAGATCAGCGTGACCAGGCCGGTGTCGTGCGGCCGCGGCGAGACCTCGCTGAAACACACCTGCTCACCGGCGATGAATAATTCCACGCCGAAGATGCCCTGGCCGCCGAGGTTTGCGGTCACGGCCGAGGCGATGCGCTGCGATTCGGCCAGGAGCGAGGCGCTCATGGGCTGCGGCTGCCAGGATTCCCGGTAATCCCCGTCGATCTGCAGATGCCCAATCGGCTCGCAGAAGCTCGTGCCGTCCCGATGCCGCGCCGTCAGCAACGTGATCTCGTAATCGAACTGCACCCAGCCCTCGACGATCACGCGACCGCCGCCGGCGCGCCCGCCTCGCTGCGCGTAATGCCAGGCCGGCTCGATCTGCGAGGCCTCACGGATGACACTCTGGCCTTTGCCCGATGAGCTCATGACCGGCTTGATCACGCAGGGCAGGCCCAGCTCGGCGATCGCCGCTCGATAGGCGCTTTGGCTGTCCGCAAAACGATAGGGCGAGGTCCTCAGCCCGAGCTCCTCGGCTGCCAGGCGTCGAATGCCCTCGCGATCCATGGTCAGTCGAACCGCGCGCGCCGTGGGAATAACGCGATAACCCTCGGCTTCCAGCGCGAGCAGCTCGGCGGTCGCGATGGCTTCGATCTCAGGAACGATCATGAGCGGGCGTTCCTGCTCTATCAGTGCGCGCAAGGCGTGCGCATCGAGCATGTCGATCACGTGTGCCCGGTGCGCCACGGCCATGGCCGGCGCATCGGCATAGCGATCGACCGCGATCACCTCGCAGCCGTAGCGCTGCAATTCAATCACGACTTCCTTGCCCAGTTCACCGCAGCCCAGCAGCATCACGCGCGTGCCCGAAGGCGACAGCGGCGTACCGATTATCGTCATTGCTGGTGCAGCCGGCGCTCCAGGCGGCTGCGATGGACCAGGCCGCGCACCCTCGCCCGGCTCGCTGATTCGCTCTCCAGCACCACCAGATGCTCAACGTTCGCGCCCTGGAAGATCTCCAGCAGATCGGCCACGCGCGAGGCCAGCATGGTGTGCCAGTCGATCGCCGGCATCTGCGAGGCAGGCGTCATGCACTCGGCCACGCATCGTGCCGCCTTGTCATGGATATCCTCGGCGGTAACGAGGCCCACGACCGTGAGCTCGCGCGCGACCAGGAAGGCGCGCACGCCGTATCTGAACATCTCGTCGAGCGCGCCGCTCAAAGTGCAATCCTCGGCCACGGTGAGCGGCGGATCGGAGAGGAAATCGATCATGGCACGAACAGCCGGATCATTGACCCTGAGCGCGCGCTGCTCCGCCGGCGCGCGCAGTACGGCGCAGTGCGCAGCGGGGCGGCGTGCTGCGAGCAGGTACGGTCGGTGCATGGGGACTCCTTTCTCGCAGCTGGACCCAAAGGTGACGGCCTGCGAGCAACGAAGTTCCGCCTCATTAGCGATGATTCATGAGTTGTTCATGTAAGCGTCATGCGCGCAAGCTCAGGGCCGATCAAGAAATGCGCTGATGATCGGATTGAGCCACTCGGAGCGGCCCGAGAAGGTCGCATGGTCCGTGCCGGGAAGAACGCACAGCTCAGCCTGCGGCAGCGCGCGGTAGATCTCGAGCGTGTGCTCGAGTCGGATCGCATCGCGATCCCCGGAGATCACCAGTACCGGCTTGCTGATCGTCCCCAGCAGCGCCGGGTTCAACTCATCGCCCGTCGGCGAATTGAGCCAGAGCTGGTTCAGCTTGCGCTCCACGTTCTGCATTCCCGGATTCTGCGCGGCACGCAAGCCGGAGCGCTCCTCGGCCGTCAGGCCTTCGGGCGCGATGTTCACGCCGCTGATGACCAGCCGGCGCACCAGCTCGGAATGGCGCGCGGCGAGCATGAGCGCCAGGATGCCGCCGTCGCTGAAGCCCACGACATCGACATTGCGCAATTTAAGCAATCGCAGCAACGTGGCGGTGTCCTGCATCATGAGCGTGTAGCTCAACGGCCCGGGCACGTCCGGGCTATGGCCTTGCCCGACCTGATCCGGCGCGATGATGCGGTGATGCTGTGCGAACAGGTCCAGCTGCCGCTCAAACGAGTGTTCGCCCGAATCCCCGCCACCATGCAGCAGCACCAGCGTCGGTCCGGCACCGCGTACCGCGTAATAGATCCGGTGGCCGTTGACCGTGACCCAATGCCAGCGTTCGGGCTGGATCACAGCCTGCGCGCGCTGCGGCGCCCCGAGCAGCAGCGAGCCTATCAACAGCGCGCCGAGCACGACGCCGCGCAGGCGTGGCCGCGCGCTAATGTGCCGCCGCCGCAAGGATCGCATCGGCCAGTGCGCCATAATCTTCATCGAAGTGATGCCCACCCGCCTTTTGTATGACTTCGTGCGTGGCCATGACCGGCGCCGTGCACAGGCTGCCTGCCGCCTCATCGGCGCCGAAGATGCATTGGACGTGCAGCGCTGGCATTTTTTTCAACTCCGGCTCAAGGGGTAGCGTTTCCGGGCCGCTGCTGCGCATGCCGAACCAACCCGTAGGCTCGACTTCAAAGGCTGTATCACGCTCGGGTGAGAGCAGCGACAGCAGCCTGACATCCGCGCGCAGATCCGCGGGCAGGCGGCTGACCAGAAAGGGGAGCACATCAGCACCAAAAGAGAAGCCAATCAACACGACCTGTGGGCACTGCCAGAGCTGCTGGTAGTGATGCATGATCCGCGCCAGGTCTGCAGCCGCCTGCTCGGGCGCGCGGCGGCGCCAGTAGTAGCGCAGGACATCGACCCCCACGACATTGACGCCTTTGGAGGCGAGCACACCGGCCAGAGTGCGGTCCAGATCGCGCCAGCCGCCATCCCCGGAGTAAAGAATCGCGAACAGCTCGCGCCTGGGCCCGGATGCCACGACCTCGACTAACGGCAGATCGGCCACCCCGCCGCGCTGCTGGTCCGCCTGGATCTGACCCAGTGCGCTCGCATAGACCTGGCTCAATGAGCCAGCAGCCGGGAGCATCTCCGGTCGCGTAAGCACCGCTGCAGCAAAAGCGCGCGCGGCTGGCGTTGCCGCCTCATCCAGCCACAGGCGAGCCGCGACATTGGCCCCCAGCGGCTCGGGCCGCAGCACCTGGGTGTGCGCATCGCGTTGCATTGCCGGGTGATCGCAGATGCTCGCACTGAGGGCGAGTTCGGGCTGCGGATCGAGCATCACGGCAGCCCGAAAGGCCAGCGGCGGGGCCTGGATCTGCGCCAGATACACCAATGTGGCACCGCTGCCGCGGCCGAGCAGCGCCGGCTCCTCGAATCGCATCGTACCGGCGGCGCGCTGCTGCACGTGACTGTAGTTCTCGAGGATCCCGGGCATGAAGACGCAGCCTGACTTGAGCTGATTCAAATGCTTGAGCAGCTCTGGCGTATCCAGGCCGGCGACGAAATGACCCGCTCGTGCCAGGGCTCGCGCCGAGCGCTCATCAGCGCGGCTCCAGCCCTGGGCGTCCGAGAATACAAAGGCGATGCCCGTCTGGCGCAGCCAGGCCGGAAACGCGCGGATCGGACCGAATTGCTCGGTAGGCTGCGCGCGCGGCCAGCGCTGCCAGACCCCCAGGGCCAGCGCAGCAACCAGCGTCGCGAGCACCAGGCTCAGCAGCAGTTTGTAGCGGCGAAGCACGCTCGCATTGTGGCAGAGCGCACGGTCCGGGCGCTGCCGTGTAGCGCTATGCTCGTCACCATGCAGGACATTGCCGCGACCGAAATCAAGCTGCGCAAGCGCTCGCGAGTGCTCGAGGTCGCATTCGCCGATGGCAGGCGCTTTGAGCTGCCGTTCGAATACCTGCGCGTGAATTCCCCGTCCGCGGAACTACGCGGACACGGGAGTGGGGAGACGCTGTTGATCGGCGGCAAACAGGACGTGCTGGTGCAGGACGTCGAACCGATCGGCCACTATGCGGTGCGCCTCTTGTTCGACGACGGCCACAACACGGGCCTGTATACCTGGAGATATCTCTATGAGCTCGGCGAGCAGCAGGCGAGCAACTGGTCTTTGTACCTGGCGCGCCTGGAGCGCGCTGGGCTGTCGCGACGTGGCGAGCGCTCGAGCCCGAAGCCCTAAAAAGAAAGGCCGGGCGCGTGCCCGGCCAAAATCTTCACAAGACCCCCACTTGGTTGCGCCTTTTGGGCCACAACCGGCCGCGATTCTGGTCGATACGCCGGCAAAATGCCAGCCTTTTTAGTGCTCTGGCAGCCGACGCGGGCGCGCCACATCAGGTCGTCGGGCCGAGCCAAAGAGGACAAGATCAGTCCTTTCCGTGCGCAACTGTCGCGACTGCGTACAATCGCGACACTGTAATAGAAGGTCGCACGGACCGCGGCGGCGCCCAGCGGCGAGCGCAGCGCGACATAATAAGATGGACCGATTCGAGGCACGGTAAACACACATGGCACAGCGCCCCATCGAGACCACCGACTTCGGCTACGAGGATGTGCCGCTGCGGGACAAGGCACGCCGTGTGCGAGGCGTATTCGACTCCGTAGCCGAGCGCTACGACCTGATGAATGACCTGATGTCCGGCGGCGCCCATCGCCTCTGGAAGCGCTTTGCCCTGGCGATGACCGGCTTGCGCCACGGCGCGCGCGCGCTGGATGTAGCAGGCGGCACAGGCGATCTGGCTATCGGACTCGCGCAGCAGGTCGGCCGCCAGGGCTATGTCGTGCTGGCCGACATCAATTCACGCATGCTGCAGATCGGTCGCGACCGGCTGATCGATCGCGGCCTGAGCGCGATGATCGCTACCGTGCAGGCGGACGCGCAGCATCTGCCATTCGCCGACGCCAGCTTCGATTGCGTAACCATCGGCTTCGGGCTGCGCAATGTCACGGACAAGCAGGCGGCCTTGTCCTCGATGCAACGCGTGCTCAAACCCGGCGGTCAATTGCTCGTGCTCGAATTCTCCAGGCCGCTGATGAGCTCGATGAGCCGGATTTACGACGCCTACTCCTTTCGGGTATTGCCCTGGCTCGGCCGCGTGGTCACGGGTGATGCCGACGCCTACCGCTACCTGGCCGAATCGATACGCCGGCATCCGGATCAGGAGACGCTGCTGCAGATGATGCGCAGCGCCGGTCTGGAGGGCTGCCATTACCACAATCTCACTGGCGGGCTCGTGGCGCTGCACCGCGGCTACCGGTACTGAGGATGGCAGCACTTGCCGGCGCTCTGATCGAGCGCGCGCTCAATGCCGCCGTCGCGCGCGCCCTGGCAGACTCGACGCGCGCGCGTGAGCTCACTGCACTGTTGGCGGGGCGCCGGCTCGCGATCGAGATCAGCGGCACGGCCTGGACGATCCTGCTGGAATCAACCGGCAGCACGCTCAAAGCCGGACCTTTACCGGCCGGCACCGTGCCCGATGCCAGGCTGATCGGCACGCCGCTCTCGCTGCTGGCATTGAGCGGCGCGGATGCCCAGTCCGTGATCCAGCGCGGCTCGGTGCGCATCGAGGGCGATACCGAGATCGCGCAGCAATTTCGTGAGCTCGCGATTTTGCTGGCGCCGGACCTGGAGTCGGCCATGGGCGATTTGCTCGGCCGCAGCGGTGCGCACGTGCTCATGCGAGGCCTGCGCGGCGCAGCGGCCTGGACGCGCCGCACGGCATGGACCGGCGTACAGAACCTCAGCGAATACCTCGCGCACGAGCGCGGCGAGCTGGTGTCCAGGGCCGAGTCCGAGCATGTCATGCGCGGCATCGATGACTTGCGCGAGCAGGTCGATCGTCTGGAGGCGCGCACCGCCCAACTGGAGCGGCAGGCTCACGCAAGCACCGGCGGTGAGGAGCCGGTGTGATGCAATGGCGCGTGTTGCGGCGGCTGATCCAGATCCAGCGCGTGCTGGAGCGCAACGGGCTCGACGACCTGGTACGCGCCACGCACCTGTATCGGCCGCTGCGGTTCGTCTATTTCCTCTCACCGTGGACCTGGTTCCAGCGCCGCTCGCGCCTCACGCGCGGTGAGCGCCTGCGCCTCGCGCTCGAGGAGCTCGGCCCGATCTTCATCAAATTCGGCCAGGCGCTCTCGACACGGCGCGATCTGCTGCCCGCCGATGTGGCCGATGAGCTCGCGCGGCTGCAGGATAACGTGCCGCCCTTTCCCGGGGAGCTGGCGCGGGCCTCGATTGAGCGCGCCTATGGTGTGCCGCTGGATCAGCGCTTGCGCAATTTTGAGCTCACTGCGCTGGCAGCGGCCTCGATCGCCCAGGTGCATGCGGCGCAGCTTCCGGACGGTCGCGAGGTCATTGTGAAGGTTCTGCGGCCCGACATGCGGGCGATGATCGGGCTGGACATCGCGGTGCTCTACACGATCGCAGCTCTGGCCGAGCGCTGGTGGGCGCAGAGTCGTCGGCTTAAGCCCCTGCAGATCGTGCGCGAATACGAGCGCACCATACTCGATGAACTCGATCTGATGCGCGAGGCCGCGAACGCCTCGCAGCTGCGGCGCAATTTCGCCGGCTCACCGCTCCTGTACGTGCCGGAGGTGTACTGGGACTTCTGCCGTGCGGAGGTCCTGGTCATGGAGCGCATACGAGGCACGCCGATTGGGGACATCGCGCGCCTGCGCGAGCTGGGCACCGACTTCAAGCGCCTGGCGGAGAACGGCGTTGAGATCTTCTTCACCCAGGTCTTTCGCCACAACTTCTTTCACGCCGACATGCATCCGGGCAACATCTTCGTGCTGCTGACTGACCCGGCGCAGCCGCGCTACGCCGCAGTCGACTTCGGCATCGTCGGCTCGCTGGACCTGCGCGACCAGCGCTATCTGGCCGAGAATTTTCTCGCCGTATTCAATCGCGACTACCGGCGCGTGGCGACGTTGCATCTCCAGTCGGGCTGGGTACCGCCTGAAACGCGGGTGGATGAGATGGAATCGGCGGTACGCACGATCTGCGAGCCGATCTTTGATCGCCCGCTCAAGGAGATTTCCTTCGGCGTCGTGCTGCTGCGCCTGTTCGAGGCACTGCGGCGCTTCAACGGTCAGATCCAGCCGCAATTGCTGCTGTTGCAGAAGACGCTGCTCAACGTTGAGGGCCTGGGCCGCCAGCTCTATCCGGAGCTCGATATCTGGCACACCGCCAGTCCGGTGCTGCGTCGCTGGATGCGCGAGCGCATGAGCCCGCGCACAATCTTGCAGGAGCTGCGCCGCGGGTGGCCCGACGTGCTTGAGATCGCCAAGGCTCTGCCGCCGCTGAGCAAACGTCTGATCGAGCGCATGCAGGACGGGCAGCTGCGCGTACCGCTCGATACGCGTTCGCTGGATCGATTGCGCCTGGAGTGGCTGCAACAGCGCCGCCGCAGCGATCGCGCCATCATCGGCACGATGCTCGTGCTCGGCGCCACGTTCTGGCTCGCATTGGCGCTCGAACCGCCTCTGCCCGGATGGCTGCTCGGTGCCGCCGGTCTGGGACTGTGGCTGTCAGCCTGGTTTCCGCGTTCGCGCTAAAGCTCTAAGCTGCGATCCGCTGCGTGCCGCGGCGGCGCAGCGCATCAATCGATGCCAGCAGATCCAGCGGGGAGACGTTCGCGCCCGCCGTGCTGTACTTAAATACACCGCGGCGGCGCAATTGCTCATCGACGATGAGCACGAAGCGGGGACCTAAGCCGAGCAATTCCTCGCGCAAGGCGCGCGCCGGCAGATCCACGATCTCCGGGATATGCGTCTCGTCCGCAGGCTCGATCCTGACCGGGCGCCGATCGGCGCAAAGCTCACCGACCCAGATCGGATCGAGCAGCGCCGCATCAAGCCTGCGGGAGAGCGCACGCACCCCGCGCAGCTGAAATTCCTCGCGCACAATGGCGAGCCAGCGATCGGTCTCCAGACCCTGGTACTGAAAATCATTAGGGTGCGAAAAAATCATTGCCCAGTCGCCCTGCAGCCACTCTCGCAGCAGCGGGTCCGCATTGCCCGAGCGCAGGAACTTCGCGGCCACGCGGCCCTGAGTCTCGCCCGAAATCGCGCTCACTGTTGCCATGTAGTGCCCTCCGGCTCATTGCGCCCACGCCGATGAAGGCCTTCACTGTAGGGTCACAGCCATGACAAAGCAGTCGCAGCGCAGTGACATTGCAGTCACATCGTGACGCGCGGCTCAATCCACACTGCCCGGGCGCGCGCGCACTGCTCCCCGTCCTCGTCGAACAGCGCCGTACCGACCTCGTACTTGCGCCCGCTCGCCTGCAGCTTCCAGCCGATGACCACACAGGGCTCATCGATGTGCACGCAGCGGTCAATGTGCGCGGTGAACTGGCCGAGCAGCATGGGGGCGCCATCCGAGCGGGCGGCGAAGTAGCCCGGACAGTCCAGCGCCGCGCTCATGAATTCCGGACGTACCTTGCCGGCCCCGTCCGCGAGCGAGACGTCGGCAATCCAGGGCGCAGCCACGAGCTCCTTGCCGCCCAGCCGCCCGGCAAAAATGCGCAGTCCGTCGCCGCGCGGGCGCTGCGTACCGCAGACAAAGCAGCCCGGATAGGCGTGGCGGGCGAAGCCGATGAATTGCCTGGAGGCCTCGAGCGCTTCCAGATAGCTCGGTGCGCCCGGTACGTCGAGTTGCAGCGCCGCGGGCCGTGCACGGGCCAGGACCTGGCCCGCATACATGAGCTCAAGGGCTCCCTCCGGCGCCGCCTTGAGCTCGAGCGGCTGCTGCAATGGAATAGGCCGCTCGAGCCGCACACTGACCCGCTCGGCGGCGTGGCGCATGATCAGGCCGGCCGCGTAGCCGCCGTTGGCGCAGCCCGGCGGACCGCAGAATCGCTGCTCGACCACGAGGCTGGGCATGCTCAATGCCGGCGCGGCCGCAATGCGGCGAGCCATTCCTGCGCGGATTCGCCGCGCTCGAGCACCTCGATCAGCGCCGATCCGACCACCACGCCATCCACCAGTCCGCGCAGGCGCTCGATCTGTTCGCGGTTGCGGATGCCGAAGCCGGCGCAGATGGGCAAGGTCGCGACCGCGCGCACGCGCTCCAAATACGCGGCGATGTCGCTCGGCGCCACAACTTTCTGACCGGTCGTGCCGGTCGTGGTCACGGCATAGACAAAACCCTGGCTGGCAGCGGTCAATTTCGCGAGCCGCTCGGCCGGCGTGACCGGCGTGACCATCTGCACGAGCGCGATATTGTGCGGCTCGAGTACGTCGCGCAGTAATGCGCTCTCATCGAGCGGCAGATCCGGGACGATGAATCCGCACACTCCCGCGCCGGCGGCTCGGCGCGCCAGGCGCTCGAGTCCGAAGGCGAGCAGTGGATTGAGATAACTCATGAGCAAGAGCGGCGCTTTGACCGGTGGCATGAGTTGCAACTCTTCCAGTATCCAGGCAAGGCTCACCCCGGCGCGCAGTGCCGCCTCGCTCGAGCGCTGGATGGTGACGCCATCGGCCATCGGATCGGTGAACGGCACGCCGATCTCGACCACGTCAGCCTCGCTGGCCACGGCGCTCAGGTGTTCACGAAACTGCGCGCGATTCGGATAGCCGGCAGTCAGAAAAGCCACGAGGGCCGGCTGGCCCTGCTTGGCCGCGCCGCGCAGCCCCAGCACGATGCGCTCGATCGGCGTAGGCGCGGCGAGCGCGGCGCTCATTGAGCCGCCTCGGAATTCGGGTCGCCCAGGCTCTGCAGCAGGGTGGACAAGTCCTTATCGCCGCGCCCCGACAGTCCGATCAGTGCGCGCTTGCCCGGATGCGTGGCCGCCCAGCGGCGCGCACCGGCCAGCGCATGCGCGCTCTCCAGCGCGGGCAGGATGCCTTCGTATTCAGCACATTCGCGCACCGCATCGAGCGCTTCCTGATCGCTGGCCACCTCGTAGCGCACGCGACCGAGCGAGCGCAACAGGGCGTGCTCGGGACCGACGCCCGGATAATCCAGGCCCGCCGAAATCGAGTGCGTCTCCTGGATCTGCCCATCCGCATCCTGCAACAGCAACGAGTAGCTGCCATGCAGAACCCCAGGACGGCCCAGGCCGAGCGTGGCTGCATTCTCCCCGAGCTGCGCGCCGCGCCCACCGGCCTCGATGCCCAGGATTTCGACCTCGGCATCGCCAAGGAAGGGGTGAAACAGACCGATGGCGTTGGAGCCGCCGCCGACGCAGGCAATGAGCGCATCGGGCAGGCCGCCGGCGCGCTCGAGCATCTGCCCGCGTGCCTCGCGTCCGATCACGGCCTGCAATTCGCGCACCAGATACGGATAGGGGTGTGCGCCGACCGCCGAGCCCAGCATGTAGTAGGTGCCGCTCGGATCGCCGACCCAGTCGCGCAACGCCTCATCGATCGCCGCACGCAAGGTGCGATCCCCGCTGTTCACGGCCATGACCCTGGCGCCGAGCAGTCGCATGCGGCCGACGTTGGGCGCCTGGCGCTCCATGTCCAGAGCCCCCATGTAGACGGTGCAGGGCAGGCCAACGCGCGCGCAGGCGGCTGCACTGGCCACGCCGTGCTGTCCGGCACCGGTCTCCGCCACGATACGGCGGGCCCCGAGGCGCCGCGCCAGCAGCGCCTGGCCGATGGCGTTGTTGATCTTGTGCGCCCCGGTATGCGCCAGGTCTTCGCGCTTGAGCCAGACTTCGGCGCCCCAGCGCCGCGACAGGTGCGGCGCCGGACTCAGCGCCGTGGGCCGCCCGACCCAGTCGTGCAATTCGCGCTCGAGCTCGGCTCGAAACTCGGCATCGACCAGCCAGCGTCGCACGCCGCGCTCAAGCCGTTCGTGCGCCGGTATGAGCGTTTCAGGCACGAAGCGGCCGCCATAAGGGCCGAAACGTCCGCGCTCATCCGGCAGGCGTCCGGCCAGCAGGTCTGCCAGCAGCGATGTGCTCTCAGGGAGTATTGGCGTTGCGCTCATGCTCGATTCCTGCGAAGGCCGCCCGTGCGGCTTGAACAAATTCCACGATGCGCTGCGGGCTTTTGCGCCCGGGCGCTGACTCCACCCCGCTCGATACATCGACCCCGAATGGTCGCACGCTGTGAATCGCGGCGGCGACGTTGGCCGCCGTGAGGCCGCCGGCCAGGATCAACTGCGTGGCGCGTGCCAGCAGCATAGCCTGCCCCCAGTCGGCGGGCCCACCGCTGCCGCTGCGCGCACCTTCGAACAGCAGGCGTGGCGGCACGGCGCGCGCCTTTGCCAGGGCGCCGCGAACCACGGGCAGCACGCTCAGATTCGCGGGCAGACGCAGCCCCGCCACATCCTCCAGATCGATCTGCAGCACATCGGGCGCGAACTCCTCCAGGATCTGCTCGATGAGGGCCTGGCTTGGATGCAGCGTGACGGCAATGCACAGGGCGCGCCCGCGCGCCGGAGCGGCTAATTGCGCGGCGCGCTGCGGCTGCAGCTCGCGCGGGGAGGGCGCGAACACGAAGCCAATGGCATCGACCTGCGCCTCCAGTGCCGCGCTCACCGCCTCCGGGCTCGTCATGCCACAGATCTTCAGCCACATCGACGCGCCTGCCGCCCCGCCGCCAGCAACGCGCGCGCGAGCGCGAGCGGCTCGCGCGCGCGCATGAGCGCGCTGCCGACCAGCGCCAGGTCATAGCCCGCGCGCGCCAGGCGCGCGGCATCGGCCTCATTGTCCACGCCGCTTTCGGCCACCCGCGGCACATCCGGCGGCAATTTCGCCGCGAGCGCCTCGAGCCGGCCCGGCACCACCTGCAGGGAGCTCAGGTCGCGGCAGTTGACCCCGACCAGCAGCTGCACGCGCCCGGCATGCTCGCGCACGAGCTGCGCGGACAGTTCCAGGTCGGGCTCATCGAATGCCTCCAGCAGCGCGAACAAGTGCAATTCGGCCACGGCATCGAGCAGGCTCGCGATCTGCGCGGGCTCGAGCATGCGCAGGATGATGAGCACGCCGCCGGCGCCGGCGGCGCGCGCCTCGTAGACCTGATAGGGATCGATGAGAAAATCCTTGCGCATCGATGGCACGCGCCCCTGCAGGGCGGCCGAGGCCTCGCGCAGGTGCTCGAGCTCCCCGTCAAAGCGCGTGGGCTCGGTCAGTACCGAGATCGCAGCCGCCCCGGCGAGCGCGTAATCGCGCACGCGCGCGCCGATATCGGCTTGCTGCCCGTGCTGCAAGGCACCGAGGGCCGGTGAGCGCAGTTTGAGCTCGGCGATCAGGTCAAAGCCCAGGGCCGAGAGCTGCAGCGGCGGCGCCGGGCTCGCGGCCAGTGCGCGCTCGCGCAGCGCACTCTGACTGCAGAGCGCACGCGCGTGCGCGACGCGCTCGCGGCTCGAGAGTGCCATCGACTGCAGAAAATCCGCGCTCATGGGCTCTGCGAGCGCCGCCGCGTTTCATCGCGCCCGAAGCGCTCGAGGCCCGTGAGCAATGCCAGCGCAGTACCCCCGTCAATGGCCGCCTCCGCCTGTTCGAGCGCCGCTCGGGGCGCGCTCGCACGGCCCGTGACTTCAAGAGCCAGCGCCGCGCCGAGCAATAGCGCATCGCGATGCGCATCGTGCCCCGCGCGAGCCTCGCCGGCGAGCACACGCCTGAGCTCGCGCGCGTTATGCGCCGCATCGGCGCCGGCCAGCTCCTCGGGCGCGCACGCGGTGAGCCCGTAGTGGGCCGGCGTGCGCTGCTCGCTGCGTACGCCGCCCGCACCGACGTCAAACAACGTGAACGGACCGATCGGGGTGGGTTCATCCCAGCCCTCGGCGCCGTGGATGACAAACGCGCGCTTGATCCCGCTGCCCAGCACGGCATGCGCCATGAGTTTGGCGGTCGCCAGATCAAAGGCGCCCAGCACGAGGTAGGGTGGAGCAGCCGGATTGCTCAACGGCCCGAGAATATTGAAGACCGTGCGCACACCCAATGCGGCGCGCACCGGCGCGATGCCCCGGGTCGCCGCGTGATAGTACGGCGCAAACAGGAACGTGAAGCCCGTGGCGGCGAAACAGCGCCCTGCGGCCGCCTCATCCAGCGGCAACGGCAGCCCGAGGGCCTCCAGGACATCCGCGCTGCCAGCGCGGCTGGAGATGCCGCGATTACCATGCTTGTACACCGGCAGACCGCAGGCCGCGGCCAGCAGGGCGGCGCCGGTCGAGAGATTCAGGCTGCCGGAGCGATCCCCGCCCGTGCCGACGATGTCGATCGCATCGGCGAGTGCCGGCAGCTCGGGGCGGCGCGCGAGCGAGCGCATGCAGCGCGCGAAGCCGCGCAGTTCCTCGGCACTGACGCCCTTGGCGCGCAGCGCGGCGAGCACGGCGCCGGCCAGCGCCGGGGCAAGATCCGGCGCGGTCAGCGCAGGCAGCAGCTCCATGGCCTCCCCCTCATTGAGGCTCACGCCCTCGAGCAGCCGCTCGAGGGCGGCGCGCAGCGCCAGGGGCTCATTCACAACTTTTCCCCGGCGCGCACACCGTCCTGCCAACGCAGGAAGTTGCGCATCATCAGCATTCCGTCCGGCGTGAGCACGCTCTCGGGATGAAACTGCACGCCCTCGATGAGCCACTGTCGGTGCCGCACGCCCATTATCTCCCCGGCCGCAGTGCGCGCGCTCACCTGCAGCAGCGGCGGGATTGATTCCGGCGCCGCGATCAACGAGTGATAGCGTCCGACCTCGCACGCTTCAGGAACCTGCTCGAAGACGCCGAGCCGATCGTGCTCGATCGCTGAGGTCTTGCCGTGCATGAGGCGCTGCGCGCGCACGATCTTGCCGCCGAAGACCTCGACGATGGATTGATGGCCCAGGCACACGCCGAACACCGGGATGCGCCCGGCGAAGCAGCGGATCATCGGCATCGAGACACCTGCCTGCGCGGGCGTACCGGGGCCCGGAGAGATGCACAGATGCGTCGGCTCGAGCGCGCGTGCCATATCCAGCGTGATCGCATCATTGCGATACACCAGCACCTCGGCTCCGAGCACGAGAAACCCCTGAACCAGGTTGTAGGTAAAGGAATCGTAATTGTCGATCAACAAGAGTCGCGCGCTCACAGCCCGGCCTCCGCCATCTGCAGGGCGCGCAGCAATGCCGCGCTCTTGGCCAGAACCTCGTCGTGTTCGGCCGCCGGGATGCTGTCGGCCACGATGCCCGCACCGGCCTGATAGCTGTACTGCGCGCCGTTGAACACCAGGGTGCGAATCGTGATGGCCTGGTCCATGTCGCCAAGCGCACCGAAGTAGCCGACCGTGCCGCCGTACAGGCCGCGGCGCACCGGCTCGAGATCTTCGATGATCTGCATCGCGCGCACCTTGGGGGCACCGACCAATGTGCCGGCCGGAAAGGCGGCCGCAAACAGATCGAAGGCATCGCGCTGCGCCGCCAGCTCGCCATTCACGCCGCTGACGATGTGCATGACATGGCTGTAGCGCTCGATGCTGCGAAAGGGCTCGACCTGTACGCTGCCCGCGCGCGCGACGCGTCCGAGATCATTGCGCGCCAGGTCCACCAGCATGACGTGCTCGGCATTCTCCTTGGCATCGGCGCGCAATTCGGCTTCGAGCTGCGCATCGAGCGCGGCGTCTTCGTGCCGCGGCCGCGTACCGGCGATCGGGCGCAATTGCGCGCGGCGAGCGTTGAGCTTGACCAGCGCCTCGGGCGAGGAGCCGACCACGGTAAGCGCGCCCAGCCGGCAGAAATACATGTAGGGCGAGGGGTTG
>Ga0181537_10002712_pt1 | contig 15403 bp, 12 predicted proteins | sample PEATcosm2014_Bin_39_FD_119765 | JGI IMG/M metagenome (GOLD analysis project Ga0181537, IMG submission 119765) | Peatland microbial communities from MTU Mesocosm Facility, Houghton, MI, USA - PEATcosm2014_Bin23_10_metaG | ecosystem: Environmental > Terrestrial > Soil > Wetlands > Peat | place... | reverse complement strand
GCTCGACGCCTTCTTCGGCCAGCATTCGATCGAGCGCGCCGCCGGTACCGCAGTCGGCATAGGCCACGAACATATGCCGGTAGCGGGCGCGCGCGGCGCCGATCGCGGCGCGTACCGCGGGCGTGATGTGCTCCGGCCGGTTGTGCAGTTCGGGCGGCAGGCAGGTGACGTCGAGCGCCTGCCAGCCGCTGGCGCGCTTCAGTGCCGTGATCTCGCGCGACAGCGCGCCGCAGGCGATCACCAGCACACGGCCCGGGTCGGGGACGGCGGACATGTGCCGCGCTAGCGCGCCGCCCGGCGCGCCGCCACCATCGACTTGGCGGTTTCGACCGCGATCGCAGCGTCGCGGCAGTAGGCATCGGCGCCGATCGCCTTGCCGAATTCCTCGTTCAGCGGCGCGCCGCCGACCAGCACGATCAGCTTGTCGCGAATGCCCTTTTCCTTGAGCGTATCGATGACCACCTTCATGTACGGCATCGTGGTGGTCAGCAGCGCCGACAGCCCGAGGATGTCAGGGTTGTGCAGTTCGATGGCAGCCAGGTACTTCTCGACCGGATTGTTGATGCCGAGGTCGATGACCTCGAAGCCGGCGCCCTCGAGCATCATCGACACCAGGTTCTTGCCGATGTCGTGGATGTCGCCCTTGACGGTGCCGATGACGATCTTGCCGATCGGCTCGACGCCGGTCTCGGCCAGCAGCGGCCGCAGGATCTCCATGCCGCCCTTCATCGCATTCGCCGCCAGCAGCACTTCCGGAACGAACAGGATACCGTCGCGAAAATCGATGCCGACAATGCGCATGCCCTCGACCAGCGCGTCGTTCAGCACCTTCTCAGGAGACCAGCCGCGTCCGAGAAAGATCCGCGTGGCGTGCTCGACCTCTTCCTTCAGGCCGTTGTAGAGATCATCGTGCACCTGTTCGGTCAGTTCCTGATCGTTCAGGCTGTCCAGATCAAACTCTTCGTTCTGGCCGTCGGCCATCGATGCTCTCCCCGGCTAAGGCACGGAAGGTCCCTGATTCTCATCGTACAGGCAGGCGATGCGGCGCAATGCCGATATAGCGACCGGCACATGCCTTAGCGCGACATCGCCGGCATGCCATCCGCGCCGGGCGGCGCGCCGGAGCCGCGCGGCACCGTAAGCTGTTGATCCTGAACCGGAGGTTCCTAAGCGCGCGCCGCCTTTGACAGAATAGACCGCGGCGCCCGTCAGCGGCATGCACGCAGGTCGTAGTTCATGAAAATCGGCTTCATCGGTCTGGGCAATGTGGGCTCCAAGCTCGCCGGCACCTTGCTGCGCAATGGCTACCCGCTGGTGGTCTGCGATCTCGATGCGCAACGGGTGCAGGACCTGGTGCAGCGCGGCGCCGCCAGTGCCGCCTCGCCGCGCGAGCTGGCCGAATCGGTCGAGCTGATCATCACCTGCCTGCCCTCGCCGGCGGCATGTGCCGACGTGGTGGAAGGCGAGGCCGGCTTTCTGGCGCCATTGCGAGCCGGCCAGATCTGGCTGGAGATGAGCACCACCGACCACGCTGAAGTGCTGCGCCTCGGCGCCCTGGTCGAGGCCCGCGGCGGCGAGGTCATGGACTGCCCGGTGTCCGGCGGCTGTCATCGGGCCGCCACCGGCAACATTGCGATCTTCGCCGGCGGCCGGCGTGCCACCTTCGAGCGCGTGCTGCCGGTGCTGACGACGCTCGGACGGCGCATCCTGCATACCGGGGAGCTCGGCAGCGCCTCGCGCCTGAAGGTGGTGACCAACTATCTGTGCACCGTGCACCTGGCAGCGCTCGCCGAAGCGCTCACCGTGTGCGCGGTCGCGGGACTGGACATGAACACCGCGTATGAGGCAATCCGCATTTCCTCGGGCAACTCGTTCGTGCACGAGACCGAATCGCAGGTGATCCTCAACGGCAGCCGCGACATCAATTTCACCATGGACCTGGTGATCAAGGACGTCGGCCTGTTCGACAAGCTGGCCTGCGACCACCAGGTGCCGCTCGAGCTCTCGCCGCTGGTGCTCGACATCTTCAGGGACGGCGAGCAGCGCTATGGGCCGCGCGAGTTCTCGCCCAATATCATCCGCCGCCTGGAGGAGGCCTGCGGAATCCGTGTCCGCGGCCAGGGCTTTCCGGCGCAGATCACCGACGATGAACCCGAAGAGCGCGGCTACGAGGTGGTGGCACAGCGCGCTGACCCGGGCCAGGATCATCGGTAGCTGCGCATCAAGCGACCGGCCGTGCATGCATTTCCAGGTGCAGCTGGTCGCCGCGATAGGGATGCCGCAGCGCGACTTCCTCGTTCAACTCGACCCCCAGTCCGGCGTCGGTCGGCGGAATCACGTAGCCGTGTTGCCAGCTGATCGGTTTTTTCAGGATGTCGCTGTGAAAGCCCTGCCAGCGCTCGATGCTCTCCAGGATCAGGAAATTCGGACTGCAGGTGGCCAGCTGTATGTTGGCGGCCCCGACCACCGGCCCGCAATAAAGATGCGGCGCGATCTGCAGGTGCTGCGTCTCGGCCAGGGCCGCGATCTTCTTCGCCTCCAGCAAGCCGCCGACACGGCCCAGGTTCATCTGCCAGATCGCGGCTGCACCGGCGCGCAGCAGCCGGGCAAAATCGTACTTGGTGGCCAGCCGTTCGCCGGCCGCGATCGGAATCGTGGTGGCGCGTGCAACCCGCGCCATCTGCTGCGGGCTGTCGGGCGGCACCGGCTCCTCGAACCACAGCGGATCGTAGCGCTCGAGCCTGCGGGCCAGGCGAATGGCGCCGGCCGCAGTCATCTGCCCATGGGTACCGAACAGCAGATCGGCCTTCGAGCCGACCGCCTCACGCAGCACGCGCACGAACTGCTCGCAGCGATCCAGCGCCTCGAGTGACAGCTGGCGGCCGTCAAAGGCGCTGTATGGGCCCGCCGGATCGAATTTCAGCGCGGTGAAGCCCTGTCGCAGATAGTCATGGGCGCGCTCGGCGGACAGTGCCGCATCGTGATAAATCTCGCTGCCCTGGTCCGCGCGCGGATAGATGTAGGTGTAGGAGCGCAGCCGCTCGTGCACCTGGCCGCCGAGCAGCCGGTAAACCGGCTGGCCGGCCGCCTTGCCGATGATGTCCCAGCAGGCCATCTCGAGCGCGCTGAACACACCCATCATGGTCAGGTCCGGATGCTGCGTGAAGCCGCTGGAGTACACACGCCGCCACAGCGTCTCGATGTCGTGCGGGTCCTCGCCTTCCAGGTAGCGGCCGAATACGTCCTGCAGCAGCCTGGCCACCAGATCTGGATGGAATGGCACGCCGTAGGATTCGCCGATTCCAGAAATATTGTCGCTGGTGGTCAGCTTGACGAACACGAACCACTGGCCACCGAAATGTGGCGGTGGATTGCCGACCACAAAGGTCTTGATGTCCTTCAGCAGCATGCGAGAAGCATAGACGCAAACCGGCGCCCGCAGACGTCAACCTGCATGCAGAAAAAGGCCACGGCCCAGCAAACAAAGGCATCCGGCCGCCCTGGCCCTGCGTCCGCGCGGCAAAACCGGTACCATGGCTTGAGTACAGCCGGGCCCGCCGGCAGCCATGGGGGCATTCAGGATCTCAGTCTCTGCTGCAATCCCGCCGGTCTCGGTGCACGCCAACCAGGCGTCGTTCGCCGCGCGCTGGTACGTACTGTTGATGATGGTGGCGGTCTACGCCTTCAGCATTGTCGACCGCTATGCGATCTCAACTGTGCTGGAACCGATCAGGCTGGAACTGCACCTGACGGATTCCGGCATCGCGTTTCTTACCGGCACCATGCTGGCATTCTTCTACGTGCTGTTCGGCTTCCCGCTGTCCTGGCTCACGGACCGCTACAGCCGGCGCATCATCCTCACCTGCTCGGTGCTGGCCTGGTCGGCGATGACCATCTGCACCGGCTTGTCGCATAGTTATCGCCAGCTGCAGCTGTCGCGGCTCGGGGTCGGGGTCGGTGAGGCCGGCGGCACGCCGGCCGCCAATTCGATCCTGTCGGATTACTTCCCATGCACGCGCCGGCCGATGGCGCTGACGGTGTTCGCCCTCGGCGCGCCTATCGGCGCCTGGATCGCCGCGGATTTCACCGGCCGCGTATCCGATCAATACGGCTGGCGCACAGTGTTTCTGTGGCTCGGTGCCGCCGGGGTGGTGTTCGGCGTATGGCTGTACGCGACCGTTCGCGAACCAAGCCGCGGCTGCCTCGATCACAGGCTGCGGTTGGATTCACCGTCGTTCACGGCAACGATGAAATACCTCTGGAGCCAGAGCTCCGCGGTGCACGTGGTGATCGCCAATGCCGTCACCGCGCTGTGGGGTTGGGGATTGATCTGGTGGACACCGACCTACCTGATGCGCAGCTACTCGCTCAGTGCCGGCCAGGCCGGGGCAATCACCGCACCAATGCACCTGTACGGCGGCATCGCTGCAACGCTGTTGACCGCCTGGCTGCTGGCGCAGCCATGGATGGCCAATCCTAAACGCATCGTTTGGCTGCTCGGCAGCGTGATCGGCGTATCGACGGTGATATCCATCGTGATCTACTGGACGCACTCCCTGAGACTGAGTACCGCGCTGTTCTGGGTGTTCATTCCGTCGATCTATTTCTACCTGGGGCCGGGCTTTGGATTGCTGAATAACCTGGCCGAGCCGCGCATGCGCGCGCTGTTCTGCGCGGTGGTGCTGTTCGCCGCCAACATCACCAACCTGATTGTCGCACCCCAGGCGGTTGGGTTCCTCAGCGACTGGTTCGCGCCCGGCCACATCGCCAACGCCGCCTCGTTGCGCCTGGCGTTGCTGTGCCTGGCGCCGAGCGGCTTCTGGGCCACGTTCCATTTCTTCTGGTCGGCGCGCCACCTGGTGCAGGACCAGGAGCGCGCCACCGGCATCAAGGTCAGCACCGGCTGAGCCGCTAATCTAGGCTGCGTCCGCCGCCGCGTTCGCCGTCCTTTCCGCACCGCCTCGGCCGCCGCGCATCAGCGACAGCGCCAGCAGCGCCGAGGCCAGCATCAGGAACAGGCTCACGGCGTTCAGCACCGGGCTGGCGCCCTCGCGCATGCGGCCGTACATCAATACCGTGAGCGGCGGGTCGGCGCCGACCAGCATCAGCGTGGTGTTGAAGTTCTCGAACGACATCAGGAACGAGATTGCGGCGGTGCCGATCAGTGCCGGCCGCAGATACGGGAACGTGATGGTGCGCAGCACCGCCGCCTGCGAGGCGCCCAGATTGAGCGCCGCTTCTTCCAGCGTGCGGTCGAAGCGCTTCAGCCGTGCGCTCACCATCAGCGTCGCGATGGTCGCCACGAACGAGAATTGCCCCAGCACCACCAGCACCAGCCCGGGCCGCAGGAAATCCAAATCCAGTCCCCACAGGCTGTCGGCAAGCTCGGCCATGCGGCTGCAGAACGCCAGAATCGAGATGCCGAGGATGACGCCCGGGATCACCAGCGGCACCAGCATCAGCACCGACAGCAGCTGCTTGCCGGGAAAGCGGTAGCGCTCCATCAGGAAGGCGTTGGCCGTACCTACCGTCACCGACAGCGCCGTCACCCAGCTTGCGACCACGACACTGGTCCAGATGCTGCCAAGCAGCTCTGAATCGCGAAACAGCCCGACGCGGCCCGCGGCCTGATTGCCGAGGAACCAGTCGAGCGTGAAGCCGTGCCACGGCGGCGCCGGATAGGGCGCGTTGTTGAACGCGAACACCGCCACCACCACCAGCGGCACGAACAGGAACAGCAGGAACGCGCCGAGGTACAGCGCGGTGGCGGCGCGCAGCCAGGGCGGACGAGGCAGCGAGGCGATCATGCGCGGCGCATCACGTCGACGAAGCGCTGCCCGCTGATGCGCAACCCGATCGCGACCATGCCGGTAGACAGTGCCAGCAGCAGGAAGCCGAAGGCCGCGCCCTGCTCCCAGTTGAAGCGCACGATGAACTGCGTATAGATGAGCTCGGTGAACCATTGCGAGTTCTTGCCGCCGAGCAGGTTCGGGGTCAGGTAATTGCCGAGCGTGAGCATGAACACGACGATGCAGCCCGAGGTGATGCCGGGAGCCGCGTGCGGAATGACGATCTGGCGCAGTATTGCGGGCCCCTTGGCGCCGAGGTTGTACGCCGCCTCGATCAGCGAATTGTCGAGGCTCTCCAGGCTGCTGACCAGCGGCACCACCATGAACAACAGCGAGGTATAGACCAGTCCGATCAGGATGGTGGCATCGTGGTAGAGCAGCTCGACCGGCACCGCGGTGATCCCGAGCCGCACCAGCAGCGTCGGCAGCACGCCGGACTCGCGCAGCAGGATCAGCCAGCCGAGCGCCCGCACCGTCTCGCTGACCCAGAAGGGAATCAGGCACAGCACGAACAACAACGAGCTGGCGCGGCCACGCGCGACCTTGGCGATGATCCAGGCCACCGGAAACGCCACCAGCAGCGTCAGCGCGGTGGCGAGCGCCGACATGATCGCGGTGCGCACGAACACGCCCCAGTACAGCGGTTCGGCGAAGAAGGTCCGGTACTGCATCAGGCTCGGCGCGTAGGTGTGCGGAGCGATGCGCTCGCGAAACGACAGCAGCGCGAGTTCTACGTGCGGCAGGATGATCAGCGCGAACAGCCACAGCAGCGCCGGCGTCAGCAGTACCGCCAGCAGCATGCGCCGCTGCCATACCGCGTGGCTGGCGGTTTCAGACATGCCCGCTGCCTGCAGCACCCGCGGCGAAGCAGATGGCGCGCTGTGGATCGAAGCCGAAGGCCACCTGCGCGCCCGGCGCAAGGTTAGCCAGCCGCCCGGTCTGCGGCAGCGCCACCCGGAACTCGAACCGCGACTGCTGCTCGACGATCAGCACCGCGGAATTGGCGCCGTCGAACAGCACGCTCTGCACCTCCCCGGCATAGCGCGCCATCTGCGGCGCCAGCTGCGCGGCGTCGAGCTCGATGCTGGCAACCTCAGGGCGCACGAATGCGGCCACCTCATCACCAGCCGTGATCGCGCCGCTGCGGCGCGCGCGCACGATCCAGCCCTGCGGCGTCACCAGCTCGACCAGTTCAGCATCGACGCCGACGGCGCGACCGGCGATGCGATTGTTGGCGCCGACGAAGCCGGCCACGAATGCCGTCGCCGGCTCGTAGTAGAGCTGCTGCGGCGTGCCGATCTGCTCAAAGCGGCCGCGATTCATCACCGCGACGTGATCCGAGAGCACCAGCGCCTCGGACTGATCGTGGGTGATATACACGAACGTGGTGCCGAAGGCCGCCTGCAGCTGCTTGAGCTCGATCTTCATGTGTTCGCGCAGCTTCAGGTCGAGCGCGCCGAGCGGCTCATCCAGCAGCAGCAGTGTCGGCTCGAGCACCAGGCTGCGCGCGATCGCGACCCGCTGGCGCTGTCCGCCCGAGAGTTCCTCGACCCGCTTGTGGGCCGCGCCGGCGAGTCCTACGCGCTCGAGCATGGCCGCGGCGCGGCGGCTGCGCTCGGCTTTGTCCACCCCGCGACGCGCCAGTCCAAAGGCGACGTTGTCGCCCACCGACATCATCGGAAACAGCGCCAGGTGCTGGAACACCATGTTGACCGGACGGCGATTGGGCGCCACCTCGCGCATGCTGCGCCCGCCAATGCGGATGTCGCCGCTATCCGGGAGCGTGAATCCGGCGATCATCCGCAGCAGCGTGGTCTTGCCGCAGCCGGATGGGCCGAGAATGGAGAAGAAGCTGCCGCGCTCGACCGCGAACGACAGCCGGTCGACCGCCACGTGGTCGGCGAAACGCTTGTCGACCTGCTCGACGCTCAGGTCCGGGGTACTACTCAATTGGCGGCCTTGATGCGATCCAGGATGCGCCCTTCGGTTTCCTCGACGCCCGACGGAATGGCCGGGTACCAGTGGATGTCCTTGAACGCCCCGCCCGGGAAGCTGGCGTTGAATTGCGCCCGGAATTTCGGATTCACCAGGTTTTCCGTGCCGCGCGCCGCGGTCCAGTTGCCCACCGAATTGGTGATCTTGGCTGCCACGTCCGGCCGCATGGTGAAATTGATCCAGGCGTAGGCGGCCGCGTCGTTGCGCCCGCGCGCCGGCAGCGCGAAGGTGTCCAGCCAGCCCATGGCGCCGGATTTGGGCACGATGAACTGGATGTTCGGATCCTGGCGATTGAGCGTCCAGCCGCCGGTATCCCACATCATCGCGGCCACGATCTCCCCCGAGCGCATGCCGTTGAGCAGCTGGTCCTTGTTGTCGTAGAAGAACCGCACGTTCGACTTGCAGGCCGACAGCGTCGCGCCGACGCTCTCCATCAGCGCGGCATAGGCCTTGGGATCGCCATACAGTGCAAACGGATCCTTGCCGGCAGCGAACGCAAACGCCATCAATACCGGGCGCCGCAGCCGCAGCGAGGTCTTGCCCTTCAGGTCCGGCCGGCACAGGTCCGGATAGTCGGCCACCTTGGCGTACTTGGTGTTGACCACCAGGCCGTCAGCGCCCCACAGGTACGGCAGTCCGTACAACTTGCCGTCGAGCGTGGTGTTCCTGCGCGTCACCTCGAGTATTTCCGGCGTGAACTGATCGACCTTGACCTGGGCGAGGTCGATCGGCTTGTAGATGCCGAATTCGCGCTGCACGCCGGTGATGCGATCCTGCGACGGCTGGGCCAGATCGAAGCCGGCACCGCCGGTGGCGCGCAGCTTGGAGATGATCTCCTCGTTGTTCGACAGCGTCACCTCCACGGTGATGCCGGTCTCCTGCTTGAACTGCGCGATCACCTCCGCCGGCGCATAGTCGGCCCAGGTGATCAGGCGCAGCTTCTTCGGGTCATCGGCGCGCGCGATCCCATGCACCAGGAGGGCAAGCAGCAGCACATTGCCGAGCAGGACTTTCATAGATTCTCCGTACCGAAGCGCGCGCGTTTTTTGATGATACGGCCGGCTTGTGACGCTGCGCGACACCCCCAAGCTTCCCTGTTCGACCGTGCGCCGTCAATTCAAGCGCGCAGGCGCAGGCCCGCCGGATCGTACAACGGTTGCAGATGCACCGTCGCCGTGCGCATCTCGCCCAGGATGTCGATTTCGAAGCGCGCGCCCTCGCGCGCCAGCACCGCCGGCACATAGCCGGCGGCCAGGCTCTTGCCGATGCAATGCCCGTAGGCGCCCGAAGTCACATAACCCACCGCCGCGCCATCGCTGAGGATCGACTCATAGCCGACCACGTCGGCATCGGCGTCCGCGACCTGCATCACCACGAAGCGGCGGCCCGGACCGGCGGCGCGCTGCGCCAGCGCCGCGTCGCGGCCGGCGAATTCGGATTTGCCGAAGTCGATGAAGCGATCCAGTCCGGTCTCAGCAGCGGTGTAATCGGGCCGGAAGTCCTTGTTGAACGACCCATAGCCCTTTTCCAGCCGCAGCGAGGACAGCGCGCGGCCGCCGAAATGCGACAAACCCAGCGCTCGCCCCGCCTCCCACAGGTCATCGTATAGAGAGGTGAAATAATCGGGCGTGGTCCAGACTTCGTAGCCGAGCTCGCCGGTGAAGCCGGCGCGCGTGACGATCGCGGGAGCAAATCCGACCGCGGTCTGCATCACCTGGAACAGTTTGAACGCCGCCGCTGACAGATCGGCGCGCACCAGCCGCTGCAGCAATGCGCGCGCCTGCGGGCCGGCGATCGATACCCCGCACAACGTCGATGCGGCCGAGCGCACGAATACATCGGCCGGGGGCTGCGACTGCCAGAACCAGCGCAGGTGGAATTCCTCGGCAAAGCCCGAGCCCACGATCATGAAGCGATCGTCGGCCAGGCAGGCGATCGACAGATCGCCGATGATGCGCCCCGCGGGACTGAGCATCGGCGCCAGCGCCAGCCGCCCGGGCCTGGGGATGCGGCAGGCGAACACCCGGTCGAGCCAGGCGCGCGCCCCGCGGCCGGTCACCTCGTACTTGCCGTAGTTGGTGGTCTCGTACAGGCCGACCGTGCCGCGCACCGCCTGGCATTCCGAGCGCACGAACTCAAAGGCTTCCGAGCGCCGGTAGGTCGGGGTCTCGGCCGGCGCGACGCCGGCGGGGGCAAACCACAGCGCATGCTCAAGGCCGAAATTTGCGCCCATGACCGCGCCGGCCGCCAGCAGCCGCTCGTAGATCGGTGAGCGGCGCACCGGCCGGGCGGCGGGCAGCTCCTCATTCGGATACGCCAGCCGGAAGCGGCGCGAATAATTCTCCGGTACCTTCAGGGAGGTGTACTTGGGCGTCGCGAACGCACCGAAGCGCGCCACGTCCATCGACAGGATGTCCTGGCCGGGGTCGTTGTGCGCCATCCAGCGCGACAGCACCAGGCCGATGCCCCCGCCCTGGCTGAATCCGGCCATCACCGCGCAGGCGACCCAGTAATTGCGCAGCCCGCGCACCGGTCCGACCAGCGGGTTGCCGTCCGGGGCAAAGGTGAACGGACCGTTGATCGCCTTGCGGATACCGACGCGCCCGAGCGCCGGAAAATGCTGGAAGCCGACCTCGAAGTACGGCGCCAGCCGCTCGAAATCATCCGCCAGCAGCTGCATCGAGAAATCGTCCGGCGTCTTGAGCGGCGACCAGACCACCCCGTGCGGCTCGTAGGTACCGATCAACGCCCCGCCGCGCTCCTGGCGCATGTAGATCTCGCCCGCATAGTCGGTGGTGTTGACCAGCTCGCGTTCGCGGCCGGCAAGCTCCGGAATGTCCTCGGTAATCAGGTAGTGGTGCTCCATGGCCAGCACCGGCAGCTCAATGCCGACCATGTGGCCGACCTCGCGCGCCCACAGGCCGGCGCAGTTGACCACGTGCTCGGCATGCACCGTGCCCTTGTCGGTGACCACGTCCCAGGAGCCATCGGTGCGCTGCGCCAGCGACAGCACGCGCGTGAAGCGCTCCACCGCGGCGCCCAGGGTGCGCGCCGCCTTGACGTAGGCCTGCGTGGTGCCCGACGGATCGCAATGGCCGCCGTCGGCGCGCCACAGCGCGCCGATGAAGTGGCTGGTGTCGATCAACGGATTGAGGCGCTGCGCCTCGGCGAGCGAAATCATCTCGGTTTCCATGCCCAGGTAACGCGCCCGCGAGCAGATCAGCCTGAGACTGTCGAGCTCGCCGGGTGTCGCCGCCAGCATCAGGCCGCCGTTGGGATGCAGTCCGCAGGACTGGCCCGATAGCGCTTCGATCTCGCGGTACAGGTCGATAGTGTATTTCTGCAGCCGCGAGATGTTGGCCTCGCCGTTGAAGGTGTGCATGCCGCCGGCCGCATGCCAGGTCGAGCCGGCGGCCAGCTCGCTCTGCTCGATCAGTAGCAGCTCGCTCCAGCCGATCTTCGCCAGGTGATACAGCACGCTGGCGCCGACCACCCCGCCGCCGATGATGACGGCCCTGGCGGAGGTCTTCATGGCCACTGATCGCCCGACAGATCTTCCAAGCTCATCTCCGATGATGGCATCAGCCCAAAGGGCCTCGCTGCGCTCAGAAGCCATTCGTGCACATGCCGGGCAGTGGTCGCCGGTGTCAGCAGCAGCAGGCCCGAGGGCAGTGCAGCGAGGATCACGGACACCTGCACCATGATGGTAGCGGCCGCACTGCCCGGCGCGAATGCCTCCGGATCCAGGTCCAGGCGGCAGCTGCGTACCAGCAGTTCGCGCACCGCCGGCCCGGCGAGATGCAGCGCCGTCAACGCGCTCGACAGGTCGATCACGGCGCCGACGTCCGCACAGGCACTCTGCCACAACGCGGCATTCGCGCCGGCGGCCGCCGGCGAGTGCAGCAGCAGCCAGCGCTGCGGGCGCACGCTCAACACGAGGCGGCCGGCCGTCCGGGCCACCTGTCCGAAGGCCGGAAGTTGCGGGCCGCGCCGCGCGGCGATGCCGGCGAGCTCGGCCGCGCGCCCGGAGAATGCTGCGATCTCGATGCAGTCGGTCGGGCAGGCTGCGATGCGTACCGTGCCACCCTCGGCCACCTGCGGGGCGAACTCAGGCGCGGACACGCGCGTTCTCCGGATCGAGCATGTGCGGACTGACGATGCGCAGTTCGACCTGCTCATCGTGCAGCGGTGAGACGCCGAGCAGCTGCTGGCCGACGCGCTGCCGCCCCGCCGCCAGCAGTGCCAGTCCCACCCAGCCATCCAGCTCGACCCCCGGGGTGGATGAGGTCACGTACCCGAGGCTGGTGCTGCGCGCCTCGCGTGCCACCAGGTGGCTGCCGTTGCGCAGGCGCTGGCCGGCATCGAGCGGACGCACGCCGACCAGCTGCAGGCGATCGGGTGCGGTCATGCCGGCGCGCTGCGACAGTACTCGGCCGATGAAATCCCCGTGCCGCTTCAGCATGCGGGTGAAACCGAGATCATCGGCGCTGGTATTGCCGTTGAGTTCGGCGCCGGTCACATGGCCCTTCTCGATGCGCAGGCTGTTGAGCGCGTCCAGGCCATAGGCCTCGATGCCTAATGGGGCCCCGGCCGCAAGCAGCGCCTGCCACACCAGCGGCGCATGGCGCGCGGGCACCGCCAGCTCGTAGGCGAGCTCACCGGAAAACGAAATGCGAAACACGCGGCCGGCAACCCCCGCGATGATCGCGGCGGCGGCCGCCATGAATGGGAACGCCTGATTCGACAGCTCGAGATCCGCGACCACCGCCGCCGCCACCTCGCGCGAGCGCGGGCCGGCGAGCGCGAACTGCGCCCACTGGTCGCCGACATCGGTCAGCACCACATCGAACTGCGGGCACACGGCCTGCAGGTGAAATTCCATGTGTTCGAGCACCGCCGCCGCATTGGCGGTCGTGGTGGTGACGATGAAGTGCTGTGGCCCGAGACGCGTGGTGGTGCCATCGTCCAGCAGCATGCCGTCCTCGCGCAGCATGATGCCGTAGCGCGCCCGGCCCACGGGCAGGGTAGAGAACGTATTGGCATAGATGAAATCCAGGAACTGCCCCGCGCCCGGCCCCTGCACATCGATCTTGCCCAGGGTCGACACGTCGGTGATGCCGACCGAGCGGCGCACCGCGCGTGCTTCACGCAGCACCGGTTCCCAGCCCGGCTGGCGTGAATAAACCAGCGGCCGCATCCACAGGCCGGTGGGTACGAAGCTGGCGCCCGCGGCCTGGTGCCAGTCGTGCAGCGGTACGCGGCGCCAGGGTTTCAGATGCTGTCCGACTTCGCTGCCGGCGAGAGCGGCGAATGCCACCGGCTGTGCAAATGGACGCGGCTTTGAGCGCCCGACCTCCGACAGCGCTACGCCTCGCGCCTGCGCCAGCACCGCGCTGCCGACCAGGCCGCCGATGCGGCCCTGGTCGGTCGCCATGCCGTGGGTGGTGTAGCGTTTCATGTGCTCGACATGCTCGTAGCCTTCGCGCTGCGCGAGCCGCACGTCGGCGCTAGTCACGTCATTCTGCAGATCGACGAACGCCTTGCCGCGCGCGCGCGCCGTGCGCACCTCCCACAGCGCGGCGATCGGCGTGACTTGCGGATCATCGGGCAGCGGCCGCGCGCCCGCGGCGGCAATGGGGCGACCGAGGTCCGCCGCGATCGCGTCCGCGGCTGCCGCGCCATCGAGCACCGCGGCCGCAAGTCCGAACACGCCGCGCGCGCTGCCTGCGAGCCGCCCGATCGCCGCCGGCAGCTGCGCGCTGAAAGCGGCGATCGATTGCTGCCAGTGCAAGGTCGCGCCCAGTTGCACCGCCAGCGCAGTCTGCGGACAGTAGCCACCCGAGATCAGCAGGCTGTCGGCCGCCAGCGTTCCCGCCGCGCGCCCGTCGAGCCGCGCAATCTGCACGCGCAGCGCCGTGCCGCGCCCGCGCACCGCCTCGATCACGCTGCCGCCATGAACTTCGATCGCGGCAGCGCGGGCGCGATCGGCAGCCAGCGACTGCGGCCGCGGATCGATCACGCCGGCGCAACCGATGCCGGCGGCTGCGAATGCGAACAGCGTGTCGTAGGCCTGGTCGGAGTTCAGGAACAATGCCGGCCGGCTACCGGCCGCGACTCCGTAGCGACGCAGGTAGCTCAGCGCCGCGCCGGCCAGCATCACGCCCGGCGTATCGTTGCCGGGAAACGCGATCAGCCGTTCAACCGCCCCGGTGGCGAACAGCACGCGCCGCGCGCGTATGATCCGCAGTCGCTCGCGCAGTCCGCCAAATTGCAGCGTTTCGGCCGGTGACAACACTTGCAGTGCGCCGAACACCCCATGGCCGTAGGCCCCAAGCACGGTAGTGCGCGCCAGGCAGCGCACCCTGGCGGCCGCGCCCAGTGCGTCGCACACGCCCTGGCGCCAGGCATCCCAGCGCGCATCGAGCAGCGTACCGCCGCCGAGCACCATGTCCTGCTCGGCCAGTATCACTCGAAAGCCGCGCTCGCCCAGCCGCTGTGCTGCCGCCAGCCCCGCGCCGCCGCCGCCCACCACCAGCACATCGGCGTGCTCGTGCAGCGTCTCGGCCGGCGCCGGATGTGCGCCGGCGTTCGCATCCAGGCGCCCGAGCCCCGCGGCACGCCGGATCAGCGGCTCGTACACCCGCTCCCAGGCCCAGCTCGGCGCCATGAATGTCTTGTAGTAGAACCCTGCGGGCAGGAAGCGCGACACCAGATCGTTGAACGCGCGCGCATCGAAGCGCAACGACGGCCAGCGATTCTGGCTCTCGGCCACCAACCCGTCGTGCAACGCCAGCGTAGTGGCGAGCCGGTTGGGCTCGCGGCCATCGGCGCCGATTACATCGACCAGTGCGCACGGCTCCTCCGGTCCCGCCGTCACGATGCCGCGCGGCCGATGGTATTTGAAGCTGCGCCCGACCAGCGTCCTGCCGTTGGCGAGCAGCGCGGAGGCAAGCGTGTCGCCGGCAAGGCCGCGCATGCGCTGGCCGTCGAAGCAAAAGCCGACCGGCCGCGCCGCGTCGGTCAGCAGGCCGGGGGCCAGGCGGTGGGGACCGCGCATCAGCGCCCCGCCGGTGTCACGCTGCGGATCTCGTGGCTTTGTGTGTCGCGTGTCAGCCGCAGCAGCCGGCGGCAACCACCGACATGCAGCCACCACTCCTGGTGCCAGCCGCGCGGGTTGGATCGCTCGTAGGTGTAGGCGCTGAACGCTGCCATGCCGGCATCGGCGCTGGGCCGCGTGCGGCTGGCATCGCCGCGATAGTGAAACTCGGTCTCATCGCGCTCGCCGCACCACGGGCATTGGATTCGCAGCATCGCGGATCGCAGTCAGTGCGCGTACGGATACGGACCGGCGCCGCGCTCATCCAGCGTCCGGCCGGCCGCAAAGCGGCCGAGATCCAGATGCGCAGCGAGCGGATGCGGCGCATTGCAGGCGATCAGGTGCGCGGTGGTCATGCCGCCGGCCGGAATCGCCTTGAAACCGCCGTAGCACCAGCCGGCATTCAGGATCAGGCCGTCGATCGGGGTTCTGGAGATGATCGGCGAGCCGTCCATGCTCATGT
>Ga0181537_10002711_pt1 | contig 15404 bp, 13 predicted proteins | sample PEATcosm2014_Bin_39_FD_119765 | JGI IMG/M metagenome (GOLD analysis project Ga0181537, IMG submission 119765) | Peatland microbial communities from MTU Mesocosm Facility, Houghton, MI, USA - PEATcosm2014_Bin23_10_metaG | ecosystem: Environmental > Terrestrial > Soil > Wetlands > Peat | place... | reverse complement strand
GCGACCGTGAATTCGCCCATCAACAGATTCGAATAGAACAGAAAAATGATGAACGCAACTTCGATCACTGCGCGCAGTCCCGAGCGGCGACGAGGATTGCTGTTTGAATTCTCCGTCATGGGAATTCAATAGTACCAAGACCAGCCGCGCGCGCCGCCGAGCGAAAGCCGAATCATTCTCGCTCTGCGCGTCCGTCTTGCGCACAAACTTCTTTGCTCTGCGCTGCACGTGTGTTCTTCTAAAAGGACCCTTCTATGCTCAAAAAGCTCGAAAGCTATTTTGAATTCGCCCCTCTGGGGACCAATTGGCGCACTGAAATTCTGGCCGGCGTCACGACATTTCTGACCATGGCCTACATCGTGCTCGTCAATCCTGCGATCCTCGCGGCAGCGGGCGTGCCGTTGCCCGCGGTCACTGCAGCGACGTGCCTGTCGGCCGCTTTCGGCTCCATCATGATGGGCGTTGTCGCGCGCTATCCCATCGCGCTCGCCCCGGGCATGGGCCTCAACGCCTACTTCACTTACACCGTCTGCCTCAAAATGCACATCCCGTGGCAGACGGCACTTGGCGCAGTGTTTCTCTCCGGCGTGATTTTCCTTTGCCTCACCGCCGCCGGCATTCGTCAAATGATTCTGCGTTCCATTCCTCACGAACTCTACGCCGCCGTCGCCAGCGGCATCGGCCTCTTCATCGCCTTCATCGGATTTCGCAACGCCGGCCTCGTCGTCAGCGATCCGGCAACTTTCGTCGGCCTCGGCAACATCCGCAATCCCACTACCGCACTCGCCCTCTTCGGCCTCATCCTCATGGTCGCCCTCGAGATCAAAAAGGTGCGCGGTTCTATTCTCATCGGTGTACTCACTGTCACCGGCGCCGCCTGGGCTTTCAAATCCATGCATCTGGGCTGGGCCGCAGATCTCGCTCAGTGGAATCCGGAGCCCGGCGGCTTTCGCGCGCTTGGCGCCACCTTTCTCCAACTCGACATCCGCGGAGCCATCAATAAAGGTCTGCTCGAAATCATCTTCGTCTTCTTCTTCGTCGATCTCTTCGACAATCTCGGCACCCTCGTCGCCGTCACCAAGCGCGCCGGACTGATCGCCCCCGATCATTCCATCCCGCGCCTCAATAAAATCCTGCTCGCTGACGCCACCTCCACCGTTTTCGGCTCCCTGGTCGGCACTTCCACCGTCACCAGCTACGTCGAGTCCACTGCCGGCGTCGCTGCCGGCGGTCGCTCCGGCGTAACCGCAATCGTCACCGGCCTGTTCTTCCTTGCTGCAGTCGGCGCAGCTCCTTTTGTCGGCGTCGTGCCCTCTGCAGCCACTGCTCCGGCCCTCATTCTTGTCGGCTCGCTTATGCTCGCCACCATCACTGAAATTCGTTGGCACGAGCCACTTGTCGCCGTTCCAGCCTTTCTCACGCTGATCCTGATTCCGCTCACTTACTCCATCGCCAACGGCCTCGGCTTCGGCATCATCGCCTGGGCCATTCTCCATCTCGCCACCGGCAACTACCGCAAGCAGGACTGGCTGCTTTACATCCTTGCCGTACTATTCCTGCTTCGCTTCGTCTATCTGGGTGCGAGCTAGCATGACGCAATCCATTGGCTTTCCCAAAGAATCCGCGCAGATGCGCTCGCTGCTTTTCCGCTGGTTTGCCTTCTCCGCCTTCATCGCTCTTTGCGCGGTGCGCACCTTCGCCGCAGACACTTATCGCGTCGTGCACGTCTATCCACACGATGCACAGGCCTTCACGCAGGGTCTCATCTACGTCGACGGCCATCTCTACGAGAGCACCGGCATCGAGGGCAAGTCATCGCTTCGCGAAGAGGACCTCGACACTGGGCGCATCCTGCAATTCCATGATGTCTCCAGCAACTATTTCGCCGAGGGGCTCACCGACTGGGGCAGCACCCTCATTCAACTCACTTGGCAGTCGCATGTTGCGCTCGTCTACGATCGCGCGACATTCCACTTTCTGCGCTCATTTCACTTTGACTTGGAAGGCTGGGGACTCACCCACGACAGCAAGAACCTGATCCTCAGCGACGGATCCGCAACCCTGCACTTCTTTGATCCTTCAACGTTTCACGAGATGCGGCGCATAACCGTCAAAGACAAAGGCGTCCCCGTCACGCAGCTGAATGAGCTTGAGTTCGTCCACGGCGAGATCTACGCCAACATCTGGCACTCCGACCGCATCGCTCGCATCTCGCCCGCAACTGGCAAAGTCCTCGGCTGGATCGACCTTGCAGGCCTTCTACCGGCGAGCGAACGCTCGAGCGCCGAGGCCGTGCTCAACGGGATCGCCTACGACGCCGCGCACGAACGGCTCTTCGTCACCGGCAAGCTCTGGCCCAAAATTTTTGAAATCGAAGTGATTCCCGGAGCGGGAAAGTCGAGTCCCGTGCCAAGCCACAAGTAGCATTCAGGAACTCTGCCACTGACTGTCGCCGCGGTCACATTTCAGCCTGTCGTTCTCCGCGTATACTCTGCGCCAAGGCCAGGCTCGCAATGGATTTGCCAACTTATTCCGCTCCAACCGTTCTGCAAAATGCCGCGATCTTAACCATCCTGCTCGCCTTCGTCGGCTACCTGATGACGTTTCTCAGCGCGCGCATGTTGGCCCGCCGCCGCGACAAACTCAAGCTCGTCAACAAGCGGCTCAATGAGTTCTATGGCCCTCTTTACGTCGCATCAGAGGCCGGCAATATCGCTTACCGCTCTTTGCTTAGCCGCCAGGGCAAGATCAAGAGCGATCCGATCCTCGACTCCGAGATGAAGGATTGGGTCCTCTGGATGACCACCATCTTCATGCCCCTGAACGACATTCGCGAGAAGATCATCATCCAGAAGGCATACCTCATCGTCGAGGAGCAGATGCCCCAGTGCCTGCTCGACTTCGTCACCCACGTCGTTGGCTACAAAGCGGTGTTAAGCAAATGGGCAGACGGCGATTACGCAGAACGTCGCTCCACCATCGGCTGGCCGCCTGAGTTCGATGCCTATGTGAAGCGTTCCTACGCCGCCCTCAAGGCCGAGCAGACCCGCCTGATGCACAGCGTAACCTGGCGAGTCTGGCGATTTCTATTCGATGGCCGAAGAGATTCGCCGCAATCCACGAAGCACTAGCGCCGAGAAGCTGCCTCGCTCACGCGTTCGCGGTCAGCGCTAGATTCTGCCACAACCGGAGCGTTGGCTCAGCCTGGTTAATTGTGTAAAAGTGCAGCCCCGGCGCTCCGTTGCGCAGCAGAGTTTCACACAGCCGCGTCACAACGGTTGCTCCGAAATCCAGCAGCGCTGGCTTATCGTCCTGCAGATGTTCGAGCCGGAGTTTGATCCAGCGGGGAAGATCCGCACCGCATCCTCCGCAGAAGCGCACTACATTTGCGAAGCTCGTGATGGGCATGATTCCAGGCACAATCGGGATATCGATTCCGGCTTTGTCGCAGCGCTCCACAAAGTCAAAATAGGCCTCTGCGTTGTAAAAGAGCTGCGTAAGCGCGCCATCGGCCCCGGCCTCTACCTTTCGCCGGAAATTGTCGAAATCCACGTTCGAGTTGACCGCCTGCGGATGCATCTCGGGATACGCGGCAACTTCGATCTTGAATGCGTCGCCGTGCGTCTCGCGGATGAAGCTGACCAGCTCATTCGCATAGTGGAATTCACCCGGCGCCGAAGAATCGATCGCCGTCGCCGGCAGGTCGCCACGCAGCGCCACAATCCGCTTGACGCCAGCGTCGCGATAGCGCTGCAACAGTGCGCCGATATGTGCGCGAGTCGAACCGACGCAGGTCAGGTGCGGCGCGGCCTCAATGCCCGTATTGCTAACTACGGACATGATGGTGTCGTACGTTCCCTCTTGCGTTGAACCACCAGCGCCATAAGTGACCGAGAAGAAGTCCGGCTTCAACTCCGCAAGCCGGGCAATCACCCCAGGCAGCTTGGCCGCCGCCTCAGGCGTGCGCGGAGGTCCGAGTTCGAGCGAATAGGAAGGCATAGAAAAATCGAATTAATTGAGATGCGCAAAAGGGGACGGGCCAGGAATCGAACGGCACAGACTCGTATCGATCCCTGAGCCCAGATCCTTAGTACCGGTAGAACTCCGGCTTGTAAGGCCCTTCCACTGCTACGCCGATGTAGTCTGCCTGTCGCGCCGACAGCGTCGTCAACTTCACACCGATCTTTTCCAGGTGCAGCCGTGCCACTTCCTCGTCCAGCTTCTTCGGCAGCGTATACACATTCACTTTGTAGCTGTCCTTGTTCTTCCAGAGATCGAGCTGCGCCAGCGTCTGGTTGGCAAAACTGTTCGACATCACGAAGCTCGGGTGGCCCGTTGCGCATCCCAGATTCACCAGCCGTCCTTCGGCCAGTACAAAGATGCTGTGCCCGTCGGGGAACTTGTAGTTGTCCACCTGCGGCTTGATATTCAGCTTCACAACGCCCTTTTCGGCGTTCAGCAGGTCCATCTGGATTTCGTTATCGAAGTGGCCGATGTTGCAGACAATCGCCTGGTCTTTCATCTTCTTCATGTGCTCGAGCGTGATGATGTCTACATTGCCCGTGCACGTAACGTAAATATCGCCGCGGCCCAGTGTGTCTTCCAAGGTCGTGACTTCGAATCCTTCCATCGCCGCCTGCAGCGCATTGATAGGGTCGACCTCTGTCACAATCACGCGCGCGCCCATTCCGCGTAGCGAGTGCGAACAGCCCTTGCCCACGTCTCCATAGCCGCAGACGACCGCAACTTTGCCTGCCACCATCACGTCGGTTGCGCGCTTAATGCCGTCCGCCAGTGACTCCCGGCATCCGTAGAGGTTGTCAAACTTCGACTTGGTCACGGAATCATTCACGTTGATTGCCGGCACCAGCAGCTTACCCTGCTCCATCATTTTGTAAAGTCTATGCACGCCGGTGGTCGTTTCTTCGCTCACGCCGCGCCATTCCTTCACCACTTTGTGCCAGTGCTGCGGGTCCTCGGCATGCACCTTCTTCAACAGATCCTTGATCACCTGCTCTTCGTGATTGCCCGAGGCCGAGTTGACCCAAGTATCGCCGTTCTCCAGTTCGTAGCCCTTGTGAATCAGCAGCGTCACGTCGCCACCATCGTCAACCACAAGCTGCGGTCCTTTGCCGCCCTTGTGGTTCAGAGCCTGGTACGTGCACTCCCAATACTCCTCGAGCGTCTCGCCCTTCCAAGCGAATACCGGAACGCCAGTCGCCGCAATCGCCGCCGCGGCGTGGTCCTGCGTCGAAAAGATATTGCAACTCGCCCAGCGTACTTCCGCCCCCAGGCTCACCAGCGTCTCAATAAGCACCGCCGTCTGGATCGTCATGTGCAGGGAGCCTGTGACTCGCACACCTGCCAGGGGCTTCTCTGCGGAGTACTTGTTTCGAATCGCCATCAAGCCGGGCATCTCGTGCTCTGCAATAGCAATCTCTTTCCGGCCCCAGTCGGCTAGCGACATATCGGCTACTTTGTAAGCGGCGTGGGCGATTTCAACGGTGGTGGTTGCCATGGATTTTCTCCTGATATCGTCGTATCGTGATATCTTGATATGTATCAGAATCTGCCAATGCCGTCAATCGTCAAAATCCTGCGTGCCTCGGCCGATCCCAATCGATTACGTATCCTCCTGCTTCTAAAGGAGGAAGAGCTCACTGTGGCTGAATTGCAGGAGATTCTAGTCATGGGCCAAAGCACGATCTCCACCCATCTTTCTCAGCTTAAGCAGGCTGGTTTGGTCGAAGATCGCCGCACTGGTAAGAGCAGTTTCTACCGTTTGACCGCCGCAGCGCGAAGCGATCTTTTGGGCGAACTTCTCAACCAAGCCCGTCCCGAAATCCACGAAACTGTAGACGACCAAGCTGCCATGCGCCGTGCCGTCAAAAAGCGCCAGGACAGGATGCGTGCCTTCTTTGACAGCGTTGCTGGTCGGCTGGGACGCGATTACGTCCCCGGCAAATCGTGGAAGAGCCTCGCCGAGGCGTTTCTACATCTACTGCCACCGATGACCATTGCCGATCTTGGCGCAGGCGACGGCAGCTTTTCGCTGCTCCTTGCTCAATCGGCGACACGCGTCATTGCCGTTGATTCCTCGCCCAAAATGCTCGAGGTCGGCCGCGAACAGGCGCTCCGCAATGGCGTCAGCAACATCGAATTCCGGCATGGCGACATGGAAGAGCTGCCCATCGACAACGCAGCTGTCGATCTCGTCTTTTTCTCGCAGTCTCTTCACCATGCCGCGCACCCCGACCGTGCTGTCCGCGAAGCATATCGCATTCTTGGCCCGCGGGGCCGTGTACTCATCCTTGACCTGGCTCGTCATCGCTTTGAAGAGGCCCGCGAAATCTATGCCGATGAGTGGCTGGGATTCACCGAGACTGAAATTGAAGCAATGTTCACCGCCGCTGGTTTTTCAGATGTGCACACGTCGATCGTCGATAAGGATCCCGATGCTCCCCATTTTCAGACCCTTCTTGCGGTGGGAACGAAACTCACGTAGCCTGTGGTGACTCTAGCGCACATTACGCTCCGCCTCCAGCAGTTGGCGCTTTCGCTCCACTCCCCATCGATATCCGGTGAGTGAGCCGCTGGCGCCAACTACGCGATGGCACGGAACAACCAGAGCCACGCGGTTCATGGCACATGCCCGCGCCACGGCACGCGTTGCCTTTGGATTTCCCATCTCCCGCGCCAGTTGGCTGTAGCTGCGGGTCTCACCGCGCGGAATCTGCCGCAACGCTTGCCAAACCCGCAGTTGAAAAACTGTCCCGCGTAGATCGAGAGCGTCAGTTCTGCCTCGACTCTCGCTGAGGTCGGACCCTTCGCGCACACTCTCGAGAGCAGCATCAACCAGTCGCGACAACGTCGGATCGCGGCGCAGCGTCGCCGCCGGAAACTCCGCGCGAAGATTGCGTTCCGCCTCCGAACGCCTGGACGCGAGAGAAAGCCAGCAAAGCCCACGGATCGTGGCTCCAACGATCACCCACCCAAACGGAGTGGTTGCCGAGCACCATCCGATCTGTTCCCCTTTGCCGCCTTGAGCAAATCGCGCAGGAGTCATACCCAGTTGTGCACCCTCGTAGGCCCGGCTTGAGGAAGCGAATCCCGCTTTATAGATCGCATTCGTCACTGTCTGTCCTTCTCTGAGCGCGCTGCGTAGGTTCCCGGCCCGCAACGCCCGCTGGTATTGCAGCGGACTCACGCCCATTGCCTGCTTGAATTTTCTTTGCACGGTGAAGGGGCTCATCCCAGCCACGCGCGCCAGCGACGCCAACCTCACCGGCCGATCGAGATGGCTCTCAATGTACCCGCGGATCTTCTCGATTGGTTTACCTAAAGCAGTCGTCGGGTTGCAGCGTTGACAGGGTCGAAACCCCGCGGCTTGCGCTTCGTCTGCTGTGAGAAAGAAATGCACATTGGTTCGGAGAGGCCGTCGACTCGGGCAATCGGGCCTGCAGAATACGCCAGTTGTTTTCACTGCATAGAAGATAGAAGCGGCTGGATCGCGGTTTAGCACATGCTGCCAAGCTTGTTCATAATCGATCCCTGCCCCTGGAGCAGGCGGCTTGCACACACTTTGTTCGAATCGGAGAGTAGCATTCATGAGTTCCATCGTCGCTCAATCTTGTTTCCTCGCGCATCTCGATTCTTGCGCCTAATTCCGATTTCCTTCCTCCTCGCCGAACCTATTTCATTCGGCTCAGGAGCAGCGCTTCCGCCCTGCGCAAATCCTCTTCCGTATCCACGCCAATCGTGTCGTCCGGTGCTTCGGCAACATAAATGTCAATCCCATGTTCCAATAAGCGCAACTGCTCCAGCCGCTCCAGCCGCTCCATTTCACTCGGCGGTAGCGCCGCAAATCGTTCCAAAGCAGCCTTCCGGTATGCGTAAATCCCAAGATGCTTTCGGTATCCAGAAAATCCGGTCGCGTCCCGGTCAAACGGGATCGTGGCTCTCGAGAAATAGAGCGCGCGCCCGTCCTGCGCCGTTACCACTTTCACCGCATTAGGATTTGCGACCTCTTCGGGTGGACAACCGACGGCCAATGTCGCCACTTCGACTTCTGATCGGTCAAAAAGCGCCAGCAGGGGTCCAAAGAACTCCGGCGTTAGGGTCGGCTCATCGCCTTGGATGTTGACATAAACATCGGCCTCGATCCCCCGTGCAACTTCCTGCACACGATCGGAACCACTTGCGCACTCGCGCGAAGTCATCACGGCACGCATCCTTCGCGAGGTGCAAACCGCAGCCACTTCCTCAGAATCGGTCGCGACCACCACCGGGTCCATCAGCCCGCTCTCAGTCGCCGCGCGCCACACCCATTCCACCATCGGCCGTCCCGCAATTTCGCGCAGCACTTTCCTGCTTAATCGCGTGGAACTGAGCCGCGCCGGAATCACCCCGGCAACCCTCAACTTGCTCATGCAGGTGAGTCTACAAGAACGCTGAGTGTCGATGGCCTCATCTGCCGACATCGAGACGTGATTTGGCCAATCCGTCCCGTCGAAATCAGCCGTCTGTTCATTCATGAGCGGTTTGACCTTAAATTCAAGCGCCCGTATCATCTAGAGTGATGCGGTCATCCGGCCGTACCTTCCCGGCGGAGTAGCTCAGTTGGTTAGAGCGTGGGATTCATAACCCCAAGGTCGGCAGTTCGATCCTGCCCTCCGCCACCATTCCAGACCACAACCCAGGTTTCGCACACGGCCGCCCAAAGGACAAGCGGGCCAAAGCCCGATGCCGTCAATTCAAAAATCCGAGGAGGCACCATGGAGGCTCAACAGCTTCATCTGAGCAACCGATTCACCCAAGCCGTCGACTATGCGCGCATCCTGCACATCGAGCGCCGCAAAGGCACCGACATCCCGTACTTGGCCCATCTTCTTGGCGTCGCATCGCTCGTGATGGCTGAATCGGGTCACGTCCAATTTCCCGTAAGTGAAGACATGGTCATAGCGGCGCTGCTGCATGACACTGTTGAAGGTCACGGCGGCGCAACCCGGCTCCGCGATGTTGAACTCAATTTCGGTTCCAATGTCGCCCGCATGGTGGCGGCCCTTTCCGACACACTGGCTGAGGATCCTAATCAAAAGGAAGACTGGGAGCGACGTAAGCAAGCCTATCTTGATCGCCTCTGCCACGAACCTGTCGATGTTCAGCTCATTTCCGCCGCCGACAAGCTCTACAATGCGAAATCTATTCTTGACGATTACCGCATTATCGGGCCCGAAATCTGGGCCAGGTTCAAACGCGGCCGCGATCAGCAACTTTGGTACTTTAACGAACTCATCGCGATCTTCAACAAATCCGGCTCCAATCGAATCGCGGCCGAATTCCAGCGCGTCGTGGCGGAACTCACTATGATTTCCGCCCTTTAGGTCGGCAGCCGTTCACCACAAGGTCAGGGCCAAGAACCGCTAAGCGCATTCAATTCAGGCAATTTGCAGGTATGTCGCTCGCCGAGATCGGCCTCAACGCACAGTACAAATTCCCCGATTTCCCATGGCCATCGCCCCCTCCCAAACACGCTTGCGATATCATTGCGTCTATATAATGTGAGAGGCTTCTTCCCTTAGGCGGCCGTCACGGTGGTGTGTGTGTCTCGATTCTTTCAGCGATTTGTTTTTGTCCTCGCCATTGCGGTCTTTGCCGCTTTAGGACTTGGATTTGGTCTCGGACAGTTCGGCTTTTTCGGTGTTCACGCCGACGGGGAGGATGATGGCGCCTACCGACAAATGCACGTCTACGCCGAGGTCCTCAAGCGCATCCAAAGCGACTACGTCACCGAACCGAATATCGACAATGTAACCACTGGCGCACTTCACGGTCTACTCGAGTCCCTTGATGCCGACTCCAGCTATTTGACGGCAGCGGAGTACAAAATCTACAAAAACCGCCCCTCCACCGGGGTAGCGCAACTTGGCATCACCGTTTCAAAGCGCTTCGGCTACGCCACTGTGGTCAGCGTGGTACCCGGCTCTCCGGCAGATCATGAACATATCGCCGATGGCGATGTCATCGAATCAATCGGAGATCAATCGTCGCGCGAACTCTCTCTTGCGGTGATCCGGCTGCTGCTTGAGGGCAAACCAGGCTCTACTGTCTCTCTTTCCCTCGTTCGTCCGCACAAATCTGATCCCGACAAGGTGACTTTAACCCGCTCGATTATTGCGGCGCCCTCCTTGAGCGAGCAGCAATATGAAAACTCCAGCATCCTCTATTTGAAACCAGGTGCGCTCACCGCTTCCCGCGTTGATGAGATTGCCACGAAGCTGAAAGCCGCTGGAAAGAATCGCAAAGTTCTGCTCGACTTGCGCGACTGCTCTGATGGCGACGCGGCAGAAGGTTTGCGCCTGGCCAACTTCTTCATCAACCAGGGCACAATGGCGACTCTCCAGGGCCAGAAGTTCACCACGCAGACCTTCACTGCCGATCCATCGAAATTCATCACCGGTGCACCCCTCGCAGTGCTGGTCAATCGCGGGACGTATGGCGCAGCAGAGTTGACCGCCGACGCAATTGAGGGCGCAAAGCGCGGCGACGTGGTCGGAGAGCGCACCTTCGGCGAGGGTTCTGTGCAAAAGACGATTGAGCTCCCCGATGGGGCGGCCCTTCTCCTCACCGTGGCTAAATTTGAAGGCCCGGACGGCAAAAAGATTCAAGATGAAGCCGTCATGCCGACGGTGCAGGTGGGCCAGACAACCGACGATGAATTCGATAACGGAGCGGCGCCATCGAAGGGCGATGAGCCGCTGAATAAGGCCCTCGATTTGCTCAAAGCCAAGAGCAGTTGAGACATCCGCATTCCCGCTCTTGCACCGCATGGTACAAACAGCCTTTTCGGTGGCACTCTTCAAGACGCGAGCGTGCTAGCCTAAGTCTGTTGTGAATTTCCGATCGTTTTTCCGCTGAACCCTCGAAGGAGATCGGCATTTCAGGGCGGATCCTCGCAGGCAGCGGCTTTCCAACCGCGAGAAACTGAAGCTGATATTGGCAGCCCTGGCCCGTGGATCGGAATTCGCGTTTTGGCACTCCTCCGCAGCGCGTTGGCAGGATGCCTGTGAGGCTAAAGCTTTTGGCTGCCCCCTCAAGTCCAGTCGACAAATCTAAAGGATTAGGCCGCTCGCACCGCCTCGATCCTGAGCCGGTCCCTGCCTTTCGGCGTCGCAAACTCGCTGGCAAGCTCGCATTAGTCACACTGCTCGTTCTTTCAGTCGTGACTGGATCTCTGGCCGGGCTCACTCTTGTCTATTCTGTCGATCTCCCTCAGATCCAGGATCTGGAACGATATCGGCCCTCCACAACCACTGATCTCTACGATCGCAACGGCCACATCATCGGTTCTTTCGCGCTCCAGCGCCGCATCGTTATCAACTATGACGACTTCGCGCCGGTCCTGCGCCAGGCAGTCATTAGCATTGAGGACAAAAGCTTCGAGTCGCACTGGGGAATTAACGTCCTGCGCATTGCCGGAGCGGTAATCCACGATCTGCGCAGCCACGGACACGTGCAGGGAGCATCCACGCTCACCATGCAACTTGCCCGCAATTTGTTTCTCTCCTCCGAGCGCACTGCGGGCCGCAAACTGCAGGAAGCGTATCTCGCTGTCCAGATCGAACGCGCCTTCACCAAGCAGCAGATATTCACTCTCTATGGCAACCAGATCTATCTTGGCAGTGGTATGTACGGATTCGAGGCCGCCTCTGAGTTTTATTTTTCAAAACACGCCAAAGATTTAACTTTGACTGAGGCCGCTATGCTGGCTGGCCTGCCCAAAGGGCCGGTCGCCTACTCGCCCCTTATCAATCCCGACAAAGCTCTAAGACGGCGTAACCTCGTCCTCAGTGAGATGGAATCCGACGGGGTAATCACGCACAAGCAAGCCGATGAGGCGCGTGAGGCGCCCCTGGGATTGAAGATTTCGCAGCCTGACCAATCCATTGCTCCCTGGTTTCAGGAGGAAGTGCGCCGCGAACTCGAAAAGCGCTTCGGTACCGATGAGGTACACGAAGACGGCCTTCGCATAGAGACAACGCTCGACTTGAATCTGCAACAGACTGCAAATCATGCGGTGCTCGACGGCCTTGCAGCGTACGAACGCCGTCATGGGTGGAAGGACAAGATCGAAAACGTCGTCGCCAGCGGGCAGACCATCGAGCAATACAGGCATCCCGATTGGGCGGTCAACACTGGTCCCGGTGATTATGTGCATGCGGTCGTCACTCGCGCGCTGCCGCTTGAGATTCATGCCCGCGTCGGCGACGGCGAAGTCATTATGCTTCCTCCAGACTGGCAATGGACTGGCCAGCGACTCGGTGATTCATTGGTTAAGCCCGGTGACATCATTTACGTCCACCTTTCCGATGCGACTGAGGGGGTTGCTCGCCGCGCCACGTTGGAGCAGGACTCTGGTGCGCAAGGCTCGCTGTTCGCCATGGACAATACTTCCGGCGATGTGCTCGCCATGGTCGGCGGCCGCGATTTCGCCCTCTCCATGTTCAATCGATCCACGCAGGCCGAGCGACAAACTGGCTCCAGCTTCAAGCCTTACGTTTACACAACGGCGATCGAGAATGGCGCCAAACCAACCGACGTCATTGTCGACGCACCGGTCAACTTTGGTGGATACGCGCCACACAATTACGAAAACGACTACAAAGGCGCAATGACTCTGACCGACGCCTTTGCCGAGTCGCGCAATGTACCTGCCGTCAAACTCGCTGCGCGCGTCGGCATTCATAAGGTCATCGAGATGGTCCACCGCTTCGGAGTCACATCCGATATCCCGGCTTATCTGCCGGTTGCCCTCGGCGCAGCCGAGATCACATTGCAGGAGCAGGTGACCTCTTATTCCGTTTTCCCCAACGACGGGATTCGTGTCGCACCACGCCTCATCCGCAAGGTCGAGAATTACGATGGCATCACTTTGTGGCAAGACCGTCCTGAGATTAACGAGGTCATCAGCCAGGACACGGCGCGCACCATGATGACTCTGTTTCGCGCCGTCACCGCGCGCGGCACAGGAGCGGCGGTCGCGCAAATGAATCATCCTCTTGGCGGCAAGACCGGCACGACCAGCGACTTCACCGACGCATGGTTTCTAGGCTTCTCGCCATCCGTCACCTGCGGAGTCTGGGTGGGCTACGACAGCCGCGAATCCCTCGGCGAGAAGGAAACCGGCGCCCGCGCCGCGCTGCCAATCTGGATGACCTTCATGAAGGCGGCGATTGTCGGGAAGGACGACGAACAGTTTCTGGGTGATCAATACAACAATTCGATGGATCAGGCCACAGTCAAATCGTTCATCGGGCCAGGCGCACCGCTCAAACCGGTCTCCACCCCCGCTCCAGCACACGCTTCGCCGAAATCGGAGATCGATTACCACGCCGTCAGTCGTTCGCGTGCAGGCGGAAATACCGCTTCGCCCGCGACACATCCTTAAGGATTTGCTCCTTTAGCGCCTCAGGCGATGGCCAAGTCATCTCGGGCCGCAGTCGCAGCAGAAACTCCAATTCCAGCGGCGTCTCCTCGTCGATATCGACCGGGACAAAGTTCAGAATGTGCGTCTCTACGCTGAATCCTGCTCCTTCAAACGTCGGGCGGTTACCCACATTCGTCACCGCCTGAAAACGCCGCTTGCCAACCGTTATTCGCGTGACATATACGCCCAATGCCGGCAAGAGTTCCTCGTATGGAGCCAGGTTTACCGTAGGCACCAGCAGCCGCGAGCCTACACCTCGGCCCTTCGCTGGCGTTGACCGCACAACGTAAGGACGTCCCAGCATCCATCGCGCGCGCTTCACATCTCCTGCCGCAACCAGTGCGCGCACCGCCGAACTCGAAACCTCGAGTCCATGAACTCGCACGGCTTTATGTTCTTGTACGGCAAATCCAAATTCCTGGCCGAACGCACGAAGCTCCTTCACCCCGGCAATCGCGCGATGTCCAAATCGAAAATTTCCACCCTCATGCACCGCACGGACTCTCAGCAGGTTCACCAGCACGCGTTCCGCGAACTCCCGCGCACTTTGATTCGCCAGTGACGCATCAAAAGGCAGCACCAGCACAGCATCAACGCCGGTCCGTGCCAACAGCTTGAGTCGCTCTTCCATGGGCGTTAGCAACTTCGGCGCGCTCTCAGGCCGCAGAAACTTTTCCGGATGAGGATTGAAGGTGATCGCCATGGCTTGCGCCGCTTGCAAGCGCGCTTCTGCAACAACCGCCGACAAAATCTCCTGATGTCCAACATGAACGCCGTCAAAGTTTCCAATCGCGGCCACCGTCGGACCGTAATCAACCGGCACCTCTTTCAGCGACCGGTACACCGGAATCTTGCGTTCGAGGCTCATAGCGTCACAGGAAAAGAGAGACCATCGTGGGCCAGCGCCATTCCCGCTGGCAGCGAGCGATTCGTTTCAGCATGCCCCAGGTCGTGGGCAATATGCGTAAAAAATGTCTGACGCGCACCAATTCGCTGCGCCCACGCAACGGCTTGCTCCAGAGTCGCGTGACTGGGATGCGGATTGTGGCGTAACGCGGACAGGATCACGCAGTCCAGGCCTCCAAGGAGCGCAAAACTCGATTCCGGAATCGAACTGACGTCTGTCATATAGGCTGTGTTTCCGAATCTAAACCCGGCAATTTCCATGGTTCCATGGAGTACAGGTACGCGAACGAACACAACGCTATGCACCTGCGTCCGTTCACCGAGCGGCGCTATGCGAACCCGCGCACGATTGATGTAGGTCGCTCCCGGTTTCAGCGTGTAGTCGTAGACACGCTCCAGCACCTCCGCAGTCCCCTCCGATGCATAAAGCGGAATCTGCCCGCCTTCGCGGCCGATGATGAAGCTGAGAGGGCGTAAATCGTCCATTCCTAAAACGTGATCTGCGTGACCATGGGTATAGAGCACCGCGTCCACTCGCTTCAGGCCATTTTTCAGCGCCTGTTCGCGAAAATCCGGTCCGGTATCGACCACTACTATGCGCTCGCGGCCGCCCTCGTTCCATCGCAGCAGGAGCGACGGTCGTAGCCGGCGATCATGCGGGTCCGTCGACGTGCAAACTCCACAGCCACACCCCAGCGTCGGAACTCCCATCGACGTCCCAGTCCCCAGAAATGTGAGGAGACCTTCCATTCCGGGTTTAGCGCTTCCCCGGTTGTGGCGGCGGTTGAACTCCCTGCAGCGTGATCATGCTTGTGATTTCAAGGAATGCCATCCGCACCTCGAAGAGCACGGTTTGCAAGGTGCGATCTTCCAACTCTGTCAGGTTGCCCTTCGTCTTCTCCGCCAGCACCCCTAGCAAATCGATCGTCTGACGCGCCCCTAGCACATCAAGCTTTGGGCGTTGCCCTTCTTGCGTTCCTGCGCCCATTTGAATCATTGCGGAGAGATAGAG
>Ga0181537_10002710_pt1 | contig 15406 bp, 12 predicted proteins | sample PEATcosm2014_Bin_39_FD_119765 | JGI IMG/M metagenome (GOLD analysis project Ga0181537, IMG submission 119765) | Peatland microbial communities from MTU Mesocosm Facility, Houghton, MI, USA - PEATcosm2014_Bin23_10_metaG | ecosystem: Environmental > Terrestrial > Soil > Wetlands > Peat | place... | reverse complement strand
GAGCTTCGGCGGGCATCACCGGCACGAGCAGGTCGAGTGCGGGGATCACAGGAACCAGCAGAGCTTCGGCGGGCATCACCGGCACGAGCAGGTCGAGTGCGGGCATCACAGGTACCAGCAGAGCTTCGGCAGGTATAACTGGTACGAGCCGAAGTGATTTTTGAGTTAGCAGCGCACAAAGAAGTCGACCCAAGAGTTTTACTCTGTCGCCGCTGGCGACAACCTCCAGTGCGTGACGTTCAGGGCGTCTCTGGTCAGTTAACAGTGGAGCGGCGCTGAGCGATGACAATGCTAACGGTGCTATCGGCTTTGGGTAGCCTGATAGAGCGGTCGCGGAATCCTGATCGCTGCCTCATCTCTCCGGCAGGGCAGCATTCGGCATTAGCGCGATTGCGATGAATCTGCGGCTAGGGCCAAAGTGTCGTTAGTCTCCTCGGCCGTATTCTAGCGGCTGTATTTCGAAAATCTGCGCGAGCCATCGCATCGCGGAGTAATCCTAGCCGTGAACCCGCCCGGAGAGGCGAATGCGGCTTAGTTCGTATGCTGGACCAGCACCCGTGTCTTTCCCCAAACGATATCTGGGACGCACGTGGACGCGTCGTCTCTTGCACCGGGTGCCGGATCGCGTTAGGCCCGGGAAAGTTCTTTTCGTAGGTCTTTGATTTCGGCGTCGATCTCTTTTAAACGTTTAATTGCCGCCGCATCGCCAAGAGTGGCTTCGCGTACGGCGCGCCCCTGCGTAGCCTCGAGTGTATGAATACGGGCGTAGATGACCGCAGAGCGGTTCTCGGCGCCGCGAACGGCCTTTACCTGCCAGCGCTTTTCCGCGCTGTTCCACTCATGGTCGCCTGATGGTGCTGCCGGGCGGTAGCCGACGACAGCGCCCGTCGCTAAATCAAGTCGCTGACAGCGATGGTCGAAGGCCCCTTCCAGTGCCAGGGTTCCGGCCGGGAGTCGGACCGAAAGCAGCCCCTCATCGTCGCAATGCAGACGTTTCCCTGTGAATAAGCCAGTAGCCGCCTCATACAAACTGTAAGTCTTGGTCATCGGCAAAGCTGCTCCGGACGCACCATACCGACGAGCTTTGTAACCGAGAAATGCGACGAAGTATGCGACCGAGGTCACGCGGCAAGATTGATTTCTGCGCCAAGACCCTCGGCGGAAATTGATGGTATAGCGGGAGATCGCCGGCCACCGTCTGTAACCGGCAATGCACAGTATTAAACGCCGTACCGATTTAGCGTCTGCAGGTCGGACATGAAGTGCTTGCGCCGCACTGCCACGACTTGTTTGACATTATCCACGCTTGGCTCTTGGCTCAACCTTTCGGTTTGGTACGACGATAGGGTTTCCTGAGGATGGTTCGACGTTTCAGCCTAGTCAGGGGGTCTGGAGGCGGCGCGGCGCTCGACTTCCGCGCGGTTGGCGCTCGGTTCCGGGTGAAAGCCCGCGCAATGACGGTCGCGAGTTGCCGCCCATTGTCCTCGATCTGGGCCTCGAGAGCCGCGATGCGTACTTCGCGAGCTTGAAGCGTCGCGCGGTCACTCTCGAGCATTCGTAGCGTTGCGAGCAGGTGATCGCGCGTGTCAGCCAGCGCGCGCTCGCGTTCGCGCGCTGACGCTTCAAACTCCTTTTCCCTTATCTCGAACGACTGCGCCCGAACTTCATTATCGACGCGGATCAATGCCAGCCGCTCGCGCGCAGCGTTGTTATCATTCTTAGCGGCCTGCGCTGCAAGCGCCAGCGATCGCTGCCAGATCGCTTTCACGGCTTCGACGATTTCGGAGGGGAGTCGGGTGAGGGCGGCCGGATCGCCCTGCGCGCGCACGCCCAGATCCCGCCAGAACCGCTGTCGGTTGGAACCGTAAGGAACGGTGGGGTGGGCGCTGGTTTAGGGTAGATTGTCGCTGTCAGACCGGGAGTGTGCCATGCGCATGCTTGTGACAGTCGAGTTCGCCGACGCGGGCGCCAAGTCTGGGCACCACCGTGTCTTGATTATCGGGCGGAACGGCAGCGCCGTGGTACACGGCGACATCGGATTGTCCCTCGATGATGCGCAAACTCTCCTCGGGGCGATCCAGGGCGAGTTCGTCGAAGCCCAGGCGGCGGAGATCGTCGAACTGGCACGTAACTGTCCCCGCTGCGGCGGCCTGCTTGGCATCAAGGACTGGGTCCTGCGTCGGGTTCACACCCTCTTCGGCCGCGTCTTGTTGCCGAGTCCACGCCTGCTTTCCTGCGTATGCGACGGATCCGGTCGTCGTGCCGTGTCTCCGCTCAAGGGCTGGCTCGCGCGCTGCAGTAACGAACTGAGCTATCAAGCGGTCAAATGGGGAAGCGCCCACAGCTACCGACAAGCGGCAGCAATGTTGCACGAATTGCTCGCCGTCCATCGAAGCTTCGGATACGTCGCCGTGCGTGACGCGGTGTTACGCGCAGGTGCCCGACTGGACTCCGAGCCCGTTGCTGCGGCAGCGCCCGCTCCATGGGAAGCGCCCGACTCCGAGCCGATCAGCCTGGCATTCGATGGCGGCTATGCCAGGCGGATCAGGAAGGGGCGCCCACGGAACTTCGAGATACTGACGGGTGCGGTCCAACGTCGCGGCAAAATTAGAGTGTTTGCGACTGCGTACGCCGGCGGTGCGGTGTTGCCGGATCAACTCCGGCGTTTCATCACCCGAGCGAACATCCCAGTAGACGCTCGGGTGGCGCTGATGACCGACGGCGCCGGTTCTCTCATGCGGCTCAAGCAGATGCTGCCCATCAGGACCCGGTTTGTGCTCGACTATTTCCATGTCGCTATGAAGCTTCGACACATCGACCAGTGCATCGGGGCGGATTCTGCCGCGTCGGCTGTCGCCGGGTGGGTCCCTATTCGAACTCTACGACCGCTTCGCTTTCCTGCGCGCCTATTTGTGGACTGGGCGGCGAGATAAGCTTGAGCGTTCGATTGATCAGCTGATCGGGCTACTTGAGTGCGTCGAACGAGGGTGGCCTGACGATGAGCGAAGCGCAAGGATGGCAATATTCCACGTCTGCGACCTCTCCGCATATCTCAGGCAGAATGCCACCGGAGTCGTCGATTACCAGAGCTGGAAACGTCGTGGCTGGCGAATCTCGACTAGCTCTGTTGAAGCTACCGTCAACCGGCTAATCGGGCGGCGCCTGTGCAAATCCCAGCGTATGTGCTGGTCACGGCGTGGCGCTCATCTCCTCCTTCAGGTTCGGTGCGCCTTGCTCAACGATGAACTCCTCGGAGCCTTTCGCCGCTGGTTCCCGGAGGTGGGCGGTCGAAGGTTGATGCTCCCGTACCGGTGGCTACCCCACGGTTCCTAACGGTTCCAACTGACACACAGGCTGCACAACGGCGATGGGTTCAATTTCAAGGAACTGTGGGGTTCCGACGGCCGCGTGGTCGGCGTGACCGGGGCCACTACAGGCGGTGGGCTCATCGACACTACTGTGCAGGTGACCCGGGGCAGTTCCGGAGGTCCGCTGTACGGGAATTTCGGTGGACGCCAGCACCTGGTGATCGGAATGGTCCAGGGCTTCAGCGGCAACGGCATCGATGTGTCAGTGAGCGCACCCACCCGCCAGGTGCTGTTCACCCCCGGCACATTGGCCAGGATCGGTGCGGCAGAGGCAGTAACCCCCTGTGAGGCGGCGCCGTGACACGGATCGCGCCTGTGGGCCGCGCCACGGACGCGCCTGGCCTCGCTCAGTGGATCGCAACAGAGAACGGATGTGAGAACCCACTTCCAGTCGTGGCGCAATTCGACAGCGTCCCGTCCACGCCGACGCTGCAAACCTCGACCCCATAGACGTAGGTAAACATGGCGGGGTTGGTGCTATAGGTTATATAGGCGAAGCCATTGTTTATCGAGATTCCTCCCGTGGCGCTGTAGCTGCCGCTGCCCACCGCAGTGGTCTGCGGGAAGCAAAACGGGAGGTCGCCGCTTACTGCGGCGGTGCATAGGTAAATTGCGGAGCGAGCGGCGTAGATGTTGTTGCCGGCCGCAACCAGATTACTGACGCTCGACAGTCCGCTGCCCGAGTTGATACAGGCGGGCAGGGTGCCGTTGTTGCCGAGGGTGCACAGCAGAATCCCCGGCAGCGACTGATCGCCGGTCGTCCCCACGTAGGCGAAGCCATTGGCGAACGCGACTGCCGAGGACTGGTTCTGAGTTGAGACTGCACCGGTAGATGTACACGTCGACAGACTACCCCCGCTGCCCAAGCCGCAGGCCGTTGGCCCCCCGAAAGCATTCCGGTTGGCGATATATAGATAACCACCGTTGATCGCAAGGTTGCCCGGGAACTGGAAGCCGCCGGCGACACTCGCGCAGGCAGACAAGGTGCCATCCGAGCCCACGGCACACGAATACACGCTGGCGCCACTGGTCGAGACAAAGGCGTAACCGCCGCTGAATGCAATCGCAACCGGACTGGTGAAGCCGCTGCCGGTGGCGGCGCAGTTCGATAACGTGCCGTCGGGCGCGATGGAGCACATCCACACGCGGTTCGTTCCAACGTCGGAAACATAGGCATGCGCTGCAGTGGCCGCGTAGGGGATGCTAACCGAACCGGTTTGCGGCGTGCCGGCATTGTCGCTGTAGGCGTAGTTCAGCGTCAGCGTGCCGGTATTCACCGTGGACGGCGCGAAGCTGAGATTCAACTGGCAGGCGCTGCCGGTGGCCACGCTGGCGCAGGTGAAACTGGTGGCGGTGCTGCTCCAGGCGGTCGGAAGCCCGCTCAGGCTCGAGCTCACCGATAACGCCGTGACCGGATTGCCATCGTCCGAGGTAAAGGTAACGCTAACCGCCTGGGTCGCGTTGAGGTTGACGGCGACCGTCCCGGTCGGTGATGCCGTAGCGACGACATTGTTGTGCGTGGTCCCGGCATACGGGATGCTTACCGACCCGGTCTGTGCCGTCCCGGCGTTATCCGTATAGCCATAGTTCAGGGTCAGCGTGCCGGTGTTTACAGTGGACGGCGCGAAGCTCAGAGGCAGCTGGCAGCCATTGCCAGTGCTGATGGTCGCGCAGCTGAAACTGGTCGCGCTGCTACTCCAGCCAGTCGGCAAACCGCTCAGGGGCGTCGTCAATGTGAGTGCGGTCGCCGGATTTCCATCGTCGGTGGTGAAGTTGACGTTGACCGACTGACTTGCGCTGACCAGCACACCGACCTGGCCGGATGTCGAGGGAGTAGCGACCACATTGTCGTGTGCGGTCGAAGAATAAGCGATGCTCACCGATCCGGTCTGTGCAGCGCCGGCGTTATCCGTATAGCCATAGGTCAGGGTCAGTGTACCGGTGCTTACCGTGGACGGCGCGAAGCTGAGAGGCAGCTGGCAGCCATTGCCGGTGCTGATCGTCGCGCAACTGAAATTGGTGGCGGTGCTGCTCCAGCCAGTCGGCAAACCGCTCAGGGGCGTCGTCAATGTGAGTGCGGTCGCCGGATTCCCATCGTCGGTGGTGAAGTTGACGCTGACCGCCTCGCTGGAACTGACCAGGACTCCGACTTGCCCGGAGGGCGACGCGGTACTGATGGCATTGTTGTGGGTGGTGCCTGCATAAGGGATGCTGACCGATCCGGTTTGAGCCGCTCCGACATTGTCGGTGTAGGCATAGGTCAGGGCCAGAGTGCCGGTGACTACAGTGGATGGCGCGAAGCTGAGCGGCAGCTGGCAGCCATTGCCGGTGCTGATGGTCGCGCAGCTGAAACTGGCGGCCGTGCTGCTCCAGCCGCTCGGCAAACTGCCCAAGGGCGTCGTCAATCTCAGGGCGGTCGCCGCGGTGCCATCGTCGGTAGTGAAGTTGACGTTGAGCGCCCGACTGGCGCTGACCAGCACTCCGATCTGCCCGGAGGGCGAGGGGGTAGCAACCACATTGTCGTGTGGTGTCGCGGCATAGGCGATGCTCACGGTGCCGGTCTCGGCGCTACCGGCGTTGTTGGTATAGGTGTAGGCCAGGTTCAAGGTGCCGGTCGCACCGCCAGTGGGCGCGAAGGTCAGATCGAGGATGCAGCCGTTACCGGTTTTGACGGAAGCGCAGCTGAAGGCGCCCGCTGGCGCACTCCAACCGCTGGGCAGTGCTGCAAGATCGCTGGTGACCCGCAGCGAAGCGATTGGCTTGCCGTCGCTGGTGTTGAAACTGACGGCAACTGTGCGCGCGCCACCACCGGCAACGGCTCTGACCGTACCTGTCACCGACGGCGTGACGGTGATGGTGTCGCTACTGCCTGACGTGCCGGCGGCACTGGAATCGCCGCTGACTGAAGAGGTGTGAGTGCTACAGCCGCTGGTGAGAATCAGGCACAGCGCAGCGGACGATACATAGACCAGGTGGCGAGAATTCAATTGACCATCTCCTGCACAGGGTTGTTCTCCAAACGCACATACCAGCGCGTATGGAGCCGAACCATCAGGCTTGGGTGGTCACGCCATTCTAAAGAGCGGAAAAATGATCGCCGGGCACAACGACGCGGCGGACAGTAGGGCGGACACCTTCTGGGAGGGGTGATGTGGTTGGCAAACGCCGTATATATGTTCCTGAATCAGAGCATTTGGAGTCGCATTTTGCCTTTTTTGCAGTTTGTGGGATGCAGGACACGGTTGCGCTTGTCAGCGCATGCCGCACAGCGCGGCATCCAATGCGATGAGGGTCTGTGCGCAGCCGCACAGACCAACTTGCGGGATGCGTGGAGCCTAATGAGGGGCGATCCACTGGCGTTGCGGTGGAACGCGTTGACTTGTCTGATCTTGCGCAATCTGGCTGCGGCACCGAACATGAAACAGCTGGTTCTCACTGCCACTCTTGCCGCTGGGATCCTGGCCGGCTGCGGTGGCAATTCGTCCGAGGCGCCGGCGAACGCGGCTGCGCCCAACATCCTGTTCGTGATCATGGACGACGTCGGCATCGACCAGATGAAGTCGTTCGGCTATGGAGGACTTACTCCGCCGAGCATGCCCAATATGAACGTCGTGGCCGCCGCGGGCGTGCGGTTCCGGAATACCTGGTCGATGCCCGAGTGCACTCCGGGGCGTGCCGCCATGTTCCTGGGTCGATTCCCCTGCGCAACAATACCTACGCGGCGCTTGGGCCCTACGATCTGGCGAACTCCCAGGTCTCCAGCTATGAGATGACGACCCCGAAGCTGCTGAGGAAAGCCAACTACGAGAGTGCCTTGTTCGGTAAATTTCACCTCGCAGGACCGAACAACAACCAGGACGGCAACAACACGCCGTTCACGCTGGGCTGGGATTACTTCTATGGCTGGATCCGCGGCGGCCCGGTGTCGATCGATACCACCGCGGGAGGTGTCGCGGCGACCGGAACCTACGGCTGCGGGTTCGTGCCGACCGCTGCCGTCAAGAGTGGAGCGGACTCGGGCGCGTGCTATCAGGCCGATGGCACCTGCCGGGTCATCTCCGGCGTCTCCAGTGTGGGGGATTCACCAGGCATGCAATGCATGATCGGAGGCGGCATCCTGCAGCCGCATGCCGCGTGCCAGAATCTGCCACCGGCGCAGCTGAACTTTGCCATCGGCAATGCCCATTACGTATCACCGCTGGTGATCACGAGCGCCGCGGGCCTTGAGACGCCGCCCAATTCGGATCCCCGCAATCGCGGCTATCGCACCACGATCGAAACCGATGCCGCCATCAGCTGGATCAAGGGTCGCTCATCGGGCAGGCCATGGATGGCGACCGTTGCGTACAGCGCTGCGCATACCCCGTACCAGCAGCCGCCAGGCACCCTGGCGCCCATGGGTGGTGGCGATGAGCTGAGTTGTTCGGATTTTGTCCAGGAAAGAGTCATCTCCGACAAGTTGACCGAGGCGATGGATTCGGAATTCGGGCGCCTGCTGGTCGAGACCGGGCTGGCGACCCGCAATACGGACGGGTCGATTGCCTACAACCCCAAGGCGAGCAACACCGTCATCGTGATCATCGGCGACAACGGAACCTTCGGCAATGCCGTCAAGGAGCCGTTCGATCTGAGCCGCGCAAAGGCCACCGCCTACCAGACCGGTGTCTGGGTGCCATTGATCGTCGCTGGCGCACTGGTTGCGCAACCGAATCGCGACGTCGCGCATATGGTCAACGCGGCGGATCTGTTCCGGCTGTTTGGCGAGCTTGCCGGCATCGACGTCGTCGCCTCGGTGCCACGCACGATCGATGCCGCGCCGATGCTCGCCTACCTGATCGACGCGAATCAACCCAGCATCCGCTCCGTCAATTTCACGCAGGGTGGCTACAACATCGAGGCCAACGGGGAACGCAATGGTGCCTGTGTGGTCAATACTGTCATTGCGGGCGTCAACGTGGCCTCCACCTGCACGCAAAGCGTGTTTGACAAGGGCCCGTGCGAAGACAACGCCGGCGTGTGGTGGGGACCCGGCTACACCGACCCCTCGGTGATCGCTACCGGGCATCCGCCCAATGTCGGCTACAGGAGCTGCTGGCAGGTCAACCAGTCCCAATACAAGGCGAGGCTGCCGCTGACTCCGGTCGCTCCGGAAATCTCGATTGGGATCAGGAACGACAACTACAAAGTGGTACGCAACACCATTCAGACCTATGACGCCGCCACGGACACCGGCGGCCCGGTCACCGCCGATGAGTTCTACCAGATCAATGAGGACGTGCCGACGCCGCTGCTGGATACGGCCGCCCTGAACCTGATCCCGACGCAATCGACCTGGTCGCCTGCCCTGGCGGCCAACTTCACCCAGCTGCGCGCGCAGCTCGATACCATTCTCGCGTCGCAACCGGCGTGTCCGGGAGATGGCAACATCGACGGTCAGGTCGATGCTGTGGATATCGACAACTGGACGGTGATCAGCCAGTCCTGGGGCCTGTCCAGCACCTACGATGTCAATCTCGATGGCCTTACCAACAACGCTGATGCGACACTCATCAGCAGCAATCAGGGCGCCTGCCCCAAGACCAGCTCGGTGTACTGATGCCGCCTGAAGCCAAGCCATCCGGAGCTTGAGCTCGTGTTGCCGAAGCGCCACCGGCTCGTTCTACTGACCCTGCTTGGCGTGGCCGTTGCCGGCAGCGCCGCCTTCCTCTGTGCGAGGGAAGTGAACTGGAGCGTCAGCCGAGCGCCGCGCCTCGTTCGCATCGACGGCGTTGATGGTCCCCGCGGCATGGTCCTCATTCCGGGAGGACGATTCCTGATGGGCAGCGACCATAAGCTCTCGCAGCTCAATGAGCGTCCGATGCACTGGGTGCGCGTTTCCGCCTTCTGGATGGATGCCACCCATGTGACCAATGATCAATTCGCGCAGTTTGTAGACGCCACCGGCTATGTCACGACCGCGCAGAGAAAGCCGGACTGGGAGACGCTGCGAGTCCAGCTTCCTGCCGGCACACCGAGGCCGGACGATGCTGAACTGGTGGCCGGCGCGATGGTCTTCGTCGGCACCGCGAGGCCCGTGACCCTGGACAACCCTGCACAATGGTGGGCATTTGTTCCGGGTGCGGACTGGCGGCATCCGGAAGGCCCAGCGAGCAGCATCGAGGGCCGGGGAGACCACCCCGTAGTCCAGGTCAGCTATCAGGATGCGCTCGCCTATGCACACTGGATCGGCAAGCGGCTGCCGACCGAGGCCGAATGGGAGTTTGCCGCCCGTGGTGGACTCAATCAGGCGACCTTCGCCTGGGGGAATGAACTGCTGATCGATGGAAAGCTGCCGGCCAATGTCTGGCGAGTGGACGAGAGACCGTTTCCGGTGGTGAATTCAAGCGCCCATGTTGCGGTCGCCACGAGTCCTGTCGGGTCCTTTCCAGCCAATCCCTACGGACTGTATGACGTGACTGGAAATGCATGGCAGTGGGTCGCCGACTGGTATCGCTCCGACTACTTTCAAATCGAGGCGCGGCAGAGCGCCGGCAGGCTGATCGTCAATCCGCAGGGACCGGCCGATTCATTCGACGCGTCGGAAGAAGGCGTTCCGATGAGTGCACCGAAGAGAGTCATACGCGGCGGCTCGTTCCTGTGCAGCGAGGAGTATTGCCAATCCTACAGACCGAGCGCCCGCCGGGGTGCCGATCCTTACAGCCCGATGTCGCATGTCGGGTTTCGGCTGGTGAAGGACCGGTAGCACCTCTCTGACCGATACGACCGAGGTCATTCGTACCGGTGAGGTGCGCTGGTACAGCGAGTACGCGACGCGCGCGGTGACTGTGGAATGCAGCTGGTGACAGGCGCTACTCACAGCGCTTAAGCGCGACCTTAGCCGCGTTCGGCGAGGGGTGGGTAGCAGATGGGCGCCTGAAAGATGGATAGCAAGACGTACCACTCGGAATACTGGCGGTGAATGGCGCTCAATGCGAAGTTCATTTGAACACGCGCGCCATTCACTAGATTTCCACCGTAGGTCCCTAACATGACAATTACCCGTTCCGGATTGCTTCACTGTGTCTTACTCACGGTGGCGCTTGCCGGTTGTGAGGGCCGCGATAAATCGACGGCTGACAGTTCCGCGCCGCCAGCCGCGGGCTTCACCGTGGGCGGCACACTGACGGGACTGGCGAGCGGTGAGTCGGTGGTCCTTAAAGTCAACGGCGTTGACCCGCAGACGGTCTCGGCGGGCGGCAAGTTCATGTTTTCATCCGGCATCGGCGCCAATGGAAGCTACTCAGTCACCGTTGCAACTGCGCCCGTCGGCCAGACCTGTACGGTGACGGGAGGCGAGGGCACGGTCACCGCCACCAGTGTCGCTAACATTGTTGTGACCTGCTCGGATGAGACTTTCTCGCTGGGCGGCACGATCAGCGGCCTGGGCGCAAGGAGCGGCCTGATCCTCAAGAATGGCACCGATTCGCGTACGGTGGCCGCGAGTGCGACCAGCTTCGTGATGCCAACGCCGGTGAGCTTCGACAGCACCTATGCAGTGACTGTACAAAGCGCGCCGTCGGGCCTGACCTGCACGACCAGCCGCGGCGCAGGCACCATGCCCGCGGGCAACGTGTCGAACGTCGCGGTCACCTGCATCGTCCAGACCCACACCGTGGGTGGCAGCGTGAGTGGTCTCACCACCGCAGGGTTGGTGCTCGCCAATGGCAGCGACACCTTTGCGGTCGCGGCGAACGCCACCAGCTTCACCATGCCGACAGGCGTGGCCACAGGATCCAATTACAACGTCACCGTAAAAGTGCATCCGCCTCTTGAGTCGTGCTCGGTCACCAACGGCGCAGGCCCCGTGGCCGGGGCCAACATCACCAATGTGGCGGTCGCGTGCGCGCCCGGTGCGGGCGAGACAGTGCTGTATTCCTTCGCCACCAGTGTGGATGCAGCTTACCCGCTGCGCCAGAGCTTGCTGCTTGCAAGCGACGGTAATTTCTATGGCATGACCTATTACGATGGGGTCCATGGCTACGGCGCGGTGTTCAAGATCACGCCGGCCGGTGCCGAAACAGTGCTCTACTCTTTCGCCGGCGGCGCGGACGGTGAAGAGCCCTATGGCAGCCTGGTCCAGGGCACCGACGGCAACTTCTATGGCTTGACCTATAGCGGTGGGACCCATGGCGATGGCACGGTGTTCAAGATCACGCCGGCCGGTGCCGAAACAGTGCTCTACTCTTTCGGTAGCGGCGCGGACGGTGAGGAGCCCTACGGCAGCCTGGTCCAGGGCACCGACGGCAACTTCTATGGCATGACCGAAAGCGGTGGGACCCAGAGCGAGGGCACGGTGTTCAAGATCACACCGGCCGGGGTCGAAACGGTCCTCTGGTCTTTCGGTAGCGGGATCGACGGTATTGAACCCTACGGCGCCCTGGTTCAGGGCAGCGACGGCAGCTTCTATGGCATGACCTATGAGGGTGGAACCCATAACGACGGCACGGTGTTCAAGATCACGCCGGCTGGGGCCGAAACAGTGCTCTATTCCTTCGCCGGCGGCGCGGACGGTGACGAGCCCTACGGCAGCCTGGTGCAGGGCACCGACGGCAACTTCTATGGCATGACCTATGAGGGTGGGCCCACTAACGACGGCACGGTGTTCAAGATCACGCCGGCTGGGGCCGAAACCGTGCTCTACGCTTTCGGTAGCGGCGCGGACGGAAACGAGCCCTACGGCAGCCTGGTCCAGGGCACAGACGGAAATTTTTATGGCATGACTTACGAGGGCGGCGCGAATAATGAAGGCACTATTTTCCAGGTCACTCCTGGCGGCACGGAGACGGTGTTGTGGTCGTTGGGCGCCGGCTCGGACGGAAATGAACCGTATGGCAGTCTTACTTTCGGGCCCGATGGAACGCTCTACGGGTTGACCTATGAGGGTGGCGCGAACGGTGGCGGGGCCGTCATCCAATTCAACTGACGCGGGGCGCTACAACGCACTCCGGCGACGACAGCGCACTCGCTAAGGCTTTTATCTCACGTCAGCAACTGCAGCTTGTCCGGACGGTGATGAGATCACCTTCGAGGTTACGCATCCGTTCCACCCCTTGCGTGGTACCCACTGGGTATTGAGGAATCAGCGTCAGAGCTGGGCCGAGGAACGGGTGATGTACTTCGACGCGCAAGGCCGGTTGCGCGGGATGGGGTGACTTCAAGAAAGGGGCCATTACGTTAGCGGCATCGCACCATTAAGGAAATCAGCGGATTGCAACCCTGCGCACGCGGTACATCCTAGGCGGAAATTGCGCAGCCCGCGACACCCAAGAACTCAATTACTTGTCGGGTGCTTGGCGTACGAAAAGTTGCTCATTGATGTCACCCCGTGACGAGTCGAATCTTGAGCCTATCCCTAGTTCGAGCAACCCCAATCCGCCACCTCCTTTACCGACACGGCATCGGGCGTCCGCCGCAATGCCCGCGCGGTTTGCAGCACGGCGCTGAGCGCGTGGGGGTGTGCGGCTAGGCGCCGTACGGTAGCCTCCAGCTCGCGCTCTGTGGCCACGGCCGTGCCGTGTCCGTAGAGGATCTGCAGCTCAAGCTCCGAGTGTTTGCGCAGCAGCGCTACGATTTCGATGACGTTGTCCATGGTTTACCTTCTCGCTCGGCCTTTGGTGGCGGGTGTCGGGCGGGTTTCTTCGAGGTGACGCGCCGTTTCGGCTTAGTCCGGGGCTTGAGCCGGTTGGCGGGGCGAGCTTTACGCTCGGCAAGCATTCGGTTTCGAGTCACGGCTCGCTCAATAAACATGTTGACCTGCCGGCGGTAGTCCTCGAGCTGCGTTTCCAGAGCGGCAATTCGAGCCTCGCGCGTCTTCAGCGTTGCCCGGTCGGTCTCGAGCATCCGCAGCGTGGAGAGCAGGTGATCCCGTGAGTCCGCCAACGCTCGCTCGCGCTCACGTGCCGCAGTTTCAAACTCCTTTTCCCTCATCTCGAACGACTGAGCTCGCACCTCGTTCTCGATTCGGATCTGTTCCAGCCGCTCGCGCGCAGCGTTGTCGTCGTGCTTCGCGACCTGCGTGGACAACGCCAGCGATCGCTGCCAGATCGCCTCAACGGCTTCGATGATCTCAGAGGGGAGCCGGGTGAGGGCGGCCGGATCCCCTTGGGCGCGAATGCCCAGGTCCCGCCAGAACCGCTTTAAAGAAGTGGCGATCGTGGCCGGCGAGCCGCGGCCGAGGACCTCGCGGACGGTTTCGACGGAAGGGCGGCGCCCGGTGGCTAGGATGTCGAGTGCCGCGCGCTCCACGTCAGCGTACGAGACATTCGCGCCTCTTTCACGAGTGGATCCGTAGGCGGGGGTGTCCTCCATGCATGAACATTATCGGTGTCGTCATGTTATATCTATGCCACGTAAGACGCTATATAGGGGTAATTATCCGAAAGATATAAAAACGACTATACTCAGCAAAATGGCTGAATCAATGGGAAAATCGCTCCCGGCGTGGGTACCGCAGCTCGGGGTCCTGCCGGCGGCCGCCGCCGAGCCGCTACGCACCTGGTGGCAACGCGCCAGGCGCGTCTATCCTGAGGCGACGCTCAAAGCCTGGCGCTGCGACTGGGCCGTCTACTGGGGGTTCTGTGAACCCCGCCAGCTCGCGCCCCTGCCCGCCACGCCGGAAACCGTCGCCGGCTTTGTCCTCTACTGCAAGGAGGCCGGAAAGAAACCCGCCACGGTGCGCCGGTACCTTTCGACGATAGCGCGATTTCATCGGGCTGCGCAGCTCTTCAATCCCTGCGCTGCCGAAGCTGTTCAGATGGAAGTGACTGGCATGACCAACGAGGTTTCGTCGCGCCAGGCTCAGGCGCGAGGGCTCGGCATGGCCGAGATCCAGGCGTTCCTGAACACTCCCGGCGAGAATCTCCCAACGCTGCGCGAGCGCGCCATGCTCTGTGTCGCGTACGACGCCATGGCACGCCGCAGTGAGCTGATCGCGATCGACGTGGAGGACCTGAAGTTCCTGGCCGATGGGACCGGGCGGCTTCTCATCCGGCGCTCGAAGACCGACCAGGCGGGGGAGGGGCATGTCGCCTACCTCTCGCGCCAGACGGTCCGGCACCTGCAGGCCTGGCTCAGGCGTTCTGGAATCAAGGATGGTGCGGTCTTTCGGCGGATCATCGGTCGCGGCACGGTCACGTACAATCGGCAGGGAAGGGGTCGAATCGGGGGGCGGTTGAGCCCCGAGGCGGTCGCCCGCGCGTTCAAGGCGGTCGCGAAATATCTCAAGATGCCGGCGGAGGAGATCGAGCAGATCAGCGGTCACTCGATTCGGGTCGGCGCCACGCAGGATCTGTTGGCGCTTAACATTGACCTGGCCTCAGTGATGCAGGCCGGCCGCTGGAAAACGAATCGAATGCCGATGCGCTATGGAGAACATGTGATGGCGGCGCGCGGCGGAATGGCCAGGGCGGCAAAAGAGCAAGGGAGGGACGCAGAATGATGCCTTTGCACGAACGTTGGCAGGATGCCCTCTGAGATAACATCGACCTAACGGAGGCGACCTTATGAGAGCTGAGTTGCCGTAGTTCCGCTGCATGGGACACACGTCCCACGAATGGCTCAAACGCACACTGCGTGCGGCAGCGGCTGACGCGCGGCAACACATAGTTGATAATCGGTGCTGCACCCGTACGGGGTAGAAGCAACCTGTGAGGTCAGCTGCGCAAGGCAGCGTCATGAAGCGTTCCCGGCAGACATCGAACCCGAAGCGTCACCACTGGGTGCCAGAGTGCTACTTGCGCGGCTGGTGGGACCCGACAAGCCCAGTCGGACAAAAGCCGCATGTATGGGTGATCGATCGACAGACGCGAGACGGCAAGCCCCTCTCGATCGACAACGTATTTGTTAAGACGCACCTTTATACGCTCACTGTTCCAGGCGGCGAGAAGGACTTCGCGCTCGAGCGCCTATTGTCTCGGCTCGAGCATGACTTTGCGCGCATCATGGAGCGCAAGATCATCCCGATGAGGCCGCTCACTCGGCGTGACCGCTTTGGGTTAGCG
>Ga0181537_10002709_pt1 | contig 15408 bp, 14 predicted proteins | sample PEATcosm2014_Bin_39_FD_119765 | JGI IMG/M metagenome (GOLD analysis project Ga0181537, IMG submission 119765) | Peatland microbial communities from MTU Mesocosm Facility, Houghton, MI, USA - PEATcosm2014_Bin23_10_metaG | ecosystem: Environmental > Terrestrial > Soil > Wetlands > Peat | place... | reverse complement strand
GTGCTTCCGTGGCTGCCCATATCCGCCGCTGCCTCTCCGACAATAAGTTCCGCAACGCTTCGTATTTCTCGCGAACCTTCTCCACTAATCCCGATAGCTTCACGCAATCAGACTATACGATATCTCGCGAATGTGCAAGTTATTTATGCGCAGACCCTTAGTAATGTGGATCGGGCACCACGATGAACTCGATGAAGTGTTTTCGCTCGAAGGTTCCACACCTATTGCTCCGAACGTGGACAGAAAGAAAGACTACAGTTGAGCACGGGAGGTAGGGATGCACAAAATCCTGATCGTGGACGACGATGAAGCGACACTCAAGGTGATGAAGATTCGTTTGTCCCATGCCTATGAACTTATCTGCACGAACGACCCCGAGCAAGCACTCGAGCTGGCTGCGCTGCACAAACCAGATGCAATCCTTTTGGACCTGATGATGCCGAGTTGCTCTGGATTTGAACTGTGCCAGAGCTTTCGCTCCTTTAGCTGTACATCGATGATTCCGATCATTGTAATCACCGCAGAGCCGGATGCAAAATACAAGGAACACTGCTTGAATCTGGGTGCCGCGGGGTATTTCGAGAAGCCTATCGACTTCGACGAAATGAAGCGCACGCTCACTGTGACAATCGGGGCCAAGCGGCCTGAACGTCGGGCCCACGTACGTGTCCGTATGGGACTCTCCCTCAAACTGGGAGGGACGGATGCCAGCGGAAGAAGGTTCGAGGAGAAGACCATCACCGAAAACGTGAGCGCGGCGGGTTTTTTGTGCAGCTGCATGTCTGCGCTGGCGACGGGCACAACCGTTGAGGTCACTCTGGGCGGCGATAGCGAACGATACGCTGGACAAGCTCAGGTCGTGCGCGAGGAATCCTCAGGTACACCTTGGCATCGGTACGGCTTCAACTTGATGGAGAAAACGCCAAACTGGCCCTTTCAGGGCACCGGTAACCTTACGGATTGTCAGCGCTAGTATTGAGATATCGCGATTCTCAAAAATCCCCACGTGGCGTCTCTACTTTGAGGTCGGACGCCGCCCATTCGCCTCAGCAACACCGGAAACCGCAAACCTCAAGTTGGTGTCCGCCCTTTGGCCGATATACGAAGTCGGCGGCAAACAGCCTGAATAGTGTTCAAGGCCTTCTTCTGTGACAGTTCCAAAGTTATTTTCCTGCATTTACTAGCAAGTCAGATCGCGGCGAGCCGCGATCTGACTTGCAGAGGCGACACTTTCCGCCGGCGAACGCGCTTTCTGCCCTAAGGTCGCGCACCTGATGCCCCAAACGCGAACAGATAAAGGGGCTACAGTGAAACTGTGAGAAATAACTTATCGAATCCGAGGTATGATGCCACCGCGCTCCCATGCGCGGTCTGCGGCGATACCATCACCACTTCCATTTCAAGAACACTAAGCCCAGCGGCCGCGCGTAAAGAAGAGCCTTTCCTCATGGTTGCCAAATATCGGCAGCTGCTGAGCGATACTGAACCCTTGGCGGTCATTCGTCAAGCACTGCGAGAACCTGCGGGGATGAGGATACATACTCTGTATTACCAGGTATCGCTATGACGGAGCCAACCCGGCGCCCGGCAGAACTTACCGCCTATTTGTCTCACGAATTGCGAAATGCGCTTGCCTGCATCCAGCAGTTTGGAAACATTCTGCTCGACGGGCTGGCAGGTGAATTGTCCTCCGAGCAACGTCAGTATGTCGGCATCATGGTCGAGAATGCTTCGAACATTCGCAGAGTGTTAGACAGCGCGCTGGATGGGAATCCGAGCCCGCTTGATGAATGTAAGAATAAAAGCGAACGCGCGTCTGGACTGGAGATCTAATGGACAGGACAAAAATATTGGTTGTCGACGACAACCCCGTGATAAGAAGGGGACTGAGCATCCGTCTGCGCGCGAATGGATACGAAGTTTTGTTTGCCGAGGATGCCATTTCGGCTACTGCTGCTCTCGTGAAGCAAAAACCTGACCTCGTGATTCTTGATCTGGGACTTCCGGCCGGAGATGGATTCGTTGTAATGGAGCGATTGCACAAAAGCGATTCTCTGGCGAACATCCCGGTGATTGTGCTGACGGGCCGGGAATTGGCTGGCAATCGTGAACGAGCTTTAGAAGCGGGAGCAGCCGCCTTTTTTCAGAAACCCGTGGAAGATGGCACTCTGCTTTTCGCCATCCGGAAGGCGCTAGATTTGTCGCGCGGTGAGTTACGGTTTGACGAGTAACCGGAATTGAATGCTGCGAATCCAACTCAGAGCTTTGTTGAAACGAGGAGATTTGCTGATATGTTGAAGATTCTACTGGTAGACGATAGCCTGCATCTCCAAATCGCGTTCAAGAAGAGGCTCACTTCTTCCGGGTATCAAGTTGAACTCGCAAGCGATGGCGAGGAGGGTTTGCGTCTTGCTCGCAGTACAAGGCCAGATGTCATCCTGCTCGATATGTTGCTGCCGAAGCTGGGTGGTGTAGAGGTCCTTCGCGCCTTGAAAGCAGATCGCACCACATCGACAATTCCGGTAATTGCCCTGAGCGGTCTACCCATGACCAATGAGGCGAGATTGAAGGGCGAAGGCGCGATAAGCTATCTGCAAAAATCGAACTTGGACGATCTGAGCGTTTTGCTCCAAGCTATCGATTATGCCCTTCTTTTACCCCGCGACGACGAGTTCTGCAATGCCGCGTTTCTTCCTAACCTGCCTTGCCAAAGCTAACATTCGGAGTAAAACGGCAATGAACTCAAGGCCAGATCCCTAGAGGATCACGGCAGTGGCTTTTCGTTCAGTGCAGAGTCCGTTTCGTCCAGACTTCAGACACACGTCGCTTTCCTGGACAGAGAACTCCCTGTTCAGCCATTGTTTGTATCAGCAAATGATGGCGATGCGATTGCTTCAACCTGTGAGTAACCTGGTCAATCTGAGCTCGTGTTTCCCCACACAGGAGTTCCCCGACCCTCCAAGGAGAATTTAATGGCCAATTTTAGAGCCTCGGACATATGGCTCACATCGCAGAACCTCCGCCGCCAAGAGCCCGCTTCGCACAAAAGCTCCGGTCGAACCATCGTACCTATCAGGCGATTCGAACATCAGGTTGGCAATGACAAGTAAATCGAAGCATCCGTTCACTAGAGGCATTGCAAAATGCCCCACGGGTATCACCGGCTTGGATCAGATCACTGACGGCGGACTCCCTAAAGGCAGGCCTACTCTGGTCTGCGGTACCGCAGGAAGTGGTAAGAGCATGTTGGCCATGGAGTTCCTGGTCCGTGGCGCCACCGAGTTCAATGAGCCAGGCGTGTTCATGGCTTTCGAGGAAACAGCCAAAGAATTGGGCGAGAATGTTGCCTCCATTGGCTTTGATCTTCCTGCACTATGCGCCCGCAAGAAACTATTTATAGATTATGTCCGGGTTGAGCGGAGCGACATTGCAGAGTGTGGTGACTACGACCTGGAAGGACTTTTTCTCCGTTTGGGAAGCGCAATCGACGCGGTTGGAGCAAAGCGGGTGGTTCTGGACACAATCGAGTCCCTGTTCTCCGGGTTCGCTAACACCAGCATTTTGCGCGCAGAGTTACGCCGCCTCTTCCGCTGGTTGAAGAGTAGAGGGGTCACTGCGTTGATCACCGCTGAGACCGGTGATGGCAAACTGACGCGTCAAGGAATTGAAGAATACGTTGCCGACTGCGTGATCGTGCTCGATCATCGGGTGGAGGACCAGAGGTCGATCCGCCGACTGCGCGTGACGAAGTACCGGGGTACGCTGCACGGTACTGACGAATATCCGTTCCTGATCGGACAAACAGGTTTATCGATCCTCCCCCTTAGTTCCCTGAAGCTCGACCACAAAGCGCCGACCCAGAGGCTTTCGAGCGGCATACCGCGCCTCGACGAGATGCTCGGCGGGAAGGGCTTCTACCGTGGGACCAGCATTCTTGTGTCGGGCGTGGCCGGCACTGGCAAGAGCAGCCTGGCGGCACAATTTGTGCAGGCGGCGTGCCAGAGGGGTGAGCGCGCCCTCTATATGGCCTCCGAACAATCCGCGGAGGAAGTCCTTCGCAACATGCTCTCCATTGGGATTGATCTTAAGCCTTGGATCAAACGCGGTCTGTTGCGCTTTTACGCGTCGCGGCCTGGCGCATGCGGATTGGAAAAGCACCTGGTCACCATTCATGACATTACGACAGGATTTAAACCGAAGGTGGTGGTGATCGATCCCATTACAAACTTCGCATCCACGGGCACCACTTTAGAAGTCAAATCCATGGTGACGCGCCTGATCGACATATTCAAGGCTCAGCAGATTACCGCGATGTACACCAGCCTGACTCTGGAGGACGGTTCCTATGACCTGAGCGACGTCGGCGTGTCCTCGCAGGTGGACGCCTGGGTGATGTTGCGCAATCTGGAATGCAACGGCGAACGCAACCGAGGACTGCACGTGCTGAAGTCGCGCGGCATGGCACACTCGAACCAGATTCGTGAGTTTGTGCTGACCAACAATGGCATCCAAATGCTCGACGTATACGTTGGAGCGGCCGGATTACTTACTGGTTCCGCGCGAGTCGCGCAAGAATCCAAGCAACGGGCGGAAGCGGCGGAGCGCAAACAGCAATTGCGCCGAAAGGGTCTGGAGCTGACACAAAAGCGCAAACAACTGGAACTGGAGATTACCGAAATGCGGTCTAATTTCGAACTAGAGGAGCAGGGCTCGCTGCGCGGCAGACGCGATGTGGAATCGCGGGAGGATCAGACCGCCCTAATCCGACTCGAGATGGCACACGTGCGCCAGGCGACATAAGTAATACTCAGAGCACCGGCGGAGCATGCAAGCTTCCAGAGTGCAACACGTAAGACAAAGCAAGAGAAAGATCAGGTCACTTGAAAAAGACAACAAGAACACGCAAAATCGGCAATTCGCAGCAGAAGGCGGGAGGCAATAAGTGGAATCTGCGTCTTTATATTGCGGGTCAGACGCCTCGCTCTTTAGCTGCCATTAGGAACCTCCGAACAATTTGTGAAGAGCACCTGAATGGCAAGTACCGTATTGAAGTCGTCGATCTGCTAAAAAGCCCACAATTAGCGATGGGGGATCAAATTCTGGCGCTGCCCACACTGGTTCGTCGACTACCCGCACCCCTCAAAAGGATCATTGGAGATTTGTCGAATATTGAACAGGTGCTAGTCGGACTCGATTTGCAAGCTAAGTGATGTGATCATGCCCAAGACTCCTAAGGCACGGCGGACCGGCTCTAAGAAAGATTATGTCTTGAAGCTCTATGTGGCGGGCGCGAACCGCCGGTCGCAGAGAGCTATCGCCAACCTCACCTCAGTCTGTGACCGATACTTAACCGGATCCGTGGACCTGGAAGTCGTAGATGTTTATCAGTCAATTCCTTCAGCAGAGGCAGCCGCTATCCTCGCCACCCCAACCCTGGTCAAGAAGCATCCTTTTCCAGTAGGCCGGTTGATCGGTGACCTTTCCGAAACCAATCAAGTCCTGATTTTGCTCGACGTGAAGGCCAAGAACGAAACAAGTGCCTAAGACTCTGAAATCTCGAGCTGCGAACAGTGAGCTTGCATCGCTGCGCACTCGATTGGCTGAGGCCGAGGCTACGTTGAAAGCCATTCGCAGCGGAGATGTTGACGCAATCGTAGTGGATGGTCCCGAAGGTAGCAGAATCTTCACTCTGCAAGGTCCCGACGATCCTTATCGTATGTGGGTCGAGCGCATGAGCGAGGGCGCGGCAACCCTGACGCCCGACGGTATCATTCTCTTTTGCAATCGACGTCTGGCCGAAATGGTGGGACGTGATCCCGAACGCCTGGTGGGCTCTACCTTCAAATCTACTCTGGATGAGACCGAGTGGTCAGCATTCGCGGAATTAACACAGCGAGCTCTTGAGAACGATGTCCGCGGCATGACCCACATGCTACAGCTCGACGGAACAACATTCCCGGTGCAGTTGTCCTTGAGTTCGATTCTCGACAAAGGATCGGGGCAAAGCATCTGCCTTGTGGCGACTGATATCAGGGAACAGAAGCAGGCAGAGCAAAGAGCGCTGGAGCAAGCTGCACTTCTCAATCTGACCCACGATGCGATCTTCGTGCACGATACTGACAGCCGAATTACGTTTTGGAACGAGGGTGCAGTACGGAGATACGGATGGACCGCGGCACAAGCCGTGGGACAGATAACATACGACTTGCTACAAACCCGATCTTCTCAGTCGATCGAACAAATCAACGCGGAACTCCTGGCGAACAATTTCTGGGAGGGCGAACTCGTACACACCCGCGCAGACAAGTCTCGCATAACTGTGGATAGTAGATGGGCATTACTGCGAGACTCTCGCGGCCAACCGCACGCTGTCCTTGAAATCAACAACGATGTCTCACGCCGCAAAGAGTCAGAAGAAGCGTTACAGCAGAGCGAAGAAAAACTGCGAATTCTGATCGATGGAGTCAAGGACTACGCGATTCTGCTGCTCGACCCTGAGGGTCGGATCACGACATGGAATGAAGGGGCCGCTCGGATCCTAGGCTATCGGGCGGAAGAAATCACGGGGGAACACTTTTCAACGTTCTATCCTGTGGACGCACTCGCGAAGGGGCAGCCTGCTCTGGGATTGCAGATCGCTAAGGAGCAGGGTCGCTTTGAGGAAGAGAACTGGCGCGTGCGCAAGGACGGGTCGCTGTTTTGGGCTAGCGTGACGATCACTCCACTGTATGACAAGACTGGCCAAATTCGCGGTTTCGGTAACGTGACGCGAGACATCACTGAGCGCAGGCTGGGAGAGACAAAGCTTCAATCCCTTATCGACCGTCTATCCCTCGCTACCGTAGTTGCAAAAGCGGGAGTATGGGAGTGGGAGTTGTCCAGTAATACGATTACCTGGGACGCAACGATGTTTGAAATCTACGGGATCAGCCGTCCTCCGGCAACATCGGAAGACAAATGGTCGAGACAGATGCCCTATGAACAGTGGGCGTCGGCGGTTCATCCCGACGATTTGCGGGCAGCGGAAGAAATGTTGGAGCGAACGATCAAGGAGAGAATTCAAGGACTTCAGGAATTTCGTGTCATCCGGCCCGATGGAGCTGTAAGGAACATTTTGGCGATGCAAACCTCTGTTCTGGATATATCTTCGAAGGTGATCCGGGTGGTCGGAGTGAACACTGACATCACCGACCGTAAGGAGGCGGAGGCGGCCAAAGAAAAGAAAGGTGGCGAGCAGTTGAAGTTCAAGGACGACTTCTTGTCACATGTCTCCCACGAGCTTCGCACGCCCCTTACCGCCATAAAGCAATTTACGGATATTCTGTTGGACGGAATGGCGGGAGACCTAACTGAAGATCAGAGCAAATATCAGCGCATCGTTTTGAAGAATATTCTGCAACTTCAGTCAATGATCGATGATTTATTAGAAGTCACTCGTCTCGAAAGCAGACAACTCGTCATCGAACCGAGAGCGATCTCTGTGTCAGACGTCGTAGCCGACGTTATCGACTCTTTGCGCGGATCGGCAGAGGCTAAAAACGTGAGGTTGTCCTGCGATATGCCCTCCAGCCTGCCCACGGCCTATGCCGATCCAACCCGTCTGGGGCAAGTCTTAATCATCTTGATCGACAATGCAGTAAAATTTACCCCCCATGGGGGTGCCGTACATGTTCGCACGCGAACTAGTGAGCTACATCCCGGGCTCATATTATTTGAAATTTCAGATACTGGATGCGGTATTGCCGCGGACAAATTGACGAAAGTCTTTGAACGCTTATACCAGGTAACGGACGTCACCCAGTCCAGCCGCAAGGGCTTGGGACTCGGGTTGTTCATCTGCCAAGGATTAGTGACCCGGCAAGGCGGCCAAATCTGGGTTAAGAGTGAGTTAACGGAAGGTAGCACCTTTTCTTTTACACTCCCGGTCTTTTCTCTCGAACCCTTGATTGCCCCGCTGCTCGCGAATAATAGCTGGCCAGCGGAAGCTCTGGCTCTTATTACAGTAGAGGTCGAGTCGCAAGGAGTGTGGCCTTCGGCAGAAGCACGCGAAGAGTGGTCTCGTGAGGCTAGTCGCCTCGTCCGAGGATGTATGTTGCCTGACCGGGACGTGGTCTTACAGGAAACACGATTCGATGGGGCAAGAGAAAGGTTCTTTGTCGCAGCCTTTGCCGAGGAGAAGGGTATTTCCATACTTACCAACAGAATTCGCGGACAGCTAGGACTTCTTCCGCACGCGAAAGATCAAAACATTTCGATTTCCCACACAATGTTAGGACCCATTCGGCCAGAGGCTGGTGTATCTCGGGAAAACATGGTGACCAGCTTGGCCTCGCATCTTGAGGCGTCGATCAAATTTCACAATGCTAACCGAGGGAATCTACTATGAGCAATAAAACTATTCTTGTTGTCGAGGACGATCCCGATATTAGTCTTGGGTACCGAGTGGTTCTGAACGCCCACCACTACAACACATTCTTTGCAACGGACGCAGAGTCCGCGGTGAGTGAATCTATTCGGCTCAATCCTGATTTGATCATCTTGGATCTTGGTCTGCCTGGGGTTGGTGGCGGCTTAGGCGCTTTGGAAGCATTCCAGGGGAACCCAGCTCTTTGTAGTGTCCCCGTCATCGTGGTTTCCGGTCGCGACCCAAGTGGTAGCAAGCCTCAAGTTCTGAAGGCTGGTGCCAAGTCTTTCATTCAAAAGCCATTTAAAAATGATGAGTTGTTAGCCACCATAGGTCAACTCCTGCCGTCAAACTAAGTTGTCTCGACAACAAACGATTTTCCACCTTAACAATTCGACGAGCCCGTCCCATTACTTTGGCGAGACACACATATCGCGCACTTTAAGGATGCGGAATTAGCAGGTCTTGGGCATGGAAAAGCAAATGGCAGAGTGCAAGCGGTTCGATGTACCGACCGAGACTTTACTCCGGCGCGAGGTGGCTTGCGGTCTTATAGTGGCTGTTCTTCTTACCGTCTTCTTAAGTTTTGTGTCATGGAGCAGTGCCCGGCGTGCGGACCAGGATGCCTACTGGGTATCCCACACCCATGAGGTGATGGCGATGATCCAGGGTACGTCCCGAAATTTCCTCGAAACGGAGACCAGCGCGAGTGCGTTTGCCTTGAGCGGGCAGGAGACGTTACTCGCGCACTATCGGACCGCACGCGAGGCTGTCTCCGTGGACGAGGACGCGTTGCTCCATTTAACCGCGGACAATCCGAGTCAGGAGCGACGATTGAATGTGCTTGAACCGCAAGTGCGCACGGCGCTCGAATTCGCCCAGAGCGTCATCGTCAAACGCCGGACGCTGGGAGCATATGCGGCCGGCAGCGACGCTCTAGAAATCGCGAGGCTCATCGATGTGGTGCGTGCAACGACGGAAGACATGCACGCCGAGGAGGCACGATTATTGATCCAGCGCACCCAAAGAGCAGCGGCGGCTCAACGATGGGCGATGATCATTGCCATTGTCGGTGTTTTTCTCAAGATAGGGTCGTGGATATTCGCCGTTCTGGTAATCATCCGCGAAACTGGCATCCGCACTGGTGCGCAGTCAGAGCTCAACGCCATGAACGCCGAATTGGAACAGCGAGTGAAAGAGCGCACGGCGGCTCTGCAATCAGAGGTTGCCGACCGACGTCGCGCTCAGGGAAGAGCGGAGCGTTTGGCGGCAATAGTTGAGTCCTCCGACGACGCCATTATCAGCAAGACCCTGGACGGAACCATCACGGCTTGGAATCGAGGCGCGGAGAAGGTGTTCGGGTTTTCGTCGGCGGAGGCCGTGGGCCAGCCGATAGCCCTGATTCTACCGCCGGAGCGTGCCGAGGAGGAGTCCGGCATTTTGGCGCAAATCGGTCGCGGTGAAAGCGTTCAACATTTCGAAACCGTCCGCGTCCGGAAGGACGGTAAGAAGATCGACGTTTCGGTGACCATTTCGCCCATCAGCGACGCCACGGGAACGATTGTGGGCGCGTCAAAAATTGCGCGGGACATAACGACCCACAAACACGTCGAAGAGGTGTTGCGCCAGAGCGAAGAGCGGTTCCATGCGATGCTCAACGGTATTCCGCAGCTTGCCTGGACGGCCGAGCCCGACGGATACATTTTCTGGTTCAACCAGCGCTGGTACGACTACACCGGAACCACCCCCGAGCAGACCAAGGAGTGGGGTTGGCAGAATGTCCTCGATCCCGAGATTCTGCCCACAGTGCTCGATCGCTGGAAGCTTGCAATCGCCGCAGGGACTCCATTCGAGATGGAATTCCCTCTTCGTGCTGGTGACGGGAGTTTTCGCACGTTCCTGACTCGCGTTTTGCCACTAAGAGATGCGAACGGGCACGTACTGCGCTGGTTTGGTACCAACACAGATATTAGCGAACGTAAACTCGCTGAGGTGCGGCTGGCCGGGCAGGCTCAGGAACTCATTCATCAGGCTGAGGAACTCGCGAGCTCCAGGGTAGCGCTGGAAACGAAGAAACTCATGCTGCAGTCCGTCTTGGACAGCATGGGAGAGGGACTGATCGCGGCGGACCAGAATGGCCATTTTCTCATCTGGAACGATTCCGCGCACAAGCTGATGGGTCGGAAGGCGTCCGATTTACCTACCGCACAGTGGACCCCTCATTATCAAGTCTTCCTGCCCGATGGAATCACTCCTTGCCCGCCGGATCGCCTTCCGTTGGTTCGGGCCTTACACGGGGAATCTGTACAAGTGGAACTGGTGGTTGAGCACCCTGATCGCGCCGACAGGGTCTGTCTCGAAGTTAGCGCGCGGCCCTTGAAGGACAACCAGGGCAACTTTTGTGGCGGGGTCGCCGTGCTCCACGACATCACACAGAGAAAAGCCGATGAGCGCGAAATCCAACAACTTAATAGAGAACTCGAACAGAGGGTGATCGAGCGAACAGCGCAGCTCGAAGTGGCCAACAAAGAACTGGAAGCTTTCAGTTACTCGGTGTCTCACGATCTAAGGGCACCCTTGCGGCATATCAGCGGCTTTTCCCAGATACTGTTCGAAGAATTTGGTTCCACCCTCGATCCTCGCGCCCGGCAATATTTGAATCGCGTTCAAGCTGGGACCCAGAAAATGGGCCGCCTGGTGGACGAATTGTTGAATCTGGCACAGGCCGGGCGCCATGCGTTGAAGCGGCAGCCAACCCAGTTGAACTCACTTGTCGCGGAGGTAATTGCCATTCTCAAGCCAGACATTAGCGGACGGCAGGTGGAATGGGTTGTCGCGAATCTTCCAACGGTTGAGTGTGATCCTATCCTGGTCAAACAAATCTTCCAGAATCTGCTGGCCAACGCGCTCAAGTTTACCCGTTCCCGCACCTCCACAGTCATCGAAGTCAGCTATGAAAAAGAAGATGGGCAAACTGTTTTCATGGTCCGTGACAATGGAATCGGCTTCAACATGAAGTATGTCGATAAGTTGTTCGGCGTCTTCCAGCGTCTGCATCGCGAAGAAGACTTCGAAGGTACAGGCATCGGCCTGGCCACCGTACAGCGCATTGTTAGCAAACACGGGGGAAGGGTGTGGGCGCACGGGGAACTGGATAAGGGTGCGTCCTTTCGTTTCACACTCGGCGGTTTGTCGCAGCCCACTTTCAAGAATATTGTCGCAGTCGGAGGACGGGCATGAACTCGAACATAGAAATACTCCTGGTCGAAGACAGCCAGGACGACATCGATCTCACTTTGCATTCCCTTCGGGAAGAGAAGCTGGCCAACAACATTTTCGTCGTCCGAGATGGCGCTGAAGCCTTGGACTTTATTTTCTGTCGTGGACCGTTTTCGGACCGAAGCTTTGATGTTCCTCCAAAGTTGGTCTTGCTGGACCTCAAGCTGCCCAAGATCGACGGGTTGCAAGTGCTCAAACAGATAAAGGCTGACCGACGCACCAAGACGATTCCCGTCGTCATCATGACTTCCTCGAAGGAAGAGCGTGACATGGTGGAAGGCTACAATGCAGGCGTCAATAGCTATATCCAGAAACCTGTCGACTTTGACCAGTTCCGCAGAACGGTGAAGACCCTAGGTATGTATTGGATGGTCGTCAACCAGGCACCGGTAACGCGGTAGACCTAAGAAGGACACGGGGAGACTATGTGCGCTGAGATCACGCCTCCAAACAAAGGGTACGGAGTGCTCCGATTCCTTCTCATCGAGGACAACCCGCTCGATGTCGAACTGATAGTGCACCACCTGCAATGCGCAGGCTTTGAGTTCACTTTCGCTGTTGTGGGGTCTGCCGAAGATTTTAAGCGTGAGTTGCAGACTAACCCTCCACACATAGTGATCGCCGACTACAACCTTCCCGACTGGTCAGGCATGGAAGGACTCGAGATTCTTTTCCGCGAAAGCCTGGACATTCCCTTCATCTTGGTCACGGGTGCACTAGGCGACGTGACTGCCGTCGATTGCATTAAGCTTGGTGCCACCGACTATGTCCTGAAAGATGCTTTGGCGCGGTTGCCCGTCGCTATTAGGAGGGCTTTACAGGAAAAGGATCTGCGCGAGCAGTGCGAGGAGGCGGAGAAGGTAGTGGAACAAAGTCGTCAAAATCAACTCCGCCTCAAAGATGAATTCCTATCCCATGTGACGCACGAGATTCGCTCCCCTCTAGCCGTCATCATGCAATTGACAAATATCATGCTGGAGGGATTGGCGGGTGAGATCAGTCAGGCACAACGAGAGTACGACGAGATCATTTTAAGGAACGCTCGCCAAATGCTATCGATGATTAATGCCTTAACGCAGATTACGCGTCTCGAGAATGAAAAACTCACCGTGGAGCCCGAAGAGTTCTCCCTGCCCGATGCAGTTTCAGACACTGTCAATGCCCTGAATGGAAACGCGTGTGCCGCTGGAGTAAGTGTTTCGTGCCAAATGCCCGCAAGCTTGCCGATGGCCTATGCGGATCCAACTCGTGTACGACAGATCCTCTTCAACCTAGTAGACAATGGAATAAAATTTACTCCGCCCGGCGGTATAGTAGAGATTAGTGCCCGGTCCTTGGGCAAAGATTCGGAATTCGTATGCATCAAAGTTTCGGATACTGGAACCGGAATCGAACCGAAGAATATTGAAAAGATTTTTGAACGTTTGTACCAGACATTGGACGATTGTCGTCCTGGCAAGAGCTTGGGACTCGGCTTATTTATTTCCAAGGAATTGGTGATGCTACAGGGTGGGCAAATCTGGGTCGAGAGTGAGTTGCAGAAAGGCAGCTCTTTTTCGTTTACTCTGCCGATAGTTTCCATGAAGGGACTGATCATTCCCCAGATTAAGAGGGACAAGTGGCCGATGGAATCAACAGCCGTCGTGGGCAATGAGGCCAAACAAGAGAATTCCTAGTGCGTCCGATTCCCGCTCGAACGGATGTGAATAATCTGAACTGCCACTTTAGATTGCTTAACAATCGCCGCAGACAACCCTGTTCGTTTAGCGGTTGACACGCCTACGCAATATGCGTAACTCTTCCGTGCTGACTGCGTTATCCCCACAAATGCGGCAGGGCGTGCTCGCGACTACACTCGACCAGCCAGATAGGTGCTTATATCTTTCGGAGCTCTCCGACCGTTTGGGCACGAGTCCGTCGAGTCTGCAGCAGGAGCTGTTATCTCGGGTGGCAAGCGGAATATTAGGAATATTAGTGCATCGGCGGGCCCGCGTCTGCACCTGGATGACGCGCCGGCGTCGAGTTCGTTTCGTATCCGCGAAGTCCCAGTTTCCGTTCGATCTCCCGAGCGTTAGAACGACGACCAGCCTCGGATCGGCCCCCCGTAAGTTAACAGTTTGGGGGGTTAGTTTTCGGCAAAATCCGACGAAGGAGGATTTGCCAAATGAAGCGGAAGCGGTTTTCGGTGAAGCAGATCGTGGCAGTGCTGAAAACAGGCCGAGATCAGGGTCACCGGTTGCGGAACTGATTCGGCAAGTGGGGATCACGGAGCAGACCTTGTATCGCTGGAAGAAGCAAAGGGGCTGGAGACTAACCAGGTCCTCCAGTTCAAACAGCTCCGGGACGAGAACGGGCGACTGAAGCGGCTGGTAGTGGAGCCGACATGGGACAGGGTGATGCTGAAGGATCTGCTGGCAAAAAAACTGTGACGCCCTCGCGGCGCCGCCCGGTGGTGAACTATCTGCATGACACCTATCAGGTGAGCGAGCGGCGCGCGTGCCGTGTGGCGCGTCTGCCGGTCTTGACGTTTCGGTATGAAAGCCGGGAGGAACCGAGGACAGCATTGCGGTTGCGGATTCGGTAGATCGCCCAGACTCGGTTTCCAGAGGCTTTTCACGCAAGGGTCAATCTTGACCGGGAAACAGTCGGGTGAAGTGCATTATGCGGAATCGGGAGTCAAAGGGTTGGAAGCCCCAGGAGGTTGAACAAAGCCAATTATGTGCGCTACACGCTCCCACCTAAAGTGACCTGTCGAGTCCGCACCGACTCCTGCAGCGTTGACTGATCTGCGTTTTCCATACGCTGAACGACCGCGAAAGGTCGTGACTGTATAAAACTGACCAGAATCCTCGACTCAATGTGACTATTATTCATACGTGACCTAATTCCCGGCACCGACCTATAGCTGTTCGGTCTCGGAAAGACGGATGCTTAGTCCCCCAGTCCAATCCGTTGCATCTAGCGTTATTGAGGCTCTTCGAGATGCGACGCATTCGCACCACGCCCGGTTGAGCGCTAGTCCCGCCATGTCGCGGCTGTTCGATGCGGCATACACCATCCCGGAATATCAATCGCATCTCGGTCGGTTACTGGGTCTGTTCGAACCGTTGGAATGCGTCGTGGCCTGCGCGGCCGGTCCCGGGAACCCTGTGCGCGCTCTCGAAAGATCGAGCGCTTTACGCGAGGATCTGACCGTCATGGGTGCAACCGCCGGTGACATTGACGCGCTGGAGCGGTGCCGATGGCTTCCCCGCATTGAACCCGCGGGGTTATACGGATATGCCTACGTGATTCTCGGCTCCATGATGGGCGGAAAAATCATCGTCAAACGGTTGCGAACCATTCTCGGGCCAGCCGCGAGCTTTCATTTCTACGGCGACGGGAACGGACGCTCCGAATCGCTCTGGGCATCGTTTTGTTCGGATCTGGAGAAAAATGGGAAAGACGACAAAGACGCAATTTGCGCCACTGCGGTCGGCATATTTGATGCCTACGCTTCGTGGTTATCAGAACCGCTCCAGCAAAAAGGGTAACCGCTGATGGCACCTTTAGCGGAACCCATCAACTCGATTCCCGACCTCGGCGGGTGCGCTCTCGAACCCATTCAAATCATCGGGCATATCCAACCGCACGGACTACTGTTCGCACTCTCGGAGCCGGATCTGATCATTCGCCAAGTCAGCACCAACGTCTCTACTTTGCTTGAGATGTCTCCGGAGACATTG
>Ga0181537_10002708_pt1 | contig 15421 bp, 11 predicted proteins | sample PEATcosm2014_Bin_39_FD_119765 | JGI IMG/M metagenome (GOLD analysis project Ga0181537, IMG submission 119765) | Peatland microbial communities from MTU Mesocosm Facility, Houghton, MI, USA - PEATcosm2014_Bin23_10_metaG | ecosystem: Environmental > Terrestrial > Soil > Wetlands > Peat | place... | reverse complement strand
CCGAAATACTCGCGCGCCGTGCTCGAGACCCTCGCGATCATTGCGTACCGCCAGCCGGTGACGCGCGGCGACATCGAGGAAATCCGTGGCGTGACGGCCTCTGCGCCGGTCATCAAGACCCTCGAGGAACGCGGCTGGGTCGAAACCATCGGTCACCGTGAAGCGCCCGGCCGCCCCGGCCTGCTGGCGACAACGCGCGCATTTCTCGACGACTTCGGCCTGCGCTCGCTGCAGGAACTGCCCCCGATCAACGACCAGGAGCCTGGCGTCGACGGCGGGCTGCCGTTCCCGCCCCAGTTCGTGTCCCAACTCAACGGCGCTGCCACACATGGCGAGTCCGCCGCGGGTGCCGCGGCAGATGGCGCCGCGGACGCGAATGGCGCTGCTGCCGACAGCGCAATTTCCGATCTTCCGTTCCCTCCGGACCAAATGCCGGACACCCCTCCTCAGAGTGAAATGAGCCCCGCCACGCCATGAATCCCACCTCGCCCCACGACGGGCAAACGCCAGCGTCCGATGAGTCGTCGGATCCGCGAAGCGAAACACACGGCAAGTTGCCGCAAGTCCCGACCGCGGAGGCATCCGCCGCTGACACCCGGAATTCGCGGGATGAGGCCGGGCCGATCGAATCGACGGGCGCAATGCCGAACCATGCGGGGACAGGCGCCGATGGTGGATGGACCGGCGAAGGCGACGCCGATGCGCGGCCGGAAGGCACGGCGGCGCAAGCCGAGCGCGGGCGCGACGGCGAAGGTGAATCCGAATCGGGCGATGGTGCACGGCGCCACCGCGGGCCGCACGGCCGCCGGCGGCGCGGTCGCGGTGACCGTCCCGCGCGCGAAAACGGTGCCGGCCAGGAAGGCGGCCGGGACGAACCGATGCTGCCCCAGGTAGTGCTGGCCGGTGACGGCGAGGAGTTGAACGTCCAGGCGATGGCGGAGCAGCCATTCGCCTCTTCGCTGCTCGAGCGCGGGCGGCGCGCAGCCAAGGTCGCGCTCAACGCACAGACGGATAAATTGCACAAGGTACTCGCCGATGCCGGCATCGGCTCGCGTCGCGACATGGAAGAACTCATCGTCGCTGGCCGCGTTTCGGTGAACGGGCAGCCGGCGCATGTCGGCCAGCGCGTCGCGCCGACCGACCAGGTGCGCGTCAACGGCAGGCCACTGAACCTGCGCCGGCAGACGGGGCGCGCGCCGCGCGTGCTGCTCTATCACAAGCCGTCGGGCGAAATCGTTTCGCAGGACGATCCGCAATCGCGACCGACCGTGTTCGAGAAATTGCCGAAGGTTTCCGGCGGGCGCTGGGTCGCCGTGGGGCGCCTGGATTTCAACACCGAAGGACTCCTGGTCCTCACGACCTCGGGCGAGCTGGCGAACCGCCTCATGCACCCGCGCTACGAAGTCGAGCGCGAGTACGCCGTGCGCCTGATTGGCGAACTGAGCGAGGAACAGCGCACACGACTGTGCGAAGGAATCGAGCTCGAAGACGGCCAGGCGAAGTTCTCCCGGCTGGAGGACGCCGGCGGACAGGGCGTCAATCATTGGTACCGCTGCGTGATCGCCGAAGGGCGCAATCGCGAAGTGCGCCGCATTTTTGAGTCGATCGGCATGCAGGTCAGCCGCCTCATCCGCATTCGCTACGGCGCCGTCCATCTGCCGCGCGGTCTGGCACGCGGGCGCTACCAGGAACTGGCGCCGCCATGGGTGGAAGCCTGGCTGCACGACCTGGGAATCGGCACCGAAGAGGTCCGTACACGATCGGGCCCCGGTCCCCGCAAGGGCGGCGGTCCGAACAAAGGACCCAAGTCCAATCGTCCTGGCGCAGGTCAAGGCGGCGGCATGCGCCAGCCCGACCCTATGGTCAGCACCGTGAACTACTTTGCGCAGGACGCCGGCAACGGCATGCGCCGCGGTCCGGGCAAGCCTGGGGGAAGGCCCGGCGGCAACAACGGCCGCAAGCCCGATCCGATGGCTAGCACCGTCAATTACATCGCCCAGGGGCCGTCCGGCGGAATGCGCGGCGGCCGGCCCGGGGGTCCGCGGCCCGACCGCAGTGGCGGCGGCGGCGGTGGTGGTCCGCGCCAGCCCGATCCCATGACGAGCACGGTCAATTACATCGCCCGCGGCCACGGCACCGGCAACCGGTCCGGGGGCGGACCCGGGGGCGGTTTCCGTCGCTCCAAGCCTCGGGGCGGCACCGGCTGATCGCTGCGCGCAATCTCCATTCCCGTGAGGGATTGCCAGGAGAAAAAGCGCGACGGCGGTATATAATCTCCGATTGCCAGGAAAGGTACGCCTGCTGGCAAGGTTGGTAGCGTCTTCCAGGTTGCGCGGCGGTTGCTTGGCTCCGAAAGGCGGCCTTGGCACGTTGGTGTCGACCGGAAAGACGGGAATTCCAGGCGTCCGGTGCTGTCCAGCGGTGCTGACTACGGAGCCGTGGGAGCCCCAGCACCAGCCTGTGGAATTAGAACAAATGGGCTCGACGACGGCCCATTTTTTTTTGGCGTGGGAAGAAATGCGCGGAGCGGAAGAAATGGCAGCCCCGTCGGGGAAGTCGAAGTCGCGCCTCCCGTTGAAAGCCGCATTCGCGGCAGACGACGCGGATGCAGAGGCCGACGCAGGCGCTGGTGTGCCCCGTACGGCGGGCCTTTTTGGACTCGTCGAGCGCAGTCTTGCCGGCCTTGGCTATGAGTTGGTCGATCTCGAGCGCGCAGGTCGCGGTTTGCTTCGGGTAACGCTGGATCGCGCGCCGCTGGATGCAAGTGAACTGCCGTCAGGCGAAAGCATCGGGATCGAGGATTGCGAGCGCGTCAGCCGGCACCTGACGCATTTGTTTGCGGTGGAAGACGTCGACTACGAGCGACTCGAGGTTTCCTCGCCGGGAATGGATCGGCCCTTGCGTGGTGCGCGCGATTTCGCACGATTCGCCGGGGAGCTGGCGAAGGTGCAGCTGCAGACGCAACAGGGGCGCAAGCGGCTGCGCGGCCGCTTGCTCGGCCTGGTGGAAATGGGCGGGCAGGCCGGCGAGCGCGTGCGCATGATGCTCCTGCCACCACCTGCGGAGCCTGCGGCGAAGGGTGCGCGCAGGGGGAAGTCGAAGTTGGGGACGCCAGCGGAAACGATCGAGTTTGCGCTTGCGGAAGTGGAAAAGGCGCGCTTGGCGCCGGAATGGGAATTCGATCGCGCCGCTTTGGCGGCCAGCGAGACCGCTAAGGCGCGACGGTCCAGGAAAGACGAGGTTTGACCTATGAGTCGGGAAATTCTGCTGCTGGTGGATGCGTTGGCTCGCGAGAAAAGCGTGCCCAAGGAAATCGTGTTCGGTGCCTTGGAGTCGGCGCTTGCCTCGGCGACCAAGCGCCTGTTCTCCGAAGAGGACGTGGAGGTCCGCGTTTCGGTCGATCGCGAGTCCGGCGAATACGACGCCTATCGGCGCTGGCTGGTGGTTCCCGACGAAGCCGGCCTGCAGGAGCCCGGGCACCAGATCATCCTGTCGGACGCGCGCGATCAAATTCCTGACATCGAGGTCGACGAATATATCGAGGAGCAGCTGCCCCGCCAGGACCTGGGTCGGCGTTTCGCGCAGGATACGAAGCAGGTGATCCTGCAGAAGATCCGGGATGCGGAACGTGAGCAGTTGCTTTCGGAATTTCTTGCGCGCAACGACAGCATCGTCAACGGTACGGTCAAGCGCATGGACAAGGGTGACGTGATCATCGAGGTTGGCAAGATCGAGGCCCGGTTGCCGCGCTCGGAAATGATTCCGAAGGAAAACCTGCGCATCGGCGATCGCGCGCGTGCCTATGTCGCGAAGGTCGACCGCACCTTGCGCGGGCCGCAGGTCATCGTTTCGCGCACCTCGCCCGAATTCCTCATGAAGCTGTTCGAACTGGAAGTGCCGGAAATCGAGCAGGGCCTGCTGCAGATCAAGTCCGCCGCACGCGACCCGGGCGTGCGCGCCAAGATCGCCGTGTGGACCAATGATCGGCGCATCGACCCGATCGGCACCTGCGTGGGCATGCGCGGATCGCGCGTGCAGGCGGTGACCAATGAACTGGGCGGCGAGCGGGTGGACATCGTGTTGTGGTCCGATGACCCGGCGCAGTTCGTGATCGGCGCGCTCGCACCCGCGAACGTGTCCTCGATCGTGGTTGACGAGGACAAGCATGCGATGGACGTGGTGGTCGATGAGGACAACCTGGCGATCGCGATCGGCCGCAGCGGACAGAACGTGCGCCTCGCCTCCGAGCTCACCGGCTGGCAGATCAACATCATGACCGCCGAGGAGTCGAGCCAGAAGCAGGACCAGGAACGCGATTCGATCCGCAAGTCGTTCATGGACAGCCTGGACGTCGACCAGGAGGTGGCCGACATCCTGATCGGCGAGGGTTTCTCGAGCGTCGAGGAGATTGCCTACGTGCCGGTCAACGAACTGATGGAAATCGAGGCGTTCGACGCCGAAACCGTCGAGGAGCTGCGTACGCGCGCACGCAATGTCGTGCTGACCGAAGCAATCCGCCGCGAGGAAAACCTCGACCAGGCGGACAAGTCCCTGCTGGAGCTCGATGGCATGGACACCGAGCTTGCGATCAGGCTCGCGGCCGGCGGCATTCGTACGCGCGACGACCTGGGCGACCTGGGCGTGGACGAACTCGTGGAGCTGGCGGGAGTCGATGCGGAACGCGCCAGCGCCCTGATCATGGCGGCGCGCGCGCATTGGTTCGCGTAGACGGTCCGCGACGCAAGAGATCGACAGCAGCAATCGATAGCAGCAGGGAACCCGGGGTTCGGGTCAATCTGTAGAGGAAACTAGAGAGCATGGCCAGCAACACAGTTGCGCAATTCGCCACCGAGCTCAAGCTGACGCCGCCCATCTTGTTGGAGCAGTTGCGTGCAGCCGGAGTGGCCAAGCACGCCGAGACCGATGAACTGTCGGAAGAGGACAAGGCACGCCTGTTGGATGCCTTGCGTAAGGCGCATGGCGGACAGGAGATCGAAAAGCGCAAGATCACGCTGACGCGGCGCTCGACTTCGGCCATCAAGCAGGCCGACGCGACGGGCAAGGCACGCACCATCCAGGTGGAGGTGCGCAAGAAGCGCGTATTCGTCAAGCGCGACTCGGATGCGGAAGCCGAAGCGGTGGTCGGTACCCCGTCGGCTGTGATCGATGAAGCGGAGTTGGCGCGGCGCGAGGAAGAAGCGCGGCGCCAGGCGGAATTCGTCGCACGCCAGGTGAGCGAAGCGCGCGAGCGCTCCGAGCGTGCGCAGCGCGATCTCGAGGATTCGCAGCGCAGGGAGCGCGAGGCGCAGGAGCGCGCGCGTGCAAATGAAACGCGTGCCGAGGATGCCGAGGCGCAGCGCGAAACCGAGCGTGCCGCCGCGGTCGCGGCGGAGGCGAAGGCGGCGGAGGTTGCGGCCGAGCAGGTGCAGGCTTCGCAAAAGGCGCAGGAGAAAGCGCGCCGCGCGGTCGATGCCGAAGTGGCGGCGATCAAGAGCATGATGGCGCCCAAGAAACCTGTGCTCAAGGTCGCGGCGCCGGAAGGCACCTTGCACAAGCCGGCGACGGCGACGCCGGCGCCCAAGCCCGGCGAAGAACGCAAGGACGACAAGAAGACCGGTCCCAAGGAGGTCAAGTCGGCCAAGCTCGCCTCGAGCTGGTCCGAGGACGCGGCCAAGCGCCGCCAGATCAAGACGCGCGGCGACTCGTCGACCGGTGCCGGGGCATGGCGCGGACCCAAGGGACATCGCCGCAGCGACGAGCGCGACAAGGTGGTGAGCCCTGCCGCTCCGGAACCCGTGGTGCGCGAAGTCACGGTACCCGAGACCATCACGGTGGCCGATCTCGCCCACAAGATGTCGGTGAAGGCCTCCGAGGTCATCAAGATCCTGATGAAACTCGGCCAGATGGTCACGATCAACCAGGTGCTGGACCAGGAGACGGCGATGATCGTCGTCGAGGAGATGGGCCACAAGGCGTTTGCCGCCAAGCTCGACGATCCCGAGGCGCTGCTCGCCGATCACGCCGAACCTTCGGCCGAGGCGCCGCTGCTGCCGCGCCCGCCCGTGGTCACCGTCATGGGTCACGTCGACCACGGCAAGACTTCGCTGCTCGACTACATCCGTCGCAGCAAGGTCGCTGCCGGCGAGGCGGGCGGCATCACCCAGCACATCGGCGCCTACCACGTCGAGACGCCGCGTGGCGTGATCACGTTCCTGGATACGCCGGGCCACGAAGCCTTCACGGCGATGCGTGCACGCGGTGCGAAGGCGACCGACCTGGTGATCCTGGTCGTCGCCGCCGACGATGGCGTGATGCCGCAGACGATCGAGGCGATCGCGCATGCGCGCGCCGCCAAGGTGCCCATCGTCGTGGCGATCAACAAGATCGACAAGCCCGAAGCCAATCCGGACCGGGTCAAGCAGGAACTCGTTGCCCAGGAAGTGGTGCCCGAAGAATACGGCGGCGATTCGCCGTTCGTTCCGGTCTCCGCCAAGACCGGCGCCGGCGTCGACGACCTGCTCGAGCAGGTGCTGCTGCAGGCGGAAATCCTCGAGCTCAAGTGCCCGTGGGATGCGCCCGCGAAGGGCATCATCATCGAATCACAACTCGACAAGGGGCGTGGCCCGGTCGCGACGGTGCTCGTGCAATCGGGCACGCTGCGCCGGGGCGACGTCGTGCTCGCGGGCAGTTGCTTTGGCCGCGTGCGCGCCATGCTCGACGAATCGGGCAAGCCGATCCAGTCGGCCGGCCCGTCGATTCCAGTCGAGATCCAGGGCCTGTCCGACGTGCCGGGAGCGGGCGACGAGATGATCGTGCTCGGCGACGAGCGCAAGGCACGCGAGATCGCGCTCTTCCGCCAGGGAAAGTTCCGCGATACGAAGCTCGCGCGCCAGCAGGCCGCCAAGCTCGAGAACATCTTCGAGACGATGGGCCAGGACGGCGCGACCAAGATGCTGCCGCTCATCATCAAGGCCGACGTGCAAGGTTCGCAGGAAGCGCTCGTGCATGCGCTCACCAAGCTGTCGACGGCCGAGGTCAAGGTGCAGATCGTGCATGCCCAGGTCGGTGGTATTTCCGAGAGCGACGTCAATCTCGCGGTCGCGTCCAAGGCGGTCATCATCGGCTTCAACGTGCGGGCCGAACAGTCCGCGCGCAAGCTGGCCGAGAGCAATGGCATCGACATCCGCTACTACAACATCATCTACGACGCGGTCGACCAGGTGAAGTTGGCCCTGACCGGCATGCTCGCGCCCGAGCAGCGCGAGCAGGTCCTGGGCATGGTCGAGATCCGGCAGGTGTTCCGCGTCTCGAAAGTGGGCACGATCGCGGGTTGCATGGTGCTCGATGGCGTGGTCAAGCGGACGGCAAGCGCACGCTTGTTGCGCGACAACGTCGTGATCTGGACGGGCGAACTCGAATCGCTCAAGCGCTTCAAGGACGACGTGCGCGAGGTGAAGGCCGGGTTCGAGTGCGGCATTTCCCTCAAGGGCTACGACGACATCAAGGAAGGCGATCAACTCGAGATCTTCGAAGTCCAGGAAGTCGCCCGATCGCTGTAGAGGTTCCGCTGTAAAGGTTGCGCCGGTATGGTTCGCACTGCGAAGTCCCCCAATCGCGCCCAGCGCGTGTCCGACCAGATCCAGCGTGACCTGGCGGAATTGATCGCGCGCGAGGTGCGTGACCCCCGCGTGGGCATGGTCACGGTCAGCGGCCTGGAGCTCACGCCGGATTACGCGCATGCCAAGGTGTACTTCACGGTCATCGGCACGCAGCCGGCGGAGACCGCCGCGGGACTGAACGCGGCGGCGGGTCATTTGCACAACCTGCTGTTCAAGCGCCTGCGCATCCACACGGTGCCGCGCCTGAGCTTCGTGCACGATGTTTCGCTGGAACGAGGATTTGAAGTCGAAGGCCTGATCCGCCGGGCGATGGGAGATGGCGCCGAACCGACGCTCGAGGGCGCTGCGCCGGACGCGCCGCCCGACGACGCAGGCAAATAGGGTCGGCGGGAACTGCGCCATGCGCCGAGCCCATGCCGATGCGGTCGACGGCGTGTTGCTGCTCGACAAACCGCTGGGACTGTCCTCCAACACCGCCTTGCAGCGGGCGCGTCACCTGCTGCGCGCGCGCAAGGCAGGACACACGGGGACGCTCGATCCGCAAGCCAGCGGCCTGCTCCCGCTGACTTTTGGTGAGGCCACGAAATTTTCCGCGGGGCTGCTGGACGCGGACAAGGTCTACCGCGCCCGCCTCGCGCTCGGCGCGACGACCGATTCGGGCGACATCGAGGGCGAGGTCGTCGCGCGGCGCGAGGTCGCGGTCACGCAGGAAGGCTTGTGCGCGGTCCTGCGCACATTCGTTGGTGCCTTGCGCCAGGTTCCGCCGATGCATTCGGCCTTGAAACGCGATGGCCGCCCGCTGTACGAACTGGCGCGCAAGGGCATCGAGGTCGAGCGGGAGGCGCGCGAGGTGCGTATTGCCCGGCTGGACCTCGTGTGCTGGGATCCGATGCAGCCGGAGATCGAGGTCGAATGCAGCAAGGGCACCTACGTGCGTGTGCTGGCGCAGGACATCGGTGCCGCTTTGGGCTGCGGTGCCCACCTGGCCGCCTTGCGGCGTACGCGGGTCGGGCGGCTGCGCGTCGAAGACGCCCTGCGCCTGGAGGACCTGGAGGCGGGGACGCTGCAAGCGCGCCGCAGGAGTTTGCAGCCGCTCGATGCCCTGCTCGATGGGGTGCCGCGCATTGCGCTGGAGGCGGAATGTGCGCGGCGCTTTCGCCACGGGCAGCGCATCGCGCTGTCGGATCTGAACGAGCACGCCTGGCTTGAGGAGCAGGCACGGCATGCAGCGGGCGCACCGACGCGCCTGCGCGTGGACGATGCGCAAGGACAACTGCTGGGACTGGCGTGCGTCGAGGATGGGTGCCTCGCGCCGATGCGCCTGATCGGTCAATCCTGTGGCCAGGCAAGTGCCCAGGCAACGAATTCGCAAATCGAGGAAGTACTATGAAACCCAGGGCATTGCGCAACATCGCCATCATCGCGCACGTCGATCATGGCAAGACGACGCTGGTCGACAAGCTGCTCGCGCAGTCGGGCACTTTTCGTGACAACCAGCAGGTCGCCGAACGCGTCATGGACAGCAACGATCTCGAGCGCGAGCGGGGCATCACCATTCTCGCCAAGAACTGCGCGGTCGATTTCGAAGGCACCCACATCAATATCGTCGACACGCCGGGTCACGCGGATTTCGGCGGCGAAGTCGAGCGCGTGCTGTCGATGGTCGACGGCGTGCTGCTGCTGGTCGACGCCGTCGAGGGTCCGATGCCGCAGACGCGCTTCGTCACGCGCAAGGCGCTTGCCCAGGGCTTGAAGCCCATTGTCGTCGTCAACAAGATCGACCGGCCGGGTGCGCGTCCCGATTACGTGGTCAATGCCACGTTCGACCTGTTCGACAAGCTCGGTGCCACCGAGGAACAGCTCGACTTCCCGGTGATCTACGCCTCGGCCTTGAACGGCTACGCGGTCGATTCCCAGGACCAGGTGGAAGGCGCGCTGGAGCGCGGTGCGGGCCTGCGCCCGCTGTTCGAGGCGATCCTGCGCTACGTGCCCGTGCGCGACGAGGACCCCGACGCGTCGCTGCAGCTGCAGATCTGCTCGCTCGATTATTCGAGCTACGTCGGCAAGATCGGCATCGGCCGCGTCCGGCGCGGCCGTATCCGCAGCGGCCAGGACGTCGTCGTGCTCGACGGCCCCGAAGGCACGCCGGTGCGCGGCCGCGTCAACCAGGTGCTCATGTTCAAGGGCCTGGAGCGCGAAATCGTCGACGAGGCGATCGCCGGCGACATCGTGCTCGTCAACGGGATCGAGGCCTTGAACATCGGCACGACGATCTGCCCGCCGGAGGCGCCAGAAGCCCTGCCGATGCTGCGCATCGACGAACCGACCCTGGTCATGAATTTCTGCGTGAACACGAGCCCGCTGGCGGGACGCGAGGGCAAGTACGTCACGAGCCGCCAGCTGCGCGAGCGCCTGGAGCGCGAGCTCAAGTCCAACGTCGCCTTGCGCATGCGCGAAACCGACGATGAAACCATATTCGAGGTTTCCGGCCGCGGCGAACTGCACCTCACCATCCTGGTCGAGAACATGCGCCGTGAAGGCTATGAACTGGCCGTTTCGCGTCCGCGCGTGGTGTTCCGCGAAGTCAATGGCGAGCGCTGCGAACCCTTCGAGATGCTCACGGTCGACGTCGAAGAACAGCACCAGGGCACGGTGATGGAGGAGATCGGGCGTCGCCGCGGCGACCTGCTCGACATGCAGCCCGATGGCCGCGGACGCGTGCGCCTGGAGTATCGCATCGCGGCGCGGGGCCTCATCGGCTTCCAGGGTGAATTCCTGACCATGACGCGCGGCACGGGCCTCATCAGCCACGTCTTCGACGACTACGGTCCCGTCCGGGCACCGGACCTGGGCGAACGGCGCAATGGCGTGCTGATCTCGCAGGACGACGGCGATGCGGTTGCCTACGCGTTGTGGAAACTGCAGGAGCGGGGCCGCATGTTCGTCTCGCCGGGGGACAAACTCTACGAAGGCATGATCGTGGGCATCCATTCGCGCGACAACGACCTGGTGGTCAATCCGATCCGCGAAAAGAAACTCACCAACGTGCGTGCGTCCGGCAAGGACGAGCACATCGACCTGGTACCGCCCATCAAGCTCACGCTCGAGTACGCGGTCGAATTCATCGCGGACGACGAACTGGTCGAGGTGACGCCGGCCACGATCCGCCTGCGCAAGCGCTTCCTGAAGGAAACCGATCGCAAGCGCGCGCAGCGCGAGGCGGCCTGAGCTTTCGCACGGCGCGATCGAGTGCCGCATGACAGGCGACGCGATCAACCCCTGGCGGCTTTGCGTAGCGCCCATGATGGAGTGGACGGACCGGCATTGCCGCAGTTTCCATCGTTTGCTCTCGTCCCATGCGCGCCTGTATACCGAGATGGTCACGACCGGTGCCCTGCTCCATGGCGACGTCGGGCGGCACCTGGATTTCGACGCACGCGAGCGCCCGCTGGCGCTGCAGCTGGGTGGTTCCGATCCGGCGGACCTGGCGCACTGCGCGAAGCTGGGCCAGTCGTGGGGCTACGACGAAATCAACCTCAATTGCGGCTGTCCGTCGGAGCGCGTGCAGCGCGGTTCTTTCGGTGCGTGCCTGATGGGCGAGCCGCGTCTCGTGGCCGAGTGCGTGCGCGCAATGATCGATGCGGTCGACATTCCGGTGACGGTCAAGCATCGCATCGGCATCGACCGCAATGAAGAATACGGATTCGTGCGCGACTTCGTGGGGCAATGCTTCGATGCCGGCAGTCGTGTCTTCATCGTCCACGCCCGCAATGCGTGGCTGGACGGTCTGAGTCCCAAGGAGAACCGTGACGTGCCGCCCTTGCGCTACCGGGTCGTGCGTGAACTCAAACGCGATTTTCCCGAGGCGAAGATCGTGCTCAACGGCGGCCTGACAAGCGCCGCGTCTGTGCACGCGGCGCTCGATGCCGGGTCCGAGTCAGGCGAGGTCCCCGTCGATGGCGTCATGCTGGGTCGTGCCGCCTATCAGCAGCCGCGCCTGCTCGCCGAGCTGGAGCGCGAGCTGTTCCAGGCTTCAAATGCTGGCGAGATCGAAGAGGAGGAACTCGTCGCGCGCCTGCTCGACGACATGACCTCGTACCTGGAGCGGGCGGTAGCCCTGGGTGCGACCCCCTGGTCGGTCATTCGCCACACGCTCGGCTTGATGCACGGGCTGCCCGGTGCGCGCACCTGGCGGCGCATGCTTTCCGATCCGTCCTTCGTGCGTGCGCACGGCACCCAGGCGCTGCGTCGCGCGGCACAAATTGCATCGGAAGGCCGGCCTCCCGGAAAAGGCATGTCGGCCGGACAAGCCGCCGGCACCGCGCTTACTTCGTACAGCTAGCCTTGTGCTCTTCTTGCAGGCGGCGCAGCCCAAGCTCGATCGAGGCGCGCTCGCTTGCCCCGGCGCTCAGCAGATCCTGCTGCGCATATTCAATGCGCCGGACGAGGTCGTCGCAGCGCGCGACCTGGGCCTTGCGCTGTTCGCTGGCCGCCTCCGCTGTCTGCTCGGGATTGTTCGGTGTGACGACCGGCGCAGGCGAGGGCACGGAGGAGTTCACGATCTTGCCGCCGGCACCACGCGGGAGTTTTCCATTGGCCGGATCCGCCAAAACCTCGACGGCCGGTCGATTGTCCACCGATCGTTCGTGGGTCGTTCCCGTCGGGCAGGACTCGTTGGAGTAGGTGATGTGGCCCTGTGAGTCCTCGCAGCGGCGTACGTCCGCTGCAGCGATAGGAACGGCAGGTGGCACGAGCACGGTAAGCGACAATCCCATTGCAATGTACCCCGCTGCTGCGCCTGCTCTGCCCCGCCTGCGGGTCGACCTTCCTTGCGCTGCCATCTTTACTCCTGGACCCTGCTGGTTCCCGGTTTGTCCCGCCAATACTGCATTCACGGAATAGTAATGGCACGGGACCTTCCCGTGTTCCTTTTCCGACGTTCAGATTACCTTGCCTGGATTCATCAAACCAAAGGGGTCAAGCGCCATCTTGATCCTGCGCATCATTTCCAGTTCGAGAGGGTTCTTCACGCGCTGGGCCAGGGTGCGGCGCAACTGGCCCAGGCCGTGTTCGGCGCTGATCGAGCCGCCATGCTGCACCACGGCGTCGAACACGATTTCGTTGATCCTTTCTTCACGGTCGAACGCGGTCTGCGCGCCGTTGCGGCCGGCGATATTGAAATGCAGGTTGCCGTCTCCCAGGTGCCCGAAGACCAATGGCAACAGGTCCGGGCAGAACGCCAACAGCGCGCGCGTCGTGTCCTCGACGAAGCGCTCCATCGCCTTGAGGGGCAAGGATATGTCGTGCTTGACGTTGCCACCGTCCTTTGCCTGGGCCATGGGGATCGACTCGCGCAGGCCCCAGAACGCGTCGCCGTCGGCGACCGATTGCGAGACTACGGCATCGATCGCGTCCTGCGCCTCGATCGCCGCGCCGACCAGTCTTTCGCAACGTCGCATTGCGTTCGCCTCGCTCTCGTGATCGACGACTTCGAGAAGCGCGACCCAAGGGTACTGGTGGACAAACGGCGCACGTTGACCCGGAATCGTCCGCACGACGAGTCCAATGCAATCCTGCGACATGAGCTCGAATCCCGTCAGCGCCGGCCCGGATTCGTCGCGCGCACGCTGCAAAAGCCGGATTGCGGCGCCGATGTCGGCGAGCGCAACGAGGCAGACCACGCGCGCCTTGGGTCGCGCGAACAGGCGCAGGCTCGCCGCGGTGATCACGCCGAGGGTACCTTCGGAACCGAGGAAAAGCTGCTTGAGGTCGTAGCCCGAGTTGTCCTTGCGCAGTGCGCGCAGGCCATTCCAGACTTGTCCGTCGCCCAGCACGACTTCGAGGCCCAGCGTGAGTTCGCGCGCATTGCCGTATCGCAGGACCTGCGTGCCTCCGGCGTTGGTCGCAAGGTTGCCGCCGATCGTGCAGGTGCCCTGGGCGGCCACGCTGAGGGGAAACAAGCGTTCGTGCGCGGCGGCGGCTTCCTGCACGTGCTGCAGGATGCAACCCGCCTCGACGATCATGGAGTCGTTCGCGGGGTCGATCTCACGAATCCGATTCATGCGGCGCGTGCCGATCACGATCGCGGTGCCCGATGCGTCGGGCGTGGCACCCCCCGCAAGGCCGGAGTTTCCGCCCTGCGGGACCGCCGGGACTCGATGCCGGTGGCACCACGCCAGGGCCTGCGACACCTGCTGCGTCGAGCGCGGCAGCACGACGGCGCGCGCCTTGCCCGTGAAGCGGCCACGCCAATCCGTGAGGAATGGCGCTGTGTCCTCCATTCGCGTCAGTACGCAATCCGCGCCCAATTGCGCCTGAAGTTCATCGATGGGATTCATTGCGGGGCCCAAGGCCTGCCTTGCTTGCACGACTGCAATTATTGACTAGGATAGCCGCTCGCATTCTCCGCTTCGACCCCGAAACTCCCGTGAAAATCATGTCCGCACATCCGGAAGATGAATTCCCCGACAAGGCACTCGACGACCGCGCAGTGGACGATGGCGGGGAAATGCTCGACCAGGCACAGGGCCCGCCACCGAAGAGCGTGCAGGAGCGCCTCAAGCGTAAATTGCAGCAGGCGCGCGAGGTCCTAGAATTTGCGGCGCGCACGTCGCGTCGCCTGCAACTCGCGCAGGTGGCCGGCAGTCTCACGTTTTCCTCGGTCCTGGCGCTGGTGCCCCTGCTGGCTGTCGTACTCGCCGTGCTGACGGCGTTCCCCATGTTCACGCAGTTTCGGGAAACGCTCGAGCGCGACCTGCCCAAGGGTCTTTTGCCCGATCCCTACGCGCAGACGATCCTGCGCTATCTGGCCGATTTCGCGTCCAAAGCAGCCGGGGTAGGAGCGGCCGGACTCGTCTTCCTGGTTCTTTCGGCTTTGACGATGATCCTGACGGTCGACAAGACCCTCAACGACATCTGGCAGGTCCGGAGGCGCCGTCCTCTGATGCAGCGGATACTCATTTATTGGGCCGGCCTGACGGTCGCACCCTTGCTTCTGGGTCTGAGCCTGAGCCTGACTTCCTATGTGATGTCGGTCTCGAATTCGAATATCGGCCAACTCGGCAGCGGCCTGCGCCACATCGTATCCTTCGTTGCACCGGTGATCGCGGCGGCGGCGTACAGCGCCGCCTACGTCCTGGTGCCCAACCGGCGCATTGCCTGGCGTCATGCGGTGATCGGAGGGACCGCGACCGCGATCACCGGGGAAATCATGAGTCGTGGCTTTGCCGCTTACGTGATCCACGGCAGCGTGCTGTCGATCTACGGAGCGTTCGCGGTGGTGCCGATCTTTCTCATGTGGATCTTCCTGTCCTGGCTCACCTTCCTCTTCGGCGCGGCCATCGCGGCGACACTGCCGCAGTTGCGCTCGACGCGTTTTGCGGACTTGCAGCGCGCCGGCAACGACGCGGTCACGGCGATGGCCGTGCTCAAGGTCCTGTACGACGCGCGCGACGGGGGTGCGCTGCGCGCGGTTCCCGTGCGCTCCTTGGCGCGTACCTTGCGCACGGACGAGGAAACCCTGAACGCCTTGCTTGCGCGCCTGGAAGCACTTGCCTATGTTCGCAGCTTGGCGCCTCCGCATGCGCGCCCCGATACGCGCAGCGACGAATGGGTGCTCTCCTGCGACCCGCAGACCCAAGGGCTGGGCCCCGCGTTCCACACATTCGCGATCGACCCGAACAATTCGCTGTTGCAGAAAGCGGAGCTGGGATTGGCCTCGTGGCTCGCACCCGTGCTCCATGGTGCGTGGCTGCAGTGCGGCCTGGCGAAGATCGGGCGGGTCGAGGCGTGCTGAGGCGACT